>ERZ891134.77-NODE-77-length-81422-cov-7.548797_pt1 | contig 81422 bp, 62 predicted proteins | sample MGYA00520888_ERZ891134 | MGnify/ENA primary metagenome ERZ891134 (study PRJEB32303, sample SAMEA104408692) | aquatic metagenome | biome: Brackish water; feature: Coastal; material: water | place: Baltic Sea | collected 2014-10-23 | depth 10 m ... | reverse complement strand
GCATGAGTGCGTTTACAAGCGGGAAATTCGTATCTCCAGCGCACCACCTCGCAAAATTACGCGGTTCAAACGTGGACCGACGCGGCTTCCCGGTTACACCTGAGAGCATGAACAGGGCTTTGCCATCGACCTCGGCACGCCAGTAAAAAAATTCACGCCACAGGAGTTCGAAGAACAGCCAATACGTGGACTCGTTAGCGATCCTTGTCTTTTCGAAGTCAAAGATAGTGTGTGCGACCTCACGGACTGACAGGCTGCCGTTGGCCAGCCAAGGTGAGAAGGTGCTCGAGCCACTGAAGCCATCGAGACAGTTACGTGTCAGTTTGTATTCGGTGATGGCCTCATCATCCCAGATGAATTGCCGCATGCGTCTCAGGCCGGCGCGACGGCCTCCCGGTAGCGGTAGGCCTGGATGAGGTTTGTTCACAGATATCGGTATGGCATCGAACTGTGCAGACGGTGGCGGTGGAAGCTGCTCGGGCGCCTCTCTGGGGCCACGCACAACCAATTTTTCAACACGTCGTCTAAAGGGCGAAAAGACAGTGGGTAAGGCATCCAAAGTCATGGGTAAATCATGCTCGGTAAACAATGTATTTCCGCGGTGGACCTGCACTGGAATCGTAAGTTTTTCTGTGAGGTATGTAATCGACTGCTTTTCTTCCCAGCCCGGGTGGTCACTGACACTCATTTCCGTAATGCCGTAGCGCTCGACCAAGTGTGGAATGACGAGCTCGGGTGATCCCTCCAGCACCAATAGGTTTTGCCCAAGCGCCTCGAGCGACTGTTTGAGTTCAGCCAGCGACTCGCGCAGGAAGCGCTCGCGTTGTGGTCCTATCCCAGTGATGTTGCACCACGGTTTCGGTTTGGGCATGAGATACAGGCATAGCAATGAGTCTGCGGCTGCATGGCTTGCGAGTGCCATGTTGTCATTGAGCCTGAGATCGGTCCGAAACCAGTGAAGATGGCGCATGGGCGTTGCCTCGTTGAAGACCTTCACTCTACTAGATGCGTCTCGGGGCGTGTTGTATTCACTCTAATTTGAAGTGGGACACAGGGTTGACGCGCTTTGCGCGCAGTCTTTGCATTCCTTCTACTCGTCGGTCTATGCTCTGCGGCGTTAAGATCACGCAGTTATAAAAAAATATCAAAAGGGTTTCGCGTATGAGCAGTCACGACACACTTCTAAGCCCCGTTAACGTCGGCGGGCTACAACTCAACAACCGCGTCGTGATGGCGCCGATGACGCGTAACCAGTCGCCCGACAACGTGCCGACGGATGCGAACGTTGAGTACTACCGCAAACGGGCGGCGGGTGGGGTCGGTCTCATTGTGACCGAGGGAACTTGCGTTGATCACATCGCCGCAAGTGGCTATCCCAACGTCCCATATATTCACGGTGAAGACCGATTGGCAGGCTGGAAGCGGGTTGTCGATGCGGTTCACGCAGAGGGTGGCAAGATAGCGCCGCAGTTGTGGCACGTCGGTGGTATGCGAAAGCGGGGAGTTGCACCCGAGGGTGATGTGGATGGCTACGCGCCATCGGGTATGAATATGCCCGGCAAGGTCAATCGTTACACCATGACGACCTCTGATATAGACGATGTCATCGCGGCCTTTGCCAAAGGTGCTCGAGACGCCAAGGCTGTCGGTTTTGATGCAGTCGAAATACACGGCGCTCACGGCTATTTACTTGATCAGTTTCTATGGGAGGGCACGAATCAGCGTGATGACGGCTACGGCGGAAGCATGGCGAAACGCGGGCGGTTTGTCGCTGAGATCGTAGCCGCCTGCCGATCAGAAGTCGGTTCCGACTTTCCACTGATCTTGCGCTGGTCTCAGTGGAAGCAACAGGACTACACAGCGCGATTGGCACCGACAGAAGCAACGCTGGCAGACTTTCTGCAGCCGTTAGTAGATGCAGGCGTTGATATGTTTCACTGCAGCCAGCGCCGGTTTTGGGAGCCCGAATTTGAGGGTAGTGATCTCAATCTCGCAGGATGGGTTAAGAAATTGACGGGACTGCCAACCATCACTGTCGGAAGTGTCAGTTTGGACGCGGACTTTATTCCAGACCCGGGCGAGATCGGCTTCAAGGCAGCCAAGCCTGCTTCGCTCGACAAGTTGAATAAAATGCTAGATCGAGGTGATTTTGACCTAGTTGCCGTGGGCCGTGCACTCATCGCAAATCCGGACTGGGTACGGGTGCTAGAGCGCGGTGATGTGAGCGGTTTGGTTGCCTTCGAAAAGCCGATGTTGATGACGCTCGATTAAGACCAGTATTCGGTGGTGGCAATATGGCCTCGATATGGCCTCGATATGGCCTCGATATGGCCTCGATATGGCCTTGATATAGCCTTGATACTTACGGTGGTCGTCATGGCTGCGCTTTGTCACAAAAGTTACTTGTTTATGTAAGCCAAGGGTAATGTTTTAGCCCTATTCTATTGAGGCCCTAAAAAGGGGCCTTTATAATCACTCTTCATAACTTCCCTTAAGAGAGAGGCTTTTATGTCCAGTTCCTTAAAGTTGATGCGGGTAGCGGTTGCTGCTGCGCTCGCGGTAGGCATGTCCACCACGGCGTTAGCGAACACAACCACGTCATCTATTCGCGGCAATGTTGCCACCGACTCGGGCGTTATCTTCCCGAATGCGTCGGTAACAATTGTCCATACGCCCTCGGGCACGATTTCAACAACAACCACAAACGATAGCGGCGCTTTTTCAGCGAGAAGCCTGCGAGTTGGCGGTCCTTACTCGATCGAAATCTCGGGTCCAGACTTCAAGAACGTTACGATTGATGACGTGTATTTGAGTCTAGATCAGGCGTTGAGTCTCCCTGTTACGGTCCAAGCAATGGGCGCTATGGAGGAGATTACTGTTACCGCACAGCGACTTGGACAGACAGGCTTTCAAAACGAGGGCTTGAGTACGACACTGGGGCTGCAGGCGTTGCAAGAAGTTATCTCGATCGATCGCGATATTACTGATGCTGCGCAGCTTGATCCGTTTGCCTCGGTTAACGTTCAGAGTGGCGGGGCGAAGGAGCTCTCGATTGCGGGCGCGAATAATCGTTTCAACTCACTTACAATCGATGGTGTTGCGCTCAACGATCGATTTGGTCTCAACGCAAATGGCTACCCGTCGCAGCGGTCACCTATCTCTTACGATGCCATCGAGTCGCTATCCATTCAAACTGCACCGTTTGATGTCGAATACAATGGCTTCACCGGCGGCACCATCAACGCAGTGACTAAGTCGGGTACCAACCGATTTGAAGGATCCGTTGGCTACTACTCAACCGACGATAGCATGATCGGCGATAAAAACGGCGATAACGATTTTGACTTCAACTTTGAAGAAGAAACAATGGTTGCCACATTTGGCGGGCCAATCATTAAAGACAAGTTGTTCTTTTTCGTTGCATACGACAAGTACGAAGAAGTTGCTCCGTTGCAGCGCGGGCCTGCAGGCTCTGGCGCGCTCAATACCGAGGCAGATATTACGTCAGACGATGTGGCACAGGTTGCACAAATTGTGAACAGTGTCTGGGGCTTCGATATTGGTGGCTTCAATAAAGGACCAGCCGAAGATGAAAAAATCTTAGCAAATGTGGACTGGAACATAAGCGAAAATCATCGCGCTAAGTTCACATACATCCAGACCGAGGGAAATACGATTCAGGAGCAAAACGGCAATAATTTTTTAGCGTCTGACAACATACTCGGAGCTTCATCTGCTTGGTACGATCGTTCAGAAGAAGTCGAGAGTGTCATTGGTCACCTGTTTTCGGATTGGTCTAATAACTTCTCCACCGAATTCAAAATAGCAAGTACGACTCAGGCTACCGGACAAGACTCGTTGAATGGTGCCGAATTCCCCTCGATGGCGGTTTTGCTCCGAGAGGTCGAAGGTGAAGAAAATTACTTGGTCTTTGGCCCGGATCGATTTCGGCATGGTAACGAGCTAGACCAAGATTTTTTCCAGATTAAGTTTGTTGCAGAGTACTCGCTGGGTGATCACTTGATAAAGGCGGGTATAGAGCGCGAAGAAGTCGACGTGAACAACCTGTTCGCTCAGAACTCTGAGGGTTCTTATGTTTTTGACAGCGTTGCAGATCTGCAGAGTGCGACTGCCTCCGGCTTGTTGTACGACAATGCGGTAACCAATGACGAAAATGATTTGAGAGCCATCTGGGGTTACGACTACATGTCCATGTACATTCAGGACAGCTGGAATGTACGTAGTGATTTAGAGGTGGACTTCGGCGTTCGTTATGATCGCTATGCTAGCAATGGATCGATTCGATTGAACAGTAACTTCGTCCAACGTTATGGTTATGCTAATACAACCGATATCGACGGTTTAGATGTCGTATTACCCCGTCTGTCTTTCAAATGGTATGCGTCTGAAAGCACCACGGTTAGGGGTGGTATCGGTCGTTTCTCTGGCGGTTCGCCTGGGGTTTGGATTTCGAATAGTTACTCCAACGACGGAGTTATTTCTGACAGCTCTAATGCATTCGGTGTGGTGAATGTGCCTACCTCTCCTGACGCAGCAACCGGGCAATATATTCCTGCAGACGTTCTGGCGGCATTGTCTAGCGAGTCTCCAGACGGATCGGTTAACGCACTGAGCCCAGACTTTGAAATACCCACAACGACGAAGTTCAGTATTGGCGTAGCGCATCAGAGAGACCTGGGTGCCCTAGGCGAGGATTGGTTGCTATCAGCAGATGTATTGCATAACACGCTGGACAACACGTCGTACTGGTATGATCAGCGCTGTGAGCAACCCGTATCGACTGCACCTGATGGTCGAGGCGTTTATGATTGCGGCGGCGCTCCAGAGGCTATTGTAGTTGGCTCATTTGATGGTGGTGAAAGTACGTTATTCGCTCTGTCCGCAACTAAAGAGTGGGATACAAAAGCAGGCCGATTTGACCTGTTTGCGAGCTATACCCACGCTGACGTAAAAGATATTGGCTACGGCACATCATCAACTGCGACCTCAAACTACTCTGACTTTGCGGCATATGATCGTCAGAGTCCGAGAGAAGGTATCTCGAACTTCCAGGTTGAGCATATGTTCAAAATGCGCGTCAACTGGCGTAAAGAGCTCGTTCCAGGTTACGAAACGCGAGTGTCGTTATTTGCAACGCGCCGGAGTGGGCAGCCCTACAGCTACACGTTCTCTGAGAACAATAACTGTGTCCTAGATGTCGGTGGTGGTAGGTGTGCACGCGAGAGCCGTAACGATGACGCGGGTCACTTGCTTTATGTGCCGGCCGGCATCAACGATCCTTTGTTCTCTCCAGCATCATTTGGCGGAGATGCTGCAGCGCAGCAGGCGTTCATTGATTACATTGATGGCTCAGAGCTGGCGCAGTATCGGGGCGGCATCGCTACGCGTAATGGCGATAACTCGTCCATGACGACGATTGTTGATCTCAGACTGCAACAGGAGCTGCCGGCATTGAGCTCGGATCACTCGTTTAAGTTGTTCCTCGATATTGAAAATCTAGGTAACTTACTGAATGACGACTGGGGTCGGATCGAGCGTACGCGCTACGAGTACGAGCGTGATGTTGTTAGCGCAGTAATCAATAATGGTCAGTACGAGTACCTGCGGCTGAACAGTGATGGGAGCATCAAGAATTTCGAGGTTCTTAGTCAGTCAGTTTGGCAGCTCCAGATTGGCTTGAAATACGAATTTTAAGCGATGCGTTACGTGTGAAGCCTCTCTTGGCTTTGCTATGAAAGATAAGAACCCCGGCAAGCCGGGGTTTTTTTTGGCTCTCATGTGCCTTTTTTGCGCTCTAGCTGCTGGAGTGGGAATTGAGTTGAGTTGAGTTGGCTAGATCGATCTACCGACGGTGGTACAAATCGTAACTCCGAGCCTCAAGCGCAGTGGTCTTAAGATGGGTGTTCTAGAGTTGATTGCGCCTATGCAGTGATGAGCAGTGGAGGCTCATATTTGTGCGTATTCCCTCGATTTGCGGCTTCAGAGCAGCCAACAAAAAATAACTTATAAGAATACTATTTTTAATATATAGCTATATTTAGTAATAGTAACAAAAGGATTGGTTACTAAATTTGTTTATTTAAGTAACAATACGCGTATTGAAAGGTAACATTTAGTTTCCTACCTTATGAGGCAATACAGTGACTAAGTTCAGTACATTCGTTCACCTAGCAAGCACAACACTGACATTTTCAGTTGTGATTTCCGTTCTCTTTTACTCGGTTGGTGTGATGGTCTAATGCGTTACAGCATGATCCGCGCGCAGTTATGCTTTATGGCGCTGCTTGTGGCTATTGCGCTTGCGACTGACCGAGGCCTGTCGTCAACGTTCGGCCGACCTTCATTGCCTGCCCAGGCCGTACTCGCGAGATTAAGTGCCCATACTTAGGGGCAGAGAGTCCCGCGCAGCGATAGTCTGCCGCCGCACCGCCGCACCGCCGCACCGCCGGTTGGTTTGTTCTTTTTGTCTGATGCTCCACGCGGCCTGATTGGCTCCGATGACGGCACAGGCGACATTTACAATGACTCAACCGCAGTAGCCCCTTATTTTATTTGGAAGCACGCAGATTTGACGGTATTGTGTGCCCATTCTTTTTGTAGGGCAGACCATGCACGGTGTTATTGGCATGTTGGCTATCGTCGCCTTCGGCTACGCAGTCTCATCAAATAGGCAGCGCATCGCCTGGAAGACCGTTGGTATTGCATTTGCCATTCAATTTTCGGTGGGTGGTCTGGCGCTCTTTACGTCGTGGGGTAACAGCGCGCTCAGTGCAGCTGCCGATGTGACTGGATCGTTGCTCGGGTATTCACGCGCCGGCATCGATTTTATGTTTGGACAGCTCGCTGCCTATGACGGACCCATAGGATTTGTTTTTGCCGTCAATGTCCTTCCAGTGGTGGTGTTTTTCAGCGCGTTCATTGCCGTCATGTATCACCTTGGAATAATGATGTGGATAGTGCGCATTTTGGGTGGTGGCCTCAGGCGACTGCTGGGAACTAGCCATGCCGAATCTATGTCGGCAGCCGCTAATATCTTTGTCGGTCAAGCCGAAGCGCCCCTGGTAGTAAAGCCATTTATACCCTCGATGACACGCTCCGAGCTATTTGCAGTCATGGTCGGTGGGCTGTCGACTATCGCGGGGTCAGTCATGGCCGGCTATGTGGCACTGGGTATTCCGCTTGAGTACCTTGTAACCGCCAGTTTTATGGCGGCTCCCGGTGGTCTTATGATGGCCAAATTAATTGAGCCTGAGTGCGACGTACCGATCGTACCCGCGCAGGACGATACCTCGACCGCCCCGCGCTACGTCAATATTATCGACGCAGCCGCGTCGGGCGCGTTAGATGGTCTTCGCATGGCGGCGGCGATCGCGGCCATGTTGATTGCTTTCGTCGCATTGATAGCGTTGGCCAATGGCATTTTGCAATATCTCGGCGACTTTGTTGGGCTGACGGGCATCACACTCGAGATGATGCTTGGCTATGTATTGAGCCCTGTCGCTTGGCTACTGGGTGTTCCGTGGTCAGAGTCGGCGACGGCTGGCAGCCTAATTGGGCAGAAGCTCATTCTTAACGAGTTTGTTGCTTACGTCGCTTTTTCTGACGTCAGCGATGGCTTGTCACCCATAACGCAAGCGATCGTTATTTTTGCGCTGTGTGGATTCGCCAATCTATCGTCTATTGCCATCTTGCTGGGTGGCCTGGGCGCCATTGCGCCCAGTCGACGCGATGACATCTCTCGTCTCGGAGTGAAAGCCCTTATCGCCGCCACCTTGGCCAACCTGATGAGCGCCGCACTCGCGGGCTTCTTTTTATCATTACCGGGCGCGGCTGGTTGATGATGGCTAATAAGGCCTTCGCATTGGATAAACCGGCAGCGCAGCTTCCGCTCATTGACTTTACCTCTGAGGATGCACCGGACGCCTTTTTTGACAGCCTTAAAACCTTTGGTTTTGCGACGTTGATGTCGCATCCGTTAGATATGGCCCGTGTCGGTCGAATCTACAGCGAGTGGCGTGCCCAATTCTCTCAGGGTGTACCGTCAGGCTTTGCCATGGATCCGATTGATCAAGACGGCTATTTCGCGCTCGACAACGCCGAGAGTGCAAAAGGTCAATTGGTTCGCGACTTCAAAGAGTATTTTCAGTTTTACCGCTGGGGACGGTGCCCGAGTCATTTGAAGGCAGATCTTGAGGCGCATTTTTCAGACTCGCTCGATTTTTCGTCAACCTTGTTGCGTTGGGTTGCGGAACGCTTACCCCCCGATATTGCGGCTAGCCTCTCCATGCCTTTGGAAAAAATGATCGAGAACAGCGATCAAACTATGTTGAGAGTCCTGCACTACCCGCCTGTCGGTGCTGATATCGATTTACCACGCGCTGCTGCCCATGAAGACATTAACTTGTTAACCATTCTGCCGGCCTCAAACGGTCCTGGTTTAGAGCTTCAGCTAACCGATGGCTCCTGGATTGAGGTCGTAAATCGTCCAAGCCAAGTGGTTGTGAATATTGGTGACATGTTGCAAGAAGCGACCGATGGCTTTCTTCGCTCAACCACGCATCGGGTTGCAACGCCCAGCCAAGACCAAGCTCAAAGCGGACGGATGTCGCTGCCACTTTTCCTACACCCACGCCCGGATGTCGTATTATCCCCGCGCTACACGGCGGGAACCTATCTTGCAGAGCGACTGCGTGAGTTGAGTACTACCTAGTTCTACCTAGAACCTGCTGGCCAGCCAATCCACAGAGAATTACCCCAAGACCTAACAGCGTACTGCCTGCGATGACCTCGCCTAATACAGTGCCGATGAGCACCAGCGACAGAGGTGGTGCGAGGAATATGAGGCTACTGACACGAATCGGGTTGCTGGTGAGTCTGAGCGCATTCATCCACAGCACAAAAGCGAGGCCCATCTCACATAGTCCTATGTAGAGACCGCCGAGAATACCCTCTAAGCCAATGTTGGTAAGTCCGCCGTTAGCATTAGTGATCAGCCATAACATCGGCACAGCTGCAGTAAAGTTTAAGAACAGAGTCAGCTCTGGGTCAATGCTGTGCTTATCTACCATTCGCGAGTTGATAACCCACGACAGGCCCCATAAGACCGTTGAAAACAGTGCTAGCGCCACGCCTTTTGGCGCATCAAACTGGAGCACACTCAGGTTGGCGTCAGTGACAATAATCAGTATTCCGACGTAACTCAGAAGAGCGAGTCCAGCCTCGGCCCTGGAGGGCAGCGTTCGAGAAAAAAGCGATGCGATCAGCGGTAGCGTTAAGCCCCAGGTGTAGTTAATCGCCATGGCGTCTTGCGCCGGCAGAAGATCATAGGCTTGAAACAAAATCCAGTAATAGCAAGCCGGGTTTAACAACCCCAAAAGCAGGCAGCGTGTGATGAGTTTGCGTGGCAACGCACTGCACGATGTGATCGCGCCGCTGGCTAAGATTCTTGCGCCAAAAAACACCCACGATACGGTGACCGCGATGGTAATCAGCTCCATAGGCGTGCTGTGCTCGAGAGACCATTTGAAGGCGGTTGCCATTGTGCTCCACAAAGCCACAGCGGCGAGGCCAAATAGAACTGCACGATTGTCCGATTCGTTTAAATGGGTTGTCATGGGTCTTTACACTGTATTCTCTGGGTTGCATTGACGTAGACTCAGCGATCGATAATCCGACGCGTTTGAGGAGCCAACGATGGGACACATTAGCGACAATGTCACGCTAGATAAACCCGCCTTCGTACACGAGTCTGCATGGCTGTATGGCAAAGTCTATATTGGTCCTGGTGCATCCATCTGGCCTAACGTTGTCACGCGTGCCGAGACATTTGAGATTCGAGTGGGTGCGCGAACCAACATCCAAGATTTTGTCATGATTCATGTCGGTGCGGCCTCATCGACCATCGTCGGTGAGGATTGCTCGATTACCCATCATGCAACCCTCCATGGGTGTACGATTGGCGACCGATGTCTCATTGGTATCAATGCCACGATTATGGACGGCGCGAAAATCGGTAACAACTGCATCGTCGCCGGTCACACCATAGTGACTGAGGGCAGCGAGTTTCCTGATAACACGATAATTGCTGGCGTACCAGGCAAGGTGGTAGCGACGCGGGACTGTGGTGACGCCAATCTGGTTAATGCGAGGTTTTACAGTGCCATGGCGGACACCTATGCCGCCGGGGACGATCGCTTGTCACAAGAGCAGGTGGATGCTGTGCTCAGCACCGTGGGTCAGTAGACTAAACTGATCAGGAGTCTGAGTCGTTCAGCACGCCTTCAAGCTGACTCATCGGACCACCGTCGAATACAAGTTCAAATCCAGCCGCTTTGAGCACTGTTTTTGCCAGTGCAGAGCGGCGGCCACTTCGGCAATAAACGACAACTTCCTCGTCGAGCTCGATCCCCTCACTTAAGAGCGAGTCGGGGAGGCCTTTCAGAGGGAGGTTAACCGCGCCCTCAATAGATCCGGTCGCAAATTCCTGTGGGCTGCGAACATCAATAATGATAGGTGACGAGATGTTGGACTGTATCGTCGCCAGATCATTCGCGGCAAACGCTGGCGCGCTAACCACGATGACAAGAAGGCCGCTAAGCGTCGCCCAGAGGCCTACTAAGCTGCCTCGGATCCGCTGCTGTTTTGTTCGTCGTCTTCTAAGATCCATTCTTTTGCTGCTACCAGTGCTTCGAGTCGAGTTTCATATTGCATATTAGCAGGCAAATGGTCCGCGACCCCTAATCCTTTGAGCACCTGTGCCACTCCGTCTCTGATACCGCAGGCATAAAGGCGTTTGCCTGCATTATGTGCATCAACCGCAATTGTTTCCACGGCACGTGCAGCTGACACATCGATAAAGGGTACTTGATGAAAGTCCAGCACAATGGCCCTGTGATCGTTGCGACCAATACGCTCGCGAACATGATGGCCAACATCGGCAGCGGCGCCAAAGCTCAGCGGCCCGCCAAAGTCAAAGAGAGTGAGGTGATCGTCGACAGTCTTAAATATGTCGGCTTCCGCTTCCGTGAGTTTTAGCTCGTCGTCATCACCCTCACCACTGAACGACTTTAGCTGCTCATCAGCGATCTGCTTGACGAAGGCGAGTGCGGCGATAACCACCCCGGCCATCACCGCCGTGATGAGGTCGACAAACACGGTGAGTCCCAACACCAGAGCCATCAGTAAGAGATCAAAGCGAGGACCTTGGTGCGCTCGCTTGAGGTAGGCAATGTCAATAATGTCATAACCCACCTTGACAAGGATGCCGGCGAGTACAGCGTGTGGAATCTTTGCTGCAAAAGGGGCTAGGACAAGAACCACGGCGAGCAGCAACAAACTGTGCAACATGCCGGAGATCTTGGTGCTACCGCCGGTACGGATATTGACCACTGTTCTCATCGTCGCGCCTGCGCCGGGAATGCCGCCAAAAAAGCCGGCGACAGTATTACCGATACCTTGCCCGATTAACTCACGATTGGAGTTGTGCCGGGTCCGGGTCATATTGTCCGCAACGAGCGACGTGAGCAGACTGTCTATCGCGCCCAATACCGCTAAGATGGCCGCGGCTTCAAAGATGATGATCGCCGTATCGGCCTCTATTGCCGGCACGATGAAGCTAGGTAGTCCTGTGGGGATGGCGCCTAAAATGGGCACGCCCTCGATAAAAAGACCAATGAGAGTGCCCGCGACCAGAGCGGCAAGAGGGGAGGGAATGACACGCCCCCAGGTTGCCGGCCAGCTGAATACCATGGCGAGCGTTAAAAGACCGATGAATAATGCGCCAAAGTGTGGATCCATCACGGCCATAGGTACTTCCATTAGCGCAGGAATAGTGCCGCTACCCTGGGGTTCGTGACCAAAAAGTCGCGCGAGTTGCAGGGCGATGATGATGCAGCCGATGCCGCTCATAAAACCCGATACAACGGGGTAAGGCACCAACCGGATGTATTGGCCAAACCCGAGTACGCCAAACATGATTTGCATAAGGCCGGCCAAAATAACGGTCGCAAAGACGAGTGATGGGTCGCCGTTCAGCGAGGCAAAAACGCCCGCAAACACCACGACCATTGGTCCGGTCGGGCCCGTAATCTGAGACCCAGTGCCACCGAACAAGGCGGCAAAAAAGCCGACGATGATAGCGCCATAGACACCCGCGATAGGACCTGCGCCCGATGCCTCGCCAAAAGCGAGTGCCAATGGAAGCGCCACGACGCCGGCAGTTAAGCCGCCATAAAGATCGCCGCGGAGGTTGCTTGTATCAAAGAATTTCATATATCTGTGCTCGCAGTGAACATGTACTTAAAAGTTCGATTTAGGCGGAGATTGAAGTAAAGCTGTCTGATTCTGCATCGTAAGCAGTCACGTCACCGCTTCCTATGTGGTAGACCCAGCCATGCATATCGATATCGCCTGCGGCAAGGCGCGCCGCAACCGCGGGATGGCTGTTCAGATGCGACATCTGAAGGACGACATTTCGCTCTGTGGCAGCCAGTAAGTCTGGTTGTCCGTCACCCTGTTGTGCCTCCGCTGCTCTGACCGCCGCACGCGCGTGGTCAACCCAGTCTTGCACGCGCGGAATTGCGTCGAGGTTTTGAGGCGCCATGGCACCCTTGATAGCGCCGCAGTCGGTGTGACCGCACACCACGATGTGTTTCACACCTAATACGGCGGTCGCAAACTCGATGGAGGCCGTTGTGCCCTCCACACTGTTCCCGTGCGGCGGCACTATATTGCCTGCATTACGGCAAACAAATAAGTCACCGGGCATAGTTTGCGTAATCAACGCGGGATCGATTCGGGAGTCTGCGCAGGTAATAAACAGCACCTCGGGACTTTGGCCGGTGGCGAGTTTGTTAAATAATGCCTGATGCTCGGGGACAACTTCTGACTTGAATTTGGCAACGCCGTCGATCAATTTTTGCACGCAAAATCTCCTGCTTTGTTACGGTCAATGAAACTACGTGCGAACTCTATTGATTGGATGTGATAGTTGTTACTAATATATCAATTTGTTTTGATAGTAAAAACCTATCACCTACACGGAGCGATGACTGTGCAGCCAAAACTCAATCTCAGTTTGCGTCAATTGGAGTATTTTAAGACGATTAGCGATGCCGGAAGCTTTCGCGGCGCTGCGGAGCGATTGGGCGTCACTCAGCCCACATTAACCGCGCAAATCGCGACGCTCGAAGAGTCTTTGGGCGTGAAGTTATTCGAGAGAACCCGATCAGGTGCAACACCGACCGTGGCGGCACGCGAGTTGATGCCGGTGTGTCATCGCATTCAAGAAGAGGTGCAGAGCTTTGTCGATACGGCGCACGGGTTTTCTGGCGGGGTTGCGGGGACCTACCGTATCGGAGTCACACCGACGCTTGGGCCCTACTTACTCCCCCAAGTTCTTCCGGAAATTCATAAGCGGTTTCAGGAACTTCGGCTGTTTGTTCGAGAGGGTGTGCCCGCTGAGCTCAGTCAGGATTTAAGAAGCGCGAAACATGATCTTATTCTCTCCACCCAGCCGATCGCGGAATCGGGGCTCGAAGTCAGCCCACTGTTTAGGGAGCCCCTCAAGTTGGTACTGCCGTTGGACCACCGGTTGGCAAGTAAAGACGTAATCAATCGAACGGACCTCATGGGTGAGGAAGTGCTGACACTGGACGAACACCACCTTTATCACCGCCAAGTGACCGAGTTGTGCCAGACGCTTGGCGCGAATACACGGCGCGACTTCGAGGGGACGTCGCTCGACACGCTGCGACAGATGGTCGTGATGGGCATGGGGATTACTTTTTTACCCGCCTTGTACGTCGCCTCTGAGATCCGAGAGACCGATCCGCTCAGGGTTGCAGACGTTTTTGGCGTTAACATGTACCGCGACCATGCACTTGCCTGGCGAAGTCGCTCACCCGCGCGTCCTCTGTTTCGGCGCCTTGCGCAAACGATCCGTGAGTTAGTGCCGAATACGGCAGCGAGTGAGCTTCGTGTTTTATATTAGTGCGTCAGAGGCTTGCCGACCCCGTAGCTTGCTAGGATAGTGACACCCACCTTATTGAGAGAGCCACCTAATGAGTTACGAATCGACAACGCCATTTATCCATGTCGCCGTTGCGCACCATTGCCTCACGATTGAGTTCCATCGTCCTGATGCGCTTAACGCGCTGAGACCCGAAATGTTGTCCGAGTCGGCTCGGTTGGTGCAACAAGGCAGTGACGACGAAGATGTGTCGGTCATTGTACTGCGCGGAGCGGGACGCGCGTTTTCTGCAGGCGTTGACTTGAAGGTGCTGCAAGGCATAAAGCCTGAGGGCGGGATTATTGGTAACGTTTTCGACGAGCCTGCGGCGCTCTTGGCGGCGGCTATTCGTGACGCCGGGGTTCCTGTCATCGCACGCGCGGTGGGTGCTTGTTTTACTGGTGCGCTAGAAGTGGCCCTGCACTGCGATTTTGTCTACACCACTGACTCATCAAAATTTGGGGACACCCACACAAAATTTGGTCTGCGCCCGACGTGGGGAATGTCCCAGACACTGTCGCGCGCTGTCGGCCACCGACGTGCCCGGGAGCTTTCGTTTACCGCGAAAGTTTTTTCAGGCGTTCAAGCGGTTCAATGGGGTGTTGCTAATGCCAGTTTTGAGACGCCAGAGGCTTTGGATGAGGCGTTGTCAGAGACCTGTTCGCGCATTGTCGGCAACAGTTCCGAGGCGGTTGCTGCGATGAAAGATCTCTATCGTCTGGCCGAAGAAGAGGGTGGCATTCGTGCCTCGCTCGACGCCGAAAGCACCTCGAATTACACGATTTCTGACACCGAAGAACGGCTGTCGAAATTTTAGTTTTGAAGGGACTCTAACCCCTCAGAGTAGGGGTCTAAATTAGCCCTATTGCGCTCGCTCAATTTTGGGGTTAATTTCGCGCATTCGTTGGGTGGAGTTCGCGATGACCGCCGTTAAAAATTTGCTTGAAACCTTGTATCACGAAGTCATTCCGATGAAGGGTTTTGAGGAGAAGCTGACTGCCCTCAAGGCAGGTGATCGTGTGGGCATTACCTGCTCGCCCAAGCAGGGTTTGCAAGTCACTTTAGACACCGTATCGCAGCTTTCTTCGCGAGGGTTTATGTTGACGCCGCACATCGCTGCTCGCCAAGTCATGAATCGTCAGCACCTTCGTGACATTGTCGCGCAGCTGAGTGACAGTGGGATCACCTCAATCTTTGTCCCCGGTGGTGATCTCGACTCGCCCATGGGTGAGTACGACAGCTCCGCGGCCGTCCTGCGAGATCTCAGTGAAATGGACCATCCCTTCACGCGCGTCGGCGTGGCGTCCTACCCTGAGGGTCATCCCGCGATTTCAGATGACGTTTTGTTTGAAGCGCTTCAAGCGAAACAGGGCATCGCGACGCACATGGTCACGCAAATGTGTTTTGACATGCCGGTGTTGCTGCGGTGGCTTGGAGAGATGCGTGATCGCGGGATTACGACTCCCGTCTGGATCGGTCTGCCCGGTGTTATGGACCGCATGAAACTTTTCAAAACCTCACTGCGAATTGGCGTCGGCCAGTCCGCTAAATACGCGCGTAAGCAAAAGGGACTGGCAGGCATGTTACTGCGCAGTCCGACTTACAAGCCCGATTCGCTGCTCAAAGAATTGAAATCGGCGATCGGTGATGAGCGCATGGCTATTCAAGGCCTGTACATGTTCACCTTCAATCAACTAGACAACACTGTTCAGTGGTCTCAAGAACAACTTAAACGCTTGGGCTAGTCCGCCCACCGGAGACTTTTTCAATGACAAATAGCACCCCACTCGCGATAGGTATCGGGCCGCGCGTTCGCCGGTCACCTTTTTTCGATTCGACTATTGACGCCGGTGTCCGGTCGTTCACGATCTATAACCACATGTACCTTCCTGTCCATTTTGGGGACCCATTGGCGGAATACTGGTCCATGGTCAATGGCGTCGTTTTGGCGGATCACGCGGTGCAACGGCAGGTGGAAATTAAGGGGCCTGACGCCTTGGCGCTGACGCAGCTTCTGACGCCGAGAGACATCTCGACCTGTCCCGTTGGCCGGGGTCGCTATGTCGTTTTTTGTAACGATCAGGGCGGTATCATCAACGACGCTGTTTTGTTTCGAATGGCAGAGGACTGTTTTTGGTTGTCGCCGGGTGACGGCGACGTCATCTTGTGGGCGACAGGTCTCGCACTGGGCAAGGGCTACGATGTTGAAGTGAGCGAGCCCGATGTATCACCGTTGCAACTTCAGGGTCCCGTATCGCCACATGTTGCAAAGAAACTCTTTGGTGAGATTGCGCTCACGCTTGGTTACTACCAATGCGTTGAGCTTGAGCTCAACGATATTCCTGTTGTTCTTACTCGGACCGGCTGGAGTGGGGAGCTGGGCTATGAAATTTACCTTCTTGACCAGACGCGAGGTGCGGAGCTGTGGGACCTCATAATGGAGGCGGGGAAAGAGTTTGGAATACTGCCGGCTTGCCCATCGCTAATGCGCAGTGTCGAGGGTGGGATTTTATCGCACGGCTCGGATATTACGCCCTGTGATTCGCCATTCACCATTGGTCTTGAGCGACTCATGGACCTCGACAAACCGTCGGAGTTTATTGGCCGTGATGCGCTTAAGCGAATTGAACAAGAAGGGACGCCGCGCAAGTTAGTCGGCGCCAATTTTGGAGGCGAGGCCATTGGTGGGAACGATAAGTTCTGGGATGTTTATTCCGACGGCGAGGTTGTCGGGCACGTTACCCGGTGCTGCTACTCACCACGACTCGAGCACAACATTGCCCTAGTAAACGTGCCAACTGCGTTATCTTTGCCCGGGACACGGATTCAGCTCGATATTCGCGGCACGCTAGTGGACGCTGAAATCACCGCTTTGCCCTGGTTCCAGTCGCATAAGACCATCCCAGAGGGAATCTGAACAGCTTGATGCAAGTTTGCACCCTCATTCTTCGTGGGTGCTTGGGCGCCAACCGGCCTGTTCGAGTTGACTGTCTGAACTTCGTATCGACAGGTCGCCGATTCGCCCACGACGTCAGTTGTTTGTGCTGCGTGTTTCGTTGACGTAGTGTGAGAAAAAAGAAATAAGAAAGGGTTGAAGGATGAAGAGTCGAGCAGCAGTTGCTTTTAAGGCAGGCGCCCCACTTGAGATAGCCGAAGTGGATGTTCAGGGGCCCCGCGCAGGCGAGGTCATGGTTGAAATTAAGGCCACGGGAGTTTGCCACACCGACGCATTCACGCTTTCTGGCGATGACCCTGAAGGTGCATTTCCAGCGATATTGGGCCATGAAGGTGCTGGCGTAGTAGTTGAGGTGGGTGAGGGCGTTAAGTCGGTCAAACCAGGTGACCACGTTATTCCTTTATACACACCCGAGTGTCGAGAGTGTAACTTCTGTCTGCATCCCAAAACGAATCTATGCCAAGCTATTCGAGAAACGCAGGGGCAGGGTCTCATGCCCGACCATTCCAGCCGTTTCACATTAGATGGCGAGCCAATTCTCCATTACATGGGTTGCTCAACCTTTTCTAACTACACCGTTTTACCGGAAATCGCGGTTGCGAAAGTCCGTGAAGACGCGCCGTTCGATAAAATCTGTTACATCGGTTGTGGCGTGACTACGGGTATTGGTGCTGTTGCTTTTACGATGAAGGTTGAGGCGGGATCAACGGTCGCTGTCTTCGGTTTGGGCGGTATTGGACTCAATGTTATTCAAGGCGCCCGGATGGTGGGAGCTACTCGGATCATCGGAGTTGACTTAAACCCGGCGAAAGCGACGCTTGCACGTCAATTTGGGATGACAGACTTCGTGAACCCCAGCGAAGTTGACGATGTTGTTGACCATCTCATTCAAATGACAGGCGGCGGTGTTGATTACAGTTTTGAATGCATAGGTAACGTCAATGTCATGCGCCAAGCGCTTGAGTGCTGTCACAAGGGCTGGGGACAAAGCTGTGTTATCGGTGTCGCAGGTGCTGGACAAGAAATATCAACGCGCCCTTTCCAACTGGTGACAGGTCGGTCGTGGCGAGGGTCCGCATTTGGCGGTGCGCGAGGCAGAACAGACGTTCCGAAAATCGTCGATTGGTATATGGAAGGCAAGATTAATATCGACGAGATGATTACCCATACCATGCCGCTTAACCAGATCAACGATGCCTTTGATCTGATGCATGCAGGAAAGAGCATTCGGTCTGTGGTGACGTTCTAATGGCACTTGAGCGCCTCTCTGAGGCTCGTTGCTTCGGAGGGGTACAGCGGCGTTACAAAGGGGCCTCTCAGGTGCTTTCGGGAGACGCTGTCTTCTCTGTTTTTTTACCCGATTTTGCTGCCGCTAATCCCGTTCCAGTCGTCATTTATCTCTCGGGACTTACCTGTACAGATGAGAACGCCGTGACCAAGGCCGGCGCACAGCGGATAGCGAGTGAGCTTGGCATTGCTGTGGTTTTTCCTGACACCAGCCCACGAGGCGATAACGTGGCGGACGACCCTGACGGCGCTTATGACTTGGGCCTTGGCGCCGGTTTTTACCTGAACGCGACGCAGGTGCCATGGTCTGATCATTACAAAATGGAAGAATTTATCGTCGCTGAGCTGCCGTCGTGGCTGGGCGATATCGAAGGCTTAGATGTTGCCCGAGTAAGTATCAGTGGCCACTCGATGGGTGGTCATGGTGCGATGAGTTTGGCCCTGAAATATCCGGGACGTTATCGCTCAGTGAGCGCATTTTCTCCCATTTGCGCGCCGGCGAGCTGTCCTTGGGGGCATAAGGCGTTCTCCGCTTACCTGGGTGAAGACAAAGAAGAGTGGAAACTGCACGATAGCTCTGAGCTCATTCGCTCGGGCGCAAAAGCCATACCGCTCCTGATTGATCAAGGTGCCTCAGATCAGTTTCTTGTCGAGCAGCTCAAACCTGAGTTACTCAAGGAGGCTTGCGACATAACCGCCTTTCCGCTCACCTACAGAGAGCATGATGGTTATGATCATAGCTATTTCTTCATCGCGACCTTCATGGAAGATCATCTGCGATTTCACGCAAAGCATTTGGCTCAATCAGAGTAAGCGTCCGCTGAGGCAGCACAGCTCGTTCGGTCGCGGTGTCGTCCTCTCCTGACGAAAGAAACGGCACCGTGTATCGCTAGGTACTATGGCGAGTCGGTTTGCGGCGAGTCGGTCTGCGGCTAGGCGGTTTGCGGCCTGTCAGTCAAATTGCGAGAAAGAGGTCGAGACCACTAAGGACCAATACGAGGCGCAAAATCAGTTTTGAGCGCTTGTCGAGTGCGTCAAACTGCTTCTTGAGTTCCGCCAGTTCTTCTTTCGCAGTGTCACCTGCATCGACAATTTTCTCGCGACTTGCTGCTATGGCACCTGCGGCAGCGACACCGGCCGTCGATACCCCCATGGCACGGAGTAAGCGGCGGCGGCTCAGTAGTGATGTGTCAGTTTGGTCGTCGGTCATATCGGTAATTACGGACTCCTGCTCAATTAAGACTGATTAAACACGGGTTTTCGTTTCTCGAGGAAGGCTGCCATCCCTTCCTGCGAATCACGCGTCCCGAGCGTCGCCGCGACGGCCTGTTTCTCATCGTCAATGGATTCATCGAGGGTTTTGGTTTCAAACCCGACGACGGTGTCTAACACCGCTTTCACGGCAAGGCGGGGTTGCGCAGCCAGCTCTTCGCCAAGTGCTTGTGCGCGCGCTTTTAATTGCTCCAGCGGAACCACCTCCGTCACGAGACCCATCTTCAGTGCTTCGTTTCCGTCGATTTTACGGGCGCGCAAAATCATATCGAGTGCATGCGACCGACCCACGACGCGAGGAAGGCGAGCTGATCCGCCCCAAGCAGGGACACTGCCTAAATCCATCTCGGGCAGTCCTATTTTTGCTCCTTCGCTCGCTGCGATACGAAAATGGCAAGCCAGAGGTAACTCAAGTCCAGCACCGAGGCAGTAGCCGAAAAAGGTGGCGATCGCGGGTGTGCCACCGTTTTCGATCATGCCCAGTACACGATGGCGTTGGGCGAAGAACGCTTCTGGACTGCCCGCGCGTTTAATGCCCTCGGGGATTTGTCTGAGATTCATGCCAGCGGAGAAATTCGCCAGGCCCTCTGCGGTGAAGACCATGGCGCGAATCGCGTCATCAGCGAGCACCTCGGGCAGTTGCTCTTCCAGACGATCGATGTAACTCACCGGCATGAGATTGAAGGGCGCGTCGTTAACACTGAAGGTCGCAACGTGATTGGTCATTGAAAAAAGATAGGGGTCGTTCATCACTGTGTTCTCCGTTGCAGCATCACTTTTGGTGTTTTAGTCAGCGAGCCATTTGTACATCACAAAGGCATCGATCAATCCCAGTGTTGGATGGTTAAAGGCCCGCGGCAAGGTGCCGACGATATCAAAGCCCAACTTCTTCCATAGCGACACGGCGATTTCATTACTCGAAGCCACAAAATTGAACTGCATGGCGCGATAACCCATTTCGGCGGCAATACCTTGAGAGTGCAGGCACATTTTTTGAGCCAAGCCTCGGCCGCGAGCCGCGCTTGTTACCATGTATCCGCAGTTACAGACGTGGCTACCCGGGCCATCCTGATTGGTTTTCAAGTAGTAGGTTCCTAGAATCTCGCCGTCTTCTTCAAAGACAAACGTTCGATTGGGCTTTGTCATCCATAACATTTCCGCGGTCGACCTGTCGGTGTCGACAGGGTAAGCATAGGTGTCGCCGCCCTCAGTTATTTCGCTGAATATGGGCCAAATATTGGGCCAGTCAGCCGCTGTTGCCTCGCGAATCATATTTAAAAAATAGTGTAAATGAACGGTGCCAGCGCCGAGCCCTGTGTCATAACAACCAACACACCGAGCAGGAGCATGATGCCAATGATGGGTGCCATCCAGAGTTTCTTTCGCTCACGCATGAAACCCCAGAGGTCCTTTAGCAGGTCAAACATTAATACGGTCTCTCAAAGTGGTCATTATCTCGCTGACTGCTCGTCACGCGATAACTGTCTTGGGTGGTATCCCCTGTTTTACGCAACAGCGCGTCTCGACCGACGAGGCCCATGATTATGCCAAGTGGTGCAAATACTAAATAGTAAAGCATGAACATGATGATGCGGGTATTGATGTAACCGGCGATCAGTCCAAACCGCATCCAAACACGGTAAAACGGCCGCAGTGTCCTTGGGCTGAGAGCGGCGAGTGTTACCAGAACGCCAGCACTGACCCACGGCCAGAGCGGGTAAGTCTGATCGAGTACCCACGGTAAAAGAACACCGAAAAGTAGGATGACAACGGTACTAAAAAGCAGTCCGAATTGGCGCAGTTCAGCGGATGTTACCGGTGTGGTCGTTGCATTATTCATAGCGCTTACGGTCAGTCGAGCTGAAATTCTTCTTTCCACGACTCATCTTGATCCCACTGTGGTTGTTCGGTTTTTAGTAATACTGCATTTTCCAAGACCAGCATATCCATTTCAGTTCGCATAAAGCACCGATAAGCGTCCTCAGGGGTGCAAACGATAGGCTCACCGCGAACGTTAAATGAGGTGTTAATCAAGACAGGGCAGTCTGTGATCGCTTCAAATGCAGACAGTAGTGCATGAAATCTCGGGTTAGTCTCAGCATGGACCGTCTGAAGCCGCGCAGAGTAATCAACGTGGGTAATCGCCGGGACGCTGGAGCGTGCCACGTTGAGTTTATCGATTCCAAACAAGGCGCCTTCCTCCTCGCTCATCGACAGACGATGCTCCTCCCTTACGGTCGCAACTTTCAGCATATAAGGGCTGTCAGCCTCTGTATTGAACCAAGCAGAGACAGCCTCCGCTCTAACCGCGGGTGCGAAGGGACGAAAAGACTCACGGTTTTTGATTTTGAGGTTCATGACCGACTGCATGGTCGGTGAACGCGCATCACCGATAATCGAGCGCGCGCCGAGCGCGCGGGGACCAAACTCCATTCGACCGTTAAACCACCCCACAACCGCGCCGCGATCAAGGGCAGCGGCAATCTCGGGCATCAGCTGGGTGTCATCGTACCGCTGAAACGGCGCGTCGATGCGGGTTAAGTACTGGTCTATTTGACTCTGGCTGAATGATTTCCCAAGGTAAGCGCCTCTCATCGTATCTGAGTGACCGTTGGCTTCTCGAGGTTTGTCGAGGTATTCATGCCACGTTGCAAGTGCCGCACCCAAGGCGCCACCCGCATCTCCCGCTGCCGGTTGTATCCAGATATTCTTAAAGGGCCCCTCGCGCTCAAGTCGACCGTTGGCGACACAGTTGAGTGCAACACCGCCTGCTAGGCAGAGATGGTCGACTTCGAGTTCGGTATGAATCGTCTTCGCAAGCTTTAAAACAATCGCTTCGGTGACGACTTGGATCGACGACGCAATGTCCATCTCGCGCTGAGTCAGCTCAGCCTCAGGCTTGCGAGGTGGACCGCCGAACAAGGCGTCAAAGCGGCGATTAGTCATTGTCAGACCCGTCGCGTAATTAAAATAGCGCATGTCCAAACGAAACGTTCCGTCCGGCTTTATATCGATAAGGTGCGACGTTATGAGGTCGACGTATTTGGGCTCTCCGTAAGGGGCGAGCCCCATGAGTTTGTATTCACCCGAATTGACCTTAAAACCTGTGTAGTAAGTGAACGCTGAATAAAGGAGGCCGAGGGAGTGCGGGAATTGTATTTCCCATTGGGGGGTCAGTCGCGAACCATCTCCAAGCCAGACCGAACTCGTTGCCCACTCGCCAACCCCGTCGAGGCAGAGCACTGCTGCTGTCTTAAACGGGCTGGCGTAAAAGGCTGATGCGGCGTGTGAGCCGTGATGTTCGTGAAATAGCAGTGGCGGTAAGGCTGTCTGCTCCAGCCCTGATAAGGCGGCCAGCTCACGTTTCAGTGTCACTTTTAAAAAGAGTTTCTCTTTTAACCAGACCGGTATGGCCATGACGAACGAGCGAAAACCTTTGGGTGCAAAGGCGAGATAAGTCTCCAGCAGTCGTTCAAACTTCACCAGAGGCTTGTCGTAAAAGGTAATGTAATCAATCTCAGCCAGGCTCAGCCCCGCTTCCTCGAGACAGTAAGCGACCGCATTGGCAGGAAACGCGGCGTCGTGTTTTTTTCGCGTGAACCGCTCTTCTTGTGCTGCCGCTACGATTTTACCGTCGACCAATAGTGCCGCTGCACTGTCGTGATAAAAAGCCGAGAGGCCAAGCACGTTGATTGATTGTGTCATTGCAGGTTAACTATCGCCGCTCTTGGGAAACTTAGGTGCGTTGATTAAGGTATCACGCATCGTCAAAGGAAAATGTTCAGTGTCAAACGCACGAAACACGTTGTTTACGATCATAACGGTTGTGGTCATACCGCTGTTATTTTTTATAGTGCTCGAAGTGGCCCTGCGTGTCGCAGGTGTGGGCACCCATTACCAGTACTTCAATACGATCGATATTGACGGTCAATCCTACTTTCAAGAGAACCCCGATTTTGCGGATCAGTTTTATCCACCATCACTCAATGTGGGGCCGCTGCAAAACACGTTCGAGCAGACGGATCACGACGATCGTCTTCGCGTTTACGTGCTAGGCGGTTCGGCAGCGATGGGTTTTCCCCACAAAAACCACGGTGTTGATCGACTTTTGGCGGTACAGCTCAATGCACTGTTTCCCAATAAAACCGTGGAGGTCGTCAACACGGCCATGACCTCCGTGAATTCGCATGTGGTCTATGAGGTGGCTAACACACTGCCTTCAAATTCGGCTGACGTGGCCGTTGTGCTGATGGGCAATAATGAGGTCGTAGGACCTTATGGGCCCGGCACATTTAACCAGAATTTTTTATCGAGTATGACCGGTATTAGGACCCTTCAAGCGCTGAAACGTACTCGCCTTTGGCAGCTTTTTGACCGCTCACTTAATGAGGTTAAGCGCTCAGATGCGAAGGCCGATCTCGAATGGCAGGGTATGCAGATGTTTGTCGATAACACTGTGCCTGAGAGCGATCCTCGGATGGCGGCCGTGTACGATCACTTTGAGGAAAATCTGCGCGATATTATCGACACGCTCAACGCCAAGGGTATGCATGTTGTTTTGTCGACGGTACCCGTCAATTTGCGGCAGTCAGCACCGTTTTTATCCGTAGCAGCCAATGACCTTTCAGGGCGCGACCGAGCACAGTTTAATTCCCTGCGTGATCAAGCGCGCGCGCAAGCACTCAACGGTCGATGGCGTGTCGCTCAAGACCTTTGGCAGCAGGCACTGATCCTTGATGATGGGCATGCTGATACGCACTTCCAGTTGGGGACCAGTCTTGAAAAGCAGGGTCAATACACAGTAGCGCGCGGCCACTATGAGCGCGCACTCGACCTTGATGGGCTCAGATTCAGAGCCGATACACGCATCAATGCCACAATTGAGCGCGTGGCAGCAGACTACCCTCAAGACCAAGTCAGTTTTGTCCATAGCCTCAAGGCTTTTGATCAAGCGAGCGCGCCATACTCGCCAGGTTGGAACTTACTGGTAGAACACGTTCACTACGACTTTGAGGGCAATGCAGTCCTCGCCAAGGTGTTTTCTCGAGCAATAGCGCGTCATCTCTCAGCCAGCGCGGCTGCAACGCTGAGCAACGACGAGGTCGCCGCTCGGATTGGGTTTCCTAACCATGAAACCGTTGAGAACATTGAAAATCTTCAGGGCATGGCGGACCAACCCCCCTTCCCTGGGCAAAGCAATTATCAGGACTACCTAGCCTTTCTCGCCGTTGAATTATCCAAAGTTAAGGGCGAGGTTGGCGAGCCTAAAGACGTTGTTCGACGACGACAGCGCGTGTTAACAGAGGGTGTCGGCGATTGGAAATTGCATTTTGAGATGGCGGCTTTAGCGCGTCACTTGAAGAACAAGCAGGCGCAGTATTACCACCTCGAAGCGCTTAACGAACTTTATCCACACAACCGAGAAAGTCAGATCAACTTGGCGAATTTGTTGAGTCAGGACGGTCGTTGGCGCGATGTCATTCCCTTACTTGAGCGATCCTTGCACTACACCCGTGGACGTGAAGAATTCATCGTTGAGGCCATGGGCTGGTTGGGCACCGCGCATCTAAAAGTCGGTAACATCCAGGAGGCCACGGACTTGTTGTTATCTATTCCCCGTGCCTACCCAGAGCAGATTGGAATGAGTTTGCGCGCCTATGGCAATTTGATTAGACACAGTGTGACGGCGGGGGATAAGAGTGCGACCGAGCGTTATTTGGCGAGTGCTGAGGCCTATGCTGAACAGCTGATCAGTTCGGGAGAGAGCGCGAACTACCCCATGCTGGGACGGCGGATGGGCCAAATTATGACCCTGGGTGGCGATAAGGCGGCCGCTGCCGCGTGGCAGCAACGTCGTTGAACTGCTTAATCGTCCCTGAGTTTTGCCTCTGAGCGTGTTCTTCTGTTAAATCGGAGTCTTGAAGGTTTGGGAGATGACCGATGAAGACGGCGTTGATCGAAAAAAAAATAGAACGTGGTGTGCTGTGGCTCACGCTCAGCAATCAAGAACAACGCAATCCACTTTCGAGCGACATGCTGACCGAGGTCACCGCGTCACTTGAGTCGGCTTATGCCACCGACGAGGTTCGCTGCATTGTGATCGCAGCGAAAGGCCCGGTATTTTCGGCGGGGCACGACCTTAGTGAGATGGCGAAGCGTCCGGAGGAATCCAAAGCGGCCTGGCAAGCACGTGTACTCTCCATACTCGAGCTCTGCGCGACAATGATGCAGCGTATTGTTCACGGTCCCAAAGCCGTTATTGCCTGCGTTGAGGGCACCGCTACTGCCGCAGGCTGTCAGCTGGTCTCTTCATGCGATCTTGCCGTCGCGAGCTCGAATGCGTCCTTTTGCACGCCTGGAGTCAACCTGGGTGCATTTTGCACGACCCCGTTGGTGGGTATTGGCCGAAACCTTTCTCGGAAACACGCGCTCGAGATGGCGCTGACCGGTGAGTTTTTCGGTGCTCAAGACGCTGAGCGTTTTGGATTGATCAATCGCCACGTCGCCCCTGAAAACGTTGTTGAAGAGACTCGTCAGTTAGCTGAGCGGATCGCATCGCGGTCCCCTCAAAGTATTCGTGATGGAAAAACAGCGTTTTACACGCAAATTGAAATGCCGTTGAACGACGCATTTGAGCACGCAAATCGTGTGATGGTGCAGGCGATGACGTCGGATGAGTCAAAGCAGGGCGTCAAAGCATTCTTTGAAAAGCGATCACCAGAGTGGCGTTAAGCAGGTGCTCATAGAGCGGGACAGGGACCTGGCTGACGTGTTGACACGTGTGGCGCACATCGCACTGGTCGGTGCGAGCCACAAGCCTGACCGACCCAGCTACAAAGTCTTGGCATTTCTGCTCGCAGAGGGTTTTCAAGTGACGCCCGTCAATCCGGGTCTGGCAGGGCAATTACTGCAAGGTCAGACAGTGGTTGCACGGTTGTCTGACATACCGCATGGCATCGACATGGTCGACGTGTTTAGAGAAGGCGCCGCATTACCGTCTATTGTCAGTGAAACGGTGGCCATAGGCGCATCTGTTCTTTGGACACAGCTGGGCGTTCGTAACGTTGTGGCCGAGACTGACGCGCTTAATCAGGGGCTCGATTTAGTCGTTGATAAGTGCCCCGCTCAGGAGCTACCGCGGTTACGGTCTTGTGCTTTGATCTCGTGAGGTGATAAGCCCATGCGGCGACTCAACACCTCGCTGAGCCACCCCAGTCGTAACTCACTAAAGACTGTTGCCCTTTGTTTCCTCCAGTTGTGAGAGTGACCACAAGGTCATTAACGCTGCGATCAGGATGTAGACCGACACGTAGAAGATGCCAAAGTTATTCCACAAGAGTACAGCGATCGTTGGTGCAAGTGCACCGCCGACAATCGCACCGATTTGATAGCCTAACGACGCGCCTGAGTAACGGACCTCGGTGCTGAATAATTCAGTGAAATAGGCTGCTTGAGGGCCGTACTGCATACCCAAAAACAAGAGACCCATGGTAATCGCGACGCAGATCAGAATAGGGCTGCCGGTGTCGATCAGTGGGAACAAGGCAAAGCCCCAAACGCCGGTGAGAATTGCGCCCCAGCGATAGACACTCTTGCGACCTATTCGATCGGATAGGCCCGAAAAATAGAACTGAGTGGGCACCATAAAGGCGGCAGCAATCAGTACCGCGGTAAGCATCGTGTCGCGTGAGAGTTCAACGGAGGGGGAGTTCATGCCGTAAGCGATGACGAACGCGATTAAAATGTAAAAGGTGACCTGAACCGACAAAAAAGCACCTGCGGCCAACATGATGCGTTTTGGGTACTTACGAATTGCCACGATGACGGGTGAGCGTTCTACCACTTGCGGTGCAGTGTCGCTGTCTGTTTGCGCATCGCTTAAGGACCTAAATGCCTCGGTATCTTCGATCTTGAGTTGGATGTACATGGAGATGCCAATCAGCACAATGCTGGCAATAAACGGAAGCCGCCAACCCCAGTCCATGAAGGCCTCATCACTCATCGAGCTACTCACGCCAATAAATGCAAGATTCGCAAGAATGACGCCAATGGGTGCTCCGGCTTGCGCGTAGGCACCATACCAGCCCCGCTGGTCCGCCGGTGCGCTCTCGGTCACCAGTAGCATGGCGCCACCCCACTGCCCACCAATGGCAAATCCCTGAATAAATCGCAGAGCAACGAGCATAAGCGGCGCAGCAATGCCGATGGAGGAATAGGTTGGTAAGAGACCGATCAGAGTTGTCGCAACCCCCATCATCATCAGTGCAACGACCAATGTGCGCTTGCGCCCGATCCGATCTCCGAAATGGCCAAAGACAATGCCGCCCAACGGTCGCGCTAAAAATCCGACCGCCAGGGTGCTGAAGCTAATAATCAGGAGAACCATGGTGGGAAGGTCTTGCGGAAAAAACGCCTTTGGAAAAATCACCGCGGCTGCAGTGCCGTAAAGGAAGAAGTCGTACCACTCGATACTGGTACCCGCAAGCGAGGTCATCGCAACTCGACGCATATTTTGTTCTTGGTTCTGCTCTTGATTGGGCTCAGAAGTGTCGCTCATTGTCGTCTCTCTTATTATGTTTTCACCGGTGCGCACGCAGAGAATCTTGGGCGTACGTCTCGTGATGCATCTAATACGTTGCTGGCGCATGGGTCAACACACGAACGGTGCAGGAAGGGCTCGGACGCGTGGTCGAATCTGTGCAATCATTGCTTGGCCTGATCACCAACACAGAACGAGATGAGTCCATGAGTACGACAGAGCCCTCCCGGTTTTACCATCAACATTCCACACTGGAGCGACAGCGAAGCTTTGTGAATGGTCGGTTCGTGAGCTCGAACTCGGGTACCACCTTCCAAACTCAGCATCCTGGAACAGGCCATGTTATCTGTGACGTCGAGGTTGCAGATCCTGCGCTGGTAGACGCGGCAGTAGCGGCGGCCGAGCAAGCCTTCCTCGCTTGGTCACAGACGCCCGCGGCCGAGCGCGGCGCCATTTTGCGGCGCGCTGCGCTGCTGTTGCGCGAACGAAACCAGGAGTTGGCGGAACTTGAAACCCTGGATACTGGAAAAGCCATTCAAGAGACCTCTGCGGTCGACGTCATCAGCGGTGTTGAAGTACTCGAGTACTATGCGGGTGTGACTCAAAGTTTGCAGGGCTCACAGGTCGATTTGCCACCGGAAGCCTTCGCCATTATGCGCAGAGAACCTTTGGGTGTATGCGCCGCAATTGGCGCGTGGAACTACCCCATTCAAATTGCACTCTGGAAGTCGGCGCCCGCGTTAGCGTGCGGGAATACGATGGTCTTTAAACCGTCGGAGGTCACACCACTGACGGCCTTAAGGCTTGCCCAGATTTATCGAGAAGCGGGTCTGCCAGAGGGTGTATTTAACGTGGTTTTAGGTGCAGGCGACGTGGGTGCCGCGCTGGTCCAGCATCCGAACGTGGCAAAGGTCTCTTTGACGGGGTCGGTTGCTACGGGGAAGCGTGTTGCGGCAATGGCGGCGCAGACGCTCAAAAAGGTGACCTTAGAGCTGGGTGGAAAGTCACCGATTGTAATTTTTGACGACTGTGATTTTGAAAGCGCGGTGAATGCGGCGCTTGCGGGCAATTTTTATTCAACGGGCCAAGTGTGCTCCAACGGCACCCGTGTATTTGTTCATGAAGCGATTTTCGATTCGTTTGTTGACGAGGTTGTGCGGCGATCTTGCGCCATTGTATTGGGCGACCCGTTTGATCCTGAGACACAAATGGGACCGTTGGTCTCGGCACAACAGCGCGACAAAGTAATCGACTACGTGAAGCAGGTAAGAGCCTCCTCGCAGGTCGATCTCCTCTGTGGCGGCACCACGGACACGATGACCGATGGGTATTTTGTCTCTCCGGCAGTGGTCGTTGCCCACAGTGACGACCATCCTGTGGTCACTCAGGAGGTGTTTGGCCCTGTGATGACGGTTCTCAAGTTTAGTGACGAGGACCCTGTGGTGGCACGTGCTAACGAGACCCGATTTGGTCTCGCCGCCGCCGTCTTCACCCAGAACTTTGCACGCGCTCATCGCGTTGCGAACGCGCTTAAAGCCGGTATTGTTTGGATCAACGAGTACAACATCACGCCAGCAGAGATTCCGTTTGGAGGCTACAAGGAGTCGGGTATTGGCCGAGAGAATGGACTGCAGACCATTGAACACTTTACTCAGACAAAAACTATTTACGCCAATCTGGGTGCGGTTGAGCGCACTTACTGATGTTGATGCGAGTCGTTAGTTGGCGTGTCTATTGAGGGTTGGTGCGATGCAGCCTTGGAGAAGAGCCTTATGGCGACGATTTGGCTGGGACACCCTTCTGAGCCCTGTGGTGCTGACTATGGGGATGCTGACGGTGCTCAACACAATGGCTGAAGATTCAAATTTTAGTGCAGAGAGGGTCCCTAAAACGCTGCTTGTCATCGTGGACGGTATACCGACAGACGTCATTGAGCGAGTCAAGACCCCGGGGCTCGATGCGCTGATAGCGCGTGGAAAGTTCAGTCATGCCTACGTCGGGGGGGAGGTCGGCGAAGTGACCGAGAGTCCCACCGTTTCAGCCGTGGGCTACATGAGTCTCCTCACGGGCACATGGTCAAACAAACACAACGTGCGCGCTAACTACGATCTTGCTCCCAACTATGCCTACTGGGATATTTTCAGAGTTGCAAAACAGCAGGATACGCCCTTTACCACGGGTCTATTTTCAACATGGACCGATAACCGAACTGTTCTTTTGGGCGATGGCCTCGCTCAAGCCGGTGGCGATAAGTTCGACTTCGTGGCGGACGGTTTTGATAAAGACCCGGCGTTTAAATCCGATTTGGACGAGCTTGAGCGCATTAAAGCGATTGACGATGAAGTCACTCGGCGCGCCGCAGAGACCATTACGGAGGAAGGCCCCGATCTGTCCTGGGTTTATCTGCAGCACACCGATGATGTGGGACACCTGTCTGGAGATGGCCCTGAGATGGACCGGGCTGTTCGTTGGATTGATGCCCGAGTGGCTGAGCTTTGGAGTGCCGTTCAGGCGCGCCAGACGGAGCATGCCGCAGAGGATTGGCTGGTCTTGGTGACCACGGACCATGGCCGATCGCGTGAGGACGGTAAACACCACGGCGGGCAATCGCTGCGAGAGCGCACCACGTGGATAGCGACTAACGCGCGCTCTGTAGAATTCGACCCGACGACCCCCCCGGCAATCGTCGATATTTTTCCTTCGGTTGTGACACACATGAATTTTAAGATACCCACTTATGTGAGCCGGCAGCTGGAAGGTCGCTCACTCATTCACAAAGAAGGTAGCCTCGATGCAAAGTGAGTTCGATTACATCATTGTTGGTGGTGGCTCCGCTGGGTGCGTTCTCGCCAATCGCTTGTCTCAAGACCCCGACGTGGAGGTCCTTTTGCTGGAAGCAGGTGGTAATGGTCGCAGCCTGTTTGTGGATATGCCGAGCGCATTCGCGATGCCAATGGCCTCGAAGGAGTTTAACTGGGGGTACTACAGCCAACCTGAACCAACGCTAAATGGGCGGCCCATGGACGCGGCGCGCGGTCGCGGCTTGGGCGGCTCGTCAGCCATTAACGGTATGGTTTATGTACGGGGTCATGCGCGTGATTTTGACGAGTGGGAGGTCAGCGGCGCAGACGGGTGGAATTACCGCAATTGCCTGCCTTACTTTCAGCGTGCTGAGACGTGGATGCACGGCGGCGACGCCTACCGTGGCGGGTCAGGGCCCGTGGGCACTTCTAACGGCAATAACCGCAAAAACCCACTTTATGACGCCTTTATTGGTGCGGGTGAGCAGGCGGGCTACGGCACGACGGATGATTATAACGGCCACCGTCAGGAAGGCTTTGGACCCATGCACATGACGGTAAAACGGGGCGTGCGATCGTCCACAAGGCGGGCCTATTTGAGCCACATACGAGAACGTAAAAATCTGACGGTGCTGACTCGGGCGCAGGTGGATCGGGTTGAGATGGAGGCGGGGGTCGCAAAGCGGGTCTGCTTTGAGCGCAAGGGCGCACTGCGCACTGTTCAGGCCAAAAGAGAAATTATTCTCAGTGCCGGCAGTATTGGTTCGCCCGCGGTGTTGCAGCGATCGGGCATTGGGCCTGCAGAGGTACTCGCTGCAGCAGGCGTTCAGCTGCGCCACGAACTGCCGGGTGTCGGCGAAAATTTAACGGACCACCTTGAGGTTTACTTTCAGTACCGTTGCCTAAAGCCGATTACGTTAAACGGGCAGCTGAATCTGCTGTCCAAGCTCAAGATCGGCGTGCAGTGGATATTGACCAAAACAGGTTTGGGTGCGAGTAATCATTTTGAGTCCTGTGGTTTTATTCGGACTCGGTCGGGTGTGCGGTCGCCGGACATTCAATACCACTTTTTGCCGGGCGCCGTGAGGTATGACGGTAATGCGGCCTTTGAAGGCCACGGTTTTCAGGTGCACGTCGGTCCTAATAAGCCCGAAAGTCGGGGTCATGTGAGAATAAGAAGCCCGAAATTAGCCGATGCCCCAGAGATTGTGTTCAATTATTTGGCTACTGAGAAAGACAGAGAAGACTGGCGTATTTGTCTGCGTCTTACGCGAGAAGTGCTTAGTCAGCCTGCGTTGGATGCCTATCGGGGAGCGGAAATCCAACCTGCGATCGATCTCTCTGACGATGACGCGGTTGACGCTTGGGTGAGAGACAACGTCGAGACGGCCTATCACCCCTCCTGCAGTTGTCGCATGGGCGCCGATGACGACAATAGGGCAGTCGTCGATTCGCAGTGCCGAGTTCGAGGTATTCGCGGTCTTCGCGTGGTTGATTCGTCGATCTTCCCCAGTATTCCCAACGGCAATTTAAATGCGCCGACGATCATGGTTGCTGAACGCGCCGCCGCGCTGATCCGTGGAGAGCCAATGGAGTCCTCACAAAGTCCCGTGTGGGAGGCAAAGAACTGGCGGACAGAGCAGCGGGAAGGATCTGCGGTGCGACCGCTTGACGAGGCCATGCTGAGGTCAGCACCTTGATGACGCTATTGTCGGTGGCCATGCTGGTTGCACTGGTGAGTGCCGCGTACGTTGTGATTCGGTGGCCGAACTACCAATGCTGGGGTGACACGCCACTGCCCACGGTGTCGCTGCTTGCGATTTTATTTACCTCGGGTCTCGATGTTGGCTTGATCATGTTTCCACTGATTGACTTTGAGACTTATGCGACGGGAGCGGAGTATTCATTCGCCAGTCCCCTCGTTGTTGAATTTGGATTTTGGGGCGGGATTGTCTGGGGTTTTTACGTCTTAACGACCTTGTACTTCTGCGCCATAGAACCGCGTCTAAAGTTCTTTGAACGGCCCTTGGTTCGCTGGGTTCACAACTTAGTTGTGGTGGCGACGTGTGCGTTCACCGCCTATTTGTTTCTCGCCTACCTGCCGAGTTACGTCGAGGGTATAAATCCCGCGTTAACCTACTTTACGGTGGGTTCAGTCATCGTTGTTGCTGTGCTGTCGAGTACGCGTCTGTCGGTGCTCAGAGTCTTGAGCGTTGGCTCTACGGCCATGTTTTTGTTACTGATAGTCATTGCTTGGCTTGCGTCAGGCGTTGGCGTGAAAGGGCTTGTCAATCAGCTGAGCGGGCTCAGTGCTTACGTGACACATTTGGATTATTTTGTTTCGCCGTTGAATGACTATCACGGTTTTTACCTAAGTTGGTGGTTCGCGTGGTCTATTATGATCGGTCAGTTCGTCGCGCGGTTTGTGAACGGCATGCGGGCCTGGAAATTGGCATTGGCGATTTTGTTTGTTCCTTCCATACCGATTGCCCTCTGGTTTAGCGTGCTTTTTGGGTACTTCGAGTCGGGTCTGGCGGTCGGCCAAGGGGTCAACGCCCTCATGATTGGCGTGGGCATTTTGTTTGTCGTCAACTCGCTGGACTCACTGACGCGCCTTTACTCGCAGAACCTGGGCTGGACGGTCGAGGCCCTGGGATTCCAAAAATACGTGGGTTTACACGTCGCTCTACTCGTGGGGCTCGTGGTTTTGTATCAATTCACGCCGCTTAAAATTGAATGGGTTGGAATGGTCGTTATTGCCCTTTATACGGCCGTTTACGCGACGTTAATGATGCGCCGGCTGCGGCCATCAATTGACTCTGCATAAGATCAGTGCAAGCGGGCGCCTTGACGTTTTAACTCTTCTTGAAGCGCAGTCACCGAAAGCGACTCAAATGCTTCATTGCGCTTTAACGAGAGTGCAGCGGCCGTGCCCGCGGCTTGTCCGGTGACGGCGCAGCACATCATGTTTCGTGTTGCCGCATGACTGACACGATCGCCACCGGTAATGCGGCCCGCACAAATCAGATTTTCAACGCCTTTTGGCAGAAGCGTACGGTACGGCAGTTGGAAATAGCGGCCAGTCGTGGGCAGGATTAAAATACCGTAGCCGTCGATGAATTCCGGGAAGATGCCGACAGACTCGTCGAAGCGCGCTTGCTCTCTCACGTCGAGTTCCGTCATGTTGTAGACCGCGTCGATCTTGCGGGTGTCTCTAATTCCAAGTGTCATTCCAAAGTTGCGGAGCTTTGCGCTTTCGCACCCTGGCTGGAATTCTTGAAGCGCTCGAACCGCAAGCATGGCCTGGCGCCTTCCTTCCATCTCACCGTGAGTCAGATCGTTCGGGTCGGTGCCGTCGTAGCCCAGCAGATGAACAAGGTTGAGGTACGTCAGATCACCTGCGTCGTAGAGCGCCCCCCATGTGCCTGAAATGGTGTCGAGATTCGTTGGGATCAGCCCTTCGGCCCTTGCGCGCTCAAACGGCTTGCGCAAAAAGGGCGAGAACATTTGATCTTCTTTGCCTGTGGTCTCGATCGTCCATTGGCCATAGGCCCAGTCCGCGTAGGTGTGGGGCGCTGCCTTTACATGGTCAATAAAACGCTGCTTGTTGACCCCGGAGAGAGAGAACATGACTGAGGCGCCAATCATGTCTTCCTTGGCCTGTTTAACCGTGGGCGCACCCGCCCGATAAGCCACGTCAGCATCGCCCGTGGCATCGATGACGCGTTCGGCCAAGATCGCCTCGCGTCCTGCTTTACTCTCAACGATAGCGCCTTTGATGCGGCTGCCGTCCATAATCGGTGCGACAAACATCCGGTGGAGCATGGGGGTAATACCCGCTTCTAAAACCAAGTCATCGGCGACGGCTTTGAACGCTTCTCCATCAATGGCGTGGCTATTGGATTGTGGTTCGGCTACCGACGCGCCTGCTTGCTTGGCGCGTTCCTCAAATTCGATACCAATGCCTTCACTGTCGACAGTGGCGTCATGGCGGTACCAGGCAAATCCCTCAACACCCACTGCGGTGATATTGCCGCCGAAACACCCAAAGCGCTCGAGTAGGGTGACCTCAGCACCGGTGCGTGCCGCAGCTATTGCCGCCGCGAGGCCCGCAGGGCCACTGCCGACGACAAGTACATCCGTTGAGTGGATCACCTCAAGCGCTCTCGCCGGTTCCGTTATCTTCAAGCCTGACTCCTTTTACTCGCCCGCGAATGGGTTAACGCGGCTACCTATTTTTGTTTGATGTTAGTCGCATTTGGCGGTATACAAAGGATAGCATTTCTGAAACACGGGTATGTCATACTTGTAAGGTGGCGATTAGGCCTGCCGAGTAAGTAGCGACAAATCGATTAGGAGTAGCTTTTACAGTGCTCGTGTGCCCTTGGGGCCCTAACGTGAACAAAAGTAAAAACAACTAAATTCATAGGGGAAATACGACGTGAAAATAAAAGACTCATCTCAGAAGGTGTCATTTTTTAAGCGGCCGCTCGCGATGGCAGTTTCGACTGCATGTGGATTGGTAGGCGCAGCGACGGTTGTCATGCCGACCGAAGCGCAGGCTCAAATTGAAGAGGTGCTGGTCACAGCGACTCGTCGCTCTGAGAGTGTGCAAGACATCCCAATGAGCGTCAGCGTGTTGGGCGAGACCCAACTCGAAGATCTCAATATTTCCGATATGGAAGACTACATAATGATGCTTCCCAACGTGAGCTTTGTGACCTTAGGTCCGAGCTCGGGAGACCTCTATATTCGGGGTATCTCCAGTGGTGGTGAGAGCAGCATTGGCGCCAACCCCAGTGTGGCGGTGTACCTCGATGAGCAGCCCGTAACGGCGGTGGGCCAGTACCTCAACCCGCACGTTTACGACATTAATCGAATCGAAGTGTTGGCCGGTCCACAGGGCACCACTTACGGAGCGAATGCTCAGTCAGGCGCAATTAAGATTGTGACCAATGCACCGAGCACTGAGAAATTTGAGGGCGGTCTCAGCTTCAGCATGGGGCAACCTAAGTCGGGCGACGTTAGCCACCTCACGGAAGGTTTCGTTAATATTCCTCTAAGCGATCGTATGGCGCTGCGCCTCGTCGGTTACTACAAGCATGACGGCGGCTACATCGACAACGTTGCGGGTACGCACACGTTCCGTCAGGGCTACATTCGAGCGGGTCTTGATCCGACCAGCCCTCTCAATGAAGTGGCGGCGGATATCACGGTCGATAACGCCGATGTGGCAGAGAAGAACTTCAATGACGCCACCACCATTGGCGGCAGAGCGGCTTTGGCCATCGATCTCAATGACAGTTGGACGCTGACGGCATCAGCCATGATGCAAGAAGTCGAGGCTAACGGTGTTTGGGATCACGATCCGAGCGTTGGGGACCTTGAAGTCATGCGTTTACTGCCCGACTGGAGCGATGATGAGTGGACTCAATTTTCGTTAAAGCTTGAAGGAGAGTTCGCAGGAGGCACACTGACTGCATCGTATGGGGACCTTGATCGAGACACTGAGACGTACGCGGACTACTCGCTCTACAGTGACTACTACGTCTCTTATGGCTACGTGCAACCTTATTACGTGTGCTACGTGTCTTACACCGGTCAGTGCGAAGATCCTCGTGAGCAGTACACCAACACCACTAATATTTCACGTAAGAACTACGAGCTTCGCTACACGTCCGATGCAACCGAGCGATTGCGCTACATGGTGGGCACCTTTTACGTGGAGGTTGATACGGCGTCCGACAGTGATTGGCACGTACTGGGCTTGAATAATATTCCATCAATGGCGGTGGATGCGCCTGATATCTACTGGACCACGGACTTTGTCCGTTCCTACGAGGAAACGGCCTATTTCGGCGAGGTGTCTTACGATATTACTGACGCGCTAACATTGACAGGTAGTGCACGGCGTTTTGACTACGACAGTGGTCTTGATGGGTTCTCAGGGACCGTCTGGTGGCCTTGTGGAGGATTTGGTCCTCAGGGTGATCGGCCCGAGAGTAACTACGGCGTTGACTGTGCCCCTGAAGCACGCATCACCAAAGCGACCGACACGGTGAAGCGCATGTCACTCGAGTGGCAAGTTGATGATGAGCTCATGCTGTATACCGCTTGGGGCGAGGGTTACCGACCCGGTGGACTGAATCGTTTCTGTTCGGTGAGAGCCATTGACGGTTTGGGTAATCAGGGTTCTTCAAATATCGGTTGTGAGTTCAAGGCAGACTTCCTGACCTCCACGGAGTTTGGCTTCAAGGCCACCTTCAATGGCGGTAAGACACGTGTAAACGGTGCTGCGTTTATGCAGAAATGGGAGGATTTTCAGTTCTCGCGTTTAGACACGTCAATCTCACCAACGACGCTGACGTATAACGTGGGCAACGCGGAGAGTAACGGAGTCGAGTTCGACTTCGTCACGATGCTCAGCGACAACTGGACAGTCATGGGTGCGGCAAGCTTCCTTGAGGCCACGCTGACCTCTGACTACCGGCGCAGTGACAGCAGTGTTAATCCAGACGCGCCGTCAGGCACCGCTCTGCCAAGAGTCCCTGAAGTGAAGTGGAATATTTCGACGCGCTATGGCTTTGGTGACGATTACTTCGTACAGGCCGCTTACATGTACACCGGTAAGTCTTACAACAATCTCTTTGATGGAGGCACTATTTCCACTCAGCGACGGACTCAGCCCAGCTACAAGGTGCTCAATACGTCATTTGGGATTGAGAGAGAGACTTGGACTGCGCAGCTGTATGTCCAAAACCTGACCGATGAGCGTGGAACGGTTTGGCAGAACGCGGTGACCTGGGACGAGCGCGTCACAATTAACCAGCCACGCAGCGTGGGTGTAAGCTTTACGCAGCGGTTCTGATCTATTGCGCTTCGGTGCAGCCCAAGAAAGGGGTGTCATTAAGTGACACCCCTTTTTTTATGCGTGTGCTTGCCCTAAATTCCTTACATCAACGCTACTGAGAGAACCGATCCTTATGTCCCTCGTTGAAAATCTGTTTGAGCAGACGAAGACTGCGCTGCGTGACAGTAAGCCGAGTGAGGCTGCTGAGCTTGCGGCCAAAGCACTGATATTGTCACCCGACGATATGCGTCTTGTGCTGTTGCGCGGTGTTGCGTTGCGGCGCTCGGGCAATAGCCTTGAAGCCGAGTCGTACTTACGCCGTATTATCAACGAGCCGTCATCGGTTCCTCTGGCGCATCATGAACTTGGCCTGGCACTCAGTGCCATGGGTCGATTAGCCGAGGGCATTGCGTCTGTTGACGCCGCGGTTGCGCTTGACCCTAATTTATTGACCGCATGGAGAGACTTGTACCAGCTTCATGCGGCGCAGGGAGACGACGCAGCTGCCGCCGATGCGTATCGCCGCTCGCTGGGTCGAAAAGACTTGGATCCGCTATTAAGTCGTGCACTTGATTACATTGAAAAGGGGCGCTTGGGTCTGGCCGAGGGCATCTGTCGTGAGTATTTAAAAAGACGGCCACACGATGTGGATGCGATTCGCCTACTGGCGGAAATTGCGATTACGTTGGGTGTTCTGGATGAGGCCATTGTCTTACTCGAACGTTGTTTAGCGCTGGCGCCTAACTTCACTATCGCGCAGGCGAACTACGCGACAGCCTTGGCGCGGAGTCAGAAGTTTGATGAGGCGCTGCACAAGACTCAGACGTTGCAAGAAGAGCAGCCCACTAATTTGTCCCACAAGGTTCAGCATGCAGCCATATTGGCCATGGCGGGTCGATTCGAAGCTGCTCATCTCAAGTTTGAAGAAGTCCTTGAGCACATTCCTGATAACGCAAAAGTCTTGACCAGTTACGGTCACGCACTGCGCTATGGTGGGCGCGGCGAAGATGCGGCAATCGCCTACCAAAAAGCGATTAAAGCGGAGCCGAGTGCGGGAGAGGCCTACTGGAGTTTGGCGAATTTGAAGACGTTTAGGTTTGACGGTACTCAGATTACGTCCATGCGTCGTGAGTACGCGGCCATGGAAAAACTGGGCCCTGATCGTTATCACCTCGCCTTCGCCCTAGGAAAAGCCCTTGAAGACAGTGGCGATTTTGAGCACTCGTTTGCGGCTTACGCTGACGGTAACGCGATTAAACATAAGTTCAGCTCGTACACCGTGGCGAGAACCGGAAGTGAAGTCGATAACATGATCGCGCATTGTTCGAGCGATTTGCTGGACGCCGGTGGGCACCCTTCAGAAGCCCCCATTTTTATTCTCGGTTTGCCACGTGCGGGCTCAACGCTGTTAGAGCAAATTTTGGCCAGTCACTCACGTGTTGAGGCAACGGCCGAGCTGCCTATTATCAGTCAGATTGCCGGAGAGCTGAGTGGCACGCGCAAGCGCTCTGAAAAAACCCAGTATCCGCAATGTTTGATTGACCTAAGTCCCGAGGAACGACACGCACTGGGACAACGCTACCTTGATGGTGCTGGGAAGTACCGTACCGACAAGGCGCGCTTCATCGATAAGATGCCCAATAACTGGATGCACATTGGTTTAATTAAAACGATATTGCCGAACGCAACCATCATTGACGCAAGACGACACCCTATGGCGGCGTGCTTTGCCAACTTTAAGCAGTTATTTGCGAGAGGGCAGGAGTTTACCTACGGTCTTGAAGACCTCGGTCATTACTATGCTGATTATTTGCGACTCATGGACCACTGGCATGCCGTTTTCTCAGCCGGCGTAATGACGGTGCACTACGAAACCGTTGTTGAGGACTTAGACTCACAGGTCCGAGCCATACTCGACCATTGCAGCCTGGATTTTGAAGAACAATGCCTTCGCTATTATGAAAAAGACCGTGCAGTCAGAACCGCCAGTTCAGAACAAGTGAGGCAGCCCATTTACCGCGACGCACTTTCAGTGTGGCAGAAATACGAGCACCATCTTGGCCCACTGAAGGCGGTTTTGGACGAGAAAGACGTCGCGTACTAACGCGTTCCTTCAACATGGAGAAGTGAAAATAGGCTACTCTTTAAGTTCACTATAAAATAAGACTAGGACGCAGTATGACGCAGGCTGTAGATCGCGTTAATTTTGTTTTGACAATTTCGGTGATGTTGGCGCTTGCCATTCCTCTGTTGATGTTTCCAGAAGCCAGTGCTTTGGCACTGCAGACCGCCTACGACTGGTTAACAACCAACTTCGGCTGGCTCTATATTCTAACGGCGATTACTGCCTTTGGTGCTGTCCTGTTCATTGCCTTTGGGCCCTATGCTCGAGTAAGGCTTGGCGATGAGGCGCCTGAATTTAGCACCGCGAGTTGGATCGCGATGTTATTTGCGGCCGGTATCGGCTCGGGAATGATGTACTGGGCGTCCATTGAGTGGGCGTTTTATGTCGATACACCCCCCTTTGGCGCAGAGCCGAGATCAGCCGAGGCTTATATTTGGGCCTCGTCATTTGGGTTACACCACTGGGGATTGGTTGCCTGGTCTTTTTACTGCTTGCCCACATTAGCGATTGCTTATCCGTTCTATGCTCGGGGTGTTTCCAAGCTTAAGTACAGTATTTCAGCATCGCACTTCATCAAAGGTGGTGAGTCTTCGATTGGCGCGCGACTAATGGATAGTTTTTTCATGGTGGCCCTCGTTGGCGGCATCGCCAGTTCGCTTGGTTTTTCAACGCCGATGATCGCAGCCTTAGTGTCACGGTTGACGGGTATTCCAGAAAGCTTTGGAATGGAGCTGGCGGTTGTCGGAGTTTGTGTCCTCATGTTTGGAACCAGCGTATGGCTGGGGCTTAAAGCCGGTATTAAGCGGCTCAGTGACTTTAATATGGTTCTGGCGGGCGCGCTGTTGCTGATGATTCTTTTGGCGGGCGATACCGTTTTCTTGTTGCGAATGGCCATTAATTCAATCGGACACACGCTGCAAAACACGGTCGCCATGATGTTCTGGACAGATCCTGTGAACAACACCGGATTCATCGAGGATTGGACCATTTTTTACTGGGCCTGGTGGCTTGCCTATGGCCCATTTATTGGGATTTTCGTGACCCGAATATCCAAGGGTCGGTCGCTGCGTGAAGTCGTTCTTGGCATGCTGGGCATGGGCTCGATGGGTGTTTGGCTGTTTTACCTCATCGTAGGCAATCACAGTTTGGGCCTGCAGGTCAGTGGTGAAGTCGATATTCTGGGCGTCATGGCAGAGTCAGGTGGGAATCAGGCCATTATTGCAGGGCTCGACGCATTGCCCTTTGCCGGTCTCTTCATCGTCGGGTTCATTTTACTGTGCAGCATATTCACCGCGACGACCTACGATAGCGCGTCTTATGTGTTGGCGGCGAGTGCCACTAAGTCGTTAAAGCCATCGGAAGATCCCGCACAGTGGCATCGCGTATTTTGGGCTGTCGCGATTACCATTTTACCCATTGCGCTCATGTACGCAGGGGGTCTTAAAGAGGCGCAGACGATCACGCTTGTCGTGTCACTGCCTCTGGTATTCACGTTTTGGCTTTCGGGAATTTCGTTGCTTAAATCGTTACAGGAAGATTATGGGGACCAAAGCAAAACCTAAGTCGCTTCTGCGGCGGTGGGGACTGTCGCTGTGAACGATCAGCAGGTCGCCGTGGTAACGGGCGGCGCCTCCGGTATCGGTGCGGGTATTGCGTCAGCGTTGAGCGCGGACGGGCTTGATGTTTTTGTGCTGGACAACAATCCAGTGCATGTCGAGGCTTACAATACGAGTCATGCACTGGCTCGTGCGCGTCTGTGTGACGTGACGAGTCCTCAGTCGGTCGCAGACGAGATCGCAGGAATCATTCAGGTCGCCGGGCGGATTGATGTACTGATCAACAACGCCGGAATCTCGGGTCCCACAGCGCCGGTAGAAGATGTTTCCCCCAAAGATTGGCAGCAAACGCTCGATGTGAGTCTGAGTGGTGCATTTCATTTAACGCGCGTCATCGTGCCGATCATGAAGGCACAGCGCACGGGGGTAATCATCAATATCTCATCCAATGCAGGCCTCACCGGATGCCCAAATCGATCGCCCTATGTGGCGGCAAAGTGGGCGCTGATAGGGCTGACTAAAACATGGGCGATGGAGCTCGGGCCGCACAATATCCGGGTTAATGCCCTCTGTCCTGCCAGTGTTGATGGCCCGCGTATTGAGGGTGTTATTGAACGCGATGCGACGTCGCGTGGCGTGTCCGCAGAGCAAATACGTCAGGTCTACGAGCAACAGAGCTCGCTTCAATGCTTTACGCAGGTGGAGGATGTGGCGGCTATGGTGTGCTACCTTGCCAGTCGTCACGGCGCCAGAATTTCGGGTCAAGCGATTGGGCTTGACGGTCATACTGAAACCCTGGCCAATTGGCTAGACAGTCGCTGAGACGAATTCTATGACGCATTTTGTTGGAGACACGCTGAGGCGCACATTGCGGTGGATGGGAGGACTCATCGTATCAAGTGCATTGGTGAGCCTTATGGCCTGTAGTTCGGAGGAAGAGGGCCCTGTCGTGCAGCTTGGACCCAGTTCCATCGTTGGACTGTCGGCGGCGGGTGTTGAGGCGTTTCTTGGGTTGCCATTCGCTGAGCCGCCACTCGGTGATTTGCGCTGGGAGCGACCGATTCCGTGGGTGCCTTCGGAGCAAGTCGTCGATGCAACCCAATTTGCACCTGCGTGCATGCAGTCGGGAAGCGGTCTCGCGTGGTATCACGGGATGATGCAGCGGGTTGGTGTTGACCCGAGTCTAATGAGTGCCCCTGAGTATTCTGAGGACTGTCTTTATCTGAACGTTTGGACCGATCTTGACAATACTGAGCCCAAACCGGTGTTGGTCTTCATTCATGGCGGGTCTAACACCGGTGGCTGGAGTTACGAACCCAACTACCGTGGTGGGCCGCTTGCACAGCGAGGCGCTGTGGTGGTCACGGTGGGTTACCGTCTCGGTGTTTTTGGTTGGCTGAGTCACCCAGACATGTCGGTTCAGAACGCAGGCTTGCACGACCTTATCGCCGCGCTGGATTGGATTCACACCCACATCGGGGCTTTCGGCGGTGATCCGACTCGAATTACGGTGTCCGGGGAGTCTGCGGGCGCCGATAATGCGCTTCATCTGGCACTGGCGCCGGCTTTAAAAGGACGTGTGAGTGGTGTTATTCACCAGAGCGCCGGCTGGTCGGCAACAAGTTCATTGTCAAGAGAGGCCGGGTTTGAGCTTGGACGAGCGCTGGTTGAAGAGCACGCGGGTGTCGACGGTCGCTTTGAGGACTTAAAAGCTGTGCCGGCCGAGGCGCTGCTAGCCTCTCAACTGGGTCTCTTCAAGAATCATTATTTCAGTCCGGTGAGGGACTCTGAAACATTGCCCATACCCGTGGAAACAGTGGTTGAGCAGGGGCGTATGCCACCGTTAAACCTCTTGATTGGCTCCAACGGCAACGAGTCGCTCATGTATATTCCTGACGGTGCAGTGATTGAGGATTACCTCCAACTCGCGTTCCCTGAAGCGACGTGGGATGAGGTTCGCGACGCGGTGGGTAGGCAATATTCTGAGCTTGAGCAGATGGATCGTCTTCGGTCTGCGCTTCAATACACCTGTCCTTCACTGATCCTCGCATCAGCAGTCAATGAAGCGGGTGGCGACGCTTGGGTCTATCGCTTTAATCGCGTTCGCGAGGGCTTTGACGCCATAGGTGCTTACCATGGGGCAGAGCTTCCCTACGTGTTTGACACGCACGACGCCTGGATACCGACCAATGAGATTGACCGAACACTGACCGGGCAGCTCGTCGCGCACTGGATGTCCTTTCTGGCCACGGGCTCACCGAATAAGCAAGGGTCTAATGCGTGGCCGCGGTGGGGTGTTGCCCAAGAGGGGCTGCTGGTAACGGACAGACTTTCTGGCGCACGTCATTCCGAGGCAGCACTTTGTGCGCGTCTCGTATCGCTACAACAGCGTTAGTCGCCTTACTGTGTGCGGGTGATGAAGCGAATCAATGCGTTTATTTCGGCATTGCTCAGTTGGTTGGCGTAGGACGGCATAGCGCCGACACCTTGCTCGAGTGCGGCCCGAATTCGCTGCGCATTTGGCCGTAACACGTCTAAATTGGGACCAATCACCCCTTGTGCGTCAGCGGCCTCGAGCGTGTGGCAGGTCGCGCAAGCGGGCTGGGTCGAGCGTGTGAATAAGCGCATGCCCAGCGGAGATTTTTGACTCATGGCTGTTGCAGCAGTTTGGGACGTAACCGGTGGTGGCGGCTCGAGCCTATCGGATTCAACGGCTTGAGGCTGAGTGCTTATCTGCACGCTGAGGCCATGATCGCGCCAGCCATTATGGCCATAGCCGCGCTGATTCGGTGAAAAGTGCTCGGGTTGGGTATCGCCCAATGTATCCGTTGCGCGACTGACAAATGTGTATTGACCGGGTGTTAAGTCGACGCTGATCTGGAACGTGCGCCACGCATTGGGCCCGAGGTCAGGACCGTAGAGTGTTGCGCTTTGCCATCGCTTGCCGCCGTCGATGGATACATCAACATGCTGGACGCCGCGCTCACCCGAAAACGCGACACCGAAGACCTGCTGTCTACCGGGGTACAAACGATCACCGTTCCCTCCTGGTCCATTGATCCAGGATTTGACAGGCATACGGTACATCGACGGATGACTCGCATTGCCCGCTTGTCCAACGGGTCGCAAACGATACCCCGATTGCTGAATGGCGTGAACTGACTCGTCAGTCGCTGCCGCAAGGGTCTTCACCCACTTCACATTATTGACCCCAAAGTAGCCTGGCACGAGTAAGCGCACCGGGCCGCCGTGGACCAGGGGCAGGGGTTCGCCGTTCATTTCCCAGACAAGCAATGCGTCTTGCACGCCTTTTTCAAGTGGTACTGATCGCTCTACACCAACGGAGGCAACGTCGATGCCGGCCGGCAAGGACTCGGCACCTGTGGCGGTGAGAAAACGTGCCTGCGGCTTAGCGCCCGCGAAGTGTGAAAGCACCTCTGAAACTTTGACGCCCGTCCACAACGCACAGCCGGCAGCACCAACGCCCCAAGGCGACCCGGCGGGGTTGTGGTTGAAGAACGCGCGTCCATTCCCTGAACACTGCAGCACACTGGCGACCGTCGTTGTCTCAAGCGTTTTAAGGTCAGCAAGTGTGATTTGACCCGATGTTTCGCAGCCCTTGACCTGAATACTCCAACGGTCTCGGTCCGCCACAATCTCGCTTTCAGGCATCGGTAGATTATTGCGCACGAAGAACTGCGCGATGGCCGTTATGGGTCCTTGTCCAAAGGCATCCCGCGATGTTTCGAGGGCGAGCGGCTGGGGGTTATGCGTAATAAAGTCGTGTTGTTGCTTGCCCGCGGGCAGCAGCGTTCTCAGTGCCGCCAGAGCAGAGGTGGGTAATATTGAGGCAAAGAGAGCCAGTGCCTTCAATGTCGTTCGGCGTGAAGGGTTTCTCCAAACCGTCGATTGGGGTTTCACTCTGACTGCGCGCTCCGCTATTGCATCATGGCCCAAACGATGACGGCCAGCGTTAATAAAATCAATGCTCGATGCATGACCAGACTATGCTCAAACGCGCGACTGAGCAGTGATCCGAGCAAACACCAGACGATTGCAAAAAAGACTTGAGCCACTAGAAAACTGAGTGGGACCACAAGGAGTCGCTCTACTGCACTTGAAAAGGCATCGCCAAACTGGGTGAGTGCGAGCGTCGCCATCATCCAAGTTTTAGGACTGAGCGGATGAACCACGCTGCCAGACCAAAACGTGAAGGCTGTACTTTTGGTGGTGGCGGATGCTGGCGTCCAGTTCCGAAGCGCGAGATACGTCATGTAAGCCCCTGAGCAATAGACAAAGACCGTTGCAATGCTTGGATAGGATTCGATGATACCCATGAGCCCGAGCGCAAGGGCGACATTGAGTACCAACTTTCCCAGTGTCAAACCGGCAATGAACGGCAACGTTTTTACCAGGCCATGTTGTGCACCTGCAGTCATGAGCAACATATTGGCAGGCCCAGGTGTAGAGACCATGACGACGATAAAGGTCCACAGTGCAAGGTAGTGAGATAAAAAGTCCATGACCGTCCAAGGGCAGTAGGCGTTGTTGCCGAAGCATACGTCAGTTTTCCCGCTGCAGTTCGGCGGTAGGCCGAATTACTGAATCTCGCTTGAAACTGGCGGTATGCTACTGTCTTAAAAAAGCAATTGAGGCTATGTCATGGACCTGTCTTACGGTCACGAGTACGACACGTTCCGAGAGGAAGTGAAGTCGTTTATCCAAGCACATCAGCACAAGCAGCCGGGGCCGGGCGACGGTCTCAAAAGTCCAGCACTGCGGGAGTGGCAACGGCTCCTGATTGAAAACGGCTACCACAGTCGAACGATTTCCAGCGAATACGGTGGTTTTGGCGCAGAGCCTGACATTATTAAGTCTCGTATTATTGCCGAGGAATTTGGCGCCGCACGGATGCACCGTGGCTTTAATGGGCAAGGCGTGACGATGCTGACCCCCGTGCTGCTCGAAATGGGCAGTGAGACGCAAAAGCAGACCTTTGTCGGTCCAACGATTAACGCAGAAATCATTTGGTGCCAGGGCTACTCCGAGCCGGGCGCCGGCAGTGACTTGGCAAGCCTCACCACTAAGGCCGAGCTCGATGGTGACGAGTGGGTTATTAACGGGCAGAAGATTTGGACCAGCACGGCACATCACGCTGATTGGATATTTTGTTTGGTGCGAACCGAGCCCGATGCACCCAAGCATTTGGGCATTTCGTTTTTACTCTTTCGAATGGATACCCCTGGGATCGAGATAAGGCCCCTCGTCGATATGACAGGTGACGCTAATTTCAATGAGGTGTTCTTCACCGACGTTCGCGTACCAAAAGACCAGATTGTTGGCGAGCGGGGTCAAGGTTGGCAGGTTGCGAACGCTATTTTAGGTCATGAGCGTGGTTCACTGGCGACACCCGACGCTGCCCTTAATAGGCTAAATGGCGTCAAGCGTTTGATGCGTGAGGAAAGTATCAACGGTACGCCGATCATGGATAACCCCATTTTTCGCGATCGATTGATGAAGCTGGAGGGACGCGCGCTCGCCATGCAGTACAACGACATGCGGCTACTGTCTGCCAAGATCAACAAGAATCAAGACGTGCGGTTGGCTGCAATGATCGTGAAACTGGCAGGGACCGAATTGCGCCACGAAATTGAGTGCTTAGGCATTGACGTGATGGGTGAGATTGGCCTGGGTTACGGCGACAATCCCCATGTCCGAGGTCATGGAGCATGGCAATACCAATACATGTTTTATCTGGGTTTGATCATTGGTGGCGGCACCTCGCAAATACAGAAAAATATCATCAGTGAGCGCGGACTTGGCATGCCCAAAGAACCGAAAATTCCTGCAGCGAGCGCCAAATAAGAGAGGGGGTTGAAAAATGGAGTTTGGATTATCACAAGATCAACTGCTTCTCGATGACAGTCTGAGAAAGTACTTATCAACAGAGGTTTCACTTGAAAGTGTTCGAAAGGTCGCGGCGAGTGATGTCTCTGATAACGACATGTGGCGTGGTTTAGCGGACATGGGGCTAGCTGGCATAGTTATACCCGAGGCGCACGGTGGCGCCGAACTCGGCATGCTTGATGCTGTCGCTGTTGCTGAGGCACTGGGTTACGCCGCGTGTCCCGGACCCTTTCTCAGTACGGCCATTATGGGCGCACACCTGCTTAATAGGGCAGGGGCAACCGATCCACTAGCCGGTATGGCGAGTGGTGACTACCGTGTGGGTGTTGCCTTCAGCGACTTCGTAGGGGCGCGAAAAGGCCAGGTGACGGAGGTTAACTCCCAGTTGTCCGGGCAGTCACTGTATGCCCTGGATGCCGATGCTGATGCTTATTTGGTGGCTCTTGCCGATGGTCGCGTCTATATGGTTGAAACGGAACATTTAGCGCGTCAATCGCTGACTACCGTCGATGTGACGCGCAGTGTCTGTGAACTCAACTTTAGCCAGACGCCCGCCTGTCTTGTGACGGAGGATGCGCAGTTAGTTCGTGACACGATCTACCGTGGGCGCACTATTCAAGCGGCCGATACACTGGGCGCGGCGCAGTACATGCTCGATCAGGCCGTCGCCTATTCGTTAGACAGGAAGCAGTTCAATCGAGCGATTGGCTCCTTCCAAGCGGTGAAGCACATGTGCGCTGAAATGGCCTCACAACTCGAGCCGTGTCGGTCTTTTGTCTGGTACGCCGGGCACGCGTTTGATGAGATGGATAACGAGGCGGCGCTGACTGCCTGTCATGCCAAAGCGCATCTCGCCGAGGTCGGACAGTTTGTGGCGAAGACCAGTACCGAGGTGCATGGCGGTATGGGATTCACCGATCTCGTCGGACTTCACTATTGGTTTAAGCGCATTGGGTTTAACCGCCAGCTCTTGGGCTCACCTGAGCAAGTGCGGCACGAGGCGGCCCTCCTTCAGGGTCTGTGTGATGCTTGACACACGCGTGAGTGATTCAAGGAGTGTGGGTCGTGATGTATAGATGGTTAGTGTTGATCGCACTGATGATGGCTCTGAGCGCCTGCACGTCAGACAGCGCTGAGAGGGAAAACGTTTCTTCTCAGGCAGTGTCGTTGCAGCAAGGCGCCGTATCTGGTGTTGCGTCGCCCTATGACGCGGGTATTTCAGTGTTTAGGGGCTTGCCCTATGCGGCGGCACCCGTTGGTGACCTTCGGTGGCAGCCGCCGCAGTCGGCACCATCTTGGGAAGGCGTTCGTGTCGCGGATACTTTCGCTGAAAGTTGCCATCAACCGCGCCACGCCTCGAACTTCGTTTGGCGAAGGGAGGACTTCCCAGTCTCCGAAGACTGCCTTTACTTGAACGTTTGGGCCCGCAACAAGGCTGAAAATCTCCCTATTATGGTGTGGTTTCACGGGGGGGCGCACATCAGTGGCCAGAGCCACTCACTGCTTTTTGACGGTACTAGCCTTGCACAGCAAGGTGTCATGGTCGTGACGATTAACTACCGTTTAGGTCCGCTCGGATTTTTGGCGCACCCTCTATTGAGCGAGTCCTCTGCGCGAGGAACGTCGGGTAACTACGGTTTGATGGATAAGCTTAAAGCGCTGGCATGGATCCAAGAGAATGCGAAAGCCCTCGGGGGTGACCCCGGCAACGTGACCATCTTCGGTCAGTCTGCAGGGTCTCAAAGCGTCTGTTCACTCCTGTCATCAGCCTACTCTGAGGGACTGTTTCATAAGGCCATTGGGCAGTCGGCAGGATGTGTCACACCACTGTCTGTGGCAGATGCAAACGGTTACGCGCGCGGGGAGTTGTTAGTGCAAGCACTTGGTGCGACATCCGCCGCGGATCTCTATAACACTGCGCCCGATGCGCTATTGGAGGCCATGGTGGTCTCGGGTTGGGAGAGCGACAGTCGTATCGTCATCGACGGGGATGTTCTTAAGCAGTGGCCTCATCAGACCTATGCCTCAGCAGATCAGTTATCTGTGCCGCTCATGCTGGGTTTCTTGGCGAACGAGGGTGAGCAGCTTTTCCCGGTGAACCACTCCCTGACGGACTCCGATCTTATGGGTTTTTTAACCCTGGTTGCGGGCGACTCTGCACAAGAATTGAAGGCGCTGTATGCGTCGCCCGGGTTGACCCCTGGTGAGATTCAACACGCGATCTCGACCGACGTTTTCATGGCGTTCGGTATGCAGCGCTGGGCCGAGTACCACGCGGAAGCAGGCCATAATGTGTACCTTTATTTTATGGATCACGTCCCGCCCGCGTTTCATATTTATATGCCTGACCAGCCTTATCTTGAGCTGCCCGATGGTCCGCGGAGCGCCGGTGCATACCACTCAGGTGATTTAGCCTATGTGTTTGGAAATACAGACAAAGTAGGCTCCGACTGGTCGGACGACGATCATGCGCTGTCTAAAATGTTGGTTCGCCACTGGACAAACTTCGCAAAGACCGGTGACCCAAATGCGCCGGGAGAGTTGATCTGGCCAGCCTTTAACCGGCACTCGCTCACTACGCGCGTGTTAAATCCGACGCCCCGTACAGTGAGTGGTGTGAAGAAACGAGCACTTGAAATTTTTGCGAGCCGTCAGCCCTTTCTCTCGGCTCAAGAGTAATAAATACGGAGGTCAGTCCAATGGGAAATATCCGACGCTTTAGTGTCACTGCAGCCTGTTTGTTCAGTTTTGTCGGGTCTCAGGTCAGTGCAGACCATCACGCGGCCATGAAGCCTTCAGTCCCGCCTCTTGACGTGGTGGCTCTGTCGCTCCCAGACATTGTTCATGGCTTAGAAAGTCATCGGTTTTCATCGCAGGATCTGACGCGCGCCTACCTCAACCGTATCGGCGCGCTGAATCGATCCGGGCCAACACTGAACGCGGTAATCTCGGTTAACGCCCGCGCCCTGGAATTGGCTAAACAAAGTGATTTACGACGCGCACAGGGGACGGCGAATAGTCCTCTTGACGGCGTACCTGTGCTTTTAAAAGACAATATTGAATCAAAGGACGCCTTGGCAACGACCGCGGGCTCTACGGCGCTCATCGATAACATGACCGGTCGGGACAGCCCGCTTGTTGCGAGTCTTCGAGACTCAGGCGCGATAGTCTTAGGCAAAGCAAACTTAAGTCAGTGGGCCAACTTTCGCTCGTCCCACTCAGTCTCCGGATGGTCTGCTGTTGGTGGTTTAGTCAAGAATCCCCACGTTTTAGACCGCCAAGCCTGTGGCTCGAGCTCGGGATCGGCGGCAGCGGCCGCTGCCAGTCTTGCCGCTGGAGCCGTAGGTACAGAGACCAACGGATCGATTATTTGCCCGTCTCAAGTCAATGGGGTGGTGGGTTTGAAGCCGACACACGGATTATTAGCGGTCGATTACATTGTCCCCATTGCGGCGACGCAGGACACAGCAGGTCCAATCACTAAGTCAGTGGCGGGCGCCGCGTTGATGCTCGACGGCATGACGGGTTGGGAAAACGACTATTTCAGCGGGCTCGACGCAAGTGTTGTAAACGGCATGCGCATTGGTATTTTGGATTACTCGCGCAACGATAATCCCAGGCTCAATGCGCGGTTCGATAAGGCCATTGCTCGTTTGCAGGCGGTGGGTGCTGAGATCGTTCACATTGAAACAGCGCCGGACATTCCGCCCGCGTTCTACAGCGCGTCAAGAAAGGTTCTTGAAATCGAGTTTAAGGCGCTGCTCGATGAGTATCTTGCTGAATCGCCGGCCGATATTCCGATTCGGAACCTCGCTGAGTTAGTGGCGTTCAACACGGACAATGCCGAGATCGAGCATGCTATTTTTGGGCAAGATATTTTTGAGTCGGCACTGGGGCAGCCCGCATTGAGCAGTGTGGAATACCAAGACGCATTGACGCTCATAAGAGATACGACACGGGTGCGTGGTATTGACGCGCTTTTAGACGCGCACAATGTGCAGGTGCTCATGGCGCCGAGTGGTCCTGTGTCGCCGCGAGCAGACGTCGTCAACGGAGACGTCTGGCCCGCTTGGGCGGGTGCCGGCTCTATGGCCGCCATTAGTGGATATCCGAACATCACAGTGCCCATGGGTACTATAGCGGGCGTACCTGTGGGCGCCTCCTTTATGGGCAGTGCAGGTGCCGACGCGCTTTTACTTTCCGTTGCATTAGCCTTTGAAAAAACCGGTGGGGGTTCACCCGTACCCACTTACAAACCAACAGTAAACGCAGGCGACATGAGCGTGCTTTGATGATCTTGGTGCTGCTGGTGCTTTAGTCTTTTCGAGTCCGACGGGCAGCTCATCAAGCGTCCCTCTGCGCTCGGTATGCGATGCGCAGCACGCTGTCGTGTCACACTGCGGCAGGCCATGACACCCTACTGATCAGAGCGGTGAGGCAGACACCTTTAACCGAAGACTCATGCTTTCCAATCGTGACAAAGCAGGCAGCGAGGCATAGAAAAAGTGGTGATCGACCCGTGAGTTCCTAGACTGGTGACTGGAGAGCCGTGTGCGTGTTCTGTCTTCATGTACGTGTAGCGCTCCACCAACAAAGGATGGGAGCAATCAATGAAAGCGATTAAAAAGGTGTTATTGGGTTCAATCATTTCACTCGCTGCGCCTTTCGCGCTGGCGGACGATCACGCAACATTTACCGGAGGAATGGATCCCGCAGAGCCCATGTCGGTGCAGGCAAATCTCTGCACGTTAAATGACGGCGTTTCTTTAAGCGACTATGAAAAATTCTTCGATCGATATCGAAAATGGGCGAAGAAAAATGACGCTGAGGTGGCGTCGGTCCGGCAGTTCCCCCTCGCTACCCACAACAACGCCATGAATCCTTATCCTGCCGACTTTGTCGATTTCTTAGTCACCGATTTTGAGAATGCGGGGACCTCTTGGGACAAGTGGTTGTCCGGTAAGTCAGGTCAGAAGCTGAATGCTCAGTGGCAAGAGATGGCGTCGTGCAACGTTAAATTTGCACCGATGTTTACGATGTGGGCCGATGTTCAGGCAATGAATGCGGACAATGACCGAGTGGTCACATGGAATTGGTGCACACGAAAAGACGGTGTGTCTCACGATGATCTGAATGCCGCTCACACGCAGTTTGTTAATGACAATCCTGACGGGCTTGGCAACATCGCCTGGTTCATGATGTATCCAAACATTGGTGGGGGCGATGCCGCGGGTGAGTTCGCCCACGTCGTTGTTTATCCCGATATGGCGGGTTTGATGGAGCACCAAGAGTGGTACGCCAAGGGCGGATGGCGTGGACGGATGGATTACTACCAATTGGTAAGTTGCACGGGCGAGGCTCTGATGACGGAGCAGGTTCTGGGTCGTCCCGGCATGTAGGTGCCGAACAAGATCGTTTTTGGGCCACGCTTGCGTGGCCTTTTTTATGTTTCAAAAGCGACTAAAACGTGTGCTCTGTGCGAGAATCCATGACCGACCGCAGGCGCAACTAAAACAACGAGGAGAAACGTGATGAGCTATGAGTGTTTTGATCTTACCGTGGAAGATGGAATTGCCCATATTCGATTTAACCGTCCTGAGAAAGCGAACTCGATGATTCCGTCGTTCTGGACCGAACTGCCCGACGCGGTCAATGCGCTGTCCAGGGACGCCGCGGCTCGCGTGATTGTGTTGTCCGCAGAAGGTCGACACTTCTCGTCAGGTATGGACATCTCCGTGTTCACAGAAGGGGGTTTAGACGGTCCCGCCAGCGGCAGTCGATTTGTGCGCGCTGAGGCCTTTCGGCATCACTGTATGGCGCTGCAAGACGCGTTTACCTGCCTTGAGGAAGCACGCATGCCCGTACTCGTTGCTATTCAGGGGGCGTCGGTGGGTGGCGCGATGGACCTCATTACCGCCTGCGACTGCCGTTACGCCACTAAAGATGCGTTTTTCTCGGTTCACGAGACCGCGATCGGTATGACAGCAGACGTGGGTACCTACCCGCGTTTGGTGAAATTGATACCCGAGGGCTGGGCGCGCCAAATGTCCTACACCGCAGAGCGCGTTGGTGCGGAGAAAGCGAGAGAGATTGGCTTGGTTAACGAGGTTTATGATTCGGCTGAAGAGATGCTCGAAGCTGTCATGGTGATTGCACGGCAAATAGCTGCGCACGCGCCATTGGCGGTTTCTGGTGCCAAACGTATGGTGAATTACGCACGAGACCACAGCACGGCCGACGGTCTTGATTACATTGCAACTTGGAACGCCTCCATGCTCGACGGCGAGGCGATAAGAAACACGTTCATGGCTCAGGCAAAGGGTGAGAAGCCCGAGTACGACGCGTTACTGCCGGTGAAGAAGGCGGCTGGCGAGTAACCGGTAGCTCATGCGCATTATCATGCCCAACTCCACATTAAAGGCGGTGCTGACGTTTCTTGTGGCAGCACTTCCGCTTGTTGCCACGGCAAATCTTGACGACGGACTTGTCGAGCGGGCGCGAGTCATTCACGCGCAAAGTTTAACGCTCGACGCGCACGCAGATATTGAGATTGTGGGCAAACCGTCCATGTACGTGGGTCCCGATGGGCTCTCGAAAGTCGCCCCCGAAAAAATGCGAGACGGCCAACTAGACGCAGTTGTCATGGCGCTTGCCGTTGGTCCGAAACCCCGAAACGAGCAAGGTTTTGCCGATGCACGCCGTGTTGCAGACGACAAACTGAGGGCGGTGACCGCGCTTGTTGAGGAGAGAGGGAACAGGACACGTCTCGTCAAGAGCCCTGATGCGTTATTGGCGTCAGTTGATCAAGGCGACCGGTCTATTGTTTTGAGTCTCCAAAATGCACTTATTTTTGGAGAGGACCTCAGCGCGATTGATTACTTTTTCGATCAAGGCGTTCGCATGTTTGCGCTCACGCACATGGGGCACAACGGCTTTGCAGACTCATCTCGCCCCCTGTTTAACGCGGCAACGGGAGAGCGTGAGGTGACCGCTGAACACGGTGGGCTCTCATCAAAGGGTGTTGCTGCGGTAGGGCGCTTTAATGCGCTAGGAGCCGTAATTGATGTTTCGCAGTTATCCTCTGCAGCGACCTTGCAGGTCGTTGCACAATCGACTGCGCCGGTGGTCGCCAGTCACTCAAATGCGCGTGCACTCACCGATGTAAGCCGCAACTTGAGTGACCGAGAGATACGGCGCATTGCGGCGGGCGGGGGCGTGGTGCATGTGGCGCCGTTTGCGGGTTATTTATTTGACTCAAACGATCCGGCGATCGACGGTGCTATTCGTAAGATGCGTCGTGAGGCGGGTATCGACGAGGACTACCTGTATCCCTTTGAGCTTTATTGGGAAATCAAGGACCCGGCGATTAAAACCACGTTCTTGGGTGGGGTACGCGCGTTACTGGGTCCGATTTCACTGGAGACGATGCTCGACCACATTGACCATATTGTCGCTCTTGTGGGTGTGGATCATGTCGGCATTGGTACGGACTTTAATCATGGGAGTGGTATCCCCGGCTATAACGACGCCAGTGAGTCTTTTAACGTCACGCTAGGCCTGCTTCGAAGAGGGTACTCAGCGTCCGATATTCAAAAAATTTGGGGGGGCAACTTCGTTCGAGTGTGGAAAGCGGTCGAGAAGCAACGAACGGTCCCCGAACTGTCCTGAAACCCAAGTGTGAGCCAGGGACGGACGCATTATTTTAGGAACGACGAACACACTTACCGGTTGATACGTGATTGACGCATCGACCGGTGGTGCCACACCCAACGATGTGCTCTGCGAAAGGAGGTTTAACGATCTTTTTTTGCAGTCAGTGCACTAAGAGATACCGCAACTAGCGTGATTATTTTAGAAAATATCAGTCTGCGTCGAGGGTCTAAACTCTTAATGCAAAACGCCTCTGCCACTTTGCAGCCGGGTCAAAAATTGGCGCTGATTGGTGCTAATGGGACCGGAAAGTCGAGCTTGTTTTCACTGCTGCTGGGGGATCTTGCCTCTGATCAGGGGCACATACGCGGCATGGCGGGTTTGCGGATTGCCCATATGGCTCAGGAGCTCGAGGCGAGTGACGACACGGCACTGAACTTTGTTATGGGCGGCGATGCGGCCGTATTTAAGTTGACGCAGGAGATTGCGACGGCCGAACGTACTGAAGACTATGAGCGCGCGGCCTATTTGTATCAGGAGCTCGACACACTTGACGGCTACAGTGCACCGCGCCGAGCAGAACAACTGCTACTGGGTCTGGGTTTCACCCGAGCAGACCTCGAATCGACGGTGACGGATTTTTCGGGAGGCTGGCGTGTGAGGCTTAATCTGGCTCGAGCACTCATGACGCCGTCCGATGTCCTGCTGCTTGATGAGCCGACGAACCACCTCGATCTCGACACCATGCTGTGGTTACAGATGTGGCTTTTGCGTTACGACGGGACGTTGATGATGATTTCTCACGACCGCGATTTCATCGACGCCATTTGTGAACGAACATTAAGTCTTGAGCAGGAACAGCTCTTTACGTACCGGGGTGGCTACTCGGCGTTTGAGCAGCAGCGCGCCGAGCGCATGGCCCAGCAGCGCGCCCAGTTTGCGCGCCAGCAACGTGAAATTGAGCACATTGAAGATTTTGTGCGCCGGTTTCGCGCTAAAGCGACCAAAGCAAAGCAAGCACAAAGTCGCCTCAAAGCCTTAGAGCGCATGGAGGCTGTGGCACCCGCCCACGCCGACTCGCCTTTCTATTTTCAATTTCCGGAGCCAGGCAAGAGCAGCGACCCGTTGTTGTCGATCGACGAAGTGACACTGGGTTATGACGAAGAAGTCGTGCTCCGCGGTGTGTCGCTGTCCCTGCATCCAGGCGATCGCATTGGTTTGCTGGGTAAAAATGGGGCGGGGAAGTCTACCTTCTTGAAAGGGCTGACCGGTGCCTTGCCATTGCTGGCGGGGAGACGCGTCACAGGTGCGCACTTACGTATTGGTTATTTCGATCAGCAGCAGTTGGAGGTTTTGGACTTGGAGGCAAGCCCACTGCTCCACTTGCAACGACTGCGGCCTGGCGTGCGTGAGCAAGCTATTTTTGACTTTTTGGGCGGATTTAATTTTAAGGGCGAGCGCGCAAAAGAAGTCATTGGTCCTTTTTCGGGGGGCGAAAAAGCGCGGTTAGCGCTGGCCATGGTGGTGTGGCAGGACCCCAACGTTCTGATTTTAGATGAGCCCACGAACCACCTTGATCTTGAAATGCGTCACGCTCTTTCCATGGCGTTACAAGGTTACACGGGCGCTATTGTGCTGGTCAGTCACGATCGCCATTTGTTGCGGCATGTCACGGAGTCACTGTGGTTGGTTGATGATGGCAAAATCAGCGAATACCCCGGTGATTTGGCAAGTTATGAGCAGTGGGTCCTGTCTGGCGATCCGACGTCCACACGCGAGGTGAACAAATCACCGAGTGTCAAAAATCAAGTAAAAGAGCCGTCTCTTTCTGGGAAGGGGCGTCGGCAGAGTTCGGCTGAGGAGCGCGCAGCGTTAAGGCCTTTGCAAAAGGCGTTGCAAAAGACGGAGCGGGAGCTTGAAGGCCTACAAAGTAAATTGGCGACCTTGCAAGCAGAGCTCGCACTGCCCGAGCTCTACGACGAAGGTGCCCGAGATAAGCTTGCAGAACTGGTTAAGTCCGAGGGCGCATTAAAAGTCCAAATTGCAACGGTCGAAGAGACGTGGATGGAGCAGCAAGAAGCCCTTGAGAGTGCAAGTCCACACTCGGGCTGAGCTGTGGGATCGTGATCTGCAGTACCCACGCGTAATCAATCAGCGTCGACTTCGTTAAAGCTGACCAAGCATAAAAAAGGCGGGACATGCCCGCCTTGGATACGCAGGTCGGCTAGAAAACAATTCTTACAACATTTGAGCAGCTCTCACTCCCCCTCGCCACGCCCTGCGGACAGACTTGGTAGTCATACACGGCTCCGCCTTTTGAAATGCGCGCGTCAGTGTGTGAGCTGCCTGTTCCACTGTAGACCCCGACTGTGTTTCGATACAACACAACCGCGGTGCCATCTGCGGTCCATGAAGCGTCGACGTTTTGCCAGCCTTTGCGCTTGTAGCCACTCGCAGACAACGCGATGCTCGGGGCCACTTGTTCAGCAGAGGTGATTTGAATGCTGGTGCTCGCCGAATCGCCTGCGCTATTACTCGCCAGGACGCGGTAGTTGTAGGTCGTCAGTGACGCAACGGTGTCGTCCACAACACTCTGTGAATTGGTACCGAGTGCAGCGATGGTCGACCAACTGCCGCCAATATCAGATCTCTGAACCGAGTAGCTCGTCTCGTTGTCGGCGTTGTCCGCCCAGTTCAGAGTGATCTGTCCAGGTGTGCTGGCGTCGCCGGAGAGCGCGGTTGGCGCGAGCGGCAGTGTTACAGGACCCGTGTTGGACTCGACAAGCATCTGAATTTGGTCGATGAAGACACTGTCTAAGGCTCTAGCACCTCTCGCCTGGTTGGTGTCCGTCACGCGCACCGTAACGGTCCCCGCACTTGGCATCTCAAAGCCGGTTGAGCAGGTTGACGAGGACCCGATCGGTAGCTCGCAGAAGAACGTGAATCCGCCACCCGTGCTGTAGGAGAGCTCAAAACGGTCGCCGTCAGAACTGTTGCCAGAATAGCCGGTCACGCTAAGCGACGCGGCACCTGAGGGTGACGCGAGAGACCACTGATGATCCATGTAACTGTAGCGTCGATTTTGCTTGCCACCGGACTCTCGCTCTCGAATTTGTTCGAGCGAGCCGTCCAAGTCAAAGGTCCGGATGTAGCTGCCCGCCACCAGGGTACCGGCCAGCGTGGCCTCACTGCTGGCTAACACCGTTTGGTAGGGTGGTGGCGTGTCGGTAGTCGCATCAGCGACATTGGACCAAGCACTGTCACCCGCTGAATTTCGGGCTTTGATGCGGTAACCATAGGGCGTTGCTCCCGCGAGACCTGTATCCTCAAAGGAGGTGGCATTAGCGGAAGCTGTGGCGCTCAATACTTGACCGTCCCGCTCGACGACAAACACAGACTCATTATCCGAATTATCAGCCCAGGTCAGTGAAATGGCGGTGTCTGATGTGGCTGAGGCTGATAGGTCTGAGGGTGCTAACGGTGGCGTCGGGGGCTCTCCGCCCGCCATCGCTGCCTCAGCATTGGCAATAGCCCCTGTTGTGGTGATGCCTGCCATTGACCCTGCAGGGCGCGCAGTTGCGTAGAGATGGTCAATGACCTGCTGGTAGTTCCAATCCGGAAATTCGCTGCGGATGAGTGCGACCACACCGGTCACGTTGGGTGTTGCCATCGAAGTGCCGCTTAAGTAGCTGTAAGGCACCGTGCCGCCCGATGTGTAGGTACTTGCTATATCTACGCCAGGTGCACCAATGTCCACTGACGTGGCGCCGTAGTTTGAGAAACTTGCGCGTAAGTCGTTGTTGTCGGTGGCGGCAACCGAGATAACGTTCGGTAAATTGTAGTTTGAGGGGTAGTGAGGAATATTGTCATTGTTGGTGCCGTCGTTTCCAGCGGCGGCCAAAAACACGTGGTCGGCGTCGCGCGCGGCCGCGATCGAGTCATAGAGGGCCTGTGAGAAACCGCCGCCGCCCCAACTGTTATTGGAGATGGTAGCGCCCATTTGCACCGCATAATCAAGAGAGGCGATGCCACCAGAAGTCGTGCCACCCTGCGGACCTAGAAAGCGCAGAGCCATGATCCTACATTGCTGGACCACACCCACAATCCCTTCATTGTTATTTGCTTCAGCACAAATGGTGCCCGCCACGTGGGTGCCGTGACCCCCTTCATCTCTCGGGTCGCCGTCATTGTCATAAAAATCGTAGCCATAGACATCATCGACGAAGCCGTTGCCGTCATCGTCCGCGCCATTGCCTGCGATCTCTCCAGTGTTGACCCACATGTTGTTGGCTAAGTCTGGGTGATCCCAGACGACGCCTTCATCAATGACCGCGATAATCAGCTCTGGATCACCCGTTTGGATATTCCAGGCTTCAAGCACGTCCATGTCGGCATCGGGTGTACCCGACAGTCCGGCTACGGCCTGTCCGCTATTATCGATGGCGTACAGGAGATTGTAGTAGGTGTCGTTGGTCGCTTTTTGAACACGGTAATCGGGTTCTGCATACTCAACAAAGGGAAGTTTAGAGAGCGCTCTTACTGCTTTATTGACAGATTGATTAGGCTTTAGCTTGAGCTTTTCTAATCCCTTAACAATACGGTATTCGCGTTTGGACAGGGCATTGACTAAGCCGCGCGCGCGCGCTTTATTACTCGCGTTTGCTGATGGCCTAAACTTAACGATGACAGCGTCGGGTGCGTAGCCGCCCGAAGCGTGTTGAACAAGACCGCTATGAGGCAGGTCTTCGGGTTGCGCGTAACTGTGAAGTGACTGTGTCAGCAGGACTATTAAAGTGGTGGTAAAGGACGCTAAACGTAATTTGGCAAGCATGTGCATGGCGCAGCACTCCCAACGTATTATCCGACCCAGCCCCATCCTCTCTCTGGTTTCGGAAATTATAGAAGTGCATCCATGCAAGCTTTACATTAACAGCCAGCGCACGATAGTCACAACCACTGAGTTAAAATAGTGAGATCCTGGTCGCAGGTTTACGACGTGGAAAAGTCAGCGGCGCTGTGTTCAGACCAATCGTTCGATCGACCGGCCATGAAAAAGTCCGGCATCACCCGCAACTTTAACTGACTCACTTCTTGTCCTTAAGATCTGCCAGGGGTGCTTAATATGAACAAGGTCGTTGAGGGTCGCTCAAAAGCTTTAAATTTTGTCTTCGAGCTCATTTCAGTCTGCGGGGACGTTATTCGGGGTATGGTGGTGGCGCGGTAGACACCTCTGGCGCTCTAATTTTGTAATTAAAAACGGGAATTAATAATGATAAACAAAGTAATTTTAGCGGTAGCACTTTGCTTTTCTCCGCTGTTGGTGAGTGCAGAAAATCAGAGTTTTGAGAACTTTATTGACGCACAACTCGTCGTCAGTGACATCAGTATGACTGAGGACGGCATGGTCATTACCTACGAAGGGAATGTGGGTAAATATGGCTTGGTACATGCGACCCACAACATGACGTCGACCAATGAAGAGAGCACTAAAGGCTACTTTACGGGCACCGTACAGGCGATTAATGACGCCGGTGAGCTTGAGAAAAGTGCGACCTTAGGTCTGTGGTCGCGCAGTGGCACAATGCTCAAGGTTTACGGGTTTGACGATGATAATGCCAGCCGTATTCTGCACATTGCCGATGTCGACTTAAAAGGCAAAATCAACAAGGTTCGCGTCTGGGAACTCGACTAGCGATCACTGATTGTTGACTGAGTGAACGTGGGGCTGCCTCCGGTGGCCTTACGTTGACCCTCAAGTTGCGAGCGACGTTATGCATGCGACGAGGGGCGTTCTCGCACGCTTCATTCTAATGCTGAGTTTCTTATGTTCCCTGACGATCATTCCACCCCCGAGCAAGTTGACCGACGGGTTCGCGCATGGCTTCAGCGATTTGTCGTAGGACTTAACCTGTGTCCGTTTGCGCGACCGGTGGTGAGTTCTGAGGCACTGCGCGTCGTGGTGTGTGAGGCAACCGAGCACCAAGACATCACCGCCGTATTTATGACCGAGCTTGACTTGATTCAACGGTCACCGGAGTCAATGGTCGCCACCACTCTTTTAGCGATTCCTTACGCGCTCCGCGATTTTGAGGAGTACTTGGGTTTTATTGAGGAGGCCGAGTCGCTGCTTGAAGCGGTGGGGCTCAGTGGTGTTATCCAGCTGGCTAGTTTTCATCCGGCGTATCAATTTGAAGGCGAGCCCGCGGCGTCTGCTGGGCACTACACTAATCGCGCACCCTTTCCGCTGATCCACTTTCTCCGCGAAGAAATGATGACGCGCGCGCTCGATCAATTTCCTGATCCGGAGCAGATTCCTCAGCGCAATATTCAAAGGTTAGAGGCGATGGGGGTTGCCACAATCGAGCAGATGCTGAAAAGCCTTCCCTGAACGCTGGCACTCACGTCGGTGTGTTCCGCCCTCATTTGCCGCCACTGATCAGCCACTGGCCATTCCCACTTGGCGGTCAGCGCATTTTTGAGTTTTTGGAGGCACTCAGTGGGGATTAGCCGCACCTTGGGTACGGAGTGAGCGCCAGAACACTCAAGCAACGGCAGGCGGTTTTCCTGCCGTTACTTGGGTGCGGGTCGAGGACGACGGTCTAGAAATTAACGATCATCTTGCCCGTATTGGAGCCCTTGAACAGCCCAATAAAGGCCTCTGGCGCCTGGTCTATGCCGTTGTAAACCGTTTCCTTGGTGACGATTTGCCCACTGGTGACCCAGCCTTCCATGTCACTGCGAAACTGGTCTGCAAGATGATCGAAGTGGTTCACAATAAACCCACGCAGGGTCAGTCCAAGACCAATGGCCATCGATAAGTTATTCGGACCAGGGCGGGGTGCCGTGTCGTTGTAGGTTGCTATGGCACCACACAGTGCAATGCGGCCGAACGGGCGCATCGACATGATCGCCGCTTGCAAGTGCTCGGCCCCCACGTTGTCGAAATAGACGTCTAATCCGCCTGGTGCCAGCGCTTTGAGGTGGCCCAAGATGCTACCGTTGTTGTAGTTAAAGGCGTGATCGAAGCCGAGTTCGGTCGTCAAAAGCGCCACTTTTTCATCGGAGCCCGCACTGCCAATAACCGTGCAGCCTTTGAGTTTGGCGATCTGACCAACAATGCTGCCCACGGCACCGGCGGCGCCAGAAACAAAGACTGTTTCACCGTTTTTGAGTGCACCGACTTCGAGTAGGCCGGCATAGGCTGTCATGCCCGGCATACCCAAGGCACCGAGGTACTGAGAAGCGGGCGCGACAATGTCGCCGAGTCGTTTGACACCTTCAGCGGACTCAGTAAAGGCCTCTCGCCAGCCAAACATACTGCTGACGTAGTCGCCTTCTTTAAATTCAGGGCTTGCAGACTTCGTGACCTGACCAATGCAGCCACCGGTGAGTACTTCGCCAATTTGAAACGGAGGCACGTATGACTTTCGGTCGATCATTCTTCCGCGCATGTAGGGGTCGACCGACATGCTGAGGTTTTTTACCTGAATCTGTCCGGTCTGTGGCTCAGGAACATCGATATCAACGATTTGAAAATCTTCGATCGTGGGCATACCTTCAGGGCGTGTAGTTAGTGCGACAGCTTTTGCGTGCATGTTCGGTCTCTCTTATTGTCTCGGTGTGTTGTGGATGGATGGGCGCAGTCACTAAGGCGGGCTTCCGACGCCCCGTTTTAGCATGACGCCAATCGACTCAGCGACCATGCTACCAATACTGCGGGGGGTGCAAAGACTTTTTATTTTCGCTTAAGACAAATGCCGCCGGTCCTCGCTGCGCGTACTGCTCATCGAGGGCTCTTATGACATTACGGTGCCGCCACCTTCAGCCCTTTGTCGGGTGTCTTAGACGGCCAACAACGATCGAGCGCGGACGGTTTCGCGCGCAGGTCCTCCGTATTGCCCGTAAAACGCCAGACGCTATTTTAGTGGCGCGAGAACATGCGCTACGTCGTTCATCGCTGCCCACTGATTGATCGCGGCCAGCTCGCGCTGAGTAATATCACTGAGCGCTGCCCTCGCGGCCATCCATTGCGCTTTGAGGTCCGAGAGACGCTGGAGTGACCCCTCGGAAATGGGTGCCCCTGCGCGATCGATGACGTCGAAGACGTGACGAATATGGACGTCGAGCATAGGTGGCATGCTGTCCTCGTCCTCATAGGTCTTGTAACCCGTCTGTGTCACACGGTTTTCCCAAGCGTCAATCTTAATTATCGCGGCACTCGATAAGTCAGAAAGTACTGTGCTGTCGCCATTGTCGCGCACCAGTGCCTCAATACGGGTGCGGGCGCGTCGCGCATTGTCCAATGCCGTTAACAGCTCATTGAGCATGTCAGCGGTCTCTGAGCGCTTTGTGTCGAGGAACGCGTAATCGACAGGGGTAGCCTCCACACGGGGGTCGGGCGATAGCGTGAAGTCGCTGGTGTCAGAGTGGTCCCCAAGAGACACTGAGACCGAGTACTGCCCGGGCGTGACAGTGGCGCCACTGAAGCCTGCAAAGAGACGAATGTCGTCGATGCAGGTCAGTCCTTCTCTGCGCATGTCCCACACCCACTGATTCAGGCCGGGTTCAACGGCTGGGTAGCTCATTGTATATGCCAGTCTGGGTGTCATATTTTCCGTCACGCAACGGTCAAAGTCATTAGCTTCACTTGAGTAACTGCGGACAAGATTTCCTTGTGCATCGCTAATACGAATAGACAGCGGCCCTTGAACCTCACCGGTAAGGGCGTAGGAAATGACCACCCCGGATGGGGGGTTCGCGCCTTCATTGGCACCGGCCCAGCTTCCCCAACGCATTAGCGAGGTGGGTTTGGGTGCGTAGACGTGCAAGCGCTTGTCAGCCAGCGCGTCGTCAAGCTGGCGGATCACGGTCAGTTCATCAAGTGCCCAAAAACCACGACCCTGTGTTGCCGCAATGAGCGTGCCTTGTCGCACCCTCAAGTCGGTAATAGGTACGGTGGGGACGTTCATGTTGAAGGGCTGCCAATGGTCCCCGTCGTCGAACGACACGAACAGTCCGCCTTCCGTGCCCGCATACAAAAGACCCTCTCGCTCTGGGTCTGCGCGGACAACTCGAACAAAGTTGTCAGCGGGGAGGTCGTTGTCAATTTTGCGCCAGCGCTTTCCGTATTGCGTCACCTTGTAAACGTGGGGCCTGAAGTCGTTCATTTTGTAGCCGGCAACGGCAACGTACACAGTACCCGGCTCGTGCGGACTGACCTCAATCGCATTAACTTGAGCACCCTTTAAGTCTTTCGGCGTCACGTCGGCCCAGGAACCACCGTTGTTTTGTGTTAACTGCAAGCGCCCATCGTCGGTACCCACCCAAATAACGCCGGGCTTATGCACCGATTCTGCGATGTAAAAAATAGTCCCATAGAACTCCGCACCCACGTTTTCGGGCGTCAGCGGGCCACCGTTTAACCCCTGCTTTGACGGGTCATTGAACGTTAAGTCAGGACTGATTTCGTCCCATGTGACGCCACGATTATCACTGCGAAGTAACTTTTGTGTGCCGTAATAGAGGACCTCAGGGTTGTGGGGCGAAGCCACCACGGGCGCGTTCCAGTTGGTTCGATATTTCAGGTCCTTGGACTGTTGCCCAAACACGTACTCGGGGTAGGGTTTAATAGGACGCACACGCTTGTTGACGTGGTCATATTCGGTGAGTGTGCCATTGATGGTGGTGGCGTAGATCAGTCGAGGATCCTCTGGGTCAAAGGCAATGTGTGCGCTCTCACCACCACCCACGGCGAAGTAATTTTCCTGGCCAATACCACCGTCGAACGTGCGGCTGGCGATCGACACGCTGGAATTATCTTGTTGCCCCGCGTAGAGCCTAAAGGGCGTCTGGTTGTCGGTAATGACCCGATAAAACTGTGCCGTAGGCTGGTTCATGATGCTGGACCAAGAGGTACCGCCATCGAAGGTTACCGTCGCACCACCGTCGTTGCCGTTGATGAAGTTTTGACTGTTCTCAGGGTTGAACCACATGTCATGGTGATCACCGTGTGGCGCCGATCGCTTGTCAAAGGTTTTACCACCATCGATAGATTTCATGAGTGGTGCGTTGAGCACCCAGACGGTATCCGCGTTTTGAGGATCGGCTTTGATGTGAATGTAGTACCAGGCACGAGACCAGATGATGCGCTCGTTATTTAGCAGTGACCACGTTTCGCCGTAGTCGTCACTGCGCCACAGCCCGCCCTTGTCGATCTCCGCTTCAACGATGGCGTAGATTCGATTAGGGCTACTGGCTGAAACATCGACCCCTGACTTGCCAATGAGCTCAGGCAAGCCGCCGCCCATTTTTTTCCAATTGTCGCCACCGTCAACGGTTTTGTAGAGACCGCCGGCCGTTCCGCCGGATTTGATGAACCAAGGCGTTCTGCCGTGCTCCCACATGGAGGCGTACATGATTCTTGGATTGGTCGGATCCATAGAAAGATCGGTCGCACCGGTCTCGTCATCAATCTGTAAAACACCCGCCCAGGTCTCTCCTCCATCGGTTGATCGATAAACCCCGCGTTCGTCGCTGGGCCCCCATATTTGTCCTTGCACGGCGACGTAGACGAGATCAGGGTTCGATGGGTGGACGATTACCCGGGCAATTTGACCCGCGTCTTTAAGGCCAATGTGCGACCAAGTCTTGCCGGCGTCAGTTGACTTATACATGCCGTCGCCGTGACTGGTCGTCACGCCCCGAATGGGGGCCTCACCGGTTCCGACGTAGACAATGTTCTCGTCGGATTCGGCGACCGCAATGGCACCGATTGTTCCCACACCAAAGTAGCCGTCCGACACATTGTTCCAAGACGTACCTGCATTGTCCGTCTTCCAGACACCACCGCCCGTAGCGCCCATGTAATAGGTTCGATCATCGCCAAGAACGCCCGTTACCGCGGTGACACGGCCGCCTCGCCAAGGACCGATTTCGCGCCACTCGAGGCCCTCATAAAGCGCGGTATCGATCGTGTCTTTCGCCTGTAAGGGAAGCGATAGTGCGAGACTCGCGAGCATCATGAGGAGAAGTTGAAATCCAAGCTTTGGCACACGAGCCCCCTGTCACTGGACGTGACGGTTTGTGAGTTGTAGTTAACCTTAAATCTAACGCATAGACTGACAATAACAAGAGCGGGCGTGTCTTGAGGAGTCGCGTTTGTGATCCTGAGAACCCCTGGCTGTGATGCGTCGATGGAGGTTCCGCCTTAGTCGCGAGCACTGGGCGACCGGTTATTATTTTGTTTGATAGGCTAGGGATCATTATTGTGTTTGGATTAGCTAACACCTCAACCGATAAACTGTTAAATAAAATAAAGAGTAGGTGACAATACAATGCCAATCAGTGTGCTGGGATTTTATGGGGCGGTTGCCGTCTGGGCGCTGCTGATTGCGCGCGGGCTGTTCAAGCCAAAGCAATGGCCCCTCATTGCGGGTTTTGGGCTGGCGCTCCTCTTGTTTCTAAATATTCGCTATGTCACTGACGGTGCACCGGCAGGTATCGCCTTCTTTGTCAGCTTGTATGACTTCTTCGACAATCTTGGGCTTGTAACAGGCGAGGTGCCCTCGGCCATGGCCACCTGTCCTGAAAATGCCTGTTCGCTCTGGGGCGACACCTATGCGCTTCATCAGAGTTGGGGGGTGGCGTTTTTCGATCGCTTCGTGAACGCACCGGCTATACGCACGAACGCCCTGTACCTTCACTTGGTCTGCAACTCGATCGTCTTTGTCTTGATGCATGTGCAACTACTTTGGTCTGGCAAACCCAGAATTAAAACGGCACACGCGTGGCTGGGTCGCGCGACGCTGTTGTTTTTGACCCTGGGTACAGCAGCGGCGCTGTACCTTGCGAGCGAGCACGACGCGGTTCAATCCTACGGTGATGTTTGGGCCGAATGGGGGTTCTACTCAATGTCACTCTGCGTTTACGGCGCAGCGCTAATGGGCTGGCGCAGCGCAAGGCGGGGTGACTGGGAGCAACATCGCATATGGATGATTCGCTTTGTTGGTGCCATGTACGGGGCGTTTTGGCTGTTCCGAATATTCCTCATGGTTACGGGACCGTTGTTGAGGGAGTGGGAAACTGCTTCGCTTCTTTTGTCTATTTGGACGTCTGCCCCTGCGGGACTGCTAATAGCGGACTGGCTTCGGCTGAAGTGGGATGCTCGATCTGATGACCGCCCGGAAGCGCCGGCGAATGCTATGGGCTAAAAACAGCGGTCAGTGTGAAGAAGAACACAACGGCGAGTCCCGCCCCAGCGGGCAGCGTTATGAGCCATGACGCGAAGATTTTTCCGATTGTGGGCAGATGAACCGCTTCCACACCTCTCGCTAACCCGACGCCGAGTACGGCGCCCACCAAGGTATGCGTGGTTGAGATGGGCATGCCCGTTGCAGAGGCCAGTACAACAGTGGACGCGGCCGCGAGTTCTGCGGCAAATCCCCTACTGGGCGTTAGCTCGGTAATTTTTTTGCCGATTGTTTGAATAACACGCCATCCGTAGGTCGCTAAGCCCACCACAATACCCACGGCACCAATGCCTAACACCCACCAGGGCATAATTGCCTGAGCACCAATGAGGCCCCCTGATTGGACGGTACTAACCACTGCTGCAACCGGGCCCACTGCATTCGCGACATCATTAGAGCCGTGTGCGAATGCCATGCCGCAGGCCGTAAAGATCATCAGGATGCCAAACACACGTTCGATATTATCGGTGCTGTTAGCATTACCTGTGATTTTTACTTTACTCAGCAGCGCAGCGCCGATTAAAGCGACTGCGAAGCCGATAATGGCTGAAATCATCATGGCGTCTGCAAACTGTGAGCCCGTGCCTAAATCGACGTCGACACCAATGTGCTTCAGACCTTTGACCATGGTTACCATGCTGATCATAAAGCCCACCATCCACATGTAGATGGGTACGTATTTGCGTGCGCGCTCAAACGTATTTTCATGGTCAAAAATTAATTTCTTGACGGAAATAAACAGGCCAAAAGACATTACGCCCGCCACGAGTGGCGACACCACCCAACTGGCTGCAATCTGACCGACTTTAGCCCAATCCACAGCCTCGACAGAGATACCCACGGCAGCAAAGCCAACGATACCGCCGACGATCGAGTGCGTGGTGGAGACTGGCCAACCTCCAATGCTGGCAATTAACAACCAAGTGGCGGCGGCCAAAAGGGCAGAGAGCATGCCGTAGACCAGCAATTCCGGAGAGTCACTTAATACTTCTGGATCAATAATACCTTTGCGAATCGTGGAGGTGACCTCGCCCCCTGCCAGATAAGCGCCGGCGAATTCAAAGATCGCCGCAATGATAATTGCCTGCTTGAGCGTGAGCGCTCGAGAGCCGACTGACGTACCCATGGCGTTTGCGACGTCATTCGCTCCAATGCCCCAGGCCATAAATAAACCAAAAATGCAGGCAAGCGCGAGAAAGATAAAGCCATTAGCCGCGATTATTTCCATTTGGGACGCTCCTGTGACAGCGATTTTCCAACGATAAAGTTACAAGCCATTACTTAGTCGATTTAGTTAGTAAATTCACTCAAATGAAAAACGAAATGCAGGTGTATAAATCTCACTCCGTTCTGCGACGCCACTAATAACACAGGTACACTACGGTTGCCTTACTGGCGCGTTTTTTTAACGGAAAATCCCCAGGTTTTATAGATCACGCCCTTTTTATTGAGATGAGACTGCGGGATTTTATGGCCTCGGCATCGCTCGTAAAACGTCCGCTTTCCCGCGGACATCCGCACCTACGCTTGATTGCCGAAAATTCACTCTGCTTTGGACACTGTCTACACTCTGAAGCATCAAACGAACGGCATGAACCGGACGTTGCATGCCGTGGCCTTGATATTGCTGAGCTGATTGATCTGTGCCTGCCTCCCGACGATAGGGTTTGTCGAAAGCGGCGTTGGTTTATTCAGCCTATGGGCCTAAACCGCTGCCGTCTTAGCGTTGAGGCGACAATCGATCCGTGATTATTCGTGTTTGCCTGAAACCCAGCCTTGTGAGGCAAGCTGTTCTGCTGCAAAGCGCTTGGGCGCGCTTTCTAAAGTCGTTGCCATTGTGTCGCTCCAACGATTGAGAAAACCAAACAGTGAAATAACGGCGACAACCTCTACCGCCTGTTTGTCGGTAAAATAGTTGGATAATTCACCCATGTGTTCGGGTTCTACGGCATTGGGTACCATACCGGCATGCACTGCAACGCGAAGCGCGGCTTTTTCTCGATCAGAAAACAAGTCGCTGCTTTCAAACTCAAAGACAGCCTGTATTTTATCTTCGCTGACCGCGTTTTTTTGTGCGGACTTAGCCGTATGTGCTTGGCAATAACGACATCCCGCGGCGTTACTCACCGCGAAGGCAATCAATTGTTTGAGTCCGGGGTCTAATTCTCCCGTGTTTAAAATGGTTGCACCAAGACCCCCGAAAGCCTGAGTCAGGTCTGGCCAGTGCGCCATGGTCATCATGGACGTGGGCAGAAAACCCATGGACGCCTCCACCATTTGTAGCATCGGCGCTAAATCGGGTACTTCCTCGCGCGACTTGGGTGTGATGTGTGTCATAGCAATCCTCGTGGTAACCCGCGTTAACTAATTTTAAGCAGTTGTTTGCCAAGATTCTGGCCCGTGTAAAGTCGCTGCAAGGTGGTGGGAATATTGTCAAAGCCTTCTTGCAGGTCGACTTGGTAAACTAGGTCGCCCGATGCGACCCACGCCATTAGATCTTGAATGGCCTCCATTGCGCGCGGCATGTAATCCAAAATAACAAAGCCTTCCATTCGCGCACGGTTTATCGTCAGATTCGACAAATTTGAGGGGCCGGGTATCGGTGCGGTCGCGTTGTAGCCCGAGATGCTCCCACACAGCACAATCCGCGAGCGTAGATTAACGTGATCTATGGCCGCCTCGAGAATAGGGCCTCCAACGTTGTCAAAAAAGACGTCCCACTTGTCGGGGCAGTGATGTGCAATTTGCGCGCTAACGTCTTCATTTTTGTAGTCGATAACGGCGTCGAAGCCGGCGGTTTCTTTTAGCCAGTGACACTTATCGGGGCCTCCGGCAATACCGACGACTCGGCAACCCTTGAGTTTTGCTATTTGACCGACGAACGAGCCTGTGGAGCCTGCAGCACCCGAGACAAGAACGGTGTCGCCGGCTTTGGGCTGACCAATCTCCAGTAATCCAAAGTAGGCCGTAAGACCAGTGATGCCAAGTACCGATAACATCATTTCGGGCGATACGCCTGGTGGCAATTTCACCAAACCCATGGGGCCTTCCCCGGGAGCCGCGACCACATAATCTTGCCAATACCCCGTCGTTTGCACGAGGTCGCCCACTTCATAGTCGGGGTGACGGGAATCGATGACTTCTCCAACTGACGCGGCTCGCATGGGTTCGCCGATGGCCACCGGTGGCAGATAAGCCTTGCGGTCGACCATCCAGTTTCGTTGCGCCGGATCGAATGAAAGAAACAGATTTTTGACCAGCACCTCATCACTTTTGGGTTCAGGGATTGGGGTTTCGGCGTACTTGAAGTTATGCGGGCCCACCATTCCTGAGGGTCGCTCTGCTAATAGCCATTGGCGATTGGTCGTCATGATTACGCTCCCGATGTTTTATTCGCGTGGTCTGCTTTTGTGAAGGTGCCCGCGATTAGGTATCAGCTACAGCGCTGACCGTGCGTTGCTGCCCAGTGAGATCAAGTCCGTGTAATGGCGCTTGAGCGCGGCTGCGATCTCGATTTGCCCGCTCAAATGCGCGGGCGTTTAACTTAAATTGCGCCAAGAATCCCGCTAATCTTCTTACGGAATTTCTCCCCAAAGGGTGGGCGAGCACCGATGATCGGTAAGACATCGATCATGGTTTGACTGTAAATCGCGCGCGGGTGACTTAAGGTTTTAAAGCCTTCCGGGCCGTGATAAGCGCCCATTCCTGAGGCACCAACACCGCCAAATGGCAGATCTTCCTGCACGTAGTGCAGCGTAATGTCATTAATGCATACGCCGCCGCTTGGCACGTGACTGAGCAGGTACTCTTGCTCAATTTTATCCTTGCCAAAGTAGTAGAGGGCGAGGGGGTTTCGGCGCGGTTCAACCTGATCTGGAACCTCTGTGATGTCCGAGTAGGTCATCACAGGAAGAATAGGTCCAAAAATTTCCTCGTGCATGACCAACATGTCTTCGTTAACGTTTTGTAAAATGTGCAGTGGCATACGTCGGTTGTTCTCAGACGCCCGTATCTGGTCGGCACCAACAATCGTAAGCTTGGCCCCTTTGGCCACCGCGTCATCAATGTAGTTTTGCAATCTGGCGAAGTGCCGTTCGTTGATCACACCGGCGTAATCGTCATTTTCAGTAATATTTGGATACATCGACTGCGCTTCATGCACGACCCGAGCAACCAGCTGTTCTTCGAGTTCCTGTGGTACAAGGACGTAGTCGGGAGACAGACACAACTGTCCACCATTGAGTAGCTTGCCAAAGGTGAGGCGGGTTCCTGCGAGGTCAAGTTTTGCGCTACGCCCAATAATGACCGGTGACTTGCCGCCAAGTTCCAGTGTGACGGGCACCAAGTTTTTGGACGCGGCTTGCATGACTAGCGCGCCAACTCGGGTGGATCCGGTAAAGAGCAGGTGGTCAAAAGGCAGCTGTGCAAATTGTTGACTCACCTCGGCGCCTCCGGTGACAACGGCGACTTCGTCGTTTGAGAAATACTTGGGGACAACCTCGGCAAATAAGGCCGCTGTTTCAGGAACGAATTCTGAGGGTTTCAAGAGTGCTCGGTTGCCTGCGGCGAGGGCACTGGTCAACGGCGCAACAGTAAGACCAAAGGGCAGGTTCCAAGGCGAAATGATACCGACGACGCCCTTGGGAAAGTGCCTGACTTGACCTTTTCCCCCCAAAAAATTCATCGGTTTGTTGGTCTGTCGCTTTTCCGGCTTCATCCACGCTTTTAAGTGTTTCATGGAGTAGTCGATGGCCTCTACCTTCGACGCGAACTCTGAAAATAAACTGAATTCGTAAGACCGTGCCCCGTTGAATTCGCGCTTGGTCGTGTTGGCGAATTCCACTTTGTTTTCGACGATGAGCGCTTTGAGTCGTTTTAGGCGATCAATACGTGTGGCATAGGTGACTTCACCCTCGGCACGAAACTGCGCTTTTTGAAGCGCGATTAATGCTTCTAGATCTTGTGTGTTCGAGCTTTTCAGGTTGTGCTGTTCAGCTGCGCCCATGGTTTTTCTCCGAGATTAACTGGTCTATGTGTTGTTGGGTGATTCGGCTTTCTTCGTCTGTAATTTTGACTCGATCAGCCACCCGCTATTGCCTCTGTGCGAATGCTTTCGATGATGCGAACCGCATTTTTGACAAAGAGTGGTTCTGACGAAAAGCTGGCAATGAGGTGCTGCACATCCGCAGGCAGCACCTCGTTATCAAGTGCCGGACGTTGGTCGGTTTGTGTTGCCCCGATCAGAAGCACCCCCATCGTTTTTACGACCTCGCTTGCTTGCGCGGTACCCAAGTCGAGCGCTGCTGATGTCACTTTCGCAACAGCGTCGACTTGCTGCATGAAAACGCGCTTCGATTCGATGAGCCGGGGAATGGCCACATTGTGCTCAATGACATGTTCAAGTCTGATCAGTAACGGTAAAAACACGCCATCAGCATGTGTTGTTTTGTAGAGCGATTGAGCATACGCGGCGCTGGTCATGCGGTCCGATAACGTCGCGATAAACGCGCTGCTCCAACGGATCAAGCTGTGCTCGTAAAGGGTCAGCAAAATTTCTTCTCTGGTTTTGAAATAAAGGTAGAGGGTGCCTTTCGCAATGCCGGTCTTCGTCGCCAGTTGGGCCATAGAAAAGGCTTCATAGCCCACCTCTTGAAAGTAGACTTCGGCTGCGCTCAAGACTTCGTGCCGGCGCAGCGCTTTTTGTTCTGCACTACGCGCTCTCTGGTTGATCACAACGACTGAACTCATCGGTGTCTCCACACTAGATATTTGTATTGGTTGATTAAGGCGTCAAAAACGCCCCTGCCATTAACTGACCACCGGTCGACTATATAGCTGACTGGTGGTCATTACAACTATGAATGGTCCTGAACTTCGGCGAGGGGGCGGTAACCACAGCCGCAAACATTAGAAAACAGACCGCGAGGAAGTACGCCTTTCGTTTTTATGTCGCACTCGTGAATTCGACTCGCCCGGCTTCTGTCGATGCCAATGTCATCACAGGACTTGCCGTGATCGACCTGAGTTTGCGAACGTGCTTCACTCGCCAACGGTCGGTCAGTTGTTGATTGACACCGCTCGCTAACAAACGAAAGGCTGCTATGTTCGAACTCAAACACATTGACAAGTCATTTCGGGACCGTGAAGACGAGATCCTCGTAGCGAATGACCTGTCTTGGTCTGTGGGTGCCGGTGACAACGCGGCGCTCATGGGGGAGAGTGGGGCGGGAAAAACCACGCTGATGAATATCATAGCCGGCCTCGATACCGTCGACGCTGGCGAGGTGTTGGTGGGCGGTGAGCCAATAGCTGGCCTCAGTCAGGTGGAACTGACCGCTTTTCGCCGAAATCGTCTCGGCTTGATCTTCCAAAAGTTTCACTTGGTTCCCGCCTTGTCTGCGTGGGATAACGCGGCACTGCAGGCACGTCTTGCGGGTGCCTTTGATAAGGGTTTTGCCGCACATCTGTTTGACATGCTGGGTATTGAACAGCTCGCACATCGACGTCCAGAGCAATTGTCAGGCGGGCAGCAACAGCGCGTTGCCATAGCCAGAGCGCTTATGCATAAACCGCAGTTGGTATTAGCTGATGAGCCAACAGGCAATCTCGACGAGGCAACGAGTGATACCGTCATTGAGTTACTGGTAAGCGCCGCATCGGAGGCAGACGCCACGCTGGTCGTTGTGACACACAGTGCGGCTATTGCCAGTCATTTGAGTCACACCTGGCGGTTGGCCTCCGGTGCCTTGACACGCGCCGCATGACTCGCGCGGTTCTCGTGACGCTGGCGACCACACTCGCCTTTTACCGTCAAAATCCACTGCAGGCGCTGTTCGTATTAATCGGCTTGGTGTTGGGCTGTGGACTTTACACGGCGGTTGCGCAGATTAACGCCAGTGCGAAAGCCAGCTACGCGGAAGCCGATCAAATTTTGGGTGCGTCGGCGCAGTGGCGCATTACCGACCGACTGAGCACTGAGGTGGCCATTGATGACTACATTCGCCTTCGGCGAGCCGGTTTTACTCAGGTGTACCCCATCATAGAGCGGCGACTTGCCAGTGCTGATGGGGCACTCATTTCGATTGTCGCGACAGACTTATTGGCATTACCGTTGACGACATCAGGCACTGACAGTGAGGGCGATAATCCTTTTGGCAGTAGTGGCTGGAGTCGCTTGACGCAGTCGCCGTTTGAAGCCTGGGTTCCGTCTCAGACGGCGGAGCGTTTAGGGGTTGCTCAGGGCGAGCAAATTCGGTTGCGAGACGGCGCCTTGCTGCCGCCTGCGGCCATTAGGTCTCAGGCTCAGCAGCGAGATCAGATCTTCGTGGATTTGGGTGCCGCGTTATCCCTACTTAAAACCGACAGGGTGTCGTACCTTGCCGCCCCTGGGTTAACTGCGAGTGAGCAGGTGCGATTTGTCGATCAGTTTGGTGATCGTTTAGTACTGTCTAATCAATCTGAGGCACTCGATCTGTCGCAGTTGACCCAAAGTTTGCATACTAATCTTACGGCCTTAGGGCTGTTGTCGTTTGTTGTCGGCACTTTCATTGTCTTCAATGCCGTGAATTTTTCTCTGCATGCACGCCGAGAAACCTTGCGGGTTTTGAGCGACTTGGGTGCAGTGCGCGAGGCCATCGTCGCCGCCATCGCAATAGAGTCACTCGTGTGGGCATTACTCGGGGCATTACTTGGGACACTGCTCGCACAACCCCTGAGCGCAGCGCTCATGCCGGCTGTTGCGGCAACTATGCAAAACATCTACGGCGCCTCAGTATCAAGTCTCCCGGTCTTTAATACAGGCCTTTTTTGGGAGGCGTTGTTGCTCGCTTTTGCAGGCCTTAGCTTGGCGCTCGTTTTACCTTTGCTACGGGCAACAGCGGACAACTCCAAGAGTACCAAGACGCAGGGCGACACGCTGCTCACTCGGCGAGACATAGCCTCAGGTGTCATCGGCTCGATACTCCTTCTCGTCGCCTATGTTAGTTACCCGGTGGCCTCGACTGTTGTTCAAGGGTTTGCGCTGCTCGCACTGGTCCTGTTCGCTGGCATAGCACTCCTGCCCGTTATTGTGTTGTTGGTCGCGGCGCTGGGAAAAATAGGGCTAAAGCAGCACTGGCGTGCCCGGTGGGCATTTGCCGACGTCACCTTCCAGTTTCCACATTTGCGCCTCGCCATGATGGCCTTGTTGCTCACCTTGATTGCCAATATCGGTGTCACATCCTTGGTGGGTAGTTTCCGACTGGCCTTGACCGACTGGCTTGAAACGCGGTTATCGGCAGATATTTATGTGACCGCAGGCGTCGTGGATGACGAGTCCCTCGCCACTGAAGACTGGCTGCGCGCCGCGCACCAGCGAGTGACAACGCAGATGACGTTCTCGGGTCGAACCATGACCGTTGTTGGCGTCGATGTTGATGCGCCCGATTTTGGGCCTGCCAATATTATCGATGGTGGACCTGATGCATTCTCGCGCTGGTCCGCCGGCGGTACTGAGAACGAGGGCGTGTTTGCCAATGAGCAATTGAGGTATCTCGCTGGTATTGAGGTCGGAGACTCGTTTGCATTGAAGACCGAACTGGACACGCGATCTTTCGAAGTGCTGGGCTTTTTTCATGATTACGGCAACGTCAACTTTGCGCTGCACCTGCCGAGTAAACGTTTTGAGCAACTCTACCCAAATGCCAAACCACAAGGCTGGGGAATTTGGGTTAAAAACGACCAACAACAGGCGGCAGAGCTCGGTTTGTCAGCGCTTGGCGTGGGGCCAACACAGTGGGTCTCGCAACGTGAGGTGTTAACACTGTCGATGGCTATTTTTGATCGCACGTTTGCGATTACGCGCGCGCTCAATACATTGACCTTGATGGTTGCCGCCGTAGCAATCTTTGCGTCGCTGCTGGCGGTGTACCAGTTTAGACGCCCGGAGTACGCCCTGTGGCGCTCACTGGGCATGGGTTGGCTCACGTTTTTTGCCATATCAGGATTTCCTATTGTGCTGATGACTGCCGTGGTGATGGCACTCGCGCTACCGCTAGGTGTCGCACTCTCTTGGCTACTCATTCATAAAATCAATGTGATCTCCTTTGGGTGGACGATGCCGGTCATCGTCGATGCTCAGCCCATTACGTTTTTGTTTTTTGTTGTTGCGGCCATTGTACTGGCGGCGTTTGTTCTGGCCTCAGTGAATCAGAGAGCTGCGGTGAACAACGCCCTCAAAAGCTTGGCAGGGGAGTGATGATGCGCCGAGACGGAATACGCCGATCCCTGTTTACCGCACTGTTTATCGTCGCTGGCGCCACGGCCGAGCTCGTTCAGGCGCAAGACCCCTATCAACTCCTTCGGGAGTCGGGAGAGGGGTTTGCGCAGGTGCAACCGGGTCGGGCCTTTATTTTCCCTCAGGATCACTACCCACACGAGCGCTTCAAAATTGAGTGGTGGTATCTCACTGCTAATCTCACAGGGAGTGACGGGCGTGACTACGGCATTCACTGGACGCTATTTCGTCAGGCGATGAATGCGGCTCCTAACCCCGGTGGCTGGCAGTCCAGTCAGACCTGGATGGCGCATACGGCCATCTCAACGCCGGTTGGTTTTGAATTTTCACAACGGTTTGCGCGTGGTGGCATAGGGCAGGCTGGCGTCGCGGTGACGCAGCAAAACACCTTTGAGGCGTGGATGGATGACTGGCTTTGGCAATCAGATTCGTCGGCGCCGTTCCCCGGTGTGCTCTCTGCCAGCACAGACAATCAGCGCTTTAGGCTGTCGCTAGGGGCAACAGACGACTGGGTGTTACAGGGTAAGAACGGGTTCAGTCAAAAGAGTGATCTGGGTCAAGCAAGCTACTACTACAGCCAGCCCTTTATCGATATCACGGGGACGGTGTGGGTTGGGAACGAGCCGGTTGAGGTGGCGGGGAAGGGTTGGTTAGATCGCGAATGGAGTTCACAGCCGCTGGCCGATAATCAGGCCGGATGGGACTGGGTTTCCTTGCATTTAAGTGATGGCAGTGCGCTCATGGTCTATCAGCTACGCCATGATTCGGGTGCGCATTACATCAGTGGTAGCTGGGTGAGTGAGTCTGGCGAGGTCACCACGCTCGAAGCGGACGAGGTGACGATGACACCGCAAAGTGAGACACGAATTACGACCGAGAACGCTGCGGCCGGCACAGTCGAAGGGGGGACAAAAGCGCTGCCACTCGAGTGGCGTGTCCGCGTGCCTAAACTCGGCATTGATGTATCCGTGACCACGAATCGCCCCAACAGTTGGCTGGCGACCGCATTTCCCTACTGGGAGGGACCTGTCACCGTGGCGGGCAGTCACCAGGGCGCGGGTTATCTGGAGCTGACCGGATACTAAAAAGCGGGCTTGGATTCAGTCTTTCATCAGCTCCAAGAAATGCAAAAGGGGCGATTTTTACAGCTCATCCTTCTTTCACTCGATGGCGGCTGCGGACGTTTTACTCTTCGCTGTTAAGTCCTCTGTGTTACTAATCGAATGCTTGAATCCAGGCGTTTTGGGGGTATCTTGGAGTGGCTTTGGGGAGAGAACGTCATGCTTGTCAGTTCAGTCAGAAAGTTTATGAAAGGGGGCTTATCGCCGGCTCACGTTTGGAGCAGTGTCGTACTGGGCTTCTTGTTGGGCATGATTCCAGATTACGGCGCGAGTGCAGGGTTGGTCACGGTCCTATTACTGTGCTGCGCCCTCATTCGAGTTAATGCCGGCCTGTTTGCGTTGTCGTTAATCGTTTCGAAGACCATTCTACTTTTGAGCCTTCCCTGGCTATTTGACCTTGGTCATTCCGCACTTCACGGAGCGCTTGGCTCGGCGCTACTGAGTCTGAGTCAGCTGCCCGTGTTGGCCTGGTTCGGGTTTGAACGTTATGCAACGGTGGGCGCTCTGGTTGCTGGTGTGCCTCTCGCCTTGGTCACAGCCTTTATCATCAATAGCGGCGTTCAAAAAATGCGTGACGCCGGCGCTAATTTACAGGCCAACGCAACGTTTGACGCATTCGCGCAATCATTTCTGGGGCGGACGTCGCTCACCCTGATGCTCGGCAATTCGTCCAAGGAGGGTGTAGGGTCTGCGCTCAATAAACCCGTCCCCTTGTTCCGATGGAAAGAAGGACTCATCGCCACGTCGCTTATTGCGCTCCTCGCGCTGGGTATCTGGCAATGGGCAAAGTCAGATCTTAAGAGCGCGTTAGTGCCGGTGCTCGAGCGCGCTAACGGGGCCACGGTGGATATTGACCGCCTGAGCTTAAATGTGTGGACGGGAACCCTAGATGTGACCGATTTGGCGGTGGCGGACCCATCTGATCTGTCTTTGAACTTGTTCTCGGCGGCAGCGTTACGGATTTCGGGGTCGAGCGGGGCCTTGCTGGCCAAGCGTATTTTGATCAAGGAAGTGCGGGCTCAAGAGGCTCGCTCCGGCATGCCAAGAAGCAGCCCCGGGCAGTTGATTGGCCCTTTGATTGGGTCTGTAGCCATTACTGCACCCACGTCAGACGAAGTGGGTCGTTACGTGAAGGATGCTGAGGCCTGGCTTGACCGTTTAAGACAAGTTCAGGCGTTGTTAAAGCGTTGGGAGGGCGTCATTCCAGAGGGTTCTGAGTCTAAGCCTGCTGTCGGCTCGTCCAGTTACCAAGAGTGGTTAGATGAACAAATTGCGCAAAGTGGTTACACGGCGCTGTCATTTGCGCCGATTGAAAAGGGCTATTGGTCCGCGCTGGCGGAGAAGGTGTCGGTGGATTCAATTCGCATCGCGGCATTGGCTGATAAAGACCTGACGGTTCTCGTTGAAAACTTAGCCTCAAACCCCAGGCAGCTCGCCGTCTCTCCTCGCGTCGAGGTGACTTCAGACGACGCGTCAATTGGGATGCTCATGCAGCTTGATGAGTTAAGCGGTGCTGGGGCAAATCGCCTTGAGTTAACGTTCGACGGCTTGGATGCACAGAGTACCTTGTCGGCGTTAAAACCGGCTATCGCCAAGCGAGTGAGCGGCGGGCAGATCGACCTGAGCCTCGACGGAGAGTTCCGATACGCCGGTGAGGGTGAGTTAGCACTGAATTTGCTCGCTACGCTGAGAGATTCGGAGTTGATCGTTAAGCGCCGAGCGTTTCCGATGGCCGAGTTCAAGGTGCCCGTTAAAGTGCAGGGGTCATTCGCAGCACCCAAGGTCCGAGTGGACAACAGAGCCTTGGAAGATCAACTCAAGGACGTAGCTGGAGGTGCCCTCAAAGATGAAGCCAAGTCGAGGGTGGAAGACAAGATTAAGAGCAAGCTGGGCGATCGCCTTAAGGGGCTTATCAAATAGGGCTTTAGTTGTCACAGCGGCGAAAAGCAAAAAAGGGCCACCTCGGTAAATTGTCGTGGCCATTGCTTATGTCAGTGGTTCGCGGCGCCTAAACCGGCTATGGTCCGAGACTGAGGAATAGGGAGTGCAGCGACACCGTGAGTGATTTAGTCGTCAGGCAAATTGACTTCGACGTCGATCAGGCCAAGTTTATTTGGAATCCTGACAACCCCTCTTTCTCTATTTTAATGAATCAAATTACGTTCTTTGTTGTCGGCTTTGAAAAGTACATGTGCCGTGTAATGCGCGATGCCGAGGCGCACATTACTGACGCGGCAGTGATGGAAGAAGCCCGGGCCTTTCGCAAGCAAGAAGCCATCCACGCTCAAAAACACATGCGTCATGCCCGCGCCCTCATAGCGCAATATCCAGCATTACAGGGCGTGCTCAATAAAGTGCTCGCGAGCTATGACGATGTCTACAACACCTACCCACTGGAATACCACTTAGCCTATGCGGGTGGCCTAGAAGCAATTTTCACCCCTTTTTTCAAAATGATACTGGACCACCGTGCAGTCCTATTTGAAGAGGGCGAGGCTCAAGTGGCATCGCTTTTTGTGTGGCATTTTTGCGAAGAAATCGAGCACCGAAGTTCCGCCTACGATGTTTACAACCACGTGGTAGGAAGTCATTGGTACCGTATTCGAAACACCGGCGCATTTCAAAAACACACCCGGGATCTCTTCGACATGATCAAGAACGAATTTGAATCACTGGTCAAAGACGTGCCAGAAAACGCCTATTCAGACAACCCATTTGCGCGCATACCGATGCGGGCGCAGTTACGATCAGCCGTCGGTGTCCTGGCCTCACAGTTCCCCTGGCACGACAGCGTGAACCAGCCTTTGCCCGACTACTACGACGAGTGGCTGGGCCACTGGCAATCTGGGGCCGATGTTTCTCAAATTGTCGGTAAAGTAACGCTCGGTGCTCAGTGATCGTGACTGAGACTGAGTCAGCACTCACGTTTATTCAGCTGGTTGAGCGTCTAGGTGGCTTTACCCCCCAAAATATTGAAAGTTGGGCCTTTGTAAAAAGCCCTTTTACACTGTCCCACTGGACCATGAATGTCGTTGAAGTGTTGCTCATCGTCGGTGCGTTCTGGGGTCTGCGTCATAGCATCGCTCGCTTTAAGGCGGGCGAGTCTGTCTATTTAGGCTTTTGGCTGGCCTCAGTCCTCTTTATGCTGGCGCTGGAAATCCCGGTGTACTTCCCTGAAAAACTGGGTGCGTCCGACAACGCCCTGTTTTTTATTCATAACGAATTTTCAGTGCAGTTCTTCTTTGGGCGAGCGCCGCTGTACATCCTCGCGCTGTACCCCGCGATTATGTACGCAGCCTTTGTTCTTGTTCGGCAAGCGGGGCTCTTTGACCAACGCTGGGGGGCACTCATTGGTGCATTAGGCGTAGGCGTCGTTCACCATGTGTTCTATGAGATTTTTGATCACTTTGGGCCACAGTATGGCTGGTGGACCTGGAACTACCCGAACTTCACCTCTTCCCTCGCCTCGGTACCGGTCTCTAGCATGGTGGGCTTTGCCTTTGTCGGGCCGATCGCGCTGACGCTGGCCACACAACTTTTAGTCCCCAAGTCTGTCGTCGCGGACAATGCAGACGCCAAGGATGCAAATCGTCGGGTTCGACGCTTCGCGCTGGGCACACTGCTGGCCGGGCTGTTAACCCCCGTCATTTTTGTGCTATTAACACTCAACACCTGGTTCAGTCTACTCGGCATTGATATGACCCCTCGCTCGGAGATGGTGGCCTCGGTGGCGCTTGTTGGGTCGGCGTTACTACTTACAGTGGGTCAATTGCTGCGATTAACCACTTCTTCGAGCCGGGGCTTGTG
>ERZ891134.73-NODE-73-length-83728-cov-8.739175_pt1 | contig 83728 bp, 86 predicted proteins | sample MGYA00520888_ERZ891134 | MGnify/ENA primary metagenome ERZ891134 (study PRJEB32303, sample SAMEA104408692) | aquatic metagenome | biome: Brackish water; feature: Coastal; material: water | place: Baltic Sea | collected 2014-10-23 | depth 10 m ... | reverse complement strand
CGGAAGCAAAGTCCTGGTGGTTGACGACGAACCCACCGTGCGCGAAGTGGTGGTCGGCTATTTGCGCCGTGATGGGCACAAGGTCTCAGAAGCCGGCGATGGATACACCGCGCTCGAGCTGCTGGAATCTGACCCGCCCGACCTGGTGGTGCTCGACATGATGCTGCCGGGAGTGAACGGGCTCGACATCCTCCGCCGCCTGCGCGCCGTCAGTTCGATTCCGGTCATCATGTTGACCGCTCGAGCCGAGGAGTCCGACCGCGTCGCCGGTCTGGAACTCGGTGCCGACGACTACGTGGTCAAGCCCTTCTCGCCCCGCGAACTCGCGGCGCGCGTGAATGGCGTCCTTCGGCGCACCAGCGGTCGCGTCGAAGAGCCGCCGGCGATGCTCGCCTTCGACGGGTTGTGCATCGAGCCGCTCAGTCGCGAAGTCACGATGGACAACGAGATCATTGAGATGACGCCGAAGGAGTTCGACGTGCTGCTCTTCCTGGCGTCGTCACCGCGGCAGGTGTTCTCGCGCGCCCAGCTTCTCGAGTCAGTCTGGCAGTCTTCGCCAGAGTGGCAGGATCCGGCAACCGTCACCGTCCATGTCCGTCGTATTCGCAACAAAATCGAGGCCGACCCTGAGCACCCGCAGTGGATCACCACGGTGTGGGGCGTCGGTTACCGGTTCGAGCCATGAGCGACTCCGTCGCCAACGAAATCGGCCACAAGGTCCACCGTATGAATCGGTTGGGTCGCAGATTCTTGGCGGCAAACCTTGCGGTGCTGGGTGTGGCGATCATGATGATCGCCATCGCAGCGAACGAGATGTTCATCAACGACCACGATCGTCGACTGCTGATGTGGGTGCTCATCCCGGCAGTTCTCTCCGCAGCGATGGTGGCAATGCTCATGGCTCGTCCTGTTGCCCGTGATGCAAAGCGCATCTGCGATGCAGCGATGCGCGTCGCTGACGGCGACCTGTCCGCACGGACTGGCGTGGTTCGCAACGACGAACTCGGCGAGGCTGCTGAGATGTTCGACGTCATGGTCGACCGTCTCAACTCGGTCGAGAACGAGCGCTCATTGATGCTCTCATCGATCTCGCACGATCTCCGAACACCACTAGCGGCCCTGCGTGCTGCGGTCGAGGCCATTCGTGACGGCGTTGCCGACGATCCCGATCTGTATCTCGTCGGGATGGAGCGCCAGGTGAGGGCGCTCACGTTTCTCGTTGATGATCTGCAGTTACACACGCGCCTGGTCAGCGGCACGTTGCAACTCAACCGGGCGCGTATCGACCTCACTGAACTGGCCGACGAGTCGATGGAAATCGTCCGTCCACTTGCAGAATCGCGAGGCGTCAAGTTGCTGCTTGAAGCGACCGAACGGGTGATGGTCGAGGCCGACGGATCTCAGCTGGCCCGTGTGATTCGAAATCTGCTCGACAACGCCATCCGCCACGCTCCAGACGGTTCGGTCGTTCTTGTGCAGGTGGCGCGTGGCGACGCCAACGTGATGCTGCGTGTGCACGATGAGGGCACGGGCTTCCCCACCGAGTTCCGTGATCGAGCATTCGAACCGTTTACCCGCGCCGATCCCGCGCGTGACACGCGAACGGGTACCGCTGGCCTCGGGCTCTCCATTGCCCGAGGCATCGTCAATGCGCACGACGGCACGGTTGCGCTCGGCGATGGTCCGGGTGGCGATGTGCGCATCTCGCTCCCGATCCCCGCCCGCTGACAGAATTCCGACGCTGGGGTCAACCAGACGGAGTCCACGTCGACGCCGCGGTGACGAGGCCGTCGATCAAAGAGTTGGTGTGCGGCGTGAGGCCAGGGCCTTCCCAGTCCCACCAGAGCGGGCTCGATCCGCGCACGCGCGGTGGCAACTCGATCTGTACCCCTTGCTGGCGCGGCAGGTTGACCGGATTGTCCGGATGGAGACCCCGCAGCTTCTTCGGAATCGTGTCGAGGTCGGTCACCACGTCGTACGCCGGGAGCTCCGAACGCAGAGCATCGCCCACATGCTCGGCAAACGGCCGGTTGGAGCCCCCGAGCAAGAGCGAGCTGAACATGCCCCGGCGCCCAAATCCGTGGACGGTCACCACGATGTCGACATGGTCAATGAACGACCTCAACGCTGCAGATTCTGCAGGCCGCACCTTGATCGACGACAAGTGCTCGCGCATGGGAACGGGCTGCAGGACGCCGTAGTACGACGCGCCGGACCGGATCGCTGCCGCATCGGCAATCACGTCAGTCTGCAACTCGAGATTTCCACCGTGATAGGCCATGAATCCCACCCGACCCGCAGGGCCCGAGCGGAGCTCGCACACCTCGCGCACACCGGGCGCTTTGAGGATCTGGGCGAACTCTGTCATCGCTTCATCATGACCGAGTCACTGAACCGGGGCGAATTGGGCCAGTACGATGAGTGCATGCTCGTCTGGATGGATCTCGAAATGACCGGTCTCGACCACACGTCGGACGTCATCGTGGAGATCGCGACACTGATCACCGACGATCAACTCGAGATTGTCGCCGAGGGACCTGATCTGGTCATCCACGCCACCGACGAGCAACTCGCTGCGATGGACCCGTTTGTCGTTGACATGCACACTCGGTCCGGCCTGCTCGACCAGATCAAGGCCTCGACCATCACGGTCGAAGAGGCGGGTGCAGCAACGCTCGCGTTCATCAAGGAACACGTTCCCGAAGAGCGGGTCGTACCCCTGTGCGGCAACTCGATCGGCACCGACCGCCGGTTCCTCGACGCATACCTGCCCGACATCGAGAACTGGCTTCACTATCGCTCGATCGATGTGTCCAGCGTCAAGGAACTCGTCAAGCGGTGGTACCCAGCCGTCGACACCAGCCGGCCGCGTGGACAGGGTTCGCACCGCGCGCTCGACGACATTCGAGAGTCGATTCGCGAGATGGCCTACTACCGCGACGCGGTCTTTGTCGACCTTGCCACGCCCGCAGCATCTGACGATGGTGAATAGCGGAGTCATCGAGTCACCCCGAACATCAACCATCGCGACGGCTGAAGGTTCTGGACCGGCTGGGCCCATATGGGTCCGCGCTGAGCGCGCCGGATAGGTTCCGCTCATGCGAGCAATCGTTTTGAGAGAACACGGCGGTCCCGAGGTCCTGCAGATCGAGGAGGTGCCTGATCCGGTAGCCGGACCCGACCAGATCGTTGTCGACATCGCTCACACAGCGCTCAACCGTGCCGACACGCTGCAACGGATGGGGATGTACAACGACCCGCGTCACCCTGCGATCGAGATCCCCGGCCTCGAGTACGCGGGCACCGTGTCCGCCATCGGCAGCGACGTGAACGAGTGGGCGATCGGTGACCAGGTGATGGGCATCGAATCGGGCGGGTGCTACGCCGAAAAGGTCGTCACCCACAGCCGCCAGGCGCTCCCGGTGCCTGCCAATGTTGATCTGGCTGATGCTGCTGCCATTGCCGAGGTCTTCCTCACGGCGTGGGATGCGCTCGTCGTGCAAGGCGGGTTGACCTCGGGGCGATGGGGACTGATCCATGCCGGAGCGTCGGGTGTCGGTACCGCCGGGATTCAGATCGCGAAGGCAATCGGTGCACGTATCGCTGTCACCTGCTCAGCTGGCAAGGCCGACGCGTGCATGGCGCTCTGTGCCGATCTGGTCATCGAGCGCAGCCCCTCTGATTGGCTGGGCGAGCTGAGAGCTGCGGTGCCCGATGGCGTCGACACGATCCTCGACGTCGTTGGAGGCGAGGAAGCCGACCGCAACCTCAAGGCCATCCGCGTTGACGGAACGATCGTGCAAGTGGGTCTGATGGGAGGAGGATCAGCGCCCGTCAACATGGGACTGATCCTGATGAAGCGCGTTACCTGGATCGGGACCACGCTGCGGTCCCGGCCCCTCGAACGCAAGGTCGCATTAATGCAGAGGTTCATCGACGAGATGCTGCCGTTGTTCGAATCGGGGGCGCTTCGCCCGGTCATCGACTCGCGCTACTCCTTCGATCAACTGCCCGAGGCGCACCGATACATGGAGTCGAACGCCAACGTCGGCAAGATCCTGATCGATCTCGCCTGACAAGGCGCCATCGCGAGGAGGCCAAGATCAGACGCCGACGTCAGCCGGCTCGCTGTCCTCGGAATCGACGGCCGATTCCTGAGCGTTGCGCAGGCTGAAGTACGCGCCGATTGCAAGAATCAACACGGCACCGAGTCCGAACAGGATCCACGTGAGCGCGCCGGCACCTTCCCCCGCACGGTCGCCGTACACGAAGGTGACGGCGCCGCGGATGAGGTGGCCGTCCTCCTCTGCGAGGTAACGCACGAAGTACTCACCCTTGACCGTCAGCGGCTCGAAGACGAGCTTGGCTTTGGTTTCCGACACGGTGAGAACCTCACCCGGTACGTCGCCGTCGTCCGGGCCGACCAGTGCGAGTTCGACACCGTCAACAGGCTCGCCGAAGTTGATCGTCACCTCGCTGATCGGATCGTCGAACTGCGCCTTGTGTTCGGGAACGGACGATTCGATTTCGTCGTGCGCAAGCACTGCTGAGCCAGCGCTGAACACTGCCGTGACAGCGAACACCGCAACGAAGAATCGGCGGACAGGACCAGCGACGCCCTTCATGGTTCCATTCAATCAGCGCCAGAGTCCTTCTCGACCTCGGCAGACGCGGATCACCTACCGCCAGTGGGGTCAACGAGCGTCAACGTGGCGGCCCTTCCACTCGACGCCTTGGCCCAGGACCAATGCGACGAGGCTGCGGAGAAAGATGATGGTGAAGGCTACGACGGCGAGCGGATAGAGCAGGGCGGTCAGCGGATGGATCGACGCAGCGCGGCGCCCCAGGACCCAGACTTGCAGCGCGCTGAGGGGGTAGACGATGGGCATGGCGATCCAACCCCCAGCGAGCGACCAGATCCATGCCAGCGCGGCGATGGCGATCCACCAGGGTGTGAAGCGAGCACCGGTCGCGATGCTGCGGGTCCATCCGCGAATGGTTTGTCCAAGGCCTTCCGGGTACATCCGAAATGACGTGCCGGGACGGCCCGTGTAGAGCTCGGCCCGACCGACGAGGCGGGCGAGGCCGATGTCTTCGGTGTGCATCGACCGCACCGACGAATGCGCATGTCCGCCGACTTGGTCGTACGTGGTCCGGTCAATGGCGAGGACCGGGCCGAATGCCACCGTTGCGGTTGCGCGGTGTCCTACCGGAGTGAACGCGCCGCAGCCCATCAGGGCCGTCACGTTGCACAACACACTGGCTTGCTCGGCCCAACCCCCAGTCTCGTGCCACGGCTGGATGGAGGTCACCACGTCGGGTCGTACTGTGACGGCCTGCGCTATTTGGGCTACGAGGTCAGGGGCGGGTCGGACGTCGGCATCGACGAACAGGAGAATCGGTGCGCTCGACTCAGCAGCGCCGAACGCGCACGCGTGTGGCTTGCCGAGCCATTCAGGTGGGAGTGGCGGCGGTGTGATGACGCGGGCGCCGTGCCGTGCCGCGATAATCGCGGTGGCATCATCGGAATGATCGTCGACCACGATCACTTCATCCTGCGGTCCGATGTGCGGCAGCACCCGAGACAACAGGTGCGGGAGAGCATCTTGCTCGTTGCGGGCCGGGATGATCACAGCAACCCCCGGGCGCGCAGCAGATCCACGGGAAGGGTTACCGGCGAGATCTGGAAGCGGTCGAAGATGCCACAACAGCAACCAGCCCAGGGTCCATCCCGCAAGGTAGATCGCCAGATCCACGCAATCGGGCACGAGTTCCACGGGCCCACTCTGGTCGTCGCAGAGATGTGTTGCAACAAGAGCGCACGCAACGTCGGAGATCGGCCGAGAACCTCGCGCGTCAGGGATGAACTCGGAGAGGTCGAATTAACTCCCTTGACCCGGTGCCCACAAACGTGGTTGCCTATCACTGAGTCGAGCAGCCACCGCCATGCACGTAGTGACTCGCCTCAAACCCACAGACCGAGCAGAAGGGACAGACCTATGAACAACATCACGTCGTTCATCCAGCGCAACGCCGCAGGCCTGTCCGTTCACGCCCGCGCTGTGTCGGCAACTGTCGCGACACCCTCGGTTCAGGCGTTCGCAGGCACAAGCCCGGCATTCGCTCGCAACCAGTTCGGCACGGGCATGAACTCCAACCACATGAACACTGCGTGGCTTGGTGACTCTGCCGAAACCGGATGCGTGAAGACCACGTATGTCACCAAGCGAATCACCACCGGCAGTCTCCGCGAGGCCCTGACGTAACACCAACGTCAGATCACCTCTTGCGAGGCCGCCGGGTTCACCAACCCGGCGGCCTTTTTGGTTTTCCGACCCAGATCTCCCCGAAACCCACCGGCACCACCAACTCAGAAAGCACCCCAATGAAAACCCTCACCAACCACGACGCAGCGGCCGGCATCTGGCCCAAGCATCCCGACAGCGCAACCCATGCCGCTCCCGCCCTGTACGCACGCATCAACGAAACGGACCCCTCCATGAACACCTTTGCTCCCGTCGACGAGCTCGGCGAACCCGACTCCGACATACAGAGACCCCCAGATCGATCACTTGACGAGCCGTTCGGCGAACCCGGCGCCGTCCGCGTCCCGGTCGCCCGGTGTGCTGACGGCAACGGCACGATGGTCGGCCTCTTCTTCTCCGACCACGTCGTCGATATCGCCCGAGCTAGGGCAATGTGCGCCCTTTGCCCGTTGCAGTCGCAGTGCCTCGCCGACGCCCTCGAGCGTGAAGAGCCCTGGGGCGTCTGGGGCGGTCAGCTGCTCTCGGGCGGTCGGATCATCGCCGACAAGCGGCCCTGTGGTCGTCCGCCGAAGGCCCCGCGGTCCGAGGTCGTCTACGACGAGATGGGCCCGGTGGGCGCCACGCTGGTCTCGGCCTAGCCACCGCGCCGAGCCCCGCCCGCCCTTCCGTTTGCGTACCTGCCGAATGTCGCCCACAACATCTGGTGGGTACGCAAACGGATTGAGTTCTGTAAGGGAACGTTTCGCGATCCGACCGGCGCTGCTGATGTGGTGTCACTACCCTTCCAAGGGTGAAGATCGCACGTCCACGACTGCTCGCCGGCTCGCTTGCCGTTGCCGTGCTGTTGATCGTGGCCTTCGCCGTCGTGCTCGCAACTCAAGCCAGCAGTGACGATGACGTCGACGCACGACTCACGCCCGGAGTTGTCACGTTTCCGAACGACGGACTACCGAACGCCAACGTGGAGGGTGACCAACTTCCAGTCGTGGACCTCGGCGATCGGGACGGCAACGCGATCTCCACGGCCTCTTTCCTCGGCCAACCGCTCGTAGTCAACTTCTGGTACGCCAGTTGCCCGCCTTGCGTCAAGGAGCTCCCCGACTTCGCTGAGGTGCACTCCGAGATGGGCGATGCCGTGCGATTCATCGGGGTGAACACCCAAGACTCGGTCGAAGAGATGGAGCGCTTCGCGGCCGATCGCGGTGTCACGTACGAGCTCTACCGCGACGACTTCGGTGATCTCGTCGACGCCATCCGCCTGGTCAACACGCCCACGACCCTCTTCGTGACTCCTGACGGCGGCATCATCGAACAAACTGGCGTGCTCAATGCCGATGAGCTTCGCTCTGAGATCGAACGACTTCTGGAGGCCTCAGCATGAGCTTGTCATTCATTCGGGGCCTGGTTGCTGCGGTCAATCCGTGCGGTTTCATCCTCCTGCCGACCTATCTGATGTACTTCCTCGGTGTGTCGGGTGGCGTCCCGGGCACGCAGAAGGCGTCGATCACTCGAGCGCTCAAGGTCAGCGCCGCCGTGTCATCCGGGTTCTTGGCCGTGTTCCTGGCGATCGGATTCTTGTCGGTGCCACTGCGCTCGACGATCTCGGCGAACTCGAAGTACGTCACCGGTTTCATCGCAATCGGCCTGATCTTCCTCGGCACTGCGATGCTGTTCGGCTACAAGCTGCCGTTCATGACGCCGCAGATCGATTCCGGCAAGAAGGACCAGACCGTGAAGTCAATGTTCGTCTATGGCGTTGCGTACGCCGTGGCGTCAATCGGGTGCACGATCGGACTGTTCCTCGCTACTGTCTTCAGTGCTCGCCCGGATGAGACCTTCATCGACAGTGTCGCCAACATGGTCGCCTACGGCGCGGGCATGGCACTCCTGGTCAGCGCCTTGACTGTTGGGTTCGCGTTCGCCAACACGACCCTGCTCAAGTTCCTGCGTAACGCCATGCAGTACGTCGACAAGATTGCTGCGGCGTTCGTCGTGCTGTCGGGTCTGTATCTCGCCTGGTACTTCTACTGGGTCGACTTGGACAACGGCGGTGACCCGATCACGGACTGGGCCTTCGCCCGACAGGCTGACGCCACCGCCTTCCTGAACGACAACTGGAAGGTTGTCGGCATTGTCCTCGGCAGCGTCGTCGCCGTTGCAGTGGCCTACGTTACGTTCCGCAAGGACAACACCGACGACGAGCTCGAAGTGGCACCCGAGTCCGAATCGGTCAGCTGACCCTGTTGGGAATCTTGCAGCGTTTGTGTCGGAGATCTTACGGAACGGTCCGCAGAAACTCTGACGCAAACGAAGTGGGTTGAGATCTCTAATGTCGGACGGGCATGACTGACACACCGTTTGACCCGACCACCGTTCCGATCAAGGCTGCGGCCACCGTCATGATGGTGCGCGACAAGAATCTGGACGGATCCGAGGGTCTGGAGGTGTTCATGCTGCGACGCACTGGCCGGGCATCATTTGCTGCCGGGATGTATGTGTTTCCCGGCGGACGTGTGGACGACGTCGATCATGCCGATGAGATTGCCCCGTTTTGCAAGGGGCTCACCGACGATGAAGCCTCGGCACAACTGAGTATCGAGTCGGGTGGTCTCGCGTACTGGGTCGCATCAATTCGTGAGTGCTTCGAGGAAGCCGGCGTTCTGCTCGCCGAACGCAGTGACGGTGCCCCGCTCGATGTTGACGAAGATGAACGTCACCACATCCACGACGGAACGCTCTCGATGGTCGAGCTTGCACAGCGCCACGGCCTTGTGCTCGATCTGTCAACGACGCACTACGTCGATCACTGGATCACACCAATCGGCGAAAACCGACGCTTCGACACCCGCTTCTTCGTGACGCTGGCACCTTCGGACCAAGAAGGGCTCCACGATGACAAGGAGACCGTTGAAAGTCTCTGGGTGCGGCCGCAAGATGCACTCGAGATGCATGCGCGCGGCGATCTGATGATGTTGCCGCCGACGATCTACAACCTGAAGTTCTTGGCTGAGCACGGCTCTGCAGCCGACGCGATCGCCGCGGGTGAGGCTCGCACCGACGTGCCATGCATTCTGCCGAAGATGCGGACTGACGACGCAGGCAAGTTCATTGGGATCGCCTTGCCCGGCGATCCTGACTACGACATGCTCTGAGAACGACTACGACTACGACTACGACTACGACTACCGCGGACCCACGGTGACTGCGGTCTCGAGTTCGGCGAACGCCGCATCGTCGGAGTCGAAGAGGCGGGCGCTGCAGCCAGCCATGTCGATGTCTTCGGGCTTCGACGGAGGAGCGATCTCGTCGATGATGTGCGCGGCAATCGAGCGGAACATGTCAGCTGCTGCGCCGGTGCCGTCGATGGCAACCGGAGCGCCTGCATCATTGCCCGCGGCGAGCGACGGCTCCAACGGGATCTGACCAAGCAGTGGCGCACCGATTGCGGCCGCCAACGCCTCGCCGCCACCCGATCCGAACAGTGCGTACGTCTCGCCGTGATCGCACGTGAACGCGCTCATGTTCTCGATGACACCGACCACCTTCAGGAAACTGCGGCGGGCCATATCGGCTGCACGCTGCGCCACTTTTTGCGCGGCCAGTGCGGGGGTGGTGACGACGATGAGATCAGTACTGGGGAGCATCCGCGCCAAGCCCATTTGGACGTCACCGGTGCCCGGTGGCATGTCGATGAGGAGGTAGTCGAGTTCGCCCCACTGCACGTCGCGCAGAAACTGTTCAACCGCCTTAGTCAGCATGAGGCCACGCCACATCAGGGCTGTTTCCTCGTCGACGAGGAACCCGGTCGAGACCACCTTGAGCAGACCGTCACCCACGACGCGCTCATTCGGAAAGATTTTCGGCTTGCCCGCTTCTCCGTCAGGCCCTTCGACGGCGTGAGCCTCCATCCGATCGGTGATTCCCAGGAGACGCGGCACGGAGAATCCCCAGATGTCGGCGTCGAGCACGCCGACGGTGAGCCCGGTCGATGCCAACGCTGCCGCGAGATTGACCGTGACTGAGGACTTGCCGACGCCGCCCTTACCACTGGCGATCGCGAGCACCTTGCAGTTGGCAGGCACTTCGGTCTCAGCGGCGCTCTCGCGAGCGTTCCAGCGAGCCTTGGTCATCACCTGGCTGCGCTCCTTGGAGTTCATTTCTCCCCAGGTGATCTTGACCTTCGAGACGCCCGGGTGCAGTTCAACGCGGTCTTCGACTTCTTTCTTGATCTCGGCGCGCATCGGACAGCCCGAGATCGTGAGCTTGATCTCGATCGTGACAAGGCCGTCGTCCGCGACAACCACCGAGGGAACCATGCCGAGCGACACGATGTCGGCGCCAAGCTCAGGGTCGACCACCGAGCCGAGTACCTCGATCACTTCGTCGTTGGTCGGCGGGGGGCCCGACGTCGGGCGGGGCGCTTTGCCGGAGATGGTGCGGCTCATCGCGTTATTTTACCGGCCCTGGCCGTGTAATCTCGTCATGTGGCCGGTTCATCCCAACTCGATGTGCTGAAGACGCTGGGCGACAACACGCGCTACGCGATCTACCTCGAGTTGGCACGAGCACCCCGACCGCTGATCACCGCCGAGATCGCCGACTCGCTTTCGCTTCACGCGAACACGGTTCGGCCTCATCTTGAACGGATGCGTGATGTCGGACTCGTTGACGTCGAGGTCGGGGGCCGAGGCGACGTTGGCCGGCCGCAACACCGCTACTCGTTGGCTGCCGACGCCCCAGCACTCGGCCTCGAGCCGCCAACGATCTCTGTGCTCGCTCGAATGGTGCTGTCGATGGCGCAACGACTCGACGGCAGCGCCAGCGATGCTGAGGCCGTGGGGCACGACGAAGGCGCTCGCCGTGCAGCGCTGCATGTCGACAGCCGATCCACCCTCGAAGCGCTGGTCAGTGACCTTGACCGGCTTGGTTTCGACCCGGTCGTCACCGACGATCCCCGTAACGACGCAGTCGGCGACGATGTCGGTGCGGTCATCTCGTTCGGCCACTGCCCATTTGCTGACCTCGCTCGGGAACATCCGGACCTCGTCTGTGGTTTACACAAAGGAATGGTCGCGGGCTTCGTCGACAACCTTGGTGACGCCACGATTGACGAATTCTGTACCTTGACCAACCGCACACCTTGTCGAGTCACCGTCTCGTCCAGGTAATGTTGCACCACCAGTTGACCTACCAGTCAGATGGCTCCTGAGGAGGACTGTCACATGATCACACTCACCGACACCGCAACCGAGAAGGTTGGCCAGCTCCTGGCCGCCGAAGGCGCCGAAGAACTGGCGCTGCGCGTCGCCGTCCGCCCTGGGGGATGTAGCGGCTTCTCCTACGAGATGTTCTTCGACGGCGACATCGCCGCCGACGACAACCAGACCAGCTACGGCGACGACGGCAAGGTCCGTGTCGTGGTCGACCAGGCCTCGGCACAGCTCCTCGAAGGTGCCACGCTTGACTACAAGGACGGGTTGGACGAGAGCGGCTTCGCGATCACCAACCCCAATGCAACCCGCACCTGCGGCTGCGGCTCCAGTTTTTCCTGAGCCAGCTTTCCTGATCTCTGCGCCAGCGGCGACTCCCATTGAGTCAGCTCAACTCGGCCTGCGTTCCTTGACTTCGGAAAACCTGACTCGAAAAACTCAATGAAGACTTGGAGAAGCCTGCGTCGAGAGACGCGGGCTTCTTTCGTTTTCCCTTCCTTCGCTGAGCGGGAGAACTGGACCCGGTCAGGCGGAGAGGGCGAGGCGTTCTTCGAGTTCGGTTTGATCCCAGACGGCGTCGAGGCGTTCGACGATGGTTCCAGTGGAGTCGGTGATGAACAAGGCGGGTTCGTAGGTCATGCCGACCGCTGTGACTGCCGGGGCAATGGCGGTGCCGGCGGCATCGGAGAAGACTTCGGCGTGGACGAACGTGAACGTGTCCGCGAAACGCTCCTGTGCCCCGATGAGTGCTTCGAGGGCCGGGGCGCAGCTCCCAGTCGAACAGAATGCCGGCGTGCCGACGTAATAGGCCACAGGACGGCCCGCGGCGAGTGCTTCGGTCAGGGTCACGTCGTGGAATAGGCATGGCTCGGGGGCTCGCGAGCACAACACCTCGAAACCCTGAGGATCACCGACTGTCGGTGTGTCGAAGCCGGGCAACATCTCACCTGGTGTCGGAACAGCGACCGCTCGGGGGTCCATGACCTGAAAGGCAGCGCCATCGTCGGGGCCGCCAGCGACAGCGAGGGCGAAAAAGCCCGGTGCGTCGATGGTTGTTCGGAAGTCGTAGTACGGCGCAGGGGCCACATCTCGACGGACCGCTGAGATCGCGTCCCCCAACTGGTTGCCGTCAATGTCGAGCACACGAGCGGTCAACGTCGCCGGCCCATCTTGAATGAACTCCGCTGCACCCGTGGACAACGTGATCGGCATCCGGATCTCGCCAGGGATCTGCACGTTGTTGGGGAACCGCTGGACGAGGGTGAATCCATTGCCAGCAACATCTGGGTCGGCATCGGTGTTCCCGCCCGCAACATCGTCCGAACTCTCGGCTTCGCGGTCGGAGCCTCCGCACGCGGCCAACGCACCTGAGGCAGCGAGACCAGCGAGAAAGCGTCGCCGGTTGAGGCCGCCCATCAGTTGCGGACGAAGGTGGAGATCGGTCATCGGTGGTCTCGCTCTCGGCGGGGTGAAGGGCTTCGGCCGCTTCGGTCGGAGCGGCTCACGTCGTTGCGTTGCCCGTCGGAAACGTGCGAATCTCTCAACGCCATGAACGCCCGACCTGACAGGCCGACTTCGTATCAACGATACCGTCGTCGCATCCTCGGGTGGGGCGCAGCTGCCGTCGTCGCGTTCTTTGCTGTTGGCGGGCCGATCTTTGTCAATCGCGTCGAAGACGACCTTGAAATGCGCACCGTTGACGTGCTCAACGAAGCCGGCGTCGGGCCGGTTGATGCTCACTTCTCTGGCCAGGACGGCGAGCTGAGATGCCTCGAGGCTGGAGCAGTGGAGATTCCCGTCAAGGTCGTCGCGGTCATTGCGAACCTGCGCGGCGTCTCGTCGATCGAAGTCGACGACACCTGCCTCGATTCGGCGGGTGCCGCGTCAGCTGCTCCGGACGGCGATACCGAAACCGCACGGACCGAGGCGGACGGCGCCACCCTTGCCTTCACGACCACCTCGACGACCACCTCCACGGTCACTTCCTCTGACCACGATCTCCTCATTGACGTCATTTCCAGTGACTCCCAGTTCTCGACGTTGGCGAGCCTGCTTGGTGACACGGACCTTGCCGAAACCCTGTCCGATGACGGATCTTTCACCGTGTTCGCGGCGACCAACGCGGCGTTTGAGTCACTCGGCCCCAATGTGACCGGTGCGCTCGCCCGAGACCTCGAGTTGCTCTCCACAGTGTTGTCCCACCATGTCGCTGCCGGAATAACACTTTCAGCGGACCTCGCGGAAGGCGATCTGGAGATGATCGACGGCACGACGGTCGCAGTCGATCTCAGCGATGGTGTGGTGATCACGTCAGGAGCGACGATCGCTGCGGTCACCGAAGCGGACCTGGTTGCCTCCAACGGCGTCGTGCACGCCATCGATCGCGTGCTATTCCCGGCAGACCTCGTCATCGGTGGCGATCCGGCTGGGATGCTGGCCGGGGCAGAGGTTGTCGATGGCCAGATCGTTCTGACTGGAAGTGTGGCAAGCGAGGAGCAACGAGCGGTGTTGCTGGCGGGACCGGGCGACACAATCAACCCGTCGAACGTGATCGACGAACTAGTCGTGGACTCGGTCACGTCGCTGTCCGATCAGCGCACCGACGAGCTGGGCGCGGTCGTCGCCGCAATGGCGTCGAACCTTGTCAGCGCGACTGCAGAAACTCTCGATACAGGAATCTCGGTCAGCGGAACGTTTGCATCCGAGGCAGATCGCGCCGAGTTCGAGGAGGCGATGTCCTTGATTGACGGCGCAGTGATCGCCATCGACCTCATGGAACGTCCGGTAGCCGATGCGGCCGTGGCGGTCGTCGTCGAAACCGACCTCAGCCAACTGGTGACGGACGACCCGATTCTGTTCGACCCGAGTAGCACGACGATCAGCGATGAATCCGTGGCCACGATCGATCGTGTTGCTGCGGTTGCCACGCGCGTGGGCGGCATCGCCATCGTTGTTGAAGGACACACCGACAGCGACGGGCGTGCCGACTCGAATCAGGCGTTGAGCGAGGGACGGGCTCGCTCGGTTCGCGAGGCGCTGATCGTCAGAGGCATCGCTGCTGACACACTGATGATCGTTGGTTTCGGGGGCACCGAGCCGATCCTCGACGCCGACGGCGTCGAGGACAAAGTAGCCAGCCGGCGCGTCGGGTTTGTCGTCAGTGCGACGTAACGGTCACGACAACTGAGTTGCTATCCCGCATGACATCACTCCACTCCACATCACTCCACATCACTCCACATCACTCCACGTCAACGACAGCCATCGAACGACAGGAACACCGTGCCTTACACACTTGCCAAATTCTTCCTTTGGGGTCTGTTGATGGCCCTGGCCGGGGGCATCGTCGGCTGGTTGCTGCGCAGCCTCAAAGCACGCACTGACCTCGATCGCCGACAGACCGTGCCGGTCGATGCGTCCGAATCTGACCGTGTGCGCAGCGAACTCGAATTGGCCGTGGCCGAACGAGATCGGCTGCGCATGGAACTCGCTGACGTGCGGGGGAGCAGCGCTGGTGCGCTCGGTTTCTCGTCGGCCCTCGACACCTCGACCGTGCTCCCCGAGCCAGTCGAGCCAGCTGACCTCGATCTTGACGCGGCGCGCGCCGTTCTCGGCAAGCGGATTGCCCTCGATGACCTCAGGGTGATCGAAGGAATCGGGCCGAAGATCGCCGAACTCTGCGACGGCATCGGAGTGATGACCTGGCATCAACTCGCCGAGACCGACATCGGCACCCTGCAGGCGATGCTCGATGCGGCCGGGTCGCGATTCAAAATGCACCGGCCGGCGTCGTGGCCGGAACAGGCGGCGCTGCTCGCGAGTGGGCAGTGGGAAGACTTCGTCGCACTGACCGAGACATTGGCGGGCAGTTAGAGTCGCCGACATGAGCAAGCCCCTCGGTCCCTATACGCCCGCCGTCCGCGCCGGTGACTTCATCATCATCTCTGGCCAAGGTGGTCTGCTCGACGGCACCAAGGTCGACGGCGGCCTGGTTGCCGAGACGCAGCAGGCAATGAAGAACATCGAGGCGCTCCTCGCCACGATGGGAGCGTCGATGTCCGACGTGGTCAAGACCACGTGCTTCCTCACCGACATGGAGGACTACAAGGTCTTCAACGAGCACTACGTTGCAGCGTTCGGCAACCATCGGCCATCGCGCTCGTGCGTGGCAGTCGCTGAGCTGCCTGCCAATTTCGTTGTCGAGGTCGAAGCCTGGGCCTACAAGCCGGCCTGACGCTAACCTGACGCCATGCTCGGAGGAATCGCCATCATTGTCGTCGTCCTGTTGATTCCGGTTGCCGTGTTGATGACTGGCGCTGCAGCGTCGGCAGTCCTCGGCGAGGTCTTCTACCGAGACGGCAAGAAAGACGCTCACCCTGAACTCGCGGACCTTCCTGATTGAGTACCGCCGCCATGGCTAGCCGCCAGCATGACCTGGTGGTCGCGAATGCTCGGTGTGTGGCGACTGTCGACGGAGATCGACGTGAGCTGGCTGGTGGATGGGTGGCGATCACCGATGATCTCATCGCTGACGTTGGCACCGGTCCGGCGCCGTCGGCAACGACCACGATCGACGCGACCGATTGCCTGGTGACCCCTGGTCTCGTCAACACGCACCACCACCTGTACCAGAACCTGACCCGGGCGTTTCCGCCCATGACCGACAAGCCGCTGTTCGGTTGGCTGCAATCGCTGTACCCGCTCTGGCGGTCGATCGACACCGAGTCGGTCTACGTGTCGGCGTGGGTCGGTCTTGCCGAGCTCGCGCTCTCCGGTTGCACGACGTCGACCGACCACCTCTACTTGCACCCCCACGGCGCTGGCGATCTGCTCACCGCCGAGATCGAGGCCGCACAGGACTTAGGCATGCGATTTCATCCAACTCGGGGATCGATGTCGCTGTCCGAGAAAGACGGCGGGTTGCCGCCCGACGATGTGGTTGCTGACGACGATGAGATTCTGGCTGCATCCGAAGCCGCCGTCACCCGTCATCACGACCGTTCACATGGTGCCATGGTGCGTGTGGCGCTTGCGCCTTGCTCGCCGTTCTCGGTCACCGAAGACCTGATGGTGCGCTCTGCGGAACTGGCTGAGCGGCTTGATGTTCGACTGCACACGCACTTTGCTGAAAACGCCGAAGACGACGAGTTCAGCGTTGCCACCTTCGGGTGTCGACCGATGGAATACCTGGAGCGCACCGGGTGGTGCACAGATCGGACATGGGTGGCGCATTGCGTCATGCCCAATCACGATGAGATGCAGCGATTAGGAGCAGCGGGAGTCGGTGCTGCGCACTGCCCATCGAGCAACATGATTCTGTCGTCGGGTATTGCGCCGATCGTCGACCTTCGCGCCGCCGGTGTGAAGGTCGGGCTTGGTGTTGACGGGTCGTCGTCGGCTGACAGCGCGTCGCTCTGGCTTGAAGCCCGCCAAGCCATGCTGCTGGCCAAACTTCGAAACGGTGCGGACGCGGGCACCGCACGGATGGCGCTCGAAATCGCGACCCATGGTGGGGCCGGGTGCTTGGGACGCGAGGGCGAGATCGGGGTCATCGCTCCTGGTGCCGTCGGGGATCTCGCCGTCTGGTCGTTGACCGGTCCGACCTTCGCCGGAGCGATTGCCGATCCGATCGAAGCATGGCTGCGCTGCGGGCCAACCGGAGCGCGTGACACGATCATCAACGGACAACCGGTGGTGCGCGGTGGCCAATTGGTGAGCGGGCGCCTGGGCGACATGCTCGCTGCACACGACACGCTGTCTCGTCGCATCCAACAGCTCGACTGACCGGCCCGCTGTTTGCGGGATGAAAATGTGACTGAAAATCTGGCGCATGCCGCCCCTGCATCCCCTCAGATAGCAAGAATGTCCCGATGCGTCGCTCGATCACCTCCGCGTTCCTGGCCGTCGTCGGCCTGAGCGTTTGCGCATGCGTGGGTGAGACCTCATCGGCGACCGGTGGGGATGCTCCGCTGCCGACGATCGGGCTCGGCTCCGATGTCGGTGAAGTTGGCCAAATCAGCGGTGGCGTCGACGTCCGAGCAGTCGGGACGACCGAAATCGACACGGTCATCATGGTGGGCGACTCGATCACGGTCGCGTCGACCCCGCAGCTCGAGACGATGTTCGAACGGCTCGGCTTTGACTCGGTGGTGATCGAATCGAAGGAGGGCAAGCGGATCGCGCTCAGCTTCGGGTCGAACCCGAGCGGAGCGGCAGTCGCCGAGGACCTCATCAAGACGACGCAGGCGGCCGGCGACACCAGCGCAGAGGGCACCGCAGGCGACCCGTTCGACCATTCGAACGAACTGTGGGTCGTCGCGCTCGGCACCAACGACATTGACCAGTACTCTGATCCGAGCGAGCGCGCTGCAGCGATCAACGAAATGTTGCAGACCGTGCCGGATGAATCACCGCTGGTCTGGGTCGACACGTTCTTCCGTGACCGTCCCGATGCCACAGCGGAGCTCAATGACACGATCCGCGACGGGGTGACTCAGCGCGGCGACAGTGTGATTGCGTCGTGGAGCGCCGTGGCCGATGATGATGGCAACTTGCGCAGTGACGGGGTGCACCCCCGCGAGCAAGGCTCGATCGTCTTCGCCGACATCGTCGGCAATGCGATCATCGACTTCTTGCAGCTCGCCTAGCTTTCCCAGCGGGATTCGCCGAAGCGGTAGCCGACCGAGCGGACTGTCTGGATCAACGCTGCATGCTCTTCGCCGAGCTTGGCGCGCAGCCGACGTACATGCACATCGACGGTGCGGGCGCCGCCGTAGTACTCGTAGCCCCACACGCGGCTGAGCAGAATCTCGCGAGTGAACACCTTGCCGGGGTTCTGCGCGAGGAACTTGAGCAGCTCATATTCCATGTAGGTCATGTCGAGCGGCTTGTTCGCGATCGACGCCTGGTAGGTCTCGAGATTGAGGGTGAGCGCTCCATACTCGACCATGTCTGAGCTGACGACGGCCACGTCCCCTGAGAGCAGGTGTCGCAGGCGCGCCTCGAGTTCAGACGGGTGGAACGGTGACAGGCAGAAGTCGTCGAAGAGGTCGTCGCGGTGTTCGAGCTCGGCGAGCTGCGTCCCTCCGATCAACACGATGACAGGGAGTTGCTCGTCGGCCTGCTTTCGGATCGCCCGCAGGAACGCCCACGCGCCTTCCGGGTCTGCCGTGGCATCGACGATGGTTCCGGCCCAGCCAGAGTCGGGCTCGTGTTCACCGGCATCGGCGGTCGAGGAAACGGCCTTCCACGAAGAACCACCGAGATCGAGCGTGCGCGCCAGTTCGGTCGGCGCCGGGTCCGGGAAGACCAGAAGCATCTGGCTGCGCTCGCTCACAACGACGTCAGGTACCGATCTCGCTCGAACGCGCTGACGTGGGTCTTGTAGCCGCGCCATTCGATGCGTTTGCTCCGCAGGAACCACTCGTAAATGTGCTCACCGAGGGCCTCTCGCACGAGCGTGGACTTTTCCATGGTTTCGAGCGCTGCTGCGAGCGACGTGGGGAGCTGGCCGATGCCGAGCTTCTCGAGCACATTGTCTCCGATCTCGAACAGGTTGGCATCAGCCTCATCGGGCAGCTCATAGCCCTCTTCGATGCCCTTCATGCCGGCCGCAAGCATCAGGCTGAAGGCCAAGTACGGGTTGCACGCGGGATCAGGGGAGCGGTACTCGAGACGAGTGGCCAAGGGATTGTCGTTTTTGGCGATGGGCACTCGGATGAGCCCACTGCGGTTGTTGCGAGCCCAGCTGAGGTGCACGGGTGCCTCAAAGCCGGGCACCAGGCGCTTGTAGCTGTTGACGGTCTGGTTCGTCACCGCCGTGATCTCAGGAGCGTGTCGCAGAAGGCCCGCCATGAACGCCTTGGCCTTGGCGGACAGGTTGTATGGGTCATCAGCGTCGAAGAAGGCGTTGTCGTCGCCTTCGAAGAGCGACAGGTGCACATGCATCCCCGAGCCTTGAACACCCTCGAGTGGTTTCGGCATGAACGTGGCATGCGCGCCGTTGCGGGCGGCAATCTCGCGAACGGCGAGTCGGAAGGTCATCACACTGTCGGCCATGGTCAGGGCATCGGTGTGGCGGAGGTCGATTTCCTGCTGACCGGGCGCGTCTTCATGGAAGCTGTACTCGACCGGAATGCCCATTTGCTCGAGTGTGCGAATCGTGCGTTTGCGGAGCTCGCCGGTGACGTCGTTGGTCGTCAGGTCGAAGAACCCGCCCTGATCGATCGGGACAGGGACTTCGCCAGGGACCAGGGGCTCGAAGTAGAAGAACTCGATGTCGGGCGCCACGTAGAACGTGAGGCCCATCTCATGGGCGGCCTTCATATGGCGTCGCAGGACCTGGCGCGGGTCACCTGCGAATGGCGTGCCGTCCAGGTTGTGAATGTCGCAGAAGACGCGTGCTTCGGGTTCTTTCGGGTCTCCCCATGGGACGATTTCGAACGTGTCGGGATCGGGGATCGCGAGGACGTCAGCTTCCTGGACGCGGGAGAAGCCGTCGATCGAAGATCCGTCGAAGGTCATCCCGTCGGTCAGCGCGTTGTCGAGTTCGGCAGGTGAAATGGCGAGGCTCTTGAGGTTGCCGAGCACGTCGGTGAACCACAGCCGGACGAGGCGTACGCCGCGTTCTTCGACTGAACGCAAGACATATTCGCGATGTTGGTCGATACTCACAGGTTCAGTCTTTCAGATGGTGTGGAAAAAGCGAACCGGCGAAGCAGGGACTTGAGGTCCCCACCCCGCCGGCCACGTTGCCTTCAGGATTTCAGTTTCTTCAATCTGTGGTCAGATCACGCGATCTGACCACAGATCACTTCATCGCGCCGCAGATGGTGTCCACCATGAGGCGGGCCACCACGTAGGGATCGATGTTGCCGTTCGGGCGACGATCTTCGAGGTAGCCCTTCTTGTCGACAGCGACCTGCCAAGGAATGCGGACCGATGCGCCACGGTCGGACACGCCGTAGCTGAACTGGTCGTGACGCTGGGTCTCGTGGGCGCCGGTCAGGCGATCCTCGACGCCCTCGCCGTAGTTGGCGATGTGCACCGCAGCTTTCTGGCCGAGGGCCTTGCAGCCAGCCTCGATGTACTTCATGCCACCGTCTTCGCGCATCTCCTTGGTGGAGAAGTTGGTGTGGGCTCCAGCGCCGTTCCAGTCGCCCTTGACAGGCTTGGCGTCGATGCTGATGACCACGTCGTAGTCTTCCGCGATGCGGTGCAGCAGGTAACGGCCGATCCAGAGCTCGTCGGAGACTTCAAGCAGGCCAACGGGGCCGACCTGGAATTCCCACTGTCCGGGCATGACCTCTGCGTTGATGCCCGAGATCGTAACGCCGGCAGCGAGGCAGGCGTCCATGTGATCTTCGGCGATGTTGCGGCCGGTGATGGCGATTTCGCCGACGCCGCAGTAGTACGGACCTTGCGGTGCGGGAAAGCCGTCGTCAGGGAAGCCGAGCGGGTTGCCGTTCGGCTTGAGCATCGTGTACTCCTGCTCGATGCCGAACATCGGCTCGTGCTTCTTGTACTTCTTGGCGGTGCGAGCAGCCGCTGCACGAGTGTTGGTCGGATGGGCTTTGCCATCCACGAGCATCACTTCGCACATGACGAGGACGTTCTCGCCGCCACGGATCGGATCGGGAAAGACGCGGGCGGGCTTGAGCACGCAATCGCTCTTGTCGCCCGTTGCCTGGTTGGTCGACGAACCATCGAAGCCCCAGATCGGCATGTCGGCGAGGTCGGTGCCGCTGTCGTCGGAGATGACCTTCGTCTTGGAACGGAGTTGCGGAGTCGGTTCCGTGCCGTCGATCCAGATGTACTCAGCCTTGATAGCCACTGCTGTCCTCAAATCTTGTGGTTGGTTGGGCACGCCAAGGATACGGCGAGTCCCGTGAACGTGCGGCATCGTTGCAGCGGGTCGTTGCGTCGTCGTTGCTCGTTTGTGAACGGCGTGTGAACTGTTGCTGTTCACCTGGGCAATGGTGTTGCAGCCAGCGGGCGGTCAGCGGACTTCGAGGGTGCGTTCGGTGAGGTTGGGGTCCGCGGCGATCTGCTCGTCGGTGAATGCCACTGTGCGCCAGTTCTTCTCGCTGAATCGAATCGTTTGCTGTTCGAACAACGGCGACCCGCGATCGTCGGTCTGGCCGTACGTGAGGATGGCCCACGCCTGAACCTGATCGCCTGTGTAGTCAACGGTCATCACGAAGCTTGTCCCGTAGTTGACCGGGAAACCCTCACCGCGCAGTGCGCTGTTCGGGGAGACAGCGTCACCGCGACTTGGTGTCGTCTCGGTGCTCGAGCCGGTGCCGCTCCACTGCACCACATTGGTGACGCCATCTGCGTCGGTGCCGCCATGGATGGGAACTCGAGTCCCGGATCGTTCGGTGAACTGAGCGGCGCCGAGCGTTGAGTCGAGAGGGAAGCCCGCCTTGGTCAACGTCTGCACGCCACGCGCCAGGGCGGCGAGCAGCGCGGTGGAATCGTCCGTTGGTATTGCTGGGGTGAGTGTCGGTTGCAGTGGATCGAACTCGTCGGAGAAGAGCGGGCCGGTGGTCGTGCGTTCGTCGTTGCTGAATCGGGTGAGCACCTCGCGCCACAGCAACGGGCCGGCTCGGTCGAGGTCGTAGCGGCCGTCCCAGCGAGCGAGGATGCCGCAGGCTGGAGTGAGGTCGACGAGTTCGGCGGGCAGCGCAACTGTCTCGTCGTCGTCGAGCACCTCGTCAACCTCGAACACCGGGGTAACGGAGCACGCGTCGACAGCGGCATCGAGCAACAGCGTGGCGGCGTGGCCCGTGTTGTCGAAGACGGCGTCGCGCAACTCGAGCCCAGAGAAGTTGCCGTCGTCACCAGCCAGGCCAGTCCGATTGTCGGACGCGAGCACCGCAGCGTTTTGGCGCGTGCGCATGCTGAGCGGCGTGTCTTGTTCGCCATGGAGCACCGAGAACGTTCCGTCAAGAGTGAACTCGTCGCTTGGTACCCAGAAGCTGTCGTTGGCGTTGAAGACGTAATCGGTGCGCTCGACCATCGGCATCTCGTCAAACGGAACCAGCCCGTCGTCACGAGCACCCGGGACGACTTCCCACGTGAATCGACTGTCGGATCCGTCGAGGAGCACTACGCCGTTGTCGTAACCGATCTGGGTGATCGGGTCGGTGGACAGCTTGTCGATGAACAGCTGTTGTGCCTCGTCGGAGAGATTGGGAGTGGCGGAGGTGTCCGCGTACCAAACCCGGCCATCCGCGCCGGTCGCAATGGTGTTGAAGAGCGGAACGCCCTTATGTTCGGCGTGCACTGCTTGCAAGTCGTCGAGGCTCTGTACCGAGATCATGTCGAGGTACTGGTCGATGAACTCGTTGTTGTTGATGTTTGCATCGCGGAAGCTGAGCACTGCTCTGTCGGTCCAGCCGAGCCCCGGGAAGTCAACGATCGGGCCGTACTCGCTTCGCCACAGCGTGCGGGTCTCTTCGTCGATGGTGCCGTCAGCTCGAAGGATCGAGATGGTGTGCTCGACGGAGGTCATAGGCCTGGACTCGTCATCGACGATGTAGCTCGTCGGTGATTCAGGATCGAGCGTCAGGAGGTAGGCGGTGAGTCGCTTGCCGGAGGACACGGTGTGCGTCCACGCCACCCCTTCGGTGAACCCGATGCCGATACCGGGCACGCCGAGCAGTTGAGCGCCGTAGATGTCGATCTCGTCGCCAACGGTGAGGTGAGTCTCAGCGAAACGCAGCTCGCCTTCCCACGGGAAGTGCGGGTTGGCGACGAGGAGGCCGCCGGTCCCATTCTCCGTACGGTCGCTACCGACGGCCCAACCGTTGCTGTCAACGTCGAGTGGTTCGAGCACGGTGAAGTCCGGAGCGGGTGAGTCATTGGCCGACCGGCGCGGGGCGAAGCCGACTGCTTCGTCAGGTTGCGGCGGCTGGGCACTCGGGATGAAATCAGCGAACCGGGCGCTGCTGGCCAGCAGCGCCACCGAACGGGCGTACACGTAGACCTCGACCGGCTGGATCGGCCGGATCCACCCGGCATCGTTGCACCAGCCGATGAGACCATCGGGACCGGTGTTGGTGAGCTGGTCGTTCCAGCCCTCTGCGAAGGCTTTGAACTGTTCGACGACCTCGGGAGACGCATCGTCGTAGTCGGCTGTGGCGACTCCGACGATGTCGATCGCGCGCCAGGCAAAATCGCTCTCGACGTTCGCTCCGTCGCTGCCGGGGCCAAGAACTTCGGACCGGCGGCCGTACACCTTGTCGATCTGGTCGATCAGCATGCAGCCGTGGTCTTCACCGCTGACCCATCCCTGTCCGTACGCGACGCTTGCAAGGTCGGGTCCAGAGATGTGCGATACGCCATCGGTGGTGCGCCTGATCGTCGCGGTCAGTCGGGGCGGCACCAACGTCGTGGTCGTGGTTGTGGTCGTCGTGGTCGTGGTCGACGAGGTCGACGTCGTGGTCGTATCCGCCGAAGTCGGCAGCGGGATCGAGTCTGGGCCCTCGCCAGGGGTGCACGCGCCGACGAACACCACCCCGACGATCGCCACACTCTTCCAACGCACTTGCCCGATACTGTCAGGTTGCATCTCGTTCGCTGGAGCGAGGACGTCGCTTTTTCGGCGACTTCTGGAGAATTCTGGCGGCGGGACGAGGATCGTCCGAGGAGTAGCCTGGCGTTGTGACGGTCTTGCGTGTCGCCCTTGCCCAACTGAACCCCACCGTCGGTGATTTTGACGGCAACCTCGCCAAGCTTGTCGAGGCCTATGACGATGCCGCGGCCGAGGGATGCGACGTCGTTGCGTTCCCCGAATTGTCGACCACCGGCTACCCGCCGGAAGACCTCGTGCTGAAGCCAGGTTTTGTTGCCGACAACCGCGCAGCGCTCGACACCTTTGCCGCTCGGACGGGCGAATGTGTTGCGGTCGTTGGTTTTGTCGATCAGGACCGCGACCTCTACAACGCAGCCGCGGTCTGTGTCGGCGGTGAGATCGTTGGGATCTACCACAAGCGTCTGCTGCCCAATAACGCTGTGTTTGACGAACAGCGGTACTTCATGGCGGGCTACGAGTCCGATCCACTCGAACTGTTCGTGATCGGGGGCGTGAAGGTCGGCATCTCGATCTGCGAAGACATCTGGAGCCCATTTGGTCCGCTGGCCGAGCAAGCTGCCGCCGGCGCCGAGGTCAACATCAACATCAACGGCTCGCCGTTTCGCGCCGAGAAGGACCTCGTGCGTGAGCAGTTGGTGTCGACCCGTGCTGCTGATTCGCATTGCGCTGTCGTCTATGTCAACCAGGTCGGTGGCCAAGATGAGTTGGTCTTCGACGGGGGCTCGTTCGTGATGGATCACGAGGGTGCCTTGCTCGCTCGGGCACCACAGTTTGTCGAAGACCTGATGATCGTTGATCTGCCCGTGCCGCCCGTGTACCGCAAGCGGCTGCTGGATCCGCGTGGTCGCGCCACCGAGGCGCTGCTGCCCACGGTCGAAGTGTCGACCACGCCCCGCCGGGCCACTTTGTCGAGCCAGTCGCTGGCCACTCCGATCGCCGAGCCACTCGGTGCCGACAAAGAGCTCTACGACGCGTTGGTGCTCGGCACTCGCGATTACTGCGGCAAGAATGGGTTCAGCGATGTGGTCATCGGGCTATCAGGTGGTATCGACTCGACCATCGTGGCGTGCATCGCAGCCGATGCGCTCGGACCCAAACACGTCCACGGCGTGTCGATGCCGTCGAGGTATTCGAGTGATCACTCCAAGAGCGATGCGGCGCTGCTCGCCGAGAATCTCGGTATTGACTTCCGCACGATTTCGATCGAACCGGCGTTCACCGCATACCAGGAGATGCTCTCCGGTGCGTTCGCTGGTCGAGAGGTGGGGCTCACCTACGAGAATATCCAGAGCCGTTGTCGCGGTCAGCTGTTGATGGCGCTCTCGAACGAGTTCGGCTGGATGGTGCTCACCACGGGCAACAAGAGCGAAATGGCGGTCGGGTACTTCACGATCTACGGCGACTCCGTCGGCGGGTATGCGATGATCAAAGACGTCCTCAAACTCCGCGTGTACGAGCTGTGTCGCTATGTCAATAAGGCAGCCGGTCGCGAAGTCATCCCCGTCGATGTCATCACCAAGCCGCCATCGGCCGAGCTGCGTCCCGATCAGCGTGACGATGACTCACTGCCGCCGTACGAGGTGCTCGACCCCATCCTCGAGCTGTACGTTGAACAGGACCGGACGGCGACCGAGATCATCGAGTTGGGCTACGACGAGGCCATGGTGCGGCGAGTGACGCGCCTCGTCGACATTGCCGAGTACAAGCGCCGTCAGTGCCCGCCCGGCGTTCGTGTCACTAACAAGGCCTTCGGCAAAGACCGACGGCTGCCCATCACCCACGCGTACCGCGGCTGAGCCAGCCTGCCCACACGCCAAATCCGCTCGGACATCGTCTGCTGCGACTGAATCGGCGATGCTGGGACTCGATGATCACGTACAGCGACCAACTCCGCGACCGGATCGCAGCAAATTTGCACGGACACGAACGACGCGAGCTGCCGCTTGACGGGCGACGCCATGCGGCTGTCGCGATCCTGCTCGTCGATTCTGAGCCGGGCTCGGATCGGGTTGACCCGCACCCTGCACAGGCCGACGGGATGGCGAACATTCCGACAGGCGTCAAGGGCCTTGACGCGGAGATCGACGGACACATGAACGGCGTCGCCGGCGGCGCAGCGTTCGTTCTCTGTCGGCGGGCGGCACGGTTGAGCACTCACTCAGCGCAGTGGGCGCTGCCCGGTGGCCGACTCGATGCGGGCGAGACAGTCATCGATGCGGCGCTGCGCGAAACTCATGAGGAGATCGGCGTCGAACTCAACGAAGGAGCCGTGATCGGCGTGCTCGATGACTACGCGACGCGTTCCGGCTACATCATGACTCCGGTGGTGGTTTGGGGTGGAGCCGACCTTGCACTCGACCCGAGCCCAGACGAGGTGCTGGCCGCGTACCGCATTGGTCTGCACGAGTTGTCCCGTGACGATTCGCCCCGCTTCGTGTCGATCCCTGAGAGCGATCGGCCGGTCGTGCAGGTGCCGTTGAGCGGCGACTTGATCCACGCTCCGACGGGCGCAGTGCTCGTGCAGTTCCGATGGGTTGGCCTCGAAGGACGAACGGGCGACGAGTGTCGCGTCGCCGATTTCGAGCAACCGGTCTTCGCGTGGGGTTGAGTGCCGGCTCGGGCTCGGGCCCGGGCTGAGCCTCAGGTGCCCGAGTGGCCGAAGCCGCCGCCACGGTCATTGCCGTCGAGCGTGTCGCCGATCTGCCACTCGATCTGCTCGACTTTCTGAATGACGAGCTGGGCAACACGGTCGCCGCGAGCGATGGCGTAGTCGGTGTCCGGGTCGGTGTTGATCAAGATGACCTTGATCTCCCCGCGGTAGGCGGCGTCGATGAGGCCAGGGCCGTTGACGACGCTGATGCCGTGCTTGAGAGCGATGCCGCTCCGCGGGAGGACGAAGCCCCCGTATCCCATCGGGATGGCGATCGAGATGCCGGTCGGGATGAGGGCGCGTCCACCACATGCACTGAGGGTGGTGGCCTCGGCGGCGTACAGATCGAGTCCGGCGTCGCCCTCGTGGGCGTAGGCCGGTACGGGCAGATCGGCGTCGAGTTGAACGATCGGGACGGGGAGGGTGCTCATGACCGTGCAGCGTAGAACAACGCGCTGAGGTGGAGCCACCGTGCTGCTGCAGCGCGCGGACGCGGTGGCTCGTAGGCTGCGCAACGTGGCAACTCGACTGTTCCTCCCGGGAAGCGGCACATGACTGCGCCTTCCCGTCCACCGTCGGTGGACAAGCTCGCTCGCTCGCTGAAGTCCAGCGGATTGCCGCATCCGATCTGCGTTGACGTGGCCCGTGCGGCCATCGAAGCCGGAGACCCGGACTCCGCAGCGCGTCGCGCGGACGAGTTCCGTCGCACGCTGCTGACCCCCGTGGTCAACGCGACCGGCGTGCTGTTACACACGAACCTCGGCCGCGCACCGTTGGCGCACCACCAAGACGCAGCCGCACAGACCGTCGAGTTCAACCTGGACACCGGCCAACGCGGATCACGGCAGGCGGCGGTCGGTCAGTTGTATGCGCGGCTCTGTGGTGCCGAGGCCGCGATGGTGGTGAACAACAACGCGGCAGCAGTGCTGCTCGTTGTCGCGGTACTCGCGGCAGGCAAGGACGTGCCGGTCAGCCGAGGCGAGAGTGTCGAGATTGGCGGGTCGTTCCGGGTCCCGGAAGTGATCGAGCAGTCCGGCGCCCGACTCGTCGACGTGGGGACCACGAACCGAACGCGGCTGAGGGACTACGAGGCGGCGATCACGCGGGCCGATGTCAACGCGGCGATGGTGCTGAAGGTCCACCCGAGCAACTATCGCGTCGAGGGGTTCGTGGAAGAGACCTCGATTGCCGATCTCGCCACGCTCGACGTTCCTGTGGTTGCCGACATCGGCAGCGGCCTGATCGATGCGACCGTGCCCTGGATGAAGGGTGCGCCCCCTGCCTGGCTTGCGGGTGAACCGGCTGCGGTGCAGGCAATCGCGGACGGGGCAGATCTCATCACCTTCAGCGCCGACAAGCTGCTCGGTGGCCCGCAGGCTGGGATCATCGTCGGCCGAGCCGACCTCGTCGAACGGTGTCTGCAGCACCCGTTGGCGCGAGCGCTGCGGCCAGGTGGACTCGTGCTCGCCGCACTGCAGCGCATCGCGCTGATCTACCTTGACCGACAGGCAGGAACCAAGATCCCATTCTGGAAGATGGTCGGAACACCGTTGGCGGGGCTTGCAGAACGTGCGGCGGCGGTGGTCGAAGCAGTCGTCGCTGTTCACCCGTCGGCGCGTGTTGAACCAACCGAGGCGCTGCCTGGGGCAGGTTCGGCGCCAGGTGTGACCATGCCGTCGGTCGGCGTGGTGATCGACGGGAACCTGCTTGAGCAGTTGCGCCGGCACGAGACACCGGTGATTGCTCGCTCGCGCGATGACCGCACATCGCTCGACTTCCGTTCGGTCGATCCCGCCGATGACGTCACCATCGTCGCGGCATTGCGTGGTGGACCATGACGGTCGTCGCAACGGCGGGGCATGTTGATCACGGCAAGTCATCGCTTGTGCGTTCGCTCACGGGGACGGACCCGGACCGCTTGGAAGAAGAGAAGCGCCGTGGCCTCACCATCGACCTGGGGTTTGCGCACACCGTGCTGCCTTCCGGTACCGAGCTGAGTTTTATCGACGTGCCGGGTCACGTGAAGTTCTTGCGCAACATGTTGGCCGGCGTCGGCGGCGTGTCGGCATGTGTCTTCGTTGTGGCGGCGACCGAAGGCTGGAAGCCGCAGTCTGAAGAGCACCTTCGCATCCTCGAACTGCTCGGCATCAGCCACGGCATCACCGCGTTGACGAAGGTCGACCTTGTCGACGACGAGTGGCTCGAACTGGCGCAGATGGAAGTGGCGGATCATGTCGAGGGCACGTTCCTCGAGGGAGCGCCGATGGTGTCGGTGTCGTCGACATCGGGAACTGGCCTCGACGCGATGCGTAGCGAACTCGATGCGCTGATCGAGCGCAGCACAGCCGCCGTCGATCGGAAGCGGCCACGCCTGTGGCTTGACCGTGTCTTCGCCGCGAAGGGCAGTGGGACGGTCGGCACCGGCACCCTCGTTGGTGGCACGTTGCAGAATGACCAGCTGGTGTCGATCGAGCCGGGCCGACATTCAGCTCGCGTTCGCACGATTCAAACGGCCGGCAACACCGTCGAACAGATCGGTGCGGGTAACCGAGTTGCGGTCAACCTGGCCGGCGTCGACCATACCGACGTGAAGCGTGGCGATGCCGTCATCGAACCTGGACGCTGGCGCTTGACCGAGCGATTCGACGCCTCGCTACGCGTACTGGACGCGCTCGACCATGACGTGTCGCGACGTGGTGCCTACGTGGCCTACATCGGTGCGGGCGAGCATGCGGTGAAGCTGCGCGTGCTCGGCGTCCAGGAGCTCGGCCCTGGGACCACCGGTGCGGTGCGACTGTTCTTGCCAGCCGCGCTGCCGCTGCTGCCCGGCGATCGTTTCGTCCTACGCGAGTCCGGACGCGATGAAACCGTGGGCGGAGGCGAGGTCCTCGACATCGACCCGGTCTTGCGCGCCTCGCGCGCTGCTCCCGATCGCAGCGTGGAACGGCTGGTTCGGGAGCGCGGCTGGTTGACCGTGGACCAAATCGAGCAGCTCACTGGAGAAGTCGTAGATCCGGTGATCGGCGAATGGGTGACGACCAGTGAGTCGCTGGCTGAACTCGGCACCGCCATTGTCGAGCGGGTGAACGAAGCCGGACCTGCCGGGGTTGATCTTGCTGCCTTCGACGAGCGTGAGCGTGCCGTCTTGCCGACACTCGACGCGGTGGTCGTGTCGAACGGACTGGTGCAACCTGCCGATGCGGTCGACCCCTACGAGGACCATCCGGCGCTTGCGGACCTGCTCGCCGGTGGTTTCGCGCCACCGTCACTCGGCGACGTGGATCGCAACGATCTGCGTGAACTGGTGCGCCGTGGCCATGTGGTGCAACGCGATGGCATCGGATTCCATCGCGACGCGATCGATGCAGCGGCGTTCGTGGCCGCCGAGCTGCTTGCCGAGCACGTCGACGGGTTCACCGTCGCACAGTTTCGCGATGCCACCGGAGCGAGCCGGAAGTATGCGTTGCCGCTTGTCGCTGAACTCGACGCCCGTGGCGTGACGCGCCGCCGCGACGATCTCCGCATCGGCGGCCCGCGACTTCCACCAGTCTGAGCTCACCGTTACGGTTTCGCCGACGGGCATGTGGATGTCGTCGGCTGGTCGCCGAGGCGCGGGCGATCAGGGTGAGAGTTGTCCGTCGGTGACAGTCTCGACTGGCGGCTCGGCGTCATCAGATGCGCCGCGCCGCTCGCGGTAGTCCTTGGCGGCGCCTTCCAGCGGTTCGACTTCGAGCGTGATGCCGTCGATGGCGGCGACACGGATCTCGTCGCCGCGCATGACCGGAGTTGCCCGGTTGGTCCGTGCACGCCAGCGACCGTTGCCGACCTCGACCACACCGTCGGGGTCGACGTCATCGATGACGGTGCCGAGTTCGCCGATCATCCATTCTCGGCCGATGGTCGGCGTGGCGAAGCGGGTGCGAACCATGTTGGGCATGCCCACGACGAAGGTGAGCGCAATGCCGCCAACGCCGGTGATCAGCGCGATCCACCCTGGGCGCATGCTGGCACCCGGCAACGGTTCGAAGAGGAACCAGGTGCCAATCACGGTGAGTACGAGGCCCACGCCGGTCCAGAATCTGGGAATGCCGACTTGGACATCAACCGAGAACGCCAGCATCGCCAGGCCGATCACCACCACGGCCCACGTTCGTGTGGGCAGGACGGCCAGCCCGCTGAACGCGAGGAAAGTGCAGACAGCGCCGACGACGCCAGCCACCCCAACGCCGGCGGTGAAGAACTCGAAGACGAGCAGGGCCAGACCAGTGAGCAACAGGAGGTAGGCAACCGGCGGGCTGGCCACGGTGTGGAACAACTGATCGATCAGCGACAATTTCGAGAAGCGCACGATGGCGACCGTGTCGAAGCGCGTGTTGCCATCATCGGTGACCACTTGCTCGGTGGTGACCAGGATGACGCCGAGCTCCTCGTAGCCGTTCATTGCCTGCAGCATTGAGGTGACCGTGGGAACGCCCTCATCGTTGATGCGTTGCCTGAAAATGTCGAGGGCGCGCGCCTCGCTGAGGCCAACCGAGCCGTTGCGGAGCGTTTCTTCGGCGATACCGAAGTCGATCTCTGCTGACGGGATGCTCAGCGGAACACCGAAGTAGCCGACACGGGCGCCGGGCGCCATCCCGGTCACATCGGCAACGGCGAGCATCTGAGCTGCCGGGCCATAGAACCGTGAACCCGTCGGGCCGACCCAGACGCCGATCGGCACGGGTGCGGTGGCGATGTCCTCGAGCAGGGCTTCGACGACACGGTCGTCAACGACCGTGCCGTCGCTGTTCACCTGGAGGATCAGGGCCTGCGCTCCGCTGTCGTCGGCGCGCTCGATGGCGTCGCGGATCTCAGCAACGAGGATGTCGTCCATGAACCCGCTGACCTGCAGCACGTCGACCGGAGCGATGGTCGCGCCTCCGGGCGTGACTACGGTGTCGGGCGTGGGGTCGTCGCCTTGGTCGTCCTGGGCGCTGACGCCGCCCGCGAACAATGAAAGGCCAGCGGCCGTTGTGAGCAATGCGATCGCTAGTCTGCGCAAAGGTGCCTCCGGAACACGAGAGTCCGCTGCAGTCGTTGACCGCAACAAATGTTGTCATTGTTGCGGGCAAGGGGGGTGTCGGGAAGACCACGGTAACGGCTGTGATCGCCCGCGCGGCCAGTCGTGATGGACGACGTGTCCTTGTCGTCGAACTTGACGGCAAGCCGACGCTCGACCAACTGCTCGGCCGTGAGGCCCAGAACGGGCCCGGATCCATTGAGGTGGTTCACATTTCGGCCGCCGACGCTCTGGACGAATACCTCCGAGATCACGGTTTCGCCCGGATCGCGAAGCGGCTGAACAAGACGGGCGTGATCGACATGGTCGGCACCGCGGCGCCAGGTATCGATGATGTCGTTGTCCTCGGCAAGGTCAAATCGTTCGAGCGATCTCAGGACTTCGACCTCATCGTGGTCGACGGCCCGGCCGCGGGCCATGCGATCACCTTCCTTACGTCTGCCACTGGCCTGGCGAATGCGGTGCGGAGCGGACCGGTGCGAACCCAATCCGACGAAGTGATCGGGCTGCTTACCGACGTTGAGCGCTGCCAGGTCGTGCTCGTCGCGCTGCCCGAGACAACCCCGGTCAATGAGGTCGTTGAGACAGCGTTTGCCCTGGAAGACGATGTCGGAATCCAGCTTGGCCCGATTGTGATCAACGGCGTGGACACCGGCGTTCCATTGCCGTCGGTCAAAACGGCCGCAGCTGCCTGGCAAGACCTGGATGCGGGTGCTGCGGCGGTTCTCGCCGAGGCCGCAGCGTTCCGGCGATCGCGCCGAGCGATGGAGCGCACCGAGATCGAGCGCTTGTCGGCGGAGCTGCCGCTCGAGCAGATCACGCTGCCTGCCCAACTGGTCGCCGGATTGACCGCCACGGACATCGACCGTCTGACCGACCACCTCCTGGGGCTCAACGATGTGCCTCATGTCGAGGGCAACTGATGGCTGCCGTGCAGCGCCTCATCGACGTGTCGACCGTGATCGTGTGCTGCGGCTCCGGTGGCGTCGGCAAGACCACCACGGCCGCGGTGCTCGGTCTGGAAGCAGCAATGCATGGCCGCAAGGTGGTGGTGGTCACGATCGACCCGGCCCGTCGGCTGGCCGATGCGTTGGGTCTGGAGGACGGCCTAGCTGCCGAGCCGCAACGTATCGACCTCGACTCGGCTCAGGAGTCGGGTGGCGAGCTGTGGGCGATGATGCTCGACACGGAGGCGACGTTCGACGGCCTGGTGCGGCGTCACGCCGCTGATCCCGAACAGGTCGACCGAATTCTTACCAACCGGCTGTATCGCAACATGGCCGGCGCGATGAGTGGCACGCAGGAATACATGGCCGCCGAGACGCTGCAGGCTCTGCACGGTGATGACCGTTTCGACCTGGTTGTCGTCGACACGCCGCCGAGTCGCAATGCCCTTGACTTCCTGGAGGCACCCGGCGTGTTGGCGCGGTTCCTCGACCATGGGGCCTTCAAGCTGCTGATGCTGCCAACTAAGAGTGGCCTCAAGGTGCTCGGTTCGGCCGCGCAGCCGATTCTGAAAGCGATCGGCCGTGTGGTCGGTTCTGATGTGCTCGCCGATGCCGTGGCGTTCTTCCAGGCTTTCGCTGGCATGGAGACCGGATTCCGTGACCGGGCCGACGAAGTGGTGGCGCTGATCCGGGCAGCGGAGACATCGTTCGTCGTCGTGGCAACGCCGCGCCATGACACCATTGACGAGGCTGTTTGGTTCGCTCAGCAGTTGGTCGAACAGGGAGTCGGGGTCGGCGCGGCCATCGTCAATCGCACGCAGCCCGCGTTCGGCGCGGGAACCGCTGCCGACGCAACCGCTGCGGCGAGAGCCGCCGTCGGAAACGATGCTCTCGTTGCGCTCTGGACAAACGTCGCTGAGCTGAGAACGCTGTGCGAACGTGAGCGGGACGTCATCGCTCCACTCGCCGACGTGGTCAGTGATGATGTGATTGCGACCCTGCCCCTGCTCGACCGAGACGTGCATGATCTCGCAGGGCTGCAGACCATCGCGGGCCACCTCTTCGACCCTGCAGAGTAAGCCGTTCGTCCGGCCACCCCGCGCCGTGCTGATTCCGGCCCGTTGATTCCGGCACTGGCAGAACGACCGGGTAGCGTCTTGGCTCGTGGAGATCCTCATTGCGACAGACGCCAGCTGGGTGGTCGATGACATCACGGCAGCACTTGGTGCCGACGGCGTCAACTTCACCGTCTGCAGCGAAGGGCGGGTGGTGGCCGATGAGGTCGAGAAGAACACCCCTGACCTTGCAATCCTCGACATGCAGATCGGCTCGATGGGTGGCATGGCAGTGACGATGTCGCTCCGACTCGACGAATCGTCGGGATTGCTTCCGCACGTCTCGGTGCTGATGCTGCTCGACCGTCGCGCTGACCTGCATCTCGCACGTCGCAGTGGTGCCGAAGGCTGGCTGATCAAGCCGCTCGACTCGCTTCGATTGAAACGAGCGGTCACGGCCATCAACGGCGGTGGCGCATACACGGAGGGCCTGCCGGCACCCGAACCTGTCGCGGCCGATGACGTCGATGTCGATCAAGATGTGGCGGAATCGCCCGAGGAAGAAGCGGTCAACGCCGGATAGCGTTGGCCATCGCTACGGGGTGTAGCGCAGCTTGGTAGCGCGCCACGTTCGGGACGTGGAGGCCGGGAGTTCAAATCTCCCCACCCCGACACATATGGCCCTGAAGGCGTAACGGTTTCCACAATCTGGGTGCCGTTACGCCAGGGTCAAGTTCGCTGTCGTTAGTCGCATGCACCGGCGTGGAAGCAGTAAGGCTCTCGGATCGGCCTCGTCTTCGCTGACGACGAGATGTCGCTCACGACGTCTTGCCCGCCAGTCCATCAGATCGACCGATTTTGCGGCCAGAATGGTCTCGTTCCGGGCTGGAGTGACTGGACCGGCGTTCGATTCTAGGTGTACTCGACTTGGACGTTGGTGACGGTCCGGAGCGCTACGAAGCAAGAGCTAGACCGGTGATCAGCTCGTCTTGGCGATGGCGAGCCCCGACGAGTCGAGAAGTGACGGCTAGGCGACGGTGCTGACGAGCCCGGCTCGCAGGACGCCTACGGCGCTGTTGATCTCGATTCGGAACCGGTCGGGCACAGCAAGCGGTTGCGGTCGCATCACCAGACGGTAGGAACGAGGATCGATAAGCCCAGCCAACGACAGCCGCACCGTTGCCCGTCCACCTCAGGGTCGTTGCACTTGTCCAGGTGACAAATGCAGCCCCGGCGAAACAGATCACTGCATCGGGTAGGGGTTGGCCGGTCGGTTGGCAGCCGGCCAACGACGTCAGCAAACCGGCCACGATGGCCGCCGCTGTGACGAGGAGCGCGTCGCGGTTGGACAGGGCGTTGCGTCGCTGGGTGGCCATGGGGTTTTCTTTCTCGCAATTTGGCCTGGCGCGCGGTGCATTACCTGCGACGGCGGCACACCGAGTGCCGTTCCCAAGGAAACCGAATCGGGAGCGCCCGGGCTGCGGCGGTTACGGTCCGGCCATGGACCTGGTCGAACTGCAAGACATCATCGAACGGACCTACGGCGACCGCGATCGCGAACGAGGTGTGTCTGCAACGGTCGCCTGGCTGGCCGAAGAGATTGGTGAGCTCGCCCAAGCCGTGCGCAAGGGGACCTACGAGCAGCAGGTGCACGAGTTTGGTGATGTGATTGCCTGGGTTGCGACCCTGGCGAATCAGCAGGGGATCGATCTCACGGTTGCCGCCGAGCGGTTTGCTGCCGGTTGCCCCAAGTGCGCCGCGCTGCCTTGTGCTTGCTGACGCATGCAGTTGAGCGTTCGTGCTCCTCATCCCGATCGTGAACATCGTGATTGTGATCATCTTGTACATCGCTGTGTCGGAGAAGTTCGGCAAGGGCGCCGGTTTTGCGGTCGGCTTGGTGTTCCTCCCGTTCATCTTCGCATTGATCCTCGGATTCGGCGATGCCGAGTACAAGGAGAGCACGGCCTGATCACGTGCTGAACGGTGCCACTGGCGGAGTCTGGCGACAGCCAACCACTCCGCAGTGGCACCTTCGCGTTCAGGCTCGGCGCAGCGGTTCCACCGCAATGACGTAGTCCGCGAGTCGAGCAGCAATTTCGATGCTTGACTCCGGGTCGTCGGGGTCGGGCGCGTCCCAGACTTCGGAGATGCGTCGCCATCGATCGGCGCCGATGAACACACCAGCCTCGGCCTCTGCGCCGAGCTGCTCTCGCCAAACTGGCTCATGAGCGAGCAGGCGATCGAGAACCACCTGATTGTCGTCGTCTTTCGGATGTTCGGCGTGGAAGCCGATCTCGAGGCCCACATCGCCCGTCGACAGCTTGATCAGCTGTGCCTCGTAGTGCTCCTTCTTGGCATCGTCATACCAGACCTTCAGCCCGCGTCGATGTGCCGATGAATTGAGCTGACCATCGACTGACGAAGTAAACCCTTCGAATGCATCGAGCACCCACTCGAAGAATCCTCGGCTGATCCCGTCGTCAGTCATGCAGTCCGAGGTCTTCCATTCGGGATCAGCGTGAGGATCTGAGTGAGGCAGTCATCGCGTCGTCTGGACCAACTCAGCGATTTGGAGGGCGTTGAGGGCAGCGCCCTTCCGCAAGTTGTCGTTGCTGACGAAGAGCGCGAGGCCCCGACCTCCGGGAGCGCCTTCGTCGGCGCGGATGCGGCCAACGAAGCTGGGGTCCTTTCCTGCTGCCTGCAGCGGCGTCGGGATTTCGCTCAGCTCGACACCCGGAGCGCCGCGGAGCAGCTCGTAGGCCCGCTCAACTGAGATCGGGTTAGCGAACTCGGCGTTGATTGACAACGAGTGGCCGGTGAAAACCGGGACCCGGACGCACGTGCCCGATACGAGCAGCTCAGGGATGTCGAGAATCTTGCGCGACTCGTTGCGCAATTTCTGCTCCTCGTCGGTCTCGAACGAGCCGTCGTCGACGACGGAACCGCACATCGGCAACGCGTTGAACGCGATCGTGCGCGCGAACTTTTCGGGAGCAGAAAAGGTCACCGCGTCGCCGTTGTGGGTCAGCTCGGGTCCGGCGCCGCCCGCTTCGGCCACTTGCTTCGCCAGCTCGTCGACACCAGCAAGGCCCGACCCGGACGTGGCCTGGTAGGTGGCGCAGATGAGGCGGGTGAGGCCAGCCTCGTCGTGCAGCGGCTTGATGACGGGCATGAAGGCCATCGTGGTGCAGTTCGGGTTGGCGATGATGCCCTTGGGCGGGTTGGCAACAAGATGGCCGTTGACTTCAGGCACGACGAGCGGGACGTCGGGGTCCATGCGGAAGGCCGAGGAGTTGTCGATGACGACGGCGCCGGCTGCAGCGAACTTGTCGGCGTAGGCGCGAGAGGATGTGGCACCCGCGGAGAACAGTGCGATGTCGAGGCCGCTGGGATCGGCGATCTCGGCATCCTCGACGACGATGTCGGTGCCCTTCCACGGCAGGGTGGTCCCCGCCGAGCGAGCAGATGCGAAGTACCGCATCTCGGTGACTGGGAAGTCACGTTCTTCGAGCAGACGACGCATGACGCCACCCACTTGACCGGTTGCTCCGACGACTCCTACTCGCATGACGAAAACCCTAACGGGGTTGGCGCACGGTACCCCGCGGCGTTCCCGTCACCCGTCTTCGTCATCTGCCTCCTTCATATGTCTCCGTCATCTGTCTACGTCATATGTCGCGCGTGTCCGGGAGTGAAGTGGGCGAAGTGCTGCGGGTCTGGCACAATCACCTGATGTCGCGGCGCCCCCAACTCGTTCCCTGGAAGGCTGCGGGACTTGTCTCTGAGCAGCAGCTAAGTGGGGACGAGGTGGTGCGTCGGACCGGCTGGGTGTTCAACAACGAAAAGGGCGACGACCTCACCCTGGAAGAGTTCGTCGCCACCGGTGATGCCGAAGTGGGCGCGTACCTGACGGTCTTCGGGCTTCGAACCCCGGACATGGAGGCACAATCGCTCGTTGAGATCGGTTGCGGTATCGGCCGAATGACCTGTGCATTCACTCGCGAGTTCGGAGCGGTCACGGCTTGTGATCTCGACGCCGGATTCCTTGAGCGGTGCTTCGAGACAGTCGGCCGTTTCGGCAAGGTCGACCGGCTCAGCACGAGCCACGTCGTCGATGGTAAGACGCTCGATCTCCCCCCGAGCTCGACCGACATCACCTTCAGCTACATCACGTTCCAGCACTGTGATCCCGACGACGCACTCGAGCTTTCCGCAGAGGCGGTCCGCATCACCAAGCCCGGAGGCCGCGCCGTGTTGAACTTCCGCACACGCACCCGGGGCGATGCAGTGCTGATCCCGATGAGCAAGGTCGTTCGCGGACTTTTCCGTGTCCCCAAGTTCGGCAACTGGCTGTCGCGACAGCGTTTGGCTGCACGAATCGGGTGGCAAGCCAACCGACTCGCACCCGATGAGATCATCGGTCCATTGTCGGCGCAGTTCAGTTCCGTTGAATTGTGGCGAAATCCGAAGTCCTCCATCGTCGGGCGCGAGGCAGAAATCCGCACCTTTGAAGGCATCAATCGCGCCCACTACTGGATCATCGCCACCGTTCGCTGAGCGTCCGCTGTGGCGGTGGGCCTGGTGCCGTCGATACGTCGCTCAATTGCTTGAAAGCGTCCGTCGTGGGCGATGATCGTGTGGTGATCGAGATCTCTGACGAACAGTTGTCCAATCTGCGCAAGTGGAACCTTGGCCTCACCGTGCTGCATGCAGCACAGGCTGTCCTGATCCTTGTGCTGGCGAGCGACTTCGCCATCACGTTCACGACCGCTGCGCCCGAAGGCCCACCCGGTACTCGCGTGCCGCAGGGTGAGGGCCTCTTTGATCTGCCAATCGGACTCGCTGTCGCAGTGTTCCTCAGCTTGGCGGCCATCGATCACCTGCTCACCGCGACGGTCGCACGAAACCCGTATGAGACAGATCTCCGCCGCGGGATCAACCGATTCCGCTGGGTCGAATACTCGATCAGCGCCACGCTGATGGTCATCCTCATCGCGTCCTATTCAGGCATCACCGAGATCACCGCCGTGTTCGCGATCATCGGCGCCAACGTGTCGATGATCCTGTTCGGTTGGCTGCAGGAAAAATTTAACCCGCCCGGTCGGACCGAGACCACGATGATGCCGTTCTGGTTCGGCACGATCGCCGGCCTCGCCCCCTGGGTCGCCATCTGGTTCAACACGTTCACCGCTGACGAGGTGCCGGGCTTCGTTTACGGCATCGTGATCGCACAGTTCGTGTTCTTCTCGAGCTTCGGCGTCAACCAGTGGCTGCAGTACCGCAAGGTCGGCAAGTGGACGAGCTACGTGTTCGGCGAGAAGAGTTACCTGGTGCTCAGCCTCGTCGCAAAGTCGGTCCTCGCGTGGCAGATCTTCGGCGGGAGCCTCGCCCCAGTCGATTAGTCAAAGCAGGGGCCCGACCCCGCACGTGACTATTTGCGTTCGGGAAGTGGTGCGCTGTAGTCGGCGCCAGAGTCGAGACCGAAAGCGGTGTGGAGCGCAATTGCAGCGCGTTCCATGTCGGCAGACGGAATGATGATCGACACGCGGATCGTCGACGTCGAGATCATCTGAATGTTGACGTCTTCGTCGGCAAGCACCCGGAACATCTTCGCCGCAATGCCGGGAGACGATTTCATACCGGCGCCGACCAGCGAGATCTTCGCGATGTCGTCGTCGTGAGTGACGTTGGTGGCCCCAATCTCGTCGGCGATCTTCTGCACGATCGACTCGGACTGCGCCATGTCGGCCATCGGCATCGTGAAACTGATGTCGGTCGTGCCGTCGGTCGACGTGTTCTGCACGATCATGTCGACGTTGACGTTGGCGTCGGCAAGCGGTTCAAAAAGCGCAGCCGACACGCCGGGCTGGTCGGGTACGCCGAGCACGGTGACCTTGGCTTCGGTCATGTCGGTGACGACACCGGAGATGATCGGATCTTCCACTGAGGGCTCCTCGTTGCTGACGATCGTTCCTTGCTCCCAAGTGAAAGCGGAACGAACGTGAAGGGGGACGTCGTGATTGCGGGCGAACTCGACGGAACGCATCGCGAGGACCTTTGAACCAGCGCCGGCCATCTCGAGCATTTCGTCGAAGTGGACCTTCGTGAGCTTGCGAGCCTGCGGCACGATGCGGGGGTCGGCGGTGAACACCCCGGTGACGTCGGTATAGATCTCACACGCGTCGGCGTTCATTGCCTGGGCGAGCGCCGATGCGGTCAGGTCGGAGGCGCCGCGACCCATCGTCGTGATCTCCCGGTCGGTGCTGACACCCTGGAAACCGGCGATGACTGCGACTTTGCCGTCGGCGATGGCGGCTCGGACGCGATCGCCCTTCACCTCGACAATCTTTGCCTTGCGATGAGCCGTGTCGGTGATGATGCCGACCTGGCTTCCCGTGTAGCTGATGGCGTCAATACCGCGATCGGCGAGGGCCATGGTGAGCAACGCTGCGGTCTGTCGTTCACCGGTGGTGAGCAGCATGTCCATTTCGCGTCCGGACTGCGTCGTGGAAACCGAGTCGGCGAGAGCGATCAAATTGTCGGTGGCCTTGCCCATGGCGGACACGACGACCACGACATCGTTGCCTCGCTTCTTGGTGATGGCGACGTTGTCGGCAACCGCCTGAATGCGATCGGGATCGGCGACGGATGTGCCGCCGTATTTCTGAACGATCAGTGCCACGAGAAAGAGAGGTTACTGGCCGGTGCGCCCGGACTCAGCTTCCTTTGATGACGTGCTCGACGACGTCGAACGACATGAGGTCAGCGCCTTGCGCGACAGGCTTGCGCGCTTGCTCGCCGTCGGGTGCCGTGTTGCCGTCGGCCTGGCCGCTCCCGTGTCCCTTGCTGAAGTCTTGGCTGTCCATCCACGCCTGGAAATGCTCTTCGGAGGCCCAGCGGGTGTAGACGAAGTACCGATCTTCGCCTTCGGTCGGGCGCAGCAGCTGGAAATCCTCGAAGCCGTCGAATGCCTCGACCATTTTGGCTCGGCCGGCGAACCGGCCCTCGAGCTGCGGGCCCATGCCCTCGGGAATTGTGATGGCATTGATCTTGACGACACTCATGGTCCCATTCTGCCGTCACTGCGGTGTCGAGCAACAGCGTTTCCGATGGGATCTGGGATGTCGCGAATCTTGTCCCATTCCTCACGGATCGCGCGGCGTCAGAAAGTGTGGTGAGCGGCGAGGTCGGCGAGGAGGGTGAGTGCGTCGAAGACGTCGGTGAACCGTGTGGTCAATGGCGACATGCCGAGGCGCAGTACGTCGGGCTCGCGCTTATCGACAATGACCTTGCGCGCCGCGAGCTCTGCTTGGAGACGGGTTGCGTCGGGATGAAGGATCGACACGTGACCGCCTCGACGACGGTCGTCTCGGGGCGTGTTGGTTGCGAGGCCGATCTCATCGGCCAGCTCAATGCCGAACCGCGTGAGCTGGCGACTCTTCGCAGCGATCGCGCCGATTCCGGCGGCTGCACTGAGCGAGATACCTTCGCGGGCGCCGACGAGGCCCAGGACGCCAGGCGTGCCATGCAGCAAACGCCCGATGCCTGGACGCGGTTCAAACGGGTTGTCCATGGCGAACTGGTCGGTCTGGCCGAACCAACCCCAGATCGGTTGAGTCACTCGATCGTGCAGGTGGGCTGCGATTGCCGTGAACGCCGGCGCGCCCGGACCTCCGTTGAGGAACTTGTAGGTGCAGCCGACGGCGAGTTCGACGCCGAGTGCAGGCAGGTCGAGATCGAGTACCCCGACGGCGTGCGACAGGTCCCACACGGTCACCGCGCCTGCAGACCGTGCGCGCTCGGTTTCGGCGGCGACGTCGGCGATCTCGGCGGTCCGGTAGTCGACCATGGACCGAATGATGACGTCAACGCCCGTCAGGTCGCCGAGCCCGACGCTGACAGAGCCCCCGCGCAGACGAGCAACGCCCTCGGCGGCGTAGCGGTCGGTGGGGAACTCACTCGGTTCGAAGGCAATGACCGGCGGAGCGCTTCGTTCAGGAGCAAGATCGAGCGCCACGTTGATCAGCTGAAAGATGCCCACGGTCGTCGAGTCGTGAACAGCGACTTCGCCGGAGCCCATCCCAAGGAGCGGAGACAACAGATCGCCGACCGAAAGCGGCAGGTCCAGCCAGTCGTGTTCCCACCATGATGTGATCAGGTCGCCCGCCCACTCTTGTTCGACCGCAGTGCGGAGGGCGGCCACGGTGCGTTTCGGTGTCATGCCGAGCGAGTTGCCATCGAGATAGATCAGGGCGGGATCGGGAATCACGAACTCGTGGCGCCACTGTGCGAGCGGGTCGCGCGTGTCGAGACGCTCAGCGTCGTGGCGATCGATCGTCATCGTGCTCAGCCTGCCATGTCGGAAAGGCTGATGAAGCTGGCGTGCCGAACCAAGCCGTCGTTGGTGAACTCAGCAATCTCGACGACGGCAGTCAACGTTGGTTCGATCCAATGCGCGCGTTGACGATGTTTGGCCGGCGGCAGGGTGGCGAACGGAGACGACTCCGTCTCGATGGCGCGGAGCTGTGCTGCGATCGAGTCCAACGCGTCGTGGGTAAAGCCGGTGCCGACGCCGCCAGCAAAGGCAAGGGCGTTGCCGTCGGGCCGGCCGAGCAACAACGCTCCGAAGGTGCCCGCTCGGTGACCGGTGCCCTCGGTGTAGCCGCCGACGACCAACTCGACAACCATGCGATTCTTGATCTTGATCCAGTCCTTGGCTCGGGTGCCCGGGCGGTACACCGAATCGACCCGTTTGGCGATGACTCCCTCAAGGTGTTGTGCCGCAGTGGCGGCAAGAAGCGCGGTGCCGTCCCCTACGCGGTGTGCCGGAATCAACCAGTTGTTGCCGGGCTCGACCAACGCTTCGAGCAGCCGCCGTCGATCGAGGTAGGCAAGTCCGATCGTGTCGGTGCGGTCGATTGACAAAACGTCAAACACGTGCAGCACCGCCTCGCGAGCAGTGCCGAACCCACTCTGCTGGACCAGCCCGAAGTCGGGTCGACCGTGGTCATCGAAGACGACAAGCTCGGCGTCGAGAATCGCGGTCGACGCATTGATGGAGCCGGCCAAGTCGGAGAATTCCGGCCAGCGGTGCGTGACGTCCTTTCCGGAGGCACTCTGCAATCGCACGTTCGGCCCGTCGACGAAGATGAGGGTGCGGTAGCCGTCCCATTTGATCTCGTACGCCCACCCGTCGGCGGCGGCAGGCAGTGTTCCCATCGCTGCCTTCATCGGCAGCACCGGGAATGTCAGCGTCACGAGGGCAAGCGGCTCGAGAGGACGCCGTCCGATTCGAGCTGGTCGAGGCGTTCAGCGTCGTAGTCGAGTAACTCCACCAGCAGAGTCCGGTTGTCTTCGCCGCGGTACTTGGGGATGCCCGACACGCCGACGTCAGGGGCGTCGGAGAAGCGCCAGGGCACGTTCGGCACGCGCACTGTTCCGCCGGCGCGATCGTCGATCTCGACAGTCGCTCCGCGTTCGATCGCCCAGTCGGTGTCGGCGAGCTCACCAGGCTGGCGGACCTGTCCCGTTGCCAACCCAGCCTCAGCGAAGACCCGCTCGAATGTCTCGGCGTCGGGAACCGACCGTGAGAACTCGAGGATGATCTGGCTCAGTTCGGCGTAGTGCTCGATGCGACTCGCGACGGAGCCGAAACGATCATCGTTCGCGAGCTCGGCGCGGCCCATTGCCGCGAGGAAAAGGTCGAAGGTTCCTCGCTCGGCAGGGTGGCCGCTGACGATGTAGCGTTCGCCGCTTCCGATCTCCATCACGATGTAGTCGCCGGGACGGAAACTGCGGATGGCGTTGGGGTCAACGTCATCGGGCCACATCGCGTCGTGTAGATGCTCGTTGACATAGAGCATCGTCTCTGCCATGGACACGTCGACAAGTTGGCCGACACCGGTGTGTTCGCGTTGATAGAGCGCCGCCAAAATTGCGGCCGCCGTCTCCATGCCCGTGTACACGTCGGCATGGCTGTGGGGATCCTTGGCGTAGTCGCCACCGCGGGCGTTGCCCTGCGATGCGACGATCCCCGCCTCGGCTTCGACGACCGGAGCGAAGGCACGCCGGTGAACCCATGGCCCGGTCTGGCCGTACCCCGACAGCGACGCGTAGATCAGCCGCGAGTTGCGCGCCCGGACCACCTCGGCGTTGAGGCCAAGTCGTTTCATCACCCCGGGCCGATAGTTCTCGACCAGGACGTCGGCATGATCGACAAGTTCGAGCACGATGGCAACACCCTCGGGCGTGGCCAAGTCGATGCTGACGTTTCGCTTGCCGGCGTTCTGTTGCACGAAGTAGCTCGACAGTCCGTTGCGACGCGGCGAGGAGAAGCGGGTGAGATCGCCAGCGGGCGGTTCGATCTTGATGACGTCTGCGCCCATGTCGCGCAACATGCGCGTGCAGTGTGGTCCCGAGAGAACGCGAGTGAAATCGAGGACACGGATGCCGTGCAGCGGGGACGCCATACCCCATGCTTGCCGATGTCGAGCCGATCAGGCGAGTCCCGTCGACCCGTCGTCAAGCGATTGCGGCTCGGACGTCGGCCAGTAGTTCGATACTTCGGAGCGCCGTCGATTGATCGACAGTGATGGTGCGGGCAACGATGTCGTCGACGTTGATTGACTCGAATGATGCCATTTGCTCCGCGACGTGCTCGACGCCGCCGGCGATGATCTGGGTACCCATGCCACGGTAGCCGCGTTCGATGACCGAGCGCGCGAGACGAACCGTCGCATCGTGATCGTCGCCGACGAGAATGTCGCGTCGCAGCGCGATTCGCGGCGTGCGCCCATGACGCTCACAGGACGATCGGTAGCTGTCGGCCGCGACGGCAAGTGCATCCCCGTCGAGGCCGGGAGACGTGTACCAAGCGTCTCCCTCGCGTGCCGCTCGATCGATTGCGGCAGGTGCGACGCCCGATCCGATCCACCACTCGACGGGCTGGGGTGGACGAGGGCTGATCGACGCGTCGATGATGTCGAGATCGGGCGCGGTGACCTGCTTGCCAGCAAACAACTCCTTCATGGCGGTGATCGAGGCGTCGGTGATTCGACCGCGGCTCGACAGGTCGGCACCGAGCGCGGCGAACTGCCTGGCGCCGGACCCAATACCGGTCTGCACAATGAACGGTGCGTCGCTCATGGCCGCCAGCGTGCCGATCTGTTCCGCAGCGATCACCGGGTTCCAGAGGGGGAGGAGCAGGAGGAGGCCGATCGGTTTATCACGCGGCCAATCGGCCATGATCCGACCAATTGCTGGCACGTTCTGGACATAGGGGAACGATCTGGTTGCATGCTGATCACCGAGCGTGAGATGGTCGAGCCCGGCCTGGGATGCGACACGACCCCGCTCGAGAAGTGAGCCGACGGCCGCGGTCCCGTCGAGTCCCGGGTATCCGCTCGTGATGCTCATCCCGAGACGCATGCGGTCATTCTCACAGGCATGGACGACGATCGTTGTCCGGACGTGTCGGATCGCACAGGGCGAGCGAGGCGAATCCCGATAGCTTGGTTCTCGCTCCGGTCGAATTTCCGGTCGGTGAGCGCTTTCGGATTGTGTCTTCTGTTCCGGCCCAGCGCTGTTTTGAACAGAATCGACAACTCGAATCCGAGGCAACCACATGACCATGACCGGCGACGCGCCGCGCGCAACCGACCTCTCCACCACCGACGGACCAGCCGTCCCGTTCGCCGACTTGGGCCTGCCAGCATCGATGCTGGAGCGCCTTCACGCGCAGGGCAAGTACGACGCGTTCCCGATCCAAGCTGCCGTGATCCCCGACGCGCTCGCTGGCCGCGACGTCGCTGGCCGCGCACCGACCGGATCGGGCAAGACGCTCGGCTTCGGGCTTCCCCTCGTGGCCGGTCTGACAGACGCCAAGCCCCGCCGCCCGACGGCCCTGGTGCTCGCACCGACCCGTGAACTCGCCGAGCAGATCATGGCCGAGCTGAACCCGTTCTGTAGGGCCGCCGGCCACTGGGCTGCGTCCGTTTATGGCGGAGTCGGCTACGGCAACCAACGCAAGGCGCTCGACAAGGGCACCGAGCTGATCGTTGCGTGCCCCGGACGTCTCGAAGATCTCATGCAGATGGGCGCCATCGACCTGCGCGATGTCACCACCGTCGTTATCGACGAAGCCGATCAGATGGCCGACATGGGCTTCCTGCCTTCAGTTCGTCGCATCGTCGGAGAGACCGCTACCCGCCGTCAGGTGCTGCTGTTCTCTGCAACCCTTGACGGCCCGGTCGCCAAGCTCGTTGCAGACTTCCAACACAACCCAGTGCGCCACGAAGTCGGCCCCAAAGGCCCAGACATGAGCCTCGCCGATCACAAGTTCTGGGTGACCGCCCGTGAGAAACGCCAAGAGGTATCGGCTCAGGTCATCAACAAAATGGGTTCGACCATCGTGTTCACACGTACCCGTCACGGCGCTGACCGTCTGGCCAAGCAACTCGGTAAGCAGGGCGTGCAGGCCGAGCCCATCCATGGAGGCCGGAGTCAGGGGCAGCGTGACCGTGCGCTCGCAGCCTTCAAGCAAGGCAAGGCTGCGGCACTGATCGCCACCGACGTCGCCGCCCGTGGCATCCACGTCAACGGGGTCAACTGCGTCATTCACTACGACCCGCCGGCCGAGAACTCAACATATGTGCACCGTTCGGGCCGTACTGCTCGTGCAGGCGACAGTGGCACGGTCGTGTCGCTGCTTGAAGGCAGTCAGAAGAAGGACGCTCGCAAGTTGCAGCGGGCAATTGGGCTCGACGAGCCGCTCACCGATCCTGACATCGCAACGCTGATCGACCCCCCAATCTCGATGCGTCGCGAAGAGACACCGGAGCGTGCAGAGCGCGAACCGCGTCAACAGGCAAAGCGCGAACGCAAGCGCAAGCGCGATGATCGCTTCGACACCGAAGCGCCCACCGCCGCACCTGCTCCGGATATGAGCAAAGGCGACGGCACCGTGAAGTTCTTCAACGCCGGCCGGGGCTATGGCTTTGTCGTTCCCGACAACGGTGGCAAGGACCTCTTCGTCCACTACACCAACATTCTTCTCGGAGCGAGCCGGAAGAACGACGGCAACCAGAGCGAGAACGACGATCAGCCGTACCGCACCCTCGACAACAACCACCGCGTCTCGTTCGAGGTCCGCGACGGCCGTAACGGCCCCGAGGCGTTCGACGTCCGGGCGGTTTGAGGACCGCGCCATCCAACTGGGCGAGATCGCCGGAAGTGCCTCAATAATGTTGGCAACCCGACGAATCTGGCGATCCTCGCCCCAGTAATATTTTACTGATCTCGGAGTTCGACCCCACCGTTGCACTATGTCTTCACCACCCCGCTCCCCCCGCTCTGCACATCAGTCGGCAGAATCTTCTGAGGTGACGAACCGCGCCCCGATCTTCATCGCGGTCGGCCTAATCGCTTTGATTCTCGGCATCGGGTTCGTCGGCGGTCGCGGCGGATCGTCGGCTGACTCGTCGAACACGGAGGCAGCTTCGGGATCGATCGCACCACCGACCGTTGGCACCGAATCGACGACCACTGTCGGGGTGCCGCCAACCGTGAGTGACGCCGAGCCGACGCTTCCGCCCGTGACCCGGACGCTCAAGCAGGGCCTGGTGGGCGACGATGTGAAAATGCTGCAAGAGCGTCTGGTTGACCTTGGGTTTGATCCGGGACCGGCCGACGGGATCTTCGGCACCCTCACGACACAATCCGTCTGGGCATTCGAGAAGTTGGTGTTGAAGACGCCGCGGACTGAAGCGTCTGGCGCGATCACCACTGATTCGTGGGATCTGTTGCGTGACCCGGAGTTGGCGATCACACCGCGACGGCCGACCAATGGTCAGGCCGACCACACCGAGGTGTACCTGCCCGAGCAAGTGTTGATTGCGTTCCAGCAGGACAAGCCGGCACTCATCTCCCACATTTCTTCTGGTGAAATCAATCCTGATGGATCTCCCAAGGAGTACTGCGAGACGGCGACCTACGACACCGACGCACAAGGTCGAGAGCTTGAGGAACCCGTCACTAAGCAAGTGTGTGCGCTGTCCAAGACGCCCGGCGGCGTGTTCACGTATGACCGCCAGGTCAAGGGCAAGCGTGTGAGCCCGCTGGGCGGCATGTGGGACCCGGTGTACTTCAACTACGGCATTGCGGTGCACGGGGCCGAGAACGTCCCGAATCGCCCGGCATCACATGGCTGCGTGCGTCTCCCGATGCACATCTCGGTCTACTTCCAAGACGTGGTTGACATCGGTGAGCGGATTCTGGTGTGGAACGGTGAGAAGGAACCCGAGCAGGTGACCGACCGTGAGTCGTTGCCGTCGTTCGACTACCCCGACCCCAACGCCACGACGACCACCACGTCGACCACGTCGACGACCACGACCACCATCGCCCCACCGACAACTGCCGCCCCGACGCCGACCACGACGAAGCCGGTGCCGACCACGACCACCACGACGACCACGTCGTCGATGCCGTCGAGCTCATCGACGCTGCCCTGACCCCGTCAGAGCGCCGCGGGCACCTCCGCGGCTCCTGCAATGGCCTGAACGACGACTGGGGGACCGGGTGCTCGACAGAGAATGACGCGGGCAGGAGATCCGCCGCGCTGTTGCGACCGAGAGGATGCACCGCCGCGGCGTGATCAGCGGGTCTGTCGATGGCCTGCTACAGGGCGTCGCACCAGGAAGCCACCGAGAAGACGTCGGCAGTCAAAGGTCACGAGTCCACGGTCTCGGCGAGCATGTCCGACGACGTTGTCGGCGAATCGTCAGGGATGGTGGCGGGGTCTGATGTGGTTCCGCTTGCCGCCGAGATCATTGCTGTTGCCGGTGTACCTGGTGGTGGTGTGCTTGCTGCTGGCGTGGGCGCTGGTGGTGTGGTGGCGATGCTGGCTGGTCCGCAGATGGCTCGGCATTCCGTTGTGGTTGCAGCGGCCGCGGTGAGCTGAGGCACGGTGGTCGCGACCCGGGCCGGTCCGCAGATGGCGCCGCAACCGTCGGGGGCGGGTGTGGTGGGTGCGGTGGCGGTGGTCAGACCGGCGACGGGAGTTGTCAACGTGACGTCTTCAAGCCCGTCGCTCAGATTGCTCGAACTGGCTGCGGCGTCGGCTGCGCCTGCTGTCGTCACGCCGACTACCGCAGTCATCGTGCCGACTGCGGTGACCTCGTTCACGAATTTGGGGAGCATTTGCCGGTCAGTTCGTCTGGTCGCACCTGGGGGGCACGGCCGTGTCGCGCGCTAATGCCATGCAACCCGACGTCCGACTCGCCAGTTCCCATCCGGCGCGGCCGGCGCCCACTGCCCAGTTGAGCGGGCTTGTCGGCTCGCCATCGACAACAAGGAGAACCAGCGATGACGATGCACGGAGCGAATCCGGAACAGCTTGCCAATCTTGGCGCGAGCCTCAGCCGCCAGATCGAGTCGATCAATTAGGCCATGTCCACCGTCGACGGCGTCATCAACGGGACGACGTGGCAGGGCCCGGCCCGCGACTGGTTCGTTGACGATTGGAACACCTCATTCAAGGGCGCATTAGGCAAGCTCAACGAGGCATTCGGAATGGCTGGCCGGGACTGCTGGGCCCGCGCGGATGAGTTGCGCAGGTTGATGGGCGTCGGCTGACGTCGTTCAGTCGAATACCCTGTGCCCGGTGACGATCGAACGCGACCCACTGGCGGGTGTCCACCCGCTGGTCCGAGCGGCGAAGCCGGTGGTCGATGCGGTCGGTGCTTCATTCATCAACGCTGACGATGCCGAACCCAGCGATGTCCCTCTGATCTGGGAGGGCGTCACGGTTGCCGCCGTCCGGTTGCCTCCGCTGCACGGTGCGCTGGAGAGGTTGATCGACGCCGTCGAGACCGAGTTGGGTGACTCGTTGCCGATGTTGTCGCGCGAGGGCAAGCAGCGTGCCATTCGTTTGCTTGACGAGCGCGGTGCGTTCATCCTGCGGCGCGCTGTCGAAGATGTGGCTGACGCGATGGGTGTCAGCCGCATCACGGTCTACAACTATCTCAACGCCATCCACCGTTAACCCGGTCGGCCCGGCGGCGGGCCATGGTTTGCGCAGCGCGATCGGCGAGACTCATCACTATGAATCGAATCGACGAGAATCGAATCGACGGCTTTGACGTGGTGGCCTTCGACGCCGACGACACGCTCTGGCAGAGCGAAGAATCGTTCAACCGAGCGGAGCGTCGTTTCGCCGAGCTCGTTGGGCCGCACTGTCCTGTTGGCGTCGATGTCGACGACGCACTGCGAGCAGTTGAACGAGCCGATCTCTCAGTGTCGGGCTATGGCGTCAAGGCATTCACCATTTCGATGGTTCGCGCCGCGATCACTGCGAGTAATCGCATGGTGCCGATCGAGGTGATCGAGGAGATTGTCGAAATCGGCCAGCACATGCTGACCGAGCCGGTCCATGTGTTGCCGCACGTGCCGGAAGTGCTGACGGTCGTCAGCGGTGCCGTCCGCACGGTGATGATCACCAAGGGTGACCTGGTGCATCAGACGCGCAAGGTCACGACATCGGGTCTCGAACATCACTTCACCGACATCGAGATCCTGCTCGAGAAGGACCCGCAGACCTACGCCAAGATCCTGACTCGCCTCGGCGTCCGTCCCGAGCGCTTTCTGATGGTCGGCAACTCCGTCAAGAGCGACATCCTGCCGGTCCTCGCACTCGGTGCGCACGCAGTGCACGTTCCGTATCACCTCACCTGGGCGCTCGAGCAAGTCGACCAGCACGACGAAGAGTTCGCTGAGCTTGATTCGATCGCTGACCTCCCCGACTGGCTCGGCCTGTTCACGACGCCGAAATCTTGACCGCGTCGGGGTCGGTCAGATGCGACGGAGTTGGACTCGGTCGACGCGATGGTCGGCGGTCTTGTGCAGCACAAGCGACGCCCGATCTCGGGTGGGTGCGATGTTCTCAGCGAGGTTTCGACCGTTGATCTCGCGCCAGATGGTTCGGGCAACGTCGACGGCCTTCTCGTCGCTCAGCTCGGCGTAGAACTTGAAGAAGCTGTCGGGGTCCTGGAACACCGAGCCACGCAACGTCAGAAAGCGGTCGATGTACCACTGTTCGATATCGGGTTCGTCGGCATCGACGTAGATCGAGAAATCGAAGTAGTCGCTCACGAACTCGGTGAAGCCTTCGGCTGTTTGGAGCACGTTGAGGCCTTCGAGGATGACGATGTCCGGTTGGTCGACGGTGACGTGCTCGCCGTCGAGAATGTCGTACACGACGTGGCTGTACAGCGGAGCGCGTACGTCACGTTGCCCGCTCTTGATCTCGCGCAGCACGCGCAGCAGCTCACGCGTGTCGTAGCTCTCGGGAAACCCCTTGCGGTTCATGATCCCACGTTCTTCCAGCACGACGTTGGGATACAGAAACCCGTCGGTGGTGATGAGGTCGACCTTGGGATGATCGGGCCACCTGGCCAGGAGCGCTTGGAGAATGCGGGCGAACGTACTCTTGCCGGCGGCGACACTGCCCGCGACACCGATGATGTACGGGACCTTCGGCGCGACCGTGCCGAGGAAGGTCGCCGACACCGTGTGGAGGTCCATCCTCGCGCTCACATACAGGTTGAGCAGGCGACTGAGCGGCAGGTAGATGGCCGCGACTTCGTCCAAGTCGATCTCGTCGTTGATGCCCTGCAATTCGGCCAACTCGCTGGCGCCAAGCGTGAGTGGTGTTGACGCGCGAAGCGACGCCCAGTCATCGCGTTCGAACGTCAGGTAACGATCGGCGGATGACTCAAGGAAGTCGGACACCACGGTGGGCTCCGTTGCGGGGGCGGTCACGGTGCTGACTCTAGGCAACGACCCCGCACCTCCCGTAGTCTGCGTTGGTGTCGGGCGGGGATGATCGCAATCAATCCCGAGAGGATCTCGTCGACGAGCGTGGTTCAGATCGCGGTCGACCCGAGCGAAAGCTGCACGGCGCCTGGTACACGCCGGACCACTTGGTTGCGCTGGTCGTCGACGCGATTGCCGATTCGTTCAGAGCCTCTGCGCCGCGTCGGCGGCTGCGGCTCGTTGACCCGGCATGTGGCGACGGTCGATTTCTGGCCGCGGCTGTCGAGCGGCTCAGCGCGGCGGGCGTCGAGCTCGAAGTCGTCGGGGTCGACATCGACCCAGACGCTGTTGAGGCGACTCGACAAGCCCTGGCAGCGACAGGCGCGGCGCAGCGCGTCGTCTGCGCCGACGCGCTGGCGTTCGACTGGTCGACGCTCGGCCGGTTCGATGTCGTCGTCGGCAATCCGCCATTTCTGTCCCAGATGGCCGCCGCAACCACTCGGGGAGGAGCCAGTCGCCGTGGCGGCGGTCCGTACGCTGATGCAGCGGTCGAGTTTGTCGCCCTCGCTGCGGAGATCGTCGAGCCCGACCACGGACTGGTCGCGTACGTTCTGCCGCAGTCGCTGCTGTCGGCTCGAGACGCAGCGGCGGTGCGGGCCGACTACGACGCACGGGCAACGCTGCGCTGGTCGTGGTGGACCGGTGAACGTGTCTTCGACGCCCAGGTGCTGACGTGTGCGCTGTTGTTCGAGTTCGGCGCACCATCGACATCGCCGGGCGAATGGGCTCGGGTCATCACGGACCGCCGCGGTGTACCAGACGTTCCCGACGCGCTGCGCACCGATGGCACGCTCGGGGATCGGTGCCGCCTGAACGCCAACTTCCGCGACGAGTACTACGGCATGGTGCCCGCGGTCGGAGATCACCCCAGCGGCCCAAAACTGATCACCAGCGGGTTGATCGATCCTAGCCGCTGTTGGTGGGGTGATCGGCCGATCACGTTCGCGAAGCGACCGTTTCGTCGGCCGCGGCTTGACCTCGCGCAACTCGACGCCAAGATGTCCCGCTGGGCGAGTGACCGGCTCGTGCCGAAGGTGTTGATCGCCAACCAAACCAAGATTCTCGAAGCGGTCGCCGACGCCGATGGGTCGATGCTGCCTGGCGTCCCAGTGGTGGCTGCCTACCCCGACGCACCAGATGAGCAGACGGGCTCGGAGTTGGCGTGGCAGATTGCCGCCGTGCTCACGTCTCCGCTCGCGTCAGCGTGGGCCTGGCATCGCAGCGCAGGAACCGGTCTGTCGGCGGATGCGATCCGAGTCGGCCCGGTCGTGCTGGCTGACTTGCCCTGGCCGGCCGGTGACCTCAATGGGGCAGTGACGGCGTTGCAGAACCACGACGTTCGTCGCTGTGCGGCCGAAGTTCATGCAGCATTCGGCGTTGGCGATGACGATGCGCTGAGGAGTTGGTGGGAGGCGGCGCTCATGCGAATCGAGGCGCGACAACCAACGAACGTCACAGCACGGTCGCTCCCCGAATGATGGGCTGAACTGCGACAATGGTCTCGATGAACACGGAATCGAACCGGCCGGCACGACGTTGGATGTGCGGTGCGCTGATCACGTCGTCCCTCATCCTGGGGGCAGCAGCGTGCGGTGGTGGCGACGCGTCTGGGCCCGAACTGTCCGCGGCCGGCGACCGAGGCAAGAGTCTGTCGTCGTCGAGTGGGTGTGCGGGGTGTCATGGCACTGACGGTCAAGGTGGCGTCGGGCCGACCTGGCAGGGCCTCGCAGGAGCCGAGGTGGAACTCGCTGACGGCACCATGGTGGTCGCTGATGAGGAGTACCTGATTCGGGCGATCAAGGAGCCGAGCGCCGACCTGCGCGCCGGCTACCCCGTGCAGATGCCGCGCAACAATCTCGATGATCAGCAAGTCGCCGACATCGTCGCGTACATCAACGACCTAGCAGCCGTCACCCCTGGCGGGTGACAGCGGGCGACGCCGTCAGCGCAACCAGGGAGCAGTGGGGCTGGCAGTACCCGGACCACCGGTGAGGACATCGGCGCCGTCGGCCGTCACGAGGATGGTGTGCTCGTACTGGGCGGTGCGCTTGCCGTCCGAGGTCACAGCAGTCCAGTCGTCGTCCCAGATCTTGTAGTTGATCGTCCCGAGAGTAATCATCGGTTCGATCGTGAACGTCATGCCTTCGCGCATGATGGTCGATGACCGCGAGTCGTAGTAGTGCAGCACCTGGATGTCGGTGTGGAACTGCTCGCCGATGCCGTGGCCGACGAAGGCCCGCACAACGCCGTACTTGTACGGCTTGCATGTGAGCTCGATGGCGCGGCCGATGTCGCTGAGTGGGCTTCCCGGCTTGACCGCCTCGATGCCGCGCCACATTGCTTCTTCGGTGACTCGGACCAGCTGCTGGCTCTCGGGATCAACGTCACCGACAAAAAACGTGGCGTTGGTGTCGCCGTGTACGCCGTTCAACCAGCCGGTGACATCGATGTTGCAGATGTCGCCCTCACGCAGCACACGTGAGTCGGGGATTCCGTGACAGATCACTTCGTTGACGGAGGTGCAGCACGCTTTGGGATAGCCGTGGTAATTGATCGTGCTCGGGTAGGCGCCAGCGGCAACGAATGCTTCGTGCACAGCGATGTCGATCTCTTCGGTGGTGACGCCAGGAGCGACCATTTCGCCGGCCATGGCGAGGACCTCGCCGGCGAGTTTGCCGGAGGCACGCATTCGTTCGATGATGTCCGGCGACTTGATGCGGCCTTCGTCCCAGGCCTCATATTCGCCGGTGTCGGCGTACGGCGGCCGAGCGATGTGGTCCGGCACCGCACGCATCGGCGTGACGGTGCCCTGCAGGACACGGCCCTCAGACTTCTTGTGACAGCGCTTGTACTTGCGCCCACTTCCGCACCAGCACGGCTCGTTGGCCTGTGGCAGCGTGGTCGGAGCGGTTCCGAGCGTCGATGTCATGGGACGCAGGATACGGGGTCGGGGCGACTGTGCGCCCGTCGTGCCCCGCCAGCGTTACTTTGGGGCTGCGGGAGCAGCCGTCACTCAGTGGCGACCAAACGGATTGATCGAGCGACTCGTGAACGCGTTCAGGACGCGGATCACCTCATGTGCGCCCCATCGCTGCCCGCGCTGGGCGGAAGGATCGAGCGGCTGCAGGATCCCGAGATCGACGAGTTGACGAACGGCACCGCTGACTGCCGAGCTGCTTGCATCAATGAGGTCGCTCAGCGACTTCGTGTCGACGATCGGATGCTCGAGGAGTTGGTCCACGATCGGATGCACCACCGAGTCGGACCTGATCGGTCCGGTGAGGTCGCGCCACCGGCGCACGATCATCTCGATGTCGTCAAAGAGCATGCTGGCGCTGCGAAGCGCTGCAAACGTGGCATCGGCGCCGAGCTCGACGATCGGCACATAGTCGCCCGCCCGGTACTCGGTGAGGGCCTCGATGTAGCGATGCTTCTGGCTCACAATGCCCGCCGAAATGGGCAAGGTTGCCGCCTTGGTGAGGCCGTCGCGGCGCAGCAGCGCGTGGATGAGCGCCCGGCCCACGCGCCCGTTGCCATCAGGGAACGGATGAATGGTCTCGAAGTGAGCGTGCATCACCATCGCTTGAATGAACACCGGGATGTCGGTGCGATTCATGAACTCGCACAGATCGTCGATGGCATCAGGGATGAGTCGAGCAGCTGGCGGGACAAAGGTGGCCGCGGGTGGCCCGGCGGAATAGCTGCCGATCCACACCGGCTCGGTCCGCCACTTCCCGGCCAGCACCGGATGTGTGTCGATCAAGAGCGCGCGGTGAATGTCGAGAATCGTGTCTGACGAGATGTCACTCGACAGGTCGATCGCTGCCACTGTGGCATCGACATTGCCAATCACATCGGCGACTGACCGGCCCATCTCGTCGCCGGTCTCGGCCATGAAAAGATCAGGCAGTGATGCTGCGACGTTCTCAATGCGTGACGATGCCGACGCCTCGATGCGCACCAGCAAGGTTTCGAGGGGAGCGAGCGTGTCGCCGACTCGAATGTCGAATGCGGCGATGGCGGCACGAACGTCTTCAGAGACCAAGGCGCAATCCGAAGGGATCAGCATGCTGGCGTCGGCGATCTGGTCGAGGAGCGCCGATTGGTACGTGCGGTCACGTGTTGAGCGACGCGAATCTCCACCCTCTGAAATCAGCCAGACCAGCTTCTCGAAACGGACTGGCGGCCACAACGTGATTCCTCGGTTGGTTGAGGTGTACTCCGCAGCCATGGCGAGAAGTATGGCCGATCGGCGTCAGTCAGCTGGTTGTCAGTCGTCCCTCAACACGCCGATGGTGTGCGCCATCGCGAGTCCGGTGAGGCTGAGCCCGTCAGAGATGCCACCGGTACGGACGAGTTCGAGGACGCGGGCGGTCGATGTCCACTCGATGCGGCTGGCCTCGGTCGGGTCGGTCGGCTCGCCCACGTGCTCGGCTCCCTGACACCAGAACACGTGAAATGTCTGATCGCTCAGTCCATTCGTGGGGTGGTACACCGCGACGGGCTGGGGGCTTCCGGTGGGGCGCCAACCTGTCTCTTCCACCGCCTCGCGCACAGCGGCATCGGCAGGTGTCTCGCCGGCATCGACTCCACCTGCCGGAATTTCCCACCCCCACGTGTCGGTGATGAAGCGGTGGCGGTACAGCAGCAGGACTTCTTGGCCGCCTGTTTGACTGGCGTCGCCGTCGCGAACGATCACGCAACCAGCAGCAGGCCCTGGCGCACGGATGACGTAGTGGTCGAAGGGTTCAATTCCGGGTGGCTCGACCGTGGTCAGCGCCAGCGACACCCAAGGTGAGGTGTACACCGATCGTTCGCTGTGCACGTTCCATTTGACCATCGGGTCACCGTACTCACGGCATGGAGTATCTCAGGTTGCGGCTTGGGACTGTCGGGAGCGTCGCATCGACCGGTAGAGCTGCCACGCAAGCAGCACGATGACGACGCCACCGGTACCGATGAGCACCCAGATCCAAGGGAACCCATCGTCTTCGGGGATGATCTCAAGCTGCGGAGGTGGGGCTGCGGGGTCATACGTGAAGAGGTAGGCAGCCTCGACGCGGTCGTTGTCTTCCACGTCAGTGCTGATGTGGCGCACGGCGTACTGGCCAGGAGTCGACAGCGGCTCGGGGAGCATCACGGTGACTCGGAGGTTGCCGTCCTGCACCCACTCGGACTCGACGATGTTTCCGTCGGGATCGGTGACGGACCCGTCGACGTCAGCAACCGTGCTCGAGTACCGCAGCTGTATCTCGGTGATCGTGCCGCCGACGCGTGAGCCCGGCGCGGGGCTGGCAGCGCCGAGGCCCGAGTGAGCGAAGGCGGTGGTCGCGAAAGCTCCAAGACCAATCATTGCAATCAGGACGATCAAGACACGCGGAAGGCGCAGCGTGTTGTGACTCATCGTGTACTCGAGGCGTTGGGCAGGGACCAGAGCAGGGATTCGAGGAGCAGCCGTTCGTTCGGGTTACGTTCGAACGATTCGAGCGCGGTGTGGATTCGCTCGACCGCTGCGGCGCAGCCAGCGGTGTCGACGCCAGTGTTTCCGGTCGTCGCTGCCGAGACGGCCTGGTCGCGATACGTCGCCGCCAGGGTCGCGAGGCCGCTGCGGAGCTCGTCGGTACGGTGCCGTCGCAACTCGCGCTTGTGACGTTCTTCGAGCTGCTTCTTGCCGCTGCCTCGCTCACCGTGCTCCTTGATGCGCGCATCGAGGACCTCGACTTCGATCGCATGTCGCTCCGCAAGTGGCTTGGCCGCGGCGTCGATCAACTCAAGGAGGCGTGCAGCGAGCCGAATCGCGACGGCACCGGTGCCATCGAGTTGTTCGGGCGCTTCGATGAAGGCCCTCCGACGGTCCGCCAAGTCAAGGTCGGTCGCCAGGACGCGGGCGCGGTCGAGGTTGCCCAGAGCAGCCTTCGACGCAACCATTGCACCCGCTGGATTGATGCCCTCGGTCAGGAGGCGCGCCGCGATCACGTCGGCGCCGATTGCCCGAAAGTCGATGCGTGCACATCGCGACGAGATAGTGATCAGATCGTGCGGCACGAAGTCGGCGAGAATGATAAAGGTCGTTGACTCTGGCGGCTCTTCGATCGTCTTCAGCATCAGTGCTGCACCATGTGGCGACAGCAGATGGAATTCGTCGAGGATGAGTACTTTGCGGGCGCCTTCGGTCGGCGCCAGTGATGACACGCGAACGACTTCCTTGGCCTGCTCGGCTGAGATCGATGCGCCCACGCGTTGCACTTCGCGGACGTCCGGGTGTTCGCCGGCGATGATGAGTCGAGCGTCTCGATGGTCACGATTTTCGCCGCCCGACATGAGCGATGCGGCGAACGCTCGCGCCGCTTCGAGTTTGGTCGACCCCGACGGTCCGACGAACAGGTATGCGTGCACCGGTCCACGAGCCACCGCCGCCCGAAGATGCCCGATGGCCTGCTTCTGCCCGACGACGTCGTCCCAGACGTCACCCGGATCACCGAGGTCGAGTGGCGTTCGTTGGTCACTCAGCACCGATACGTCTGCGCTCGCAGCTGCCGCAGTTTCGTCAGCAGCGATGGCCGCTTCAAGCTGTTCCTCGGTCAACTCATCGTCGTTGATGTCGCTCACTGTACGCCCCGTCCCGCCAGGGCCGTGACGATCGCGTCCTCGATCTCTTCGATGGTGCCGTGTCCGTCGATGGTGATCCAACGCTCGGGCTCGAGCCCCGCCATTGTCCTGAATCCATCGAGGACCCGCTGGTGAAACGCGTCGCCTGCCGCCTCGAACCGATCGAGATCGCGCTCGCGGAGGCGCTCAGCAATCAGCTCATCGGGGGTGTCGAGGAAGACAACCAGCTGCGGCCAGCGTCCCGCGATGGCCCAGTCGTTGATCTGTTTCAGTTCCTCGACAGGAAGCTCGCGGCCGAACCCTTGGTACGCAAGAGTTGAGTAGAGCGACCGATCGCTGACAACGCTCCGCCCGGCGCCGAGCGCAGGAGCGACGACTTCGGCGATGTGCTGGGCACGATCAGCGGCGGTCATCAATGCCTCGGCGCGAGCGGTGAGGTTGGTGACGGCATTGTCGTGGAGGATCGCGCGGAGTCGGGCACCGACCGCGGTGCCGCCCGTTTCGCGGGTGAGCACCGCATCGAGGCGATTCGCGAGGAGCGCTGCCTGCGTGGATTTACCACAGGCTTCAGCGCCTTCAAACGCGATGTAGTGCGGCGCGGTCACGGGGGACGAGGTTAGAGGACGACATGGTGCCTGGCACCAAGTCGTCTGGTCATCAGGTTGCGTCGTCGGCAACGTCGGTGATGAGTGGCTTCTTCGCTGCTGCCGTCTTGGCAGGTGCCCGCTTCGCCGCGGCCTTCTTCTTCGCCGTGCTCTTTTTGGCGGTGCTCTTCTTGGTCGCAGCCTTCTTCTTTGCTGCGGCCTTCTTCTTCGTGGCCTTGGCCTTCTTGCCCGGCGTGCCGCCTTTGGCGATGATTGCTTCGCGACGAATGGCAAGCAGTTCGTAGGCGCGCTCAGGCGAGATCTCCTCAAGCCGGTCGCCCTTGCCCAACGATGCGTTGGTCTCGCCGTCGGTGACGTACACACCGAAACGGCCATCCTTGGCAGTCACGTTCTTTTCGCTCACCGGGTCGACGCCGAACTCCTTCAGTGGGCCCTTGGCGGCGAGGTTGCTGCCGCCGCGCTTATAGACCTTCGGCTCGGAGTAGATCTTCAGCGCCTCGTCGAGCGTGATCTCGAGCAGACGGTCTTCGGAATCGATGTTCCGGTAGTCCTTCTCCTTCATCACGTACGGCCCGTACCGACCGTTGTTGGCAAAGATTGGAATGCCGTCGGCCGGATCGTCGCCGAGGTGGCGTGGCAGCTGCAGGAGTTTCTCAGCGTCATCCATCGTGACGTTCTCAAACACCATGGTCTGGAACAGCGACGACATCTTCGGCTTCTCCAAGCCCGAAGGAGGATTGTCGTGGTCGCCCCACTGCACGTACGGGCCGTAGCGGCCGTTCTTTGCGAACACCGGGAGCCCGTCGAGTTCGCCGATTGGGTCGTCCATCTTTGGAGCGTTGAGCAACTCGATGGCCTTCTCGACGGTGAGTTCGTCTGGAGCCAGATCGTCAGGGACTGACGCAGTATCTTCGCCGCGCTTCACATACGGGCCGTACTTGCCCGGCTTGGCGACGACCTCGTTGCCGTCGGGATCACTGCCGAGTGGGAACGTGTTGATCTCGGCGGCGTCGATGTGATCGAGGTTCTCTTCGACGAGTCGCTTCAGGCCGAGCAGTGCGTCATCGCCGTCGCCGGCCTCGGCCGTGATCGCGGGAACGGAGTCATCACCCTGATCGCCCCAGTAGAACCGTTGGAGCCACTTGTCCTTCTGGCGCTCACCCTTGGCGATGGCGTCGAGGTCGTGTTCGGTCGACGCGGTGAACTCGTAATCGACAAGCGCCTCGAAGTGCTCTTCGAGCAGCCGGATCACTGCAAACGCGGTCCAGGTGGGGACCAACGCCTGGCCCTTCTTCCACACATAGCCGCGATCTTGGACGGTCTGGATGATCGAGGCCCACGTCGAAGGACGGCCGATGCGCAGTTCTTCCAGACGCTTGACCAACGACGCTTCGGTGAAGCGTGGCGGTGGCGTGGTGGTGTGTCCGTTCGGCGTGATCGATGAGATCGGCACGCGGTCGCCCTGCCTGAGCGGCGGCAGCAATGCTTCTTTGTCTGCTGCGTCCTCTCCTGTTTCTTCTTTCGAGGCGACGTAGACAGCCCGATAGCCCGGGAAGGTGATCGTCGTGCCGGAGGCGGCGAATTCGCAGTCGACCAACTCGCCGGTGGAGCGGTCGACGGAGTCGGCAGCCAGGCGCATCGAGACGGTCACACCGGCGGCGTCGGCCATTTGCGAGGCGAGCGTGCGCTGCCAGATGAGTCGATACAGCGCAAGTTCCTGGCTGTTCAGCTCGGTCGACACCGCATCCGGAGACCGGTACGGGGTGGTCGGCCGGATGGCCTCATGGGCGTCCTGGCCTTGCGTCTTCTTCTTGTATTGCTTGGGCGCAGCGTTGAGGTACTTCGACCCGTACTCGCTGGTGACGGCGTCACGTGTCGCGGCCATTGCCTCTTCAGAGAGGATCACATCGTCAGTACGCATGTAGGTGATGAAGCCACGCTCGTAAAGGCCCTGGGCGACACGCATCACCTGGCTGGAGGAGAGCCGCAGTTTGCGCCCGCCTTCTTGCTGCAACGTCGAGGTCATGAACGGAGGCTTCGGAGACGACCGGTACGGCTTCTCCTCGACCGAGCGAACGGTGAACTGCTTACCGTCAAGCCCCTCTGCAAGTCCGCGTGCGCGTGCCTCGTTCAACTGCACCGGCGTCTTGCCACTCTTGGGACTGACGATCTGGCCGCTGTCGTTGAAGTCTTTGCCGGTCGCGACCTTGGCACCTGCGACACCGACCAGTTTCGAGTCGAACGACGGGTCGGTGGCCGTGATCGCGTCGATGTCCCAGTAGTCGGTGCTGACGAAGGCGATGCGTTCACGTTCGCGTTCGACGATCAGGCGAACGGTGGGGCTCTGGACGCGTCCGGCCGAGAGGCCACGATTGACACGACGCCAGAGCACCGGCGAGACCTCGTAGCCGTACAGCCGGTCGAGGAGACGACGGGTTTCAGCGGCGTCGACCATGCCGTAATCGATGCCACGCGGGTTGTTGACAGCGTGATCAACTGCGGCCTTGGTGATCTCGTGGAACACCATCCGCTTCACGGGCACCTTCGGCTTCAGGTACTCGAGCAGGTGCCACGAAATGGCTTCCCCCTCGCGGTCTTCATCGGTTGCGAGATAGAGCTCCGAGGCGTCTTTCAGTGCCGCTTTGAGTTCTTTGACCACCGTCTTGCCCCGGTCGGTGAGCTCATAGGTGGGCTTGAAACCGTTCTCGACATCGATGTTGAGACCCTTGGATGGGAGGTCAGCGACGTGGCCCACAGAGGCGCGCACGTCGTAGTCGCTGCCAAGAAACTTGGACAGCGTCTTGGCCTTCGCAGGTGATTCGACGACGACGAGGGGTTTGGCCATGGGGCTCTCTCGCTAGGGGACGGTGGTGCGGGTTGTCAAGTGGCAGTGTGCCGGATCGACATCGATTTCGCATGGCAGCCCATTGTGGAAAGGTCCTCATCCCAACTTTCCCGTGTGCTCACCACGGTTCAACGAGGTACCTTCGACGTATGCCCGTCGACCCTGAGCTCGGTGCGTTGGGCTGGACCGAAGCGTTTGATCGGAGCTGGCAGGACCTGGGCGCCCCCGGTCAGCCGGCGCGTGTTTCGCGCATCGACCGTGGCTGGAGCACGGCGATTCGCACGATGGCTCAAGCCCGCGGCACCGACGAACCGGTCCGGATGCGCAACATCGGTGCCGAGGTCGCGGTCGGCGACTGGATCGTTGTCTCGGACGACGGCGAAAAGGTCGATCATGTCCTCGAACGCACCTCGGCGTTCACTCGTCGAGCGTCCTTCGATGGCATGCGGGCCGTGTCGCACACGCTGGCCGCGAATATCGACGTCGTCTTCCTCGTGCACGCGTTCGGATCGCCACTAAGTCCGCGCCGTCTCGAACGCGAATTGGTTCTGGCGTACGACTCTGGCGCCGAGCCCGTGGTCATCCTGACCAAGACCGACCTGGTCGACGATCCTGAGCTGGATCGGGCTGGTTTGGCCGAGGTTGCGCTCGGCGTCCCGGTTCTGCTGGCGAGCGGACTCACCGGCGAGGGCATCGATGTCTTACGCGGCTACGCCGCTGGCAATCGCACGCTGACGTTCCTCGGTGCGAGTGGAGTCGGCAAGTCCACGATCGTCAATGCGCTGCTCGACAATGAACGACAGGCAACCTCGGAAGTGCGCGAAGGCGATCAGCGCGGCCGGCATACCACGGTTGCCGCTGAGCTGGTTCCGCTCGCTGAGACTGGCTGGTTGATCGACACGCCCGGTGTGCGCGCCGTGAGTCTCTGGCTGTCGGGCAACGGCATCGAACGAGCATTCGCCGATGTGTTCGATCTGATGGACGGCTGTCGATTCAGAGATTGCAAGCACGACCAGGAACCGGGATGTGCGGTGCAGACAGCCATTGCGGCGGGCAACCTCGACCTGATTCGACTCTCAGCAATGGAGAAGCTGATCGAGGAAGAGGCCGCACTCGAAGAAGAGCAACGGGCGCGGGAGAAAGTCGCGGATCGCCGACGAGGTGGCAAGAAGCCACCGGAAAAGTCGGAATACCAATGAGGCGCAAGATCAGATCAGGTCGAGATGACCGCGACGCGAAGGTTGGTCGTGCACTGAACGGCAAGCTGTACGAATCCGTATGGGACTTTCCACGTCCACCGGCGATCGAACCGGTCGAGTGGAGAATTCGTGTGCGGCATGCCGATGTCACGATCGTCGACGCGCCGCGGTGTCTCCGAGTCCTTGAGACCAGTCAGCCACCGGCGTACTACGTCGATTCGCAGTTCGTGGATCAGACCCTGTTCACGGCGACTGATCGACACACCTCGTGTGAGTGGAAGGGCGTGGCCGACTATGTCGACGTGCACGCCGGTTCGGCGGTGGTCCAGCAGAGTGCGTGGACCTACCGCAACCCCGCTGACCGCTTCGCGTCCCTTGCAGGTTGCTGGGCGTTCTACGCGCAGCGATTCGACGAGTGCTGGGTTGACAATGAAGAGGTGACCAGCAACGAGGGCCAGTTCTACGGCGGATGGATCACAGCGAACGTGACTGGCCCGTTCAAAGGGGCGCCGGGCACCCTGCACTGGTAGCCCAGCGACGTCGGGGTGGGGACCAGGTGTCAGTCTGGACCAGGCGTCACCCGTCAGCCTTGGGGATTTCCCAGGCTGTGCCAGCGCGGGACCAGAAGCGGTGCATGTTTACCGCTCCGATGGGCAATGGCCCGTAGATGTGGGGAAAGAGCTCATCGACACCGGGTGCAGGTGGCTCCCACAGGATGTCGGAGGGGACGATCAACGGGTCGATCGTCAGCAGCACCAGCTCGGTCAGATCGCCGTAGAAGCGGTTCGCCGTCGCCTCGATCTGCTCGGCCATCGAACAGTGGATGAAGCCCACATCGTCGAGCGACATGCCACGTGTCGACATGGAGTATTCACCCGATGCAAAAGCGTCGACCCAGTCGCCGGGAAGCGCAATGTGGAAGATCGGATCGTCGCTGCTGTCCTGCCCGGTCACGCGATTGACGTCCTGACTGCGATGGCTTGATCCAAACGTGTTCGTTCAAGCCGCGTCCGCAGCCGCTCGCCATTGCAGACGATTTCAAGGTCGCCGTCGGCTTGGCGCGCGGCAGCCGCAGCACCAAGCAACACACCGAGGCCCGCGTCGTCGAGCGCCGCAACGCCGTCGAGGTCAGCCACGATGAGCTCGCCGCTATTGGAATGAATCGTCCGCAGAAGCGCATCGCGAAAGACAGCAATCGACGCAAGGTCGACAACACCATCAACGGCGACGGTCGGGATGCCGCCGACGGTGCTCGCAGTAGTTCGCAGATCCATGGCGGCCCAGGCTACGGCGCTTGCGCGCTGACGCTGACCGCCGTGATCGCGTTGAGCGGGCGAAGCGCCCAGGTCACACGGGGATCGACCGTCATGGTTCCAGTGCCATCGTGGCGGTGGCCTGGTGCGTGCTCGGCCCGATGAATTGCCCGATGATCGGCACGCGGGTGGGATCAACGTAGGTCACGGTGACCGTCACGGTGGTGGCGGTGACATCCGTGCGCACCGCAATGGGCAGGTCGACTGCGGCAGCCGATGCGGCCGACTGCGGACTGGCCGACACCGATGCTGCCCGAGCTCCTTCGCGGGCTGCGAGTTCGACCACGAGTTCGTTCCGGATTACAACGCTGACCTCGGTCCGCTCAGCCCAGCATTCCGCGGCTGAGTGGGTGCAGTTCACACAGACAGCAGTGCACAGCCACCACGACGGCCGGTCGCGTGCCGATCGGCACTAGCGTCATGGGCGGAGATGTCTGGGTACCTGGTGGGCTCCGCCGCCTTCAAAGCGGTTGGGACGGGCGATCCCCGTCCGGCGGGTTCGATTCCCGTCCATCTCCGCCAAGCGCGAGTGGTGTTGCGCCCGGAATCGGCTCCGGGCGCAACACTCCATGCGATGTCAGCGTGATTCCAGCGTGATGCCAGTGCCGACTGCGGATGCTGGCCCACGATGAGACGCAGGCGTCGCGAGATCGGTAAGTTCGCAGTATGGCAGCTCTTGAATCCACCGTGGACATGTACGACCTTCGAATGTCGGAGGAGGTCCGACCGCTCTATGAAAAGGTCAAGGCCTTTATTGCCGAAGAGGTGCAGCCGATGTCGGAGAAGTTCTTCGAGCTCGGCGCGACACGCGAAGACCGTTGGGGGTATGCCCCCGGGCAGCTTGAGCTCCTTCAGGAGGTCAAGGACAAGGCCAAGGCAAACGGGTTGTGGAACTTCTTCCTCCCCGACGCCGAGACCGGCGAAGGCCTCTCGAACCTCGACTACGCCTACATCGCGATCGAACTGGGCAAGAACCCGCTCGCCTCGGAATCGATGAACTGCGCTGCGCCCGACACCGGCAACATGGAAGTGCTCGAGCGCGTCGGCACCGAAGCCCAGAAGGAACAGTGGCTCAAGCCCCTGCTAGCCGGCGAGATCCGCTCGGCGTACGCCATGACCGAGCCCGATGTGGCCTCATCTGACGCCAAGAACGTCGCGTGTCAGGCCGAGCGCGATGGTGACGAATGGCTGATCAATGGCGAGAAGTACTACATCTCCGGTGCCGGAGATCCGCGCTGCAAGATCATGATCACCATGGTGCAGACCAGCCCTGACGGTCCTCCTCACCAGCGCCAGTCGCAAATCCTCGTCCCGGTTGACACGCCCGGCGTGCAGATCCTCGGCCCGATGCACGTGTTCGGCAAAGACGACGCGCCCCATGGCCACATGCACATCAAGTTCGACAACGTCCGCGTGCCGTACGAAAACATTCTCCTCGGCGAAGGCCGCGGCTTCGAGATCAGCCAGGTTCGCCTCGGCCCGGGCCGCATCCACCACTGCATGCGTGCCATCGGCCAAGCCGAAAAGGCGCTCGAGATGATGGTGTCACGCGGCCTCAGTCGCGACGGCTTCGGCAAGCCCCTTGCCAAGCTCGGCGGCAACACCGAGATGATCGCCAAGTCGCGCATCGAGATCGAGTCGATGCGTCGCATGGTGCTCACCGCCGCCAACGCCATGGACAAGCTCGGCAACTCCGAAGCACGCGTCTGGGTGTCAGCTGTCAAGGCCATGGTTCCGATCCGAGTGTGCGAAATCATCGACAACGCGATCCAGATGCACGGCGCGACCGGCGTTTCGCAGTGGACGCCGCTGGCCGACATGTACACCTCGCAGCGCACCTTGCGTCTCGCTGACGGACCGGACGAAGTGCACTGGATGGTCGTCGGCCGCAAGGAAGTCAACGATGGCGAAGAAAAGGCCGCCTCGTACAACCCGAAAGAGACGTTCCTGGCCAACACGAGCGACGTGAAGGAAAGCGCGTTCTCGGGACCTGCCTGATCATCAACTGATTGCACGAACGGCCGGCCCGTTGTCCACAACTTGTGGCTGATGTGCCGGCCGTTGCGCGTGGCACCAGCGAGACGCGACCGCCGTGTGGCTTAGAGCGACGGGGGCCAGACCTGTGTGCGTTCGAGCGAACGTGTCGGTCGAGGGATACCGCGCGTCAGATCAACGGATTCGAGCTCGCGCAGGTACTCGACGAGACGGTTGTCGCTTGCACCGTAGAGGTCGAGCTGGTCGAGTTCGCCTGAGGGTCGCCAGCCCAACTTGTCGAAGAAGCGTCGTCCGGTCGGGCTGTCTTCGGGCACCCAGGCGGACAACAGCCGTCCGCCGCGGTTACGCATGTCGTCTTCAGCGCGTGCAACCAGTGCTGCGGCAACACCACGGCCCCACGAAGAGGGGTGCACCCAGATGTCGTCGATGACCGAGTCATAGCCGTCTACTCGAGCAACGACGTAGCCGACTACTCGGCCATCGAGTTCGCCAACAAACGTGTCGGTTCCGTCGAGGAACACGCCGTCCGTGCACTCGGTTCGCCGTGCGGCGTCAAAACCGTCGACTTCGAAGACGACAGCGGAGAACATGTACTGGAATCCAGCACGCCAAGCAGCCGTATAGGTGGCAACTACGGCTTCGATGTCGTCGAGCGTCGCACGTCGAACAAAGATCATGCACACTTGATCGGCGCAAAGCCGATGCGGCTTGAGTCAAGTGGGTGGGATCAAACGGCGAGGAGGTCTCGAGCGCCAGTGTCGCTTGAGGGGTGACGCAGCTTGCTCATAGCGCGGGCTTCGATCTGACGGATGCGCTCGCGAGTGAGGTTGAAGTGTTCACCCACCTCTTCGAGTGTGCGTGGTTCGCCGCGATCGAGGCCGAAGCGCAACTTGAGGATCTCGCGCTCGCGTTCGTCGAGCGGGGCAAGCAGGCGGCTGATCTCTTCGGGGAGCAGCGCAGTGGCTGCTACTTCGAACGGCGACTCAGCCGAACGGTCTTCGACCACGTCGCCGAGTTCGGCGTCGCCATCTTCTCGTAGTGGCTCCGAAAGTGACAGTGGCTCGGCCGCGAAGCGCAGAGCCTCGGTGACCTTGTCTTCGGGCATTTCGACTTCCTTGGCCAGCTCGGAGAGCGTGGCGGGACGGCCGTACTTGAGTTCGAGGCGCGAACGCGCCTTCTGGAGGCGAGCCAAGGTGTCGCCAGCGTGGACCGGGAGACGAATGGTGCGGCCGGTATTTGCAATGCCGCGAGTGATTGCCTGACGAATCCACCAGGTGGCGTACGTTGAGAACTTGAAGCCCTTGCGCCAGTCGAACTTCTCGACGGCGTGCATCAGACCGAGGTTGCCCTCTTGGATGAGGTCAAGCAGTGGCAGACCTGAGGCCTGGTACTTCTTGGCGATCGAAACAACTAGGCGGAGGTTTGACTGCACGAACTGGCGTTCAGCTTCTTCGCCCTTGCGGGCCGTGCGACGGTACTCGCGCTTCTTCGCAGCGGCGAGTTCCTTACCGCCGGCATCGAGCTGTTCGATCGCTTCGTTGCCAGCTTCGATCGCCTTGGCGAGCCGGACCTCGTCGTCCTTGGTCAGGAGCGTGTATTGCCCGATATCGGTGAGGTACAGACGGACGAGGTCTTCGTCGTCCCGTTCAACGCGATCTTTGGCCACCGGCGGCTCCCACTTGTTGATAGTCGTTGTTGTCCAGCGGCCGATGTGCTAAGCGCCTCGACCCGAGACAAACGTCACGATACCGACCGCGGGCCTTCCGCCAACCTGCCGCCGATGGAATCACCAAAATCGCACACTTCCGATTCGGCGCGGTGAATGAGGCACAGTGGAGTATGACGGACAACTCGAACGCCGGCGAAGCCGACAGCGGCCCAGACGGTGACCCGGAGATTGAGCTCGTCGTGGTCACGTTGACCTTCGATGCGAAGCCCAACGATGCGGACAACGCAACGTTGCTCGGTGTGCTGTCCAAGTACATCGTGCTGACGCGCATGCAGGATGGTTGCCGCAATGTCGACCTCTGCTCCAGCGTCACGGCACCGGGCCGCCATCTCATCGTGCAGAAGTGGGACTCCGACGAGATGCAGCGAACGCATTTCGACTCCGACCTAATGGTCGAGATGGCACATGCCTGCCAAGGGCTCCTGGCCTCAGCGCCCGACATTGACCTCTGGGAAGCAACCAGCGCTCACGACCTGCGCTGAACTGCTCAGCGCTCGACCGGGTCGGGTCGCTCCACGTGAGGACGGTGCCCTAGATGGGCGCCTGAAGGCGGTCCAGATCGTGCCACCGATAGGATAGAAATATGTCTAATCCAGTCTTTAACGACGAGACCATGCGGCGAGATGCCGCAGGATGGGCGGCACCGGTCCGTGACGGGCACACTGCGCCCGTTCCCACCGGATCGCCACTCAACGCCCCAGTCAACGACGGCCCGACCACCCCGTGGTCGAAAGATGTCATGACCGTGAACGGCACGATCACCGCCACGGCTTCCCTGCTCATCCTGCTGCTCATCTCGGCATCATTCGGGTGGAGTGCAGCAGGCGGCACGGCCCCCACCGGTGAAGCGACCTACTCGTTCCCACCGGTCGCAATGATCGGCATCATCGTCGGCTTCATCGCTGTGATCGTGTCGTCGTTCAAGCCGATGTTGGCGAAGTTCCTCGGCCCGATCTATGCACTCGGCTACGGCTTCGCCGTCGGTGCAATCTCGAAGGGATACGAGACCTTCCAGAACGGCATCGTGCTGCAGGCCGTCGGTGCCACGATCTCGGTGTTCTTCGTCATGCTCGTCCTGTACCGCACCCGAATCATCAAGGTCACTGACAAGTTCCGGCGCAGCATCATCTTCGCGACGCTCGGCATCATGGTGCTTTACGGCGTGTCGTTCCTGATGAGCCTGTTTGGCGCCTCGATCAGCTTCATCAACAGCCCGAGTCTGTTCGGCATCGGCTTCTCGGTGGTTGTTTGTGTCGTGGCGGCCATGAACCTCGCCCTTGACTTCGACCGCGTCGAGAAGGGTGTGGCAGCGGGCATGCCAAAGACCTACGAATGGGTGTCCGCTATTGGTCTGCTCGTCACCCTCGTGTGGCTGTACCTCGAAATGTTGCGCCTGTTGTCGAAGATCCAGTCGCGCTGAGTAACACGCCGATCTGAATGTTTTCCGACAGCACCCGTCGTCTCGTTGAGGCGGCGGGTGCTGCCACGCTCGGGTTCGTGTTTGCCGGCGCGGTCGGGTCCGCGGTCGGTGTTGCTGTTCCGGCTGCGGTGATCGGGGGGATGAATGGCGCAATCTCGGGTTGGCGGCGGACGTACGACTGGAGATGCTCCAACGGCCTCGTGGCGTTCACTCTCGACTCCACATGGGGACTGCCGATGACCGGTGCCGGTCTCGTTGCCCAGAGCGTCGGTTTGCTCCTGCCGTCGTCCGGCTACGTCCCTGAGCTGAGCGAGCGGCACAACCGGCATGTGTACCGGCGCGGGTTCCGAGTCCGCAAGGGGTTCGCCGTCACCCTTGGCAATGTGGTCTCCCAGGCCGGTGACATCGAGCGGCCCCGACGCGCCCGGCTTGTCACCGACCACGAAGACGTTCACGTATGGCAGGCGCGCTGGTTCGGCCTTGGCTATCCTGTACTCTACGTCGGTTGGATGGTGCTCGGTGGCGCGGTTGGCGCGATCCGGTGGGGGAGCGATCGCCGCACGCACGGCGACCGACTGTTCGCCACCATCGAGTCGGCGGCGTACTACCTCAACCCGTTCGAATGGTGGGCTTACAGCCGTGACGACTATTGGCCGCCGAGCGGAAAAGTCGCTGACTTCGGGTGGCGCGGCCCATGTTGTGCGCCGCTCACCATCGCTCGCCCCGAACGTCCTTCTGGCATCGCGCAGATCAGTCACTGAATGTCACTGTCACGCGCGGCTGGCCGTCAGTCAGTCACCGCTGCGAGTTGACGAAGCAGCGCAGCGTTGAACTCGGCTGGCTTTTCCTGCTGCGTCCAGTGGCCAGCGTCGGGGATGAGCAGGTGGCCGCGGTAGTCCGGCAGCGACGTGGTCATCGATTCGACGTACTCCATCCGGTACGCGATCACCATGTCCTTGTCGCCGCCGATGAACGCTACCGGCATCGGCGGGGCCGCAAGACCCTTCGTCAGCTCCCAGTCGGCGTCGAGGTTGCGATACCAGCTGATCGGGCCAAAAAACCCACTTGCGGTGAACTGCTCCACAAATCGATCGAAGTCGGCCGCGGGCAGCCACTCGGGGAGACCGTCGGGCACGCCGCCGGGCGCACCCCAGGTGTCGAGCAGGCCGGTTCCGGCCAACGGCGGCAGTTCGCCGGTGGGCGGCGGCGGTGCGGCGGTTTCACCCGAACCGCCCCAGATCACCGTGCGCAACGAACGAGAGACATCAGTCTCGAGTTCGTTCTCGGCCAGCTCCGGGAGTTGAAAGTACAGCATGTAGAAGAACCGGTCGCCGTACGTGGCGTTGAACAGTTCGGTTGGCTGTATCGGCCATGGGGTGTAGGGCACGCTGACGTTGACCACGCCGGCAACCCTGTCGGGGTGGAACCTTGCCAAGTCCCACACCACGAGGGCGCCCCAGTCGTGGCCGACGAACGTCGCAGTGTCGGTTTCGATGTCGTCGAGGAGCGCGATTAGGTCAGCCGAGAGGCGGTCGCTGCGGTAGGCGTCGACGTTCTTCGGTGCGGAAGACCTTCCGTAGCCGCGCTGGTCGGGCACGAGGACGCGGTATCCCGCAGCGACGAGAGGGTCGATCTGGTGCCGCCACGAGTGAGAACTCTCGGGCCATCCGTGCGCGAGCACGATGACAGGATTGCCCGGTGTGCCGGCATCGATGACATCGAGGTCGATGCCACCGAACTCGTCAGAGGTGCGGACGCGACGAACGGTGTGGCCATGCATGGCTGAAAACGTAGATGATTGGTCGAAGCTGAGAGCAAGCGCGACTCAGTCGGCAGCGATGCCGGCGACGACCTCGGACCAGCTGAGTCCGTCGGCAGCCCAGAGCCGATCGAAGTCTGCGTCGCCAGCATCGCTGAAGCCGAAACGATTGCGATGGTTGTAGCGCCAACGCTGCGTATTGATCTCGATGCCCGCGCGAGCAAGCCGCCCAGCGCAGTAGGTATCCCACGCGGCGGACTCGGCCAGTGTGAGTTCGTCGTCTGTGTCGACGTCGGCGAAGTCGGCACGCATCCGATCGCGCGCACGCAGCAACATTCGGCCGACCGACGTCCGGGTCTGGTTGACGCCGAGCGTGGTGAGCTGTTTGGTGTTCTCGATCGCTCCGCTCATCGCATCGATCACGATCGTGGCATCCGACGACGGGGCGTCAATCGAGCAGGTGATTTTGGCCAAAGGCGTGGTCTCGTCGACGATGAGCGAAATCGAATTACTGACCCCGAGTGTCTCGGCGAGCGAGGTCACGATGGCGGCGATCTCGTTGGCGTCGTACTTGACCTGGGTGAACTCAGCGGGATCGACCGAGACCTGCCCGGCGACGAGAGCGCTCACGATCAGGCGTCGGCGAACGCAGCAGCAGCGTCTCGGGCCTGTTTGATTGCCTGATTGCGTTCGTTGAAGGCGTCGACGCCGAGCTTGTTGATCGTGTCGTTCTCGCCGTCGGTGAAGCCGGCGAGCTCGCGGAACCGACGAGCCAACTTGAAGCTGCTCTCTTCATGGTCGCCGCGGGCGCCTCCGAAGCTGAAGAGCTTGTCGACGACTTGTTGGAACTCGAGTGCCTTCGTGCGGCGGTCGGGGTCTTTCTCGGTGACCTTGCGCAGCCAGTCGGAGCCCATCTTGACGTGGGTGACCTCGTCGGCGAGCATCCAGTCTTCGCAGAACTCGAGATACGGATCGCCCGCCAAGTCGCCGAATTCCTTCATCTGGGTGAAGACGTCGATCGCGAGCCCTTCGAGCGCCCGGTTGACCCCGGCGAGGCGAAGTACCGGATCGTTCGAGCAGGCAGCTTCGAACAGCACCGTGTTTTCTTGGAACTCACCGAGTTCAGTGCCCATCCAGTCGCCGAGCTTGGCGCTGATCTCGACGTGACGAGCTTCGTCCCATGCCTGACGGGCCATGTCGAGCTTGAGTTCGAAGGGAATCGTGTCGCCGCTGCCGTCGCCGGCCTCGAAATCGTGTGCGGTGCGCCCGGCGCCTTCGAGCGCTTGGATCTCGCCGACCATGATGCCGTGCATGAGGCCGCGAGCACGATCAGACGCATCGGGGCGATCCGGGGTCAGTCGATTGCTCGCCGAACGAGACTTCGCAGACTTCCGCTTCGACTCGGGTTCCATTGGGTCGCGCGTGTCGGCGAGTCGCTCGGCCATATTCGTTTGCACGAACCGCTCGTCGCGAGCGAGGTCTTCGACGGGAAAGAACTGACGCATGGTGAACCCCCAGATGGTCTGGTCAGAATTGTTGAAAGTGATCGTAGTCGCGGATTGATACGCCGTGCCGGTTGGACGTGTTCAGGAAACGTCTGGTGAAGCGCCACCGATGCTGCTGGGGCCGGTGATGCCACCGGCCTCGACCATGATTGCTTCGAGGTTCGCCTGGTGACTGGCCGCACGTTGCACATGCTCGGGAGTGGTGATCAGGGACTGCAGCATCATCTCGCCATCGCGCCAGTCATCGAACTCGTCCTGCAGGATGAAGTTGATCGACCGGATGGTCGGAGCGTCGGTGATCTCGCTCGTGTTGTTCCGGTGATACGTGTACGCCGAGATGAAGTGCGGGATCAGCACGCGGTAGACGCCGACGAGCTTCTCGATGGTGAGCTCGGGTGCTTCCGGCTCGGTCATCGCCTCGATGAAACGCACGATCGCGTCATTGGCGGGCACGGTCAGGCGCTCGGGCTTCATCTCGCGAAGTTCGGGAAGCCGCTGATTCCACAGGTCAGCGTGCCAGGCGTGGTGATAGCAGTGGGCCCCAAGGCGCATCTTGATGTCGAGCTCGGGAATGGTCGCAATCCATCCGCCCAATGCCTCAAACAGCTTCATCTCGGTCCACTTGTAGTTGCCGACGCGCCGAGCAGTCTCTGCAACACTGAACATGCCAGGCAGGTCGCGACGGTCCCACGGAGCAAACGGCGCCCGTGCGGTCGAGTCAGCGGCGGCGCCCGAAGGTGCTGCAGCGTCCGAAGTAGATGTGGTGTCCCCCATGCAGGCGACAGTAGTGCTCACGTGATCCGGTCAGCTCACCGGGCGCCCGGCGGACCACGCTGCCTCGGCAGCACCTATGTCGGTGGCCGGTTCGCCGTTCGCGGTGTACTCGAGCAGCATGGCTCGCCAGGGACCATGCGCCTCGAGCTTGCCGAGGATGGCGCTCACGCCCCACACGACGCGGTCGAGAATCACGAAACTCGGTGGAAGGTTGAGTTGTTCGATCACTGGAGCGTGCGGGCCCTGCACGTCGAGGATCGTGCCGAGCGTGTCGCGCATCCACTCTCGGGTGAAGGTGAACTCATCAGTGAGATAGGGGGTGTACGGGCTGGACACGTAGTCGTAGACGAGCCCGGCGTCGAGTCCGTGACCAGTCTTCAAGAAGCCGGACTTCTCCATTTCGCGTACAAGGAGTTCGGGGTCGCGGTCGACGATGATCGCGTCCATCGTGGGCTTCAACCCTTCCCATTCGCCAGGCGACCATCGCTTCACCAAGCCGTAGTCGAGGAACGTGATGCTGCCGTCATGGTGGAACTTGTAGTTGCCCGGGTGCGGGTCGCCGTTGAAGATTCCGTAGTGGTGAATGGCGCGTTGTGCGAACCTCCACAGGACCTCGGCTGCACGTTGCTTGGTTTCAAAGGTCTCGTTCTTGCGGAACTCATCGAACGTGAGGCCTTCGACCCACTCGGTGGTGAGGAGACGGGCCGTCGAGTACTCGGGAACGAGCTTGGGGATGCGCACCCAGGGATGCCCGGCGAAGCGTTCCTCGAACTCGGTGACGTTAGCTGCTTCGAGGGTGTAGTCGAGTTCTTCGCGCATTCGTCCGCGCAGTTCGTCGACGAGCGCGTTGACGTCGAGACCTTTCAGCATCATCGCGGAGAACATCGCGTACATGACCTCGGCAGCGTCGAGGTCGCTCTCGATGGCTTCGTGCACGCCGGGGTACTGCACTTTGACTGCGACGACTCGTCCGTCCGGAGTGACGGCGCGGTGTACCTGACCGATCGATGCCGCCGCGACGGGGAGGTCGGTCCACTCGCGAAAGATGCGTTCGGGCTGACGACCGAGATCGCCCTCGACGACACCGGCAGCAAGGCTCGGGGCCATCGGAGCGGCATCGGCCTGCAACGTGGCGAGCGCATCTTGGGCTTCGTCGGGCAGCGCCTCGAAGATGAACGAGATCAGCTGGCCGGCCTTCATCAGCACGCCCTTCATCTCGCCGAGTTCCTTGGCGACGTCCTCGGCGGTTCGAATGGCGAACTGCTCATCGAGCGCAGCTCGTCGCTCCTGGTCGCTGGCGATGCCGCGAACCTTCGACACCGCGAACCGGGTGGAGTTGCGAGCTGACATCTTCCAGATCTTCGCTGACCGGGCGAACCGACTGGTCAGCGGCGAGTCGCTGGCTCTCTTGGCGGTCTTTTGTGCGGCGGTGGCGAGGCCGGTGGCCAACGCGAGCAAGCCAGCGAGTGTGGCGACGCCCCTCTTCTGCATCAGGCCAGTCCTCAGCCGAGTGTCGGAGTTGCGGTGCGGGCGGTGGGATGCGCGGCGAGCACATCGTCAGCAATGGGTTCGCCAGTGATTTCGTCGGTCCAATAGTTCCCGTCGTTCAGTCGTTCGAGTGCGATCTGGACATCGTTCAAGTCACGCTCGATCGCGTCGAGATCGAGCGAGTCGGCCTTGTCGATGTCGGGCTCAGCCGAAGCAAGGTCATGCGGGATCGTTTCGACTGCCGTCGGTGCCGGCACCTCGTGGGTGTCGTGGTCGACCGGAGCCTCAGAGTTCGCTGCAGGCTTTGACGGTTCTGGCGCAGAGGGATCGTTCACCTGCACCAAGTTAGCCGCGCTTGATGTCTGGTCTTCATGAGGATCGAGCATCGAGCGTCGCTGCGCCTGCCGATAGAGTCGGGCCTCATGGCTTTTCCTCCTTTTGACGGTTCCGCACCCCAGCAGCAGGAGTTCTCCGCTCCGCCCGAGATGGGTATCGACCCGGCCAAGCGTTACACGGCCACGATGACCACCTCGCTCGGTGAGATCGTGATTGCACTCGATGCACTCAAGGCTCCCAGGACGGTGAACAACTTCGTGTTCCTGGCGCTCAACCACTACTACGACGGCGTGATCTTCCATCGCATCATCAACGGCTTCATGTGCCAGGGCGGCGACCCGACCGGCACAGGTCGTGGCGGCCCCGGCTATCGGTTCGAAGATGAGCTGCCCAAGCCGCGTGAGTACCAGGTTGGCTCGCTCGCGATGGCCAATGCCGGGCCGAACACCAATGGCTCGCAATTCTTCATCGTGTCGGGCGGGTCCGGCGTCGGGCTGCCGCCGCAGTACAGCCTGTTCGGTCAAGTTGTGAAGGGTCTCGACATTGTCGACACGATGCAGAACGTTCCCACCGGCGGTGGCGACAAGCCGAAAACTGACGTCGTCATCCAGAGCGTTGTCATCACCGAATCGGCGGACTGACGCAGCGCGTGACAGATGGTGCCAGGCACCATCTGTCACACTCGGCCAGTGACCGAGATCTCGCTTGCGCAGGCGCGGCGGATCGCGCTGGGCGCGCAGGGATTCAACAACGCCCGTCCGACCGGTCGGATTGACCGTCGGCACCTTCGCAAGGTGCTCGATCACATCGGGCTCATTCAGATCGACTCGGTCAACGTGCTCGTGCGCAGCCAAGAGCTGCCCCTGTTCGCTCGGCTGGGTCCTCACCCGCGCACGCTGATCACCGACGCCACGCAGGCGGGCGAACTCTTCGAGTACTGGGTGCACGAGGCTTGTCACGTACCTGTCGAGCAACGGCCGCTGTACGGCTGGATGATGACGGGCCATCCGCGCTGGAAGGCGATGCGCCGATCCGCAGCCGAGCGACCTGAGCTGATTCAGTCAGTGCTCGATCGGTTACGTGCCGAGGGGCCACTGGTGGCGAGTGATCTGCAGATGCATGATCGGCCGAAAGGTCAATGGTGGGATTGGGACGACGGCAAGTTCGCGCTTGAGCATTTGTTCCGTCTTGGTGAGGTCGCAGCGACTCGGCGGCCGAACGACTTCGCGCGCATGTACGACCTTGCCGAGCGAGTCATTCCCGCCGACGTGCTCAATGCGCCGACGCCGACCGAGCACGAGGCAAAGAAAGAACTCCTCGTCCTGGCGGCGTCGTACTTCGGGGTGGGCACCGCTGCGGACTTGGCTGACTACCACCGGCTCGCGCACACACGTCCGCACCTTGCCGAGCTGGTTGAGGAGGGCCGATTGATCGCCACCAGAGTCGAGGGCTGGAAGCATCAGGCCTACCTCCATCCCGACGCGAAGCGCCCGCGCCGGATCATTGCTCGTGCTGTGCTCAGCCCGTTTGATCCGGTGGTCTGGTTCCGTGATCGCGCCGAGCGGCTGTTCGGATTCCACTACCGGATCGAGATCTACACTCCTGAGCCCAAGCGGCAGTTCGGCTATTACGTGCTGCCGTTCCTCCTCGGTGACGAACTCGTCGGCCGCGTCGATCTGAAGGCTGATCGCAAGGCAGGGAAACTGCTGGTCCAAGGCGCGTACGGCGAGCCGGGAATCGCCGAGGCCCACGTCGCCGAGGAACTCGCGGACGAACTCAAACTCATGGCTGGCTGGCTCGGCCTTGACGAGGTGTTGGTCAAGCCTCGGGGTGACCTGTCCGGAGCTCTTAGCGTCGCGATCTAACCGTCGTTGTGGCTGCCGCTGTCAGTCGGTCGGCAAGGCCCAGCGCAGCGTTCGTGTCACTAGCTCCCCGGCGGGTCGCAGCACGGCCGCCTCCGTAACGGGGAGCCACGGCAGACGCAGTGAGAGGCGTGTCCATGCTGGCATCAGGGCGACGGCTGCGGCGCAGATCAATCCGTACGGAGCGCGAGCAGCGAGGGGGAGTGGTGGCTGGATGATCAGGTAGCGCGCAGCGTCATGCGCCTCGCGAGTACCGCGGAGCTCGGGTCGGAACGTGCGGAGGTGCTGGCGGAGCTCGTCCTCGGTTTCGGGTGGGTGTTCAACACCGAGGGCTCGAGCGACGACCGCCGTCTCAGCGACGTACCGATCGCGTTCGCTCCCGAGGAGAGGTTGCAGTCCGAAGCGGTCGTGGGCTGCGAGAAAGCTGTCAAGCTCGGCGATGTGGACCCAATGCAGCAGATGGGGGTCGTTCGCGGCGTAGGGCCGCCCGTCAGAGGACGTGCCGACAACACGCTGGTGAACACGATGAACGACGTCGACGGCCCGCTGTGCTTCGGAGGTTGGACCGAACGTTGTCGCGGCAAGAAAGTCGGCGGTGCGCTGCAGCCGTCCCCACGGGTCGGCCCGATAGTCGGAGTGCTGTGCGACGCCGGCCATCGCAAGCGGGTGCAGTGACTGAAAGAGCAGTGCCCGCATCCCACCGATGAACATCGACGCATCGGCGTGCACCCGGCGGATCGGTGCATCGTCGTCAAACCAGCCGGGTTCATCGGTGTCGAACAGTTCGGTGTGGCGAACGTCCGCGTCCGGTCCGACCACGCGATGACGGATCTGGCTGCCGAGCCAGGAGCGGAGTTCCGCTGGAGTGGGCGCCATTGACTCATCGTGTCACGGGATGCTGAGTACCATCCGGACGTGCCCGAAGAAAGTCCAGACGAGAACCAGTCGTCCGATGAGACAGGCGTGGGCAACGACGCCGGCCGGCTGGATGCCGATGGCAATCGCTTTGATCGGCGTTCCACTGATCGTGTGCTCCCACGGTGGGTGGTCCCCGGTGTCGCACTGTTCTGGACCGGGTTTCTGCTCACCTTCGTCGCGCGTCACGTGTTTCACCGCCTCGCTTCGCTCCTCATTCTGCTGCTCGTTTCGCTGTTCCTGGCCTTGGCCATCGAGCCGGGGGTCAACCGACTCGCCGCTCGTGGCTGGCGTCGAGGGCGCGCCACCATGTCGATCCTGCTGGGCGTGCTCCTCTCGTTCTTGGTCTTCGTGGTCGCGATCGGCACGCTGGTTGGTACGCAGATCGCAGACCTGCTATCGGAGTCCAACGTCTACATCGAAGACACCGTCAAGTTTTTGAACGACACATTCGACACGCAGATCGATCCGCAGTCGGTGATCGACGAAGTCAACGACCCTGACGGTCGTGTGCAACAGTTCATTCAGAGCCAGGGCGACGAGGCAGTCCGCCTCTCACTCACCGCGCTGGGAGTGATCTTCCAGGGCTTGTCGGTGACTCTCTTCACCTATTATCTCGTGGCCGATGGGCCGCGCCTTCGCCGCATCATCTGCTCGCGCCTCACGCCACGGCGTCAGGACCGTGTCTTGAGCGCGTGGGAGCTTGCGATCAACAAGACCGGCGGCTACCTCTATTCGCGGGCGCTTCTTGCGTTGCTGTCCGCGTTTTTCCACTGGATCGTGTTCCAGTCGCTCGGGACGCAGGCTCCCATCGCGCTCGCGTTGTGGGTTGGTTTCGTGAGCCAGTTCCTGCCGGTCGTCGGTACCTACCTCGCCGGCATTCTGCCCGTGCTCGTGACCTTTCTGGACTCCCCGCTCAAAGCGGCCATCGTCATCGGTTTCATCGTGATCTACCAACAGATCGAGAACTACTTCTTCGCGCCGCGCATCACCGCCCGCACGATGGAGCTACACCCAGCCGTTGCCTTCGGCGCAGCGCTCGGCGGCGCGGCACTGCTCGGTCCCGTCGGCGCGATTTTGGCTCTGCCGGCGGCAGCAATGTTCCAGGCGTTGGCGGGTGAGGCCGGCCATCGCTACGACGTGGTCGATAGTCATCTCACCAATATTCAGCCGCCCAGGCGGTCACGCGGGGCAGCATCGCATCCGAGTGCTCAGGCCGACTCTCCCAATACGCCGTGACCCGATTCGAAGAGACGCGGTTCGCTCGCGAGTCGTTCGCTGCGATTGCTGTTGCGACGCGGAGTTCCCTCGAAGAATCTCTCCACTTTGGAGCGGGTGTCGTGCTCGGCGCCGACGGTGCCGTCGAATCCGAGATCGGTGATGCCAGCCTCGTTGTCTATCCCCGGTCGTGCCTGAAGCCGATGCAGGCCGATGCGATGGTCGCGGCCGGTCTGCAGGTCGCCACTGAGCAGTTGGCGGTGGCCTGCGCGAGTCACAGCGGTGAACCGTGCCACCTCGCCACGGTGCGTGCGTTGCTCGCTGCGGCGGACCTGACTGAAGACGACCTTGCTAACACTGTGTCGCGGCCGTATGGCGCCGCGGCCCGCGCAGTGCTCCGAGCGGAGGGCGTCCCGCCCTCGTCGCTTCAGCAGAACTGCTCCGGCAAGCACGCGGCCATGCTCGCCACCTGCCGCGTCAACGGGTGGCCGATCGACGGGTACCTCGCGGTCGAACATCCGTTGCAGCAGATGATCAATGCGCACATCGAGTTGCTCACGAGTGAGCCGGTTGCCTACATCGGGATCGATGGATGCGGCGCCCCAACTCAAGCATTCAGTCTGCGTGGGTTGGCCCGCGCCTTCGGCGCGCTCGCTCGTGGCTCGCAGGTTGCAACCGCCATGACACGCCACCCTGAGTTGGTGGGGGGTACCGATCGAGATGTCACGGACTGGATGCGCGCCGTGCCGGGCCTGGTCGCCAAGGAGGGGGCCGCCGCGGTGATGGCGGGCGCATTGCCCGACGGACGATCATTTGCCTACAAGATTGCGGATGCAACCGATAATGCGAGAAAGGTCGTGATGCTCGAAGCTCTTCGACTGCTCGGTGTCGACGCTGCCACGGTCGCCGCCAACGAGCAGATAGCGAACGTTGCGGTCCTCGGACATGGGCAACCAATCGGTCGACTCGTTGCGCTCGAGTGGTCAGAACGAAGATGATGGCGTGAGTAACCCGATCGACTTCGTCTCCCTCGACAAGGACGCCTTTGTGTACGGAGCTGTGGAGCAGCTGGCGCCCGGCATTCGCCGTGTGATTGCGAAGAACCCGTCGAAGTTCACGTATCACGGCACCGGCACTTACATCGTCGGCGAGGGCGACGTTGCCGTCGTCGATCCCGGTCCGCAGATCGATACTCACCGCGACGCGCTCGCTGCAGCACTCAATGGCGAGACAGTGCGGACAATCCTGGTCACGCACTGCCATGCCGATCACTCTCCGCTTGCATCCTGGCTCCATGGCGAGACGGGCGCGCCGACCGTCGCTTTTGGTCCGCACGACCGACCTGACGCCGAGCCGTGGGATATCGGTACCGATCCTGAGGGGTTCGGCGTCGCGCCGCCGTCCGACGAGCCCGAATCCGACACAGCGGAGCCAGAGGTCAAGATCGAGGAATCGACCGATCATGCGTTCATCCCCGACATTGTCGTGGATACCGGTGGCGTTGCGGCAACTGGTTCCATCAGCTCGACACCATGGACCGTGACAGCCCTCCACACGCCGGGTCACACGTCCAACCACACCTGCTTCGCCTTCAACAATGGTTCGACCACCTCGCTGTTCAGCGGCGACCACGTGATGGGGTGGAGCACGACGGTCGTCTCACCGCCGGATGGCGACATGGCTGCCTACTTTGATTCTCTGCGTGTCGTGGCTGGGCGGACCGATGACGTGATCATCCCGACGCACGGGTCACCAGTGACCGACCCGCAGACCTATGTGCGTCAGCTGATCGCCCACCGCGAAGCACGTGAACAGCAGATCGTGGACGCCGTTCGCCGCGGACTTGCCACCATCCCCGAAATGGTCACTGAGTTGTACGCAGCGGTCCGCGTCGAGCTGCACAAACCCGCTGCGCGCAGCGTGCTGTCGCATCTCGTCAAACTCGTCGACGAGGGCGTCATCGCTCTCGACAGCTCGGCTAAGCCGCGCCTCGACAGCATCTACGCGGCGGTCTGATCCCGGCGGTCAGTCAGATTGCAACGTCGTCTGGCTCGGTCTCCGGTTGTTCGGTGTCGACCTCGGCCCGGTTGCGAGCGAAGATGTCGGGCGGCTCGCTCCACGGGTCAGGCAGCGTGCCGGCTAGGGCGTGTTCGATGGTCGTCCAGACCCGTTCCGGGGTGCAGGGAAGGTCGATGTGGCGCACGCCGAGGTGGGCGACGGCATCGATGACCGCGTTCTGCACCGCCGGGGTCGCACCAATGGTCGCAGCTTCGCCAATACCTTTTGCTCCGAGCGGATTCAGCGGCGTGGGCGTCTCGGTTGAGATGACCTCAAAGGACGGCAACTCGGCAGCGGAGACGATGGCGTACTCAGCAAGATTCGAGGTGACCGGGTTGCCATCTCCGTCGAAGAGTACCTCTTCGAACAGCGCCTGTCCGATGCCTGCAGCAATACCGCCATGTTGCTGGCCTTCAACAATCAACGGGTTGAGCACGGTGCCGCAGTCGTCGACTGCGATGTGGCGCAGCAGCGTTACCTTGCCGGTTCCCGAGTCCACCTCGACCACGGCGATGTGGGTGCCAAATGGGAAGGTGCCACTCTCCTGCACGAAGTCGAGCTCGCCGTTCAACTGCTCGCCTTCGGCCGCCGCGCGTCCCGCCAGGTCTCCCCACGTGATTGCCTGCGCGGGAACACCGGCCACACCGATCGTGCCACTGGCCAGGTCGACGACGATGTCGGTCACATCGGCTTCTAGGAAGCGCGCGGCGAGCTGCTTGGCCTTGTCGACCATGACTTCGGCCGCGCCGTGCACGGCTGAGCCCGCCAGCTGCAACGAGCGTGAGCCGCCGGTGCCGCCGCCGGTACGGACCCGGTCGGTGTCGCCATCGACCAGGGTGATGCGATCGACCGGGATGCCGGTCTGATCGGAAACAAGCATTGCGTACGCAGTCTGGTGGCCCTGACCGTGTGAGAGCGTCCCCGCGAACATCGTGGCGGAGCCGTCGTCGTGCACTTCGACCGCACCGAACTCGGTGCCGCCGCCTCCGGACGTGACCTCGACGTAGGAGGCCACGCCGATACCGAGCAGCATCTCGTCACCGCGTGCTCGTCGCTCAGCCTGCTCTGCTCGCAACGAGTGGTAGTCCGCGACCTCAGCGGCGCGCTCGAGCGCCACTGCGTACCGGCCGGTGTCGTAGGTGGGCCCGGCGATTGTCTTGAACGGGAAGACGTCCTCGTCGAGGAAGTTGCGGCGGCGGATCTCGAGCGGGTCGATTCCGAGTTCGAGCGCGGCTTGGTCGGTGAGCCGCTCGATCAGTGCCGTGGCCTCTGGTCGGCCTGCGCCGCGGTACGCACCCATTGGTGTGGTGTTGGTGACCGCCACAGCGATATCGAACTCGAGTTCGGGGATTGCATAGGTGCCCTGGGCCATGTTGCGTGAGAGTCCGGGGAGATGGGCGCCGATGTTGGGGTACGCGCCGGCATCGTTGACAATTCGAACGCGGAGGTTGGTGAACCGGCCATCGGAGTCGCAACCGAGTTCCGCGTATTGAATCTGACCGCGGCTGTGGAGCAGCGATTTCATGTCGTCACTGCGCGGCGGCACCCACACGACCGGTCGAGCGAAACGCTTCGTCAGCGTGGAGATGACAACGTGTTCGGCCATCAACCCGGCTTTGCCGCCAAAGCCTCCGCCGACCTGTGGCGTGACGACGTGGATCTCGTCTTTGGCAATGCCCAGCGCGCCGGCGAGCTGGTCGTGCAATGCGTGCGGCATCTGCGTCGACGCGTACAGCTTGATGCGACCGCGATCGTCCATTTCGGCGGCTGCGCGATCGGGCTCGATGGGGACGACGGCGACACGCTGGTTGATGTATCGGCCGCGTACGACGTGCTCGGCCCCAGACGGGTCAGAACGATCGCTGCCCACGGTCCGGATTGCCTGGTTGTCACCATGTGCGGAGAAGATCGGTATGGCATCAGCGGTGAGCGCCGCCTCCATGTCGATGATGGCAGGCAGCGGATCGATATCGGCCCAGATCAACTGAGCGGCGTCCTCGCCGATGGCAGCAGTTTCGGCCAACACCACCGCAATGGGCTCGCCGACGAAACGCACGGTGCCGTCAGCGAGTGGCGGCCGCTTGAAGTCATCGTGGACGGGTGCGAAACCATGATGAGGCGCGATCCCGAGATCCGCAGCGGTGACTACTGCGACAACGCCCGGCAGCGCTGTCGCTTCTGCGATGCCGATCGAGTTGATCGTGCCGTGAGCGACGTCGGAACGTGCGAACACCGCGTGCAGCGGGTTGGTGAGACCGAGATCGTCGACGTACTGCGCCGCGCCCGTGAGCAGCGAAGGGTCCTCGGTGCGTGTGACGCGTGTGCCGAGAATTGAGCCGGGCCGCGCAGCTGCGTCAGTCATCGGGTCTGACGCTACCCGTCACGACGTCAGCCATTCCAGGTAGCGCCTGCCCCCGTCTCGCCACCCGTGTCACCACTCGT
>ERZ891134.72-NODE-72-length-84182-cov-12.934896_pt1 | contig 84182 bp, 91 predicted proteins | sample MGYA00520888_ERZ891134 | MGnify/ENA primary metagenome ERZ891134 (study PRJEB32303, sample SAMEA104408692) | aquatic metagenome | biome: Brackish water; feature: Coastal; material: water | place: Baltic Sea | collected 2014-10-23 | depth 10 m ... | reverse complement strand
CATTTGTTGCTGAATCAGATCCAATCAAGGGTATGAAGGTTGTCATCAAACGTTTCAACAAACGTGTCTATTTCCGTGCAAATGGTATGAAGTCATACAGCGTAGTGACTGAAATCGATGCTCGTAATGATTGGGAGTCACGTATTGCTAACGGTGCTGAAGTAACTGATCTTAACCTTGATCAAATGCCACGTTCTGAGTATGCTCCAATGGCATGTGTGGGTTGATGTTGTATAACATCCGCATAGAGTATAGAGATGGTCAAGTCACTAGATTTGACCGCAAGAGTAACATCAAACCTCTAAATGCTCACAAACTGAATGATAAACTCTTCCATGAATTCAATGGATGGGACACTATCAAAGAGATCACTTCTACTCCTGCTAACTAACATCATGCCAACTGACTTTCTAATCTACAAAAAGAAACTCCCACAAGTATGGTTGGAGAATGGTAACTTTGTTATCGAATCATCTTCTTTCCGATATGTAATTAAAGATGACTTGAAACTCTTGTTTAAGTTATGCCGACGCTTTAAGTCTGACGCTATCGCACAAACCTACGCCACCAACTAACTCCCAAGATCATTTAAACTTGATGGTAATTATGTTTAACTTTTTAGACGTGATGTCTCATGAAAAAAAAGAAGCTTTATCAGAAGATTGTGAGGATTATCTATTACATAGAAATATCCCACTAGTATCTCATTCATATGAGACTATAATTATACAAGCGATGAGAGAAGGATATCAATTAGATAAATTTGATCGTCATGTGAATAAACCAAAATGAAATCACCCATAGGATACAGTTATCTCACTGAGGACTTCAACACTAAGTATAAAAGAGTGATGCTTGTTCATCATGCCAAATATGTGTATGCAGAAGGTAGAGAAGTGCAAACTGTATGGGGTTTCATTAACAAGAAAACTGGTGAGGTTCATGCACCAATTAATGCAAAGAAACCTGGCAAAGTTGTAGATAAATTGTCAGTTACGCCCTATACCACCATGCCAGTCAACGAAGTGTCACAAGGCTAGTTGTATGGGGTCCATTTTCGTGTATATTAGCCATGTTGAGAGGAACACCACTGATGACCGCATCCACCATGACTGACACAGAAACATACAACGGTTGGGCAAATCACGCCACCTGGAATGTTGCTCTTTGGATTGGTAATGATGAGATGATCTATCGTCACGCCAAAGAGAACAAGAATCTGGGTTATCGTAAGTGGGCAAAACGTTACATTGACGAGTTCGGTGAGTACATCACAGGTGACGGTATTGCATGGTTGTCTGATGATGTTGACACAGATGAAATGGATGAGATGTTGGAGGAACTTTGAAGATTGACACTGCTGGTAGAGTCATAGGATCATTTCTTGTGGTCACTGCATATTTCATTATCCTACATGTGAATCTTTCATTAGGAGTGATTATGCAGTTTATCGGTGATGCTATCTCTGTTCCATTCTTCATCAGAACAAAATCGTGGGACGTGGTAATCATGCTCACGTTTCTGTTAATCATCTCATCCACTAAACTGTTACCTCTACAATGAAATTAACTCAGTATTTTTTGAGTGGCATATGTGTTACTGTCGCTCTCGTATGTTACCTTCTGTTTCTTGCAGAACGTGACTCCAAAATGTTTAAAAATTACAACTCATATAATGATCATTCCACAAAAATACACTGACGGATTTATTCTTTGGTGTGTGACTATTGCTGCTGTCACTGTTGCAGTCTCTAAATTCATCTATCGTGCATGGATTGAGAATGATGTCAACAGTAAGATTGCAGCATTTCTATACACTACTGCTACAGTTACCCGCAACATTGCTGATGTTGTGGTCAATGAAACTTCACCTATTGACAATGCTCAAAACAAAAGTGCTTCAGATAGTGGGAAAAGCGGCAAACGAAGTCGATCAAAATCTGTCAAGACAGGAAAAGTTTGAAGTTTTCATTCGCGTCTGCGATGGATTACTTAATGATGGTAGAATCACAAAGACACAACATCGCTCATGGACTCATGTCTTCTGACCAGTTGGGAAACTGTCCACCATTACCCCACAGGTCACCAATCTGATGTATATTAGCCATGTTGAGACGAACACCAATGACTGACTTCATCTGCGCTTACTTCGGTGATGACTGGACAATCACTGCTCGTGGGTTTTCATCACTCAAACAAGCAGAAAAACACGGACTCTACATGATGCCAACTGCAGGAGTCTTTGGTTTTGCTGTTATCTCAGAGAACGAAGATGCATGGGTTGTGTATGATCAGTTCAGTATTCTTCCTCCTACCAATCACTCGATTGAGAGAGTAGAAAACAACAATTTCAAAGTTTCCCTGAACATTCCTTCTCTTCAGTATGTTTGACATGATGCACATCCAAGACACGACTGGTATCAAATACCATCGTAATCTCAACTTTGTCCTTTACAATGAGGTAGTTTACAACAATGGTGAAATCATCGGTGCTATTTACGAGGACAAAGAGAATGGTGGTTTCTCGATTAAAAAAGAAATTGAAACCAATAGTGGACCTGAGTATGTCTTTGTTGGTAATTTCGATACTGTAAGTGATGCTAAAGTGTTCATTAACAATGCAGGTACTCTCTGATGTCTACTAAAAACTTTGACGTTCTAGTACAAAAGAACGGACGAATCCAGTGGTTACCTGTACCTGGATGCATCACACATAGTGAGGCACGTTCTCAAGGTGAGGAGATGTATGATGGTAATATATTACAAACTAGATTCAATGGTATGGATGATAATGACAACGATAGTGATAGCAGTGAAGACTATTCCAATGCATTTGGTGGTCTTGTTTTACTTGCTGCTGGTGCAGGTTTAATCCTAGTTATCTCTATGTGGCCAATCTTTCTGATTGGTGGTATCATCTATGGTCTTTACAAAATCTTCAAAAAATGACAACTAACAAGAAACTGTTCGCTAACTTGAAAACAAATGCGAGTGAGGTAATTGACAATCATCTTGATAGTATTGAAATACGTATAGAGAAACTAGAGAAGAAAGAACGTTGGCGTGATATCCTTGCTCTCATTCAAGAGTATAAAGAATGGGGACAAACTGAACAGGGAGAAGATTACAATATGATGTGGTTGGAAGACTTAAGGAATTACCGACACCTGATGGACTGATGAAGAACTGTCCCAACCCCCTTGACCCCAAGGGGGTTTTCGTGTATATTAGCTACATTGAGAGACGTACTGCATGATTCTTCGTTCCCACCAGTCCCGCATCACCACCAAGATGCAGGAATTCAACAAAGGTCGCATCTTTGTTCCTACTGGTGGTGGTAAGACTCTCTGCATGATTGTTGATGCAATCAACGCTCTCAAGAGTGGTCCTAAAACCATCGTAGTTGTTTCTCCACGTATTCTCCTTGCAAACCAACTTTGCAGTGAGTTCATGGAACAAATCTCTCGTACATGGGTGCATGTTTGTCATGTTCACAGTGGTGAGACTGAGTATTTCTCTTCCACCAAATCTGACAAGATCGCAATGTTCAACAACGTTGCGCGTGCTGCATCTGAGTCTTGTATCATCTTCACTACTTACAACTCTTTGAACAAGGTTGTGAGTGCAGGTATTGACATCGATATCATGTATTGTGATGAAGCACACAACTCAACCCGCAGAGATTTCTTCAAGTCTGTTGCATCTGCGTCCATGATTGCGCGTCGTTCGTATTACTTCACTGCAACTCCGCGTAACAATCGCGACCCACATGCAAACGGTATGAATAATACTTTTGTGTACGGAGATGTGATTGAGAGAGTACCTGCACAGGAACTGATTGAGTCTGGTTCGATCATTCCTCCCACTATTCATACTCACGAGACTGACATTGTACGTCAGAAAGATACTGCTGCACAGGTTGATAGTGAGACTGTCCTGAGTATTCTCGACACACTTGATGAAACTAATGCATCCAAAGTATTGGTTGCTGCACCATCGACTCGCGTTCTGTGGAACATGTTGACACAATCTGATGTGATTCAACAACTCACAGACCGTGGTTTTGAGATCATGCATATCACCTCTAAACACGGTGCATATGTCAACAAAACAAAAGTGAGTCGTGAGGTATTCTTCGACACCCTGACTCGTTATGGTAAAGATGACAACAAGAAATTCCTCTTGTTTCACTATTCCATTCTGTCTGAGGGTATCAACGTACCTGGTTTGACTCACTGCATTTTGCTGCGTAATCTTCCACTGATTGAGATGGCACAGACTATCGGTCGTGTTATCCGTCTGAATATTGACGATATCAAAGATATCCAATCTGGTAAGATTCCTGCAGGTCAGTGTCAACTCTACCGCAAGTCCACTGGTTTTGTGACTGTCCCAGTTCATAAGAATCATGGTGGTGCTGTTAAGAAACGGTTGCAGTATGTCGTTGACTCTATTTTTAAGGAAGGTAAGTCGGTTGAGGTATTTGCCTAGACCAGTTTACGAACTGGTCACAACCCCTTGACTTTCACCCCCAGTCAGGGTATATTGGCTATGTTGAGAGGAACAGAGATTCGCAAGATCCACTACCTCTCAACACAATCCCATCCGACTGAGATGGTAACACTGCTCTAACGCAAACTAACTATGTTCACAGTATACAATGGAGTTGAAGTAATCAATGTAGACAGTTCTTCTGTCTTGTATTGGTTGCAAACTCTTTCTGTTCTCAAGGATAGTCAATTCAAAGATCTTGATAAGACTTTCTCTTTTAAGACTCGTCTGACTATTCGTAATCTTTATGATGAAGATAAAATAAATAAGACTCTCACAACTGGTCCTCGTGAGTATCAACGAGAGAAGGTTGCTTCTCTGTCTTGGAAACAATCATTGGTTGGAACTGTTCTGTCTGATAAGATTGCAAAGATCCCCGAATTGCACCAACGTGTAATTCACCCTGATGATGGTTCTTTCCTCTATCTGTTGGAAATGCTTGACGGTCAACAACGTTCTACCACGTTGATTGACTTCCGTGATGATGAATTTCCTCTCCCCAAGATGGATGCAGTTGATGGTCAAGATGTCAGTAATAAGTATTACTCACAACTCCCTGTTGCTATCAAAGAAAAATTTGATAACTATACTCTATGGTCCACGATGTATGTGAACATCGATAACGATGAGTCACGTCATTTGTTCATCAACGTTCTCAACAATGTGAACGATATGAACGCACAAGAGAAACGCAATGCGGAGAAAGGTGTTCTTGCTGCGTATATCCGCAACACTGCACGTTTTGAGAAACATGAAGTGTTTGAACAAAAACAACATCCGAAGAAGAAGAATGAGAAAACGATGAAGTATTTCAACGATAAGTTTGGAATCGGTCGTATGCAGTCGGATGAATGGTTGGCACAATTGTTCTACCTAACTAAAAAAGGTTGGACTTCTGGTGTTTCTAATGATATACTGACTAAGTGGTATCGTTCTACAAATGCCGAAGAAGGAGTATATCAAACTGCGAAATCTCCACAGTGGGTGACTGACCGTAAGATGATGGACAATCTCCTCAAACAGTGTGAACAAGTTCTTGGTAACGTACCCAAAGAAAATAAACCACAAGTGTCTAACATGGTTGGTCTTGTGATGTGTCTTTACTATAATGAGTTGAAGAACACATATGGTAGAGTTGACGTTAAAGAGTATGTAAAAAAGTTCTTCTCTGTGTATACTGAATGGTCTGACACCAAGAAAGAACTATATGCAGGATTGCTGCAACACGATAGTAAGAAAGCATTAGGTCAATTCAAGTCACTTTTTGGTGGTAAAGGTTCTAATGCAATGAAGTCCATTCATATGGTTCTGCAGAAGAACTTGACTGACCTGAATGAATGGGGAATTGTGGAGACTGATTCCCGTCGTAACTTCTCTCAAGATGAAATCTATCGTAAGTGGGTTGAACAAGGATGTAAGGATTACTACACTGGAGAACCTATTGAACTTTCTGATTGTGTAGGAGATCACGGCATTCCATGGAGTTGGGGTATTGAACGTGGTGGTGTGACTCACTATGACAATTTGATCGTAACTTGTTCACACCACAATTCTCAAAAGTCAGACAAATATACCGCTGAGGAATACCTCAACACTCTCAGGACTCCAGTCGCGGACTGAGAACCCAGTCCACCACTAGAGGGAAAACGTGTTTTTTCCATATTTTCCCTCTTTCCGACCCATTACACCCTGTTCCCGGCTAGAAATGCAAGAAAAACCTAGAGTATCATTGGTGGAAGAGTATTTGGACATCTGGTCAACACTATGGACAGACACTCGACATAAACAACCATTGTATGATAAGATAGATAGTCTTTGGAAGTCTATGACTCTCGAAGAAAAAACACAAGTCAATCAATTACTCCGGGAAAATGCAAAAGAAAAGCAAGAAAGTTAATTCAAAGGGACACGAAGAAGAATGGATCTGGGAAGAAACTCCAGAAGTCATTGCTGCACTTAAGAAACTCCACGAAAAGAAACCCACATGATGATCACAATTGACTACCAACAAGTTCCAGTTCCACCAGCAATCATTCGTTACTGTGATGAGTTTACATTAGGTACAAATAGTAATGATTTAAGATTTCTTGATTGTGTTTATATGAATATGGGACTGTATGGAAACGACCCAGATAGATTAGAGGAATATCGAAATGAACCCAGGTGATCGTGTACAGTTTATAGGTTGTACCAAGGAACAACAACAGTGGGGTAACAATGATTGGCCACCATGTATACTGAATGAAGTATACATTCTCACTGATGTAGAAGTCCATCGACAACATACTAAAGTATCTTTAAAAGGTATGGTAGGTAAATTCAATTCTGTTTGTTTCAAAGTAATTCACTGATGACTGTATTTTCTGAAATTGATTCTAAGGAGTATGATCTCATCTCCGCTGCAACATGGTATAGATTAGAACATATGTCTGATGCAGAAAAGAATGAAATTCTATTTGAACATCTCACTGAAGAATATGAAAAGATCAGTATCTTTCATGAGATTGTGAATCGTATTATTTCTGATGTTGGAGAGAATGAGTTTGAAGATGTTGCTGAAGAATCATCATGTGATAAACAAGAAACAAATTTGCTTATACATTTAACTGATCTACAAACATTCAAAGAGAATCATAATTGGATCATTGATGATATCTTTGATGCAGCAACAGAAAATCTACCATTAGATCAACTTCAAAAGTATTATGATGACTATCAAGGATATTCATCAACGTATTCTAATGATGCAGTGAATGTATTTCTTCAACACTTCCCAGTTGATCAATTAGTTCACTTTGATTCATACTATCAAGGACTATATGATGATCTTGATGAGTTCTACAAAGAGATGGAAGAGTTTAAACAAGATCCAGTATTCCAATGTGATTATGATAAGAATGATTATGTAATATATGATGAGTATGTGTTTGATAAGAATGCAATGAAGGAAGTACCTTATGTCTAAAACTTATTCAATGAAACAAATCAAAGTCAGTCCAGTGATCTATGATATGATCATTGAAATCGCCAAGAGAAAGAATGTTGATGTAGATTCCTGCATTAATACAATGATCAAGAATGAGTACATCAAAACTTATGTCTAAGACACAAAATGCATTAGAAAAGAACATTGCTAAACTCACAGAAAAGAAACCTAAGACAAAGGTAAAGAGAAAGAGTAAACCAAAAGAATCAGAGATTAAGTATACTAAGTCAAAGGATACTAAGTTGTTTCCGTATGTTACATTTCCATGGAGATTAGAAGATCGTAAAGATAACAAAGTCTGTCACTTCGAGTGTTTTGAACATGCTGAGAAGTATATTAGACGATATAACTTAGAACCAATCAAACAGTATAAACTACAACTTAAAGTATAGTTTTCCACAGATTCCGTATAAACTGTGGAAAAACCTGTGGAAAACTAAATGGTTAATTAAATGTGGCTGAGAGTTTTGTAATTATTATCATATGTGTATGTAAGAGAGGATTATTATCATATAACGTGTGAGAAACCTCTGAGTTGTTATAGAAACCCTCTGAGTTGTTGTTACCTTTACCTGCAATCTATGAAAATGTCAAGGTCGCCAAACTCAGAAAACCTCCGAGAGCCTGTGGAAAACTCAGAGATTTAAATTATTATCATATGTATGCATATTATTAACATATGATATGTGTGTATATGTGCTCTGAGAGACACCTAGAAGGACCTCTAAGACCCCTCTAAGGTCTTCTGAGTATACTTGGATAGTTTACTAAATTATTAACATATGATATATGCATATACGTAACATGTGAAATTATTATCATATGTAATATGTACCTGTGGAAAACTATTTTTCCACAACCCCTTGACAGCATGACAGAAACTCTGTATAATAGCTCTGTCAGACGTTCAAAGGATGCTCTATGGCTTCAAAGATGCCCAGGATGAAAGGTGCTGTCACTGGCAACTTTGGTAGACAAAAGATTAAGACTCGGCCAGGCACATATAATATTAGTAAATATAGTTTAAGTAAGAAAGAGATGCATATTCCAAGACCAGATGATGCCATGGCGTTGTATATACAAGCATATAATGAAACATCTGATCCTAAGTTACAGCAATCATTAATGGAAATGATTCGTAATTACTATAACAAGAGGTCACATTAATGTTTAACATAGGAGATCTAGTAGAATACAAGAACAACACAGGAACAGTTGTATTCATTTGTGAATGGTCTTTAAGTATACTTTTAGGTGATGAGTTTCCGAAACAAAATCAAACACGTTTAGTAGTATACAACTGTGACTATAAAAATGTAAAGAAGTTATGTGACAGTCAGGAGATTGACACTGGGCCCACAACCAATTCATGAACTGTCTATTATCACTTGATATCAAATCTAGATCCTGTATTGTTAGTTGGTAGTCAAGATTTTGGCCAAAATGACACAAACTCAAAAGGATCAAATGATTGAAAAGATCTATGAGATTGTTGATTCTCACTTTCCAAAGAAACCAAATGATGTTTTGATTGATGAACTTTGTGATGCATTTGATTCACTTTGTCCTGTGACGGTCTGAGAACTGTCCACTGATCTCCCCAAAGGGGTCAAACTCGTGTATTCTTAGTAAAGATCAAACAAACACATGACTTTCACTCAGGGACTCATCGCATCAGGTTACGTTCTCGACACTGAGAACTTTGATGACTGTTACGTCAAGACCGATTCAGAGGGTGTTCTTCACCTCTATCAGGAGGGAGAGGACGACAACGAGTGGAATTATGTGACCATGGATGATGATTTCAATGTCATCTCTGAGAAAACATTCACCCTTGACTGATACAAACAAAATGTCACTTAGAAACAATCTCAAAGACATTTTCACTGAAGATGAGTGGAATGCGATCTACGATGCGATCGCAGACTATCAAGATCATGGAGAGACTGAGACAGAATTGTCTTATTCAATCCAATCAAAAATCACTGAATTGTTCTCCTGAATTTCAAACTATGTCAGACTACATGATCAAAATGGGTGTCGGTCCTGAAACCCATGAGGAACATCTTCACCAAACTATTAATGACTTAGTGATGACAATCCGTTTTCTTCAAAAAGGTCAAAATGATAAAGCTAAGGAGTGGATGTATGATCAAGTCCTTCCATCTTTAGAGAATGTATATAAAGAACAGGATAGTAAGTATGGTATTAAAAGTGAGTCAATGTTACATCGTAGAGGTGAATATGATTGGGATTTAATCTGTTCTACTCCTCCAGTTATACTGTGAATCATGTCTAGAAAAGATCTTGCTCAACGATTTCGTCATTTGATGATCATTGAAGGATATTCTTTCAAGGAAGACTATCAGGAAATCTCTGAACTTTGGAGAGATTATGTAGATTTCATGTTGGAATTGGGTAACATCACACCATCAAAACATTATGCGGTTTATGATCACTATTGAGTGGACGGTCTTGGAACTGTCCACTATCGCTTGATTTCTCCCTTAGATCCTGTATTGTAGCTACATGAACAAAACCACCATGACCTTAAACGAAACTTACAACGGTTGGACAAATTGGGAGACCTGGAATGTTGCTCTCTGGATCGGAAATGATCCTGGTTTGTATGAACTGGCATGTGATGTTGCAAGACATGGTGAAACTTATGGACATCTGGTTAGTATGATTCAAGAGTGTAGTAAAGAAACACCAGACGGATGTAAGTGGGACGATGTTAATATCAACGGAATAGAAGTAAACGAAATGATGAAAGAACTTATAGACTAAGTAACACTTACTCAACTCTCACTAACTAACACTTTTTTTCAAATGATGACTATCAATCAAATCGATCAACTCAAGAGTGATTATGCACAGATGATTGTAGATGATATGGATATGAACACTTTGATTACATTTGCTGTTGAAGCAATTGAACAGAATCTCAAAGATTACAATATGGATGAGTTGAAAGGGGAGATTATCGATTGCTATGGTGAAGAAACTTGGGAGGGTCTCGGAGGCATCAACTAACACTCACTCAAACCACACTAACTAACACCAACTCATGAACTACACTCTCAAGCAACTTCAAGACAGAGTATCATCTATGATCAAAGAACAGGGGGAGGATGCAGAATGTGCAGCATGGATTTATACTAAGGAAGATATTCATGTAAAGGATGAAAATGGTGAGGTTGATTATGATCATCAGATAGAAAATCCTGCATTGATTGCACGAATCTTTGATGATGTTGGTCAAATAGATTACATCTACACTATGATTCAAGACTGTGTGGATGAGGTTACAGAGGAGCAATTCATGTCATATCAGCAGGAAATGGTGTGACGGTCTTCGAACCGTCCACTATCGCTTGATTTCTCCCTTAGATCCTGTATTGTAGCTACATGAACAAAACACTTTCAAACAACCCCTACGTGAACACCCTCGTCGAGATGGGTTACGATCGTCAAGACTGCGAGATGGTCGCATCTGCAGGTCTTGAGAAGACGTTCCCCTGTGTCATCCATGGTCGCACCTTTGACACCAAAGAACAGTATGATGAGGAACTGGCAGACTACCTGAACGGTCTGTGACAGTCAGACTAGTGTCACACGGTTTCGTCACTGACCTCAAAATCGTGTATTGTAGCTACATCAACCAAACGGAGTCAAACCATGCGTAAGATCGAAACTCAGATGAACAACGCGATCTCAGAGGGTACAGACTGGAGAACTGCAAACACTCGCGTTGAGACCGTTGATGGTGTCTCCTTTGTCTATCTTCACAACAATCTGATCGCAGAAGTGACAGACGATTCAATGAAACTGTATGATGGGGGTTGGCAATCCAACACCACTAAGTCACGTTTGAATGCGATTCTTTCAGAACACGGTGTCACTGGTGAGGGAGTCTTTCAAAAAAACTTTGAATGGTTCATCAGATTGTGGAATGGTACAGAGTTTTTCACCACTGAGTTTCGTTCCGGTATGCGTCTTGCATAGGGGTCAATCCCCCCACTTGATCACATCATCCTTTTAAAATCACATGAACGAAGAATTCAACGAAATCGCTTACCTTGACTGTGCCGATGTGTTTCTACAAGAGGAACCACGATGGGACGATGAACCAACCAAACTCTCTGAAGATGACATCAGAGAGAACGATTACGACGATAATTTCTAACCCTTACTCACACACCCACTAAATCACACAACACCATGAACAAAGAACAACTCATCGCTCTGCTTCGCGACGCCGGTAAAACCAGCGAAATGCTGACACGATTAGATCAGATGTTGCTCAATCAGCAACTAGGTGCTATGCCAGACCAGACTACAGGACTTGCTGCTTATGGTCGCTCTGACGAGATCGATTTCTAAACTGTCACAACGGCCCTCTCAGAGGAGGGGGCTATGGCCTACAATAGCCACATACGAAACGAACTCACATGACTCTGCCCACCTTCGCTGTCCAACCTAACGCCTGGGGATGCTTCGATGAGGCAGGTGCTGACTACGCCATCAACATCTCACACGCTTACGAGATCTGCCGACAGTGGAGGGCAGGAGGAGAGGATGGCGACATGATGATCTGGCGCTTGACAACAGGCGAACCGCTTCGCTGGGTGAGAGTCTATGCTGACGAGTCGGTTGATGTCATGTCTCTGTCAGAACAGGAACTTGATTTGCTCACGATCGACAAGTGGTGAGATTCTTGACAGCTGACTGATTACCCTGTACAATAGCCACATACAAAACAAACCACATGACATCCGCCACTCAGAACCTGCTCGACATTGCCACCGCCCTACAGGCAAACGGCAAGACCGTCAAGGTCACAGTGCTTCGCCCATCACGTCGCGGCGTCAAGGCACTCAGCGGTAAACGTGCTTGGGCAAACGCTGCTCCTAAGGGTTCTTTCCAGCACGGCAGTGTGCCTGGTGCTGCTTCGGTCAAATCAGGCAACAAGTGCTCTAAGGCCATGTGATGTGCTAACGGGATGCTAACGGGGCACTGGCCCCTATGGTATGGGGGCGAAAACCCCTAACTACCCTAATCTATAACGGACCAGATTCGACCTCTAAATATCCCAAAGGGTCTCCCACGAAACCCCAGAAACAAAAAATTTTTCCCAGCCAAAAATGCGTCAAAACCATCATCGAAGTCAACCAGAGAAACTCATACCAGTAAAGACCACACCAGAGAATGTCCGAGAGTCACACGAAGGTCTTTACCATGCAAGTATGAATCTCCCAGCGGCTGCAAAGAATTGTGGTATGACTGAGAAAGAAATGAAAATGACATTTCATGAATATCTCAAGTACAACCAACCCATTGAGGACTATATAAAAACATTAGGAAATAATAAAAAAACTGATATATACTGAAGAATTGTAAAACACTCATATGAATATCAATGAATTTAGTACAGAAGTTCAGTATGACTCAGATACTGAAGATTACTTTATAACAATCCCACCATCACTCATTGATGAACTTCAATGGGGAGAAGGGGATGTATTAGAGTGGGAGTATCATGACTACAATGGCATTCCGGGCCTGCGCCTACATAAGATAGGCGAATAGTTTAGCACGCGAATTTCGATTGAATCATGGCGAAAAAAGACAAGACAAAACTTAATAATGCAAAACCAACAGAGTCATTTAAGACTCGGACGTTATCCTTTACTTCTCAAGATGGATCAGACTGTGCAAGTACTGCAGTACTTGGCACTACGGCAACCATGCCGATTGTACGATATAATCAATTTGAAGTTGGCAATGGTACACAGAGCTCTTTTTCTGGTACAGACTCATACGGCAATGAAATAAAGAATGCAACATTTCATGAGCGTGAACCTTTATACATGCGTTATAATTATATTAACGACATTGATGATTATGTTGATGGAGATACATCAAATCAGTTAAGTAATATTTTAAGTAGTGAATTCTTTTACGATCAAGATACAGAGGGCGAAGGTAAAAGCAAATCTAGAGTACCTAGGTATGAAAACGAAATTAGACCATTCATTACCTATGATGAAGAATATTTTCAACATGTTTATAACTGGCCTACAAGTCATACATTAAAACCAAGAACAGTTGGTGGGTTTATAGAAGAAGCAGCAATATGTGGTTGTGGAACTCCAAATGGTGGATCTACATCTACAACATATACTCCATATGCAGCATCAAATACATTTAATACAAGTTTTACATTAGATAAGACTCAAAGTGAAATTTATTGGGTTGATACTGATAGTGATGGTGATTGGGTTTATCGTAAGTTAAATTTTAATGCAACGACTGGTAAGCTTACTGGTGACGAAGGAGTACCAAATAATGTAGAAGCAACAATTCAATTTGATTTTGATTGGGATGATAAGCAATCTGTTGCTGGAGTTGCAGTTAATACATTAACTTGGAATGGAAGTGGTGTTACATTTCAACAAAGTGGGGAGAAAGGTAGTTCAAGTCAGACAGTTACCTTATCAGGAGGTGATTATGCAATGGACGTTATTGACAATCAAGGTGGATTTGATGTTGTTAATAGTGGAACTAGAATTAATTTTTACGATGGCCATGGTAGTGATATAAATGCCAAAGTTGTTATTAATGTAACTTCTGGTAATGCCTCATTTGATTCACGAGGAAATCTTTCAATTACTGGAACTCCTCCATCTAATGTGTCTAATGATGCAGATTATCTAACATCTAAAATTGGCGATCCGATAATTTATCAAGGTGGTACAGATGATAATTCAATTTTCTTTAATTATGAAGCAGAGAATGTAACAACTTCAAGTACGGATAAAAATTCTGACATTCAACATATTTTTGATGATCCTGCAAATGTAACAAATAGTCTAACATCATCAAATTCTAGTGTAGTAGTTACACCACAATCAGTTGCAGATCTTGGTGGTAAAGATAATTCACTATCAAGAAAACATTATTTGGTTACAATCACAGGTGTGAACTTATCATCACAAAATGATCTGAATATTACTGTCACTGGTGGTAAAACAGCATCAGGCATACGAAAAGATATAAGTGTTTCTAGAATAAAATTAGTCAATTCTACAACCTTTTTAGTGTGGTTTGTGAGTAGTGATGGTACAAATACGTTTATACGTGATTGGAATATAAAGTATGGTTATACAAATCCTTCGAGTACTTCTAATACTGGTTCTACAACTAAGTTATTGAGTATTGGTGATACAATTAATGGACATCAAATTACAAATATTATTAACTATGTTGTTGACGTAGCTTTAAAAAGATCAGTATCAAGTAAGTCTAAACAAGGAATTAACGAAACTAGAGTTACTGAATCAAAATTTATTTCTACAACTGGTGGCACAAATGGAGATTTTAGTCGTACTAATGGTTGGTTACATTTAAATGCAACTAATGATCTAGTATCAGGGATGGAAGTTTTTGGTGATGGTATTAGTGATGGTACATATATTACTGGAGTCGATAACACAAATCGAATTATTTACATCAACAAACCAATTGGTGATAGTAAAGTAAAAATTATAAAATTTGCTGATGCATCAGTCAATCGAGTAAGTGTTCATACATTATGTTATGCAACACTTGATGGCAATGGATCTAATTTTTCTGTAGATACTCAATATACATCAAATAATATCTCTATAATTGTAAGAGCGGGTAAGGGAATTATAAATCGTTCTGCAATTGTTGGAGTTTATAATAGTAAAGATAGAAAAGAAATTAAATATACACCAATATTTTATACATCAAATGATAAATGTACCCCTGAGGTAGATTCTGATGAATATGGTGAATTTATATTAGGTACTATTTCATGGAATGATGGTACTAAAGATACTAATGAGTATCTAATGACTTCTCCTAAGAATGAAACTGCATATAAAATTAGTGCCATATACTTAGCCTTTACATTAGCACCAATATCTAGAGATAAGTTTTATTATTTTCTGGAACTTTATAATCAAGATAAGAATATTATTACATTATATGAAAAAATTAATTCATATGTAATATCTAATATAGGTTCTAAGAAATCTGCATCAACTTATGATGATGTTTGTAGAGATTCTATTCAACTAGACTACTTTAAGTCTTATGATCCATTTCGGGAAATTGATATTCTGGATGAATCATCAACAGTACTTATCGATTCAATCAATGATGAGTGTATTTTAAAATTTCAAAGCGCACAAATTTCTCAAAATAGTGAACCATATTCTACAATTGACTCTGTGAAAGATAGATTTACGGAAGTTATTGAAAAATCTATATCAAATTCTTCAATTTTGAGTGAAGAATATTATAATAAACTCATAAATGATAAAGATTCCGTAGTAAATCGTGTAAAAGAAGCCACAAAGAAGACTAATGAGGTAGTTCCTGTTGAAACAAGGGTTGTTAATCTCCCACCTTCCGTGGAAGGATCTGATAATTCTGGTATAGATAACATTGCTTACTCTTATAGAGACATTCCTCCGGCAATGGATCGGGTAAAATATTACGTTGAGGATCTTATTATTTCAGATGATCGTTATATGAGTCCAAATCTAGACTTAGATCCCGGAACTACGATTAATCAACCAAAATTAATTTTTCGTTCAAAACCATGTTGGACAAATTCTGAATCTTCTCCTGTTATTCTTGATGTAACTGTGCCTGGTGTTGCAACTGCAAGTATAAACATTAATATAAACAAAAATTCTGATAACTATGTAACGGATATTACTACCTCTCTCGGCACTCTCACTTCATTAAAAACAAATAATCTCGTTCTTGGAACATCCAGTTCTCCAGGGTCAGGAGGAGAACCTGGAGCTCCTGGATATGTTGCTCCATCACCAGGTACTAGTGGGTCTGGGTGTAATTATACTGTGACCTGGAAGGCACCCAGTCCAAAAAGTGATGCTGATAACATTTATGTAGGAGAGAGATCAGAATCAATGGGTAGTGGTGCATATTATGAGGCAACCAATAGTTCATTACCTCCTATTTTGAGAGATTTAAATTATAAAGATCGTAGTAGTGATGATGACATCAGTAATCCCACTGTGTCATCATATCCAAAAGTTTTATGGGCACCAAATGTAAGTTACCAAATGGATTATTATAAACTATTTTGGTTTAGACTTAATGAACTTACTGATCTTATTGGGGAAACATTACAAAATTTAGGTAATCCATATATGGATTCTCCAATAAACACAACAATTACCGAAGATGTCACAAGTGTTAGTTCCAGCATAAAAGTTGCTAGCACTGTAGGTTTTCTTTCTTCTGGATATTTAATTATTCCAAAGTATACTAAAAAAATACAAACTGATGAAGGTGGTAACAATTCACCATTCTTTACTTATTCCGGTGAAGAAATAATTTATTATGGTTCAAAAACAGAGAATTCATTTGATAATATTATAAGAGGAGCTGTAGGTAGTTCTCCAGTGTTTTTAAAGACTATTACTGCTGGAGAAATGAAGAAAGGTACAAAATATAAAATTGTTATTCTTGGGAATACTGATTGGACATCATATGGTTCGGGCGATACTCCATCCATTGGTGATGTTTTTATTGCAACTGGTAAAGGTAAAGGTACTGGTGTTATAGAAGTGTTTGGAACTAATTCAGAAATTAATCCAGATAATACTATTTTACCAGGATCTCAAACAACTCCAAAAATTTCTGTTATAAGTAGTTATGAGAAGGGATTCAGTGTATCTCAACATTGGATTTATAGTCTTAAGGAGAACTAATGTCACAACAAGTAAGATTTGGAGATATCAACACCGATGGAGCTGCTGTTATTGGGTGTAAGGCTTTACGAACTTATATAAATGGAAGACCAGCAGCAACTGCTGGTGATATTGTTGCTCCTCATGATTCAAAACCAACTCATTTTGCTGTTACTACAACAAGAAGACCAAATGTAATTATTCAGGGTAGTCCTACTACTACAGTTGGTTCTTTTGATAGTTGTTTTCATGTTAGAATTACTGGGTCTCCTAATGTCATTATTACTTGACCTGTAATGATCAGTGTAGTATAATAACATTAGTTTGATAAAACAATTATGGCTAAATCAAAAGGTAGTTTGACAAAAAATGGTTGGGTTGCTGGCGCGCCAAAAATGACTCGTCAAGGTCGCAGTGTACATACTAAACTTTCTGCAACTAGTAGAAATAGAAAAAGAAAAGCATATCGTGGCCAGGGAAAATGAATTTAGTAGTCAATTTACCAGCAAAAAAAGTTTATGTGAGAAAAGAATATCTCACTGACCATCAAACTGGTTTTGGCGAATTTGTTGAGGGTGTCTGGGTATCAGCAAAGTCTATACCCGGCCGTGCTTTTTATTTTGAGACTTATCTCCCGGAATATGGGGCAATGTATGATAAACTTCCAATTAGTGCGTTCATGGACCGCCCAGAGACCCCTCAACCTGATTTAGATCTACCCAACTTACAGTTTTGGAATTGTATGGACTGATGAATATTTCTGGGAAACAGAAACAGAAACTAATTAACTTAATCAAAATTTTTTAAAAATGGCAAATTCACCAAATCCAGAATATATTCCATCTATCATGTATGAACAATTTGGTACAGTTGTTTTAATAACAAACCCCAAATCTGATATTTACTTGAAGAGTGTAAATAAGTTAGATTTACGGAATTGTGAAAAAATGAAAAAAGTACAATAAAACTAGCATATATAGTATACGGTAAGACTCTGGATTAATGGCTCAATATCTTGGTTCTACAACCAATAAGAGATCTTTAGATGATAAATATCTGGGAAAAGTTTCCCGGTCATTTAAGGATATTAGCTTTAATTTTAGTCTAAATCCTATTACTAATGATATTGTAGTTTTAAAAAATGAGGAAGCGATTAAACAATCAGTAAAAAACTTAGTTTTAACTAGAGTTAATGAAAGATTATTTAATCCATCGCTAGGTACAGATGTAACTTCTTACTTATTTAAGTTACATACAAAAACATCTGCGAATGCTTTAATATCAGAGATAGAACGGGTATTACTTGCTGAAGAATCTAGAATTTCATTATCAGCAATTGAAGTTGATGTTGAACCCGACTCTAATAATTTTGATGTTTATATAGAATATCTTATAGTTGGATTACCTCCAGCTTTACAGAACTTGTCATTTGTACTAGTCAGAGAAAGTTAATTAAATGGAATTACCTATAGTATCGGCTTTAGAATTTGAGCAGATAAAAAGTTCTATAAAGAACTATATAAAAACACAAAATAGTTTTACTGGATATGATTTTGAAGGGTCAAACCTTTCAATGCTAATTGATATACTAACTTATAATACATTATATACTTCATATAATGTAAATATGGCAGCAAATGAGTTAAATCTTGATACTGCTGTTCTTAGAGATAATGTAGTATCTATTGCAAAGAGACTAGGATATAGATCAAATTCTTACAGGTCATCTAAATTAACCATAGATCTTACTATTGGTACTTCTAGTAATCCTTTACCTACTGATAGTAGGTACGTTACCTTGAAAAAGGGTAACGTTCTTTCTGCGTCACCTGGTGGAGAAACGTTTACATTTTTAGTAAGAAATAATATAGAAGTTGATAGTTTCGGAAAAACTAGTGTAACTATTAAAGATATAGAATTATATGAAGGAACAGAGTTCTCTATTTTCTATACTGTAGATACATCTAATGAAAATCAAAGATTTTTTATACCAAATAATTTTGTTGACTCAAATACAATTAAAGCTTATGTAATTACTGATCCAACAAATAATGTCGAGAAAGAATATACTAAAAAAAATACTATTGTAAATGTATCTAATTCAGACGAAATTTTCTTTGTCGAAGAAGTACAAGATCAAAAATATGAAGTAATTTTTGGTGATGATGTAATTGGAAGGAAACTTAATGATGGAGAAATTATAAGACTTGATTATATAGTTTCTTCAGGATCTAAATCAAATAATATTAATACTAGTAGTGGTAATATCAAATTAATAGGATCTGTAGAGTCAAAAAATGATGCTGGTGATGGTAGTTCAATTTCTTATGCTGGCATTACTCCTGTATATAAAGACAAATATTCCGATGGTGGTAGTGAATATGAAAGTGTACAATCAATAAAATTTAGAGCACCAAGATACTATGCATCACAGGAAAGAGCTGTTACTCTTTCTGATTATGAATCACTAATAAAACAAGTATATCCAAATGCTGATTTGGTCAAAGTTGTGGGTGGTGAGTCACTAATACCTCCACAATTTGGTAAAGTTATTATAACTATTAAACCACTGGTTGGAGAAACTGTTAGTTTTGCAGAAAAACGTAGAATTATATCTGAACTAAGAGAGTATAAAGTTGGATCTATTGAAGTAGAAATAAAAGATCCGATTAATATTACTATAGTTGCTAGTCCAAATGTAATATATGATAAATCAAAAACAAAAAATTTAGACTCAGAACTTAAATCTTTAATTAATGAATATATACAAGACTATATTTCTAACCTAACTTTCCGTAATTTTGGTGGTGAATACTCTGATCTTTCCTTACGATGTGGTATAAAATCATTAGATCCTGCAATTAAATTTGTTTCAGTACCAATTTATTTAAGTCAACAGGTTAATTTAACTAAAGGTGTTGAGAAAATATATTACACTGATTTTTATACACCATTAAATACTGGCGTTACAGGAAATTTCTTTTTACTTTCTGAACCATTTTGTCATAGAAATATTTCTTTGCCTGTTCATTTAGCATCACTTACTGGTTGCGAAAGCGATAATAAAATATATCTTATAACTACAGATGGTACTATACTTAAAGAAGTTGGTACTGTGGATCCATCTACCGGTAGTTTGGAATATGTTATACAACCATGTCAGGGAGATGAATCCACAGATGGATCCACAACTGCAGATCCAGATGGATCCACAGTACCAATAAATATCATTGTGGCGCCAGAAGTTTTAGATATTGTGTTTGGTGATGATATTGTTCCTAATTTTGAAACTAATGAAGTTTCTACATTAGATGATATTATTGGTGTAGGTGATATAGGAGATATCTTAGGTCCTGATGTGCCAGTTATACCTAACATTAATACTTTTCCACCATCTACTGGGGACTTAACTGTTCCTGAAGGAAATACATTAATATCTTCACCAGGAGGATCGCTAGTTGTTTCACCTATTATACCACCTACTATAGTTTTACCTCCAGTACCAGATACTGATCCAAACGACTTTACTAGTATAGAAGACTTCACACCAGAAACAAATCCATATTCCTGCTCATGAAATATTTAGAAGAAAAAACTTCAAATGTATCAATTCTAGTTGAAAATCAATTTCCTAGTTTTGTACGAGAAAATAATAGTAAATTTATAGAATTTATTTCCTCTTACTATGAGTCTCAGGAAAATAAGTATAATTCACTTGATGTAGCTTCAAATTTAATTGATTATTATAATATTGGTTATTATAGAAAAGATAAACTTGTAAAATATGTAAAATTAAATGAAACTAGTAATATTAGTAAAACATCAACTACTATAAACGTAGAAAGTACTAAAGGTTTTCCTGATAAAAACGGATACATTCAAATAAATGATGAATTTATATTTTATAAATCTAAAAATAATTCTCAATTTTTAGATTGTGTAAGAGGAACTTCTTCGTTAGTACTTAGTAAAAAAGTTATATCTGAAGTTAAATTAGAAAATTCTGTAGCATCAGAACATAATAAAACTTCTTTAGTTAGAAATATTGCATATGATTTTACTGAAGAATTTTTACAAAGAATAAAATCTGAGCTTGCACCATTAATACCAGAAGTTCTTAATGAAAATTTAGATTTATCATCTTTTATAAAAAATATAAAGTCTTTTTATTCTTCTAAGGGTAGTTTAAACAGTCATAGGATTCTGTTTAAAATTTTATTTAATGATAGAAAAATTAATATTAAATTTAAACCACGTGGCAAAAATGCAGTTTTAAATATTAATAATTCTTTTGGAAAAATTCGTTTTGAAGATGTAACTATTACAAATGGTGGTACTGGATATGATAATAGGACTAGTGGTGGTGTTTTAATAAATTCTCCGATAATTGATATCATAGGTAATGGAACAGGATCACTTAATAATACTACAAAATTAATAAAAAATAAATCTGCAGTAATTAATGTAAATAGTATTAATTCTTCCGGAACGATTGATGGTATTGTTGTAACGGATGAAGGTGCAAATTATGAAGGTGCTATTACTTCTAGAATACGACCTAGAGCTTTTTATGAAGATCAGATAGTAAGGAATGTTGCTGGTACTGGTTCTGGTAGAGTAGAATATTATGATGCATCTACAGATGAACTTATTCTATATGATATTGTAGGATATTTTTTACCAAACGAAGAAATTTACTCTGATACTATAGAAAAGCCCAGAGCTTTTATTTCGCAATCTTACGTAAAACCAACTATTAGCAGAAATGGTTCTGAGGTTATTGGCGAAAAACAAAATATAGAATTTCCAAAAGAATATACATTTAAGACTTCTAATTCTAAGATTGGCGAGAAAAAATCAGCTAAAGTTAGATTATTAGACGGATATAGGTTAACTAATAATTCATTACCAAGTGTAGTTAATTTTAAACAGGATCAAGATAAAATTTTTGGTGTTGATGGTGTTAATATTGAAATAGATAATAGTACTTCAATAATTAATAATATATTTGTACTTGATGTTACTACTAATAGTGACATTAATAAACTATTCTTACCTCCATCTACTGTAATTACGTTATCTGAATCTAACATATCATCATCAACAACTAACTTTGTTGTAACTGTAGATGAAGCAACAAGATTTCCAATTACAAATGGTATTTTCCATGTTAATGGAAAAGAAATTTTTTATAAAAATAGATCAGCTAATCAGTTCTTTGGCTGCGAATATTTGACTGATATCGGACAATCTTCTAAAGGAACGTTTAATCTTTCCGTCAAGGATACTGTAGTTTCTGTCGCAAGATTAAAATATTCTGATGCATGGCAAACGGGAATAATTTATAATATTGGAACGTATGTTTATAGTGGGGATAATTATTATATAGCCAAAAACACTGGTACATCAGGAACTGAATCTCCTGTACACACCAAAGGTAAAGTATATGATGGTACCATTGTTAATGCAACCCCGGTTGAGTGGGAATATGTTGGTAAAAATAGACTAGATCATACTCTTTATATTGATTACAATGATTCATCTTTGACAAATCCTAGATTTGAATTATTAGCGCTTCCGGGAAAAATTTATATTGAAGATGGCGGTTCTCTTCATACATTAGATAAGTATGAATTTGCAAAATATGATAGTCCAAATGTAGATGCGTATAGTTTTAGTACGAGTGAAATATCTGATAGATTATCACTTTTACTTGGAACTAATTATAATTGGACTAGACAATCTGTTACAACTAATGCCAGTTATAGTACTGCTAAAAATAATAATATTGAAAATAACTTTCCATCATATAAATCTTTAGTTGCATTTAATTCTCAATATGATTATGGTGATTACATTTATGTTGCATCTACAGGTGTGCCTAGGTGGTGGCAAAATATTGTAAATTTAGACACTACATTATCTGGTAGTGACCTTAAGAAAATTGCATTTACTAATCAAAAACTTTTAACTAGGTGGAAAAAAAGTGGACTAATTTCCGATACTCAAGCTATAGGATCTGGTAGAAAAACTAAACAAGCTATTGGACTTAATATTGATGCTATTCAAGTTAATTCATATAAAGGAAATACAATATCTTATGGATATGTGAATAGTTTTTATATATCTGACGGCGGTGATTATAAATCTGTATATTCTGAAGATGGTAATGGATATGGGTACACTATAGATAATACAAAATTACCAATTTTAAAGTTAAAAGGATATACAACAGAATTAGATTATAATTATAATCTAATATTGATATCTGGTTCTATTAAATCAATCAATTTTACAAAATTAAATGCTGTTTGGTCTTCAAATTTAACTGGATTTAGTTCTAAACCAAAAATTGAAGTTATTAATAATAACCCATTAATTAAATTAGAATTTAGTAACTTTAATGGTATTAATGTAACAAATTCCAGAATATCTAAGTCCAATCATGGTCTTACAACAGGAATAAAAATTTTATTTACTACAAAGAATAATAACGAATACTTTAAAAAATTAATATCTAAAGAAGAATATTACGTTAGAAAGTTTAATAATAATAATTTTACATTACATGCTACAAAGTCAGATGCATTAATGGATATTAATGCAATTTCTTTATCTTATTATACTGGTACATCAAATGTATCATTTAAAATTCAATCCGATATACGAAATCCTATAAATTTTAGCGAAACTGAGTTAGATATAAGTTATAAAAATGGAACTATAGATAATATTATAATTAAAAAATCTGGTTCTGGATATGTAGAGTTACCGTCGATAAGAATTTCTGGTGGTGGAAAAATTGATGGTGGTAATGAATGGTATATGGATGTTCCATATAGTTATAATTCAGACAGAATTATTGATTTTTCTGGACCATTAGTTTCTAAGTATAACTTTGATAAACAAAATTTTAATGAGTTGAATGAATCAACAAATCTTATTAGTGGTTTCAATACAATACAAGAATACTTTAGTAATCCACCAACTGTATCAGTTGATAACGGTAATGGTGCTAACGCAATAGCTTTTACATCAAACGGAAAAATCATATCGTTATCTGTATTAGATAATGGTTCAAACTATTTGACACCTCCGGAAGTAGTAATTACTGCTAATGATGCTGGCACGGGAGCTGTTGTGGAATCGATTATACAAAATGGTTCTGTTATTGGTTTTAATATTAAAAATCCTGGTAGTGGTTATACATCTTCTCCTAATATTAAAATTTTATCAACAGAAACTAAATCTAGTATTACATGTAAACTGAGAGAATGGACATTTAATTTAGTAAGACAACTTAAAAAACTTGATAGAATTGATCCATATGGTGGTTATGTATATGATAATACTGATGATAATCCATCAGGGGCCCTGAATAATGATAATTTTAAACTTATAGATTATATTAATGATTTTCCAAAAGATCTGGATGCAAAACAATATTATTTAATCAAAAATACTGATAAGTTACTAGCAAAGTATACACTAGAAAAATGTCCTACATCTATTATTTCAAACATAGAAGCTGAGCTTGGCAAAACTCAGGATACTTTTACTGACAGTGAAATATTAACTAAAATCCCATTACATTCTCCAGTTGTTTGTGTATCATATGATGGTATTCCTATTTACGGGGGTGAAAAAGTTTTAGATGAAAGAAATATTTCTATAACACCATCAACAACATATGTATCAACTAAATCTAGATATAAGTTAAAATATAGTACAACATCTTCTGGTAGTAATGAAATAACTCACACTCATAATGGTACGACATATTATATTAGCAGAGTAGGTGGCCCTTCAATTACAAATTACCCAATTGGTTCATTTATTGAAGATTATGAATATAATGAAGGTGATGATAATGATTTAGATGAACATAATGGAAGATTTTCTATTACTCCAGAATTTCCTGAGGGTAGATATTGTTATTTTACAACATCAACATCATATGATTCCGTTACAAATTCATTAACGGATTCAGATTTTAGTGGATTTCCTTATTTTATCGGAGATTCATTTGCATCAGACTATGATGAATATATGAATTGTCAGAATAGAACTTCTGATAAGATACCATCTGTATTTACTAGATCATTTGAAAAAACTATTCCACCTGTACCAGTTTTTGGTTTTACTGGGATAGATCATAATGATGAATATCCAAAAGAATATAATAATATAAGCAAAGTTGTAATGAAACCGTTTTTAACAACTGGTTCTGTAGATTCGGTATTAGTTGAATCTAAGGGTGATAATTATAAAGTTGGTGATAGATTAATACCCGACAACAAATTGACTTCTGGATCTGGATTTAGTGCTATAGTATCTAAAGTGAGTGGTAAACCAATTACAAGTATTCAAAAATCTTCAAATTTATTAGAAACTACATTTACTACAGGTACTATTAATCATAATTTAACAATAAATGATTTTGTTTATTTTGACTATGAATATAGTAGTGCGATTGATATTTATTTACATGATAACTATCTTAGTCAAGATGTAACTGTAAGTAATATTGTTGAGGTATCTAATGTTAATGTAACTATTACCGAAGAAAATATAATATCGGGTTTTCAAAATATTGATTCTTACTCCGGTAAATCTTTTTATGCAATTAACTTAAATTTTAAATATACTTATTCTTTAAAACTACCACCTTCAGCAGATTTCTTATTAACATATGATATTGAAAAAAGAAATGAGTTCTTTACATTAGAAGAGTCTCCAGCAAATACTGTAGTATTAAATGCAGAAAAAATTCCTAATAGATTATATTTGCATGTAGGTAATAGAATATATGAAATTAATAAATCAAAAGATTATTATGGTATACAAAGAGTAGAAAAAGTAACACCATTTTCATTTACTATTAAAACTCCAGAAAAAACAAGTGGTTACGAAACTATAGGAATTTCATATGATGCTAAATCTTATGGTGCATCAGGTCCGCTTGCAGAAGTTTCGGTTTCAAGTGGTGGTTCTGGATATAAAAAATTACCCAAAATTTCTAAAATTATTAAAAAGGGTACAATAGATACTATTGCTGGGAATGGTAAGGCAATAGTTCAAACATATTCTAACACCATTGGTAAAATTAAAAAAATAACTTATAATTCTTCCGGAGAATCATTTACATCAAACGGGGTTGTAAATCATTATGTAAATATACCCGCAACCGCTAAAATAATTAATAATTTTGAAATATCTAGTATTGAGGTTTTGAATGGTGGTAATAATTATAATAATGAAATTACATTATTAGTTAATGGTGTAGAGAATCTTGCTGTATTGGAAGCTAAAATTTCTTTTGGTTCTATTGCAGCAGTAAAAGTCATTGATGGTGGAATTAATTTTAGCGAAGAACCAAATATTACAATAAAGACTCCCATCAATGGAAGTGTTGGTAGTGGTGCTATTTTAAAAGCAAACATAAGAAGAAAAAAATTGATAGTGAACCAAAAAATTACTGGTTCAGCTAATTCTATATTGTTTCCCGTAGATATAGAATCAACTGTAGTTTCATTTGACCAAGACTCATCTACAATTGAATTTGATGAAAATGTTGGACAATTTAAGGATGGCGATGATATTAAAATCAATAATAAAATATATGGAAAGATAAAAAAAATTAGTAGATCTAGGGCATATTCTAGGGTTAATTCTACTATTGATCTCCCACCAAATAAAACAAATATATCTGGTACATTAAGTGATAGTTTACAAAAAATTACTGACAGTAATTATTACCAAGATTGGTCATACACTATCACATCGTCTAGGGATACAAAAGACTGGAAATCTCAACAACAAATTAATACGCACCCAGCTGGATTTAGACAATTTGGCAAAAAAATAATTGAACGAAGAAAATTCTTCTTCAGAAATCCACTTGATGTTTTTAAAAGTAGTGCAATTTTTACTACTGTAATCTCCAATAAACTTGATCTTAAATTAAAACTCGCATCCTGTGGAAAAACTAGAATTTTCTTACCTAGTTCTAGTATTGGATCTTCAGGTTTTGATGTAAATGATTTCATAATAGGAATGGAATCTGGAGCTATTGGTCAAATTATTGAAATTACAACAAACTCAATACTAGTTAGACTTTTTAGTGATATTGATTTTATTAGTGGTGAAGTTATTATAGAAATTAGTAGTGAATATGCATCTGGTGAATCAACCGAAACATTAAAAACATTTAATTTTTGGAATGGAATTTATCAGGAACCTAGTATAAGTTATAATGTTTCATCTGCTATTGGTAGTGGTCAAGTAATTTATATACCAAATTATTTGGTTGATGATAATGATGAGATTACTCTTTATCATTTTGATACTGAAATTGAAAAAATGGATGTTCAAATTATCACTAAAGATCAAGTAACCGTTACTATCACAAAAAATAATATACCAGTATCACATAGCAATATAGATAAATTTATAATTTCAATTGGTGGAATTGTTCAGGATCCAAATTCACTTACTGTATCAGGAAATACCTTTGATTTGTCAGGATCACTTGGTTATGATTCAAAACTAATAACAGTTAAACATGATAATCTTAGTAAGTTAACACTTTCAGGTGGTACAGGTACTACTCGCACCATTACATCTGGTCAAACAATCACTAGTGATTGTCAGTTATTGTTATTCAGAACCGGTGTTTCTCAATCACAATTATTTACAGATTTTAGTCGTTCAGGAAATGTAATTACATTTTCGGAGAGTATTTCAGCTGGTGAAGTTTTTGGTTGGCATATTAATGAGACAGTTCAGTGTCAAGGAATTCAGGGTTCTACTATTAATCAACATACAATTGAAAAACTAACTCCATGTCAAAAGACTAGATTTACTCAAGTATTTGAATCCAATTCAGTTAGAAAACCAAAATCTATTACTGAGATTAGAAAGGAAACTCTTAGTGGAACTATGGTTCCTGTTAGTAACACCAGAATAGAAGGATTTAATACTAAATTTTCATATACAACTCCTAGTAGTTCTGGTAGTTATGTGGAAGTTATAGATAAATTACCTTTAGATAATAGCACAACAACATTTAATATGACAGTTGATGGATACACACACATTCCATCAAATGGTGAAGAGAGTCTAGTCGTAAATATTAATAACCAGATATTGGATCATGATCAGTATTCTATATCTGGTTCTACAATAACCTTTTCTAATACATATCCAGCTTCGACTGAATGTACTATAATTGATTTTGTTAGTGATTACCTATCAAATACTAGTAATGAACGGGGTTCTATATTAGATAGATTAAATGTCGAACAAAACGGCGTCAGAACAACATTCAACCTTTCTACAAATGGAGTTCCTGAGTACACAAAAAATGTAGGTGATGTTTTTACAATTAAAAATAATCAATTATTAAAACCTGATTCTACAACTCAATCATTAACAACTAATAAAGTAACTTACGTTACTGCTCCTACATCTGGTGATAATATACAATTGTTATATTTTAACCGACAATTAACTCCAGCTAACACTAAAAATGTAGTAGTTAATATTTCACAATGTTTTAATGATACAGAGTTAACTTTTCCATTAACAATAAATGGATTATTACAAACGTCAATATCGGTAAATCATATTTTTGTTGTTAGAAATGGAGTGTTTCAAAAACCTGGTACAGATTATACTTTAACAAATAGTAGTTTTATTACATTCAGTGATGCTATACATTCTTCTGAAACTATTCATGTTTACTATTCATACAATGGACTAAATCAAAATATTATTTTAGATTCCTTAACAGGTATCAATGGATCTCAAACAACCCACAATTTAACTGACAGTGGTACTGCGTTTACACCCCCAAATGCAGATGATTTGATGGTATTTAGAAATGGTGTAATTCAAAACCCAACAGAAGATTTCACAGTTAGTGGTAGCACAATAACATTTACTACTGCTATACAAACTACCGAAACTACATTTATACTTTATACACATAGTTCAGAAGAACTTAGTATTTCTAGTTCATCTGCACAGTCAAGTAGTGTAATGAGATATACATTAAGTACAACTATTGCATCTTCCGATTATGATGAAGTTGTTGTATATGCTGATGGAGCTCCAAGATTTTTTAATAAAGGTGACTTTACTGTCAGTGGAAATCAGATTGATTTAACTCATACTGATGGTATACCACCAACAAGTATTTTTATTGTAAAATATCCTACCGTAACTTTTTTCGATGAATTGCAAAATTGCCCAGATGGGACTAGAACAGATTTTAGACTTATTTACAATAATGCAAATTTAAATAATGCAGACGTTACTGAAGATGCTGATATCTTAACAATAAAAAATGGAATTATTTTAAATCCAGGTAATGAATACAGTATTAATGCTTCTGCAACACTAGTAACTTTTACTACTGCTCCACTCGCAACAGATAACTTATATTGTATAAGAATGTATGGAAACGATGAAGTAAGTATAACAAATACTACAGGTAATACTTATACTTTAGGTTCATCGTATACTGGATCTGATAGAGAATCATTAATTGTATATTCTAATAATCAAGTCAATATTTCTGATGTTGATTTTACATGGGTTAATAACAATACCATCACACTTTCAGCTGCTCATACTACTGGTAGTCTATTTGCAATTAAATTTAATGGTGTAACCAGTCTTTTGGATGAAATTAATACACCATTCAATGGAAATAGAACTATATTTAACTTATTTGAAACCATGGAAAATTTTGTACCATCTGGTACTATAGATAATGATGGAGTTTCAAGTGATTCTAGTATCTTAGTAACAAAAAATGGTAAATTATTAGAATCTGGATATGATTATACATTAAGTGGTGGTATTAAAAGTAGAATTAATTTTACCACAGCTCCTGAACAAAGTGATATAATTTCTATCCGTTCTGTTGGGTCATTTGATAAATTGGATACTATCTCTAGCGGATCTGGCACCCAATTCCCACTACAGAAATCTAGTTCTCCATATTATCCAAACGCTCACATTGAAAGACCAAGAGAACTAGAAAATCAAATTATTGTTACCAAAAATGGTAATATTCAAAGTCCTGTGTACGATTACTATATTGATAATAATACTATTGTCTTTATGAGTTCTGTTACTGGTGCTAGATTATCTTTTATTGATTTTCGTGGTGCTCCTAGTGATGTTGAAGTTATTACTAGACTTAATGAAATATCAGTTGGAGACAAGATTACTATCTCTGGTGAATCAGAACCAAGAAGTGTGACTTCTGTACTATCTCCAACGGTAATCGAAACTGCATCATATACTGATAATTCTCCAGAAAACTTTGCTGCTACTGTATCTTATTCTGGCGGTGAAGTTACTAGTTTAACTATGACTAATGGTGGTGCATACTATGAAAATAATGTAATTATTCTTACAAAAGGTCCTGGTACTAGTATTCAAGCCACTGCTAATGTTGATATGTTTACCGGTGAAAACATCGTAGATTCTAGTACAATTAATATTACTAATCCAGGAAGTAATATCTATGCCAATCAAGAGGCAATCGCAACCGTATTTGGATCAATTTATAAAGAACTACCTCTTCATGTATCTAGTATTGTGAAAGCAACTAAACTTGCTTCTAATATAAATGCAAATATTGAAACGGTTTCATTATCAAATACATCTGGAGTATCTTCTAATTCTCCATCAATAACAATCTCAGCACCATCTCATTCTGGCGCCAATGCATCGTTCAATATATTTGTTTCTGGTGGAGAAGTGAGAAAAGTTGAAATTGTTTCTGGTGGTTCTGGATATGATGATACAGAAACTACTATAGAACTAACTGGTGGCGGTGGAACTGGTTGTGTGCTCGAACCAGTTCTTAGTGGAGGTGTATTTACTGGAGTTACTGTTAGAAATACTGGAGTTGGGTATGACACATTTAGTGTGATTGTTGATAGTGAAGTTATTGAATATACTACCGTAACTAGTAATAGTATTACTGGATGTACTAGAGGTGCCAGAAATACTACTGCTGTATCTCATGATGCACAAATTGAAACAGGTACGGATGATCCATCTACGTATACATTAGTATACTTCGAAAATCATGATGATTATCTATGATAAATAACAGTACAAATATTAATAGGAAAAATAATGCCCTCACTAGTAACTGATAATTTTAGGGTTTTTGCAGCTGAACAATTTATTGAATCATTGGAAGAACCATATAATTCCAGTAATACTCCTGAAAGCGATGCTTCAGCAGCTGCCCAAGCATACAGAAGTAAACTTTACTTATTTACAGGGAGATCTCAAAATTGGACTTTAGAGAAATATGATGGTGTATCTTCTGTAACAGAATTTTCACCTCCAGAACCATACGATTCATTTAATGATTTAAATGAAGTTTATGATGATATGATTTCTTTGAAGAGAGTCAATAGAGCAGATCTTTCTCAAGTAGTTAGAAGAATTAATTGGCAGACTGGAGTAAAATATGATATGTATAGAGATGATTATTCTAAGGTAAATCCATCATTAAATGGACAAACTAGTTTATATGAGTCGCAATTTTATGTAGTTAATAGTGATTTCAAGGTATATAAGTGTATTTTTAATGGAACGGATGCAGATAATACTACTGGTAAAGTATCAACCGTAGAACCAACAGGAACTGAAACAACTTTTGAAACTGATGGTGGTGATGGATATATATGGAAATATATGTATACCATTAGTATTTCAGATTATGTTAGATTTGTATCCTCAGATTTTATTCCAGTTAAAACTGACTCATCAGTTGCTGCAGCAGCTGTTGATGGTGCTATAAATCAACTGGTACTGACAAATAAAGGTTCTGGTATAACTAATGGCACATATTTTTGTCCAATACTCGGTGATGGTAGTGGTGCTGTAGCAAAGTTTATTGTAACTTCTGGATCAGTATCCACGGTAGCTATACAAAGTGCCGGTACTGGATATACAAGAGGAAAAGTTATCTTGACTGAAGGTTATGCTACAGCAACGAATGCAGGATCAAGAACAGGAACTGTAACACCACTGAGTATAACAGTTGATGTTGTGATTGGACCACCTGGTGGTCATGGATCAAACCCTGCTTTAGAACTTGGTGGTTTTAGAGTTATGATCAATAAGTCATTAGACTTTTTAGAGGGTGATGGAGATATTCCAGTTAATTCTCAATTTAGAAGATTTGGTTTGATTTCAGATCCACAAAACTTGTCATCAGAAGATTTAACTTCAACTACTGCTACAGCTTGTTTTGCTGTAAAATTTCCATTAACTGGTACTGGAGCTCCCAGTGGAGATTTTGCGGCTGGACAGAAAATTACTCAGCCTACTACTGGTGCTATAGGAAGAGTAATTCACTATGATACGGTTTCTAAAGTTTTGAGATATTATCAGAATGAATGGTTGGATGCTGATAGCAGTCAAAGTACTGCATTCAGATATAAAAATATTCCTTTTAGTGGGACTAATCAAATAACAAACGGTGCGAGCCCAGCGGTAACTGGAACTCCTGATGCAACTGCAGATTCGGTATCGTTTGGTGTAAATTTTACTGATGGATATGCTACTCCAGAAGTTAAAAAAAATAGTGGTAATATTATCTATGTTGAAAATAGAAAAGCAGTGAATAGATCAAATGATCAAATTGAAGATGTTAAATTAGTAGTAGAATTCTAAAATAAATAATAAAAAGTAAAACACCCTGAAGGCTCACAATAATGCAGGAAACAAATACTAAAATATCTCCGTATTTTGACGATTTTGATAGTTCAAAAAATTATCAAAAAGTACTATTTAAACCGGGATATTCAGTTCAGACAAGAGAATTAAATACTCTTCAATCAATTTTGCAAAATCAAATTGAAAGATTTGGTCAGCATATATTTAAGGATGGATCTCTTGTTATCCCCGGTAACGTAAATTATGACCTTTTAGCTAAGGCTGTTTTGATTCAACCTATAGTAAATGGATTTTCTGTAGAGTCAACTCTTAGTTCTCTAAAAGGAAAAGTATTAACTGGGGCTACTTCTGGTGTTAAAGCTGAAGTCACAAATACATTAACCAGTACTCTTTCCGAAAAAGATACTAATACGTTGTATGTTGCTTACAATTACGGTGGTATCGAGGAGGAAGGTGTTCAGATAAAAGAATTTAAAAATAATGAAGTTCTCCTGGATTCGTCTGGTAATGCTGTAGCAGTTACTGCAGTACAGAATGCAACTGCTTACAGTGGATCTACTGCTACTATTAATTCTGGTGTTTATTTTGTTAGAGGATTTTTTGTTGAAGTTTTAACTCAACAAATTATATTAGAACAGTATTCTATAAGACCATCATATAAGGTTGGTCTTCAGATTATTGAGAAAGTTGTTACTTCCGAAGAAGATTCTAAATTATATGATAATTCTACAAATGCAAGTAATTTTGCATCGCCGGGAGCAGATAGATTACAATTTGAACTAAAATTAGTAAAACAAAACCTTTTAATTTCTGAAAATTCTAATTTTATTGAATTATTAAGATTTGAAGATGGTAATATAACCCAACAAGCTGATGCATTACAATCAGCTTATTCTGAACTAGAGAGAAATTTAGCTAGAAGAAGTTATAGTAATCATGGTAGTTTTACTACAAGACCATATCAAATTAAAATTAAAGAAGCTCTTAATAATGGAACTAATGGTGGCATATATAATCTAAATGATGTTACCATTGAAGGTAAGATTATTGTTAATGAAATTCCTGCTGGTGCTGTAGTTTCGGCTGTCGGTGAATATGGTGATGGTGTATCAACATATATTATTGGTAAGGATTATTTTGTTATAGAACTTTCAGAAGGTAAAGCATCTGTAGAAGGTTTTGAAGTTCTGAATGAAAAGAAACAATATAGAATAGTACCAAAACCAAGAAAAACACAGTCAATTAACAACGAGGGATCTATACTACAAATTGGTTCTTATGTAAATGTATCGGATGCTAGTGGGACTGTTAATTTTAATGATGAATTAAAATTATCTGATGTAGATGGTGTTCAAATTGGTATATCAAAAGCCTTAGGTCTTAATGGAAGTAACAAATTATATGTTACTGATGTATCTGTTTTTGATAAATTAACTTTATCATCTGTTGCTGGGATTGCGGTTGGTGATTTCTTAACTGGATCTATATCTGGAGCTACAGGGTTTGTTCATGATATAGGTGGTTCTGTAGTTAGACTAAAACAAGTTTCTGGTTCATTTAATTCAAATGAACTAATAAAATCAAGTAACTTTTCACTTCCTAGTACTACTACCATAACTTCAATAAGTAAAGGGGTATTAGAAAATGTTAGAACATTCAGTAAAACTAGTGGTTTTTCCTGTACTGTTAAACTAGATTCAGTTTCCTTGTCAGGATCTTCATTTACGGTTTCTGGTACTGGTCTCACTGGCGTAAATACTTCATTTGGTTTCGAAATATTTCCACAATCAAAAATAAAGTTGGGTAATGAAACTCCAGTTGAAGTATCTTCTGTAACATCAAGCACAGTCACATTATCTACTGCCGTCACATCGGGTACATATTACAGTGCATCAAAACAAATTTGTAAGTTACATACTTCTAAAAATGGTTTAACTAATAGAATATCTTTAAAACCAATTGAATCTAGTGAAGATTATATTCACAGTAGATTAATAACAGAAAATACTACAGCAGGTAGTGGTGGACAAGTTACTATACAAGTAGAATCTGGTAATGTTATTAATAAAGACAATATAATTGTAACTAATAGTTCAGGTAAAGTTACTGGTGCTGTAACTACTCAAGTAGATACTAATATTGTTACTCTTACTTCTACTGGGTTAACTAGTGGAGAATCAATAACTGTATATTATACAGAACAAATTGGAAATCCAACTATTAGAACTAAAACTAGGAAAAATTATAACTTCCTGGAAGTATCTAAAGCAAAATCTGCTTCTAATAATGTTTATGGTACTAGATATACAGATAAAGAAATATCTTTAAAGTTTTCGGATGTAATTAAAGTACATGCGATTCACCAATCAATTAACGATAATAGTAGTTCAACTGAGTTATTTGATTCTTTATTGTTAAATGATGCCACTAATATTAATATTGGAGATATAATTAAGAAAGGTAATATTAGAGCAAGAATTGTATCTAAGAATTCAAATCTGGTTTATGTTGTATATTTGTCAGGAACTAAATTTCAACCAGGTAGTAATTTAACAATATCTGTTGATGTTGTATCATCAAATTCAGTATCGGGGATATTTATTAGAACATCTACATATGGAAAATATATAAATGTTAAGGATGATTTTAAAGTAGTTAGAAATGATACTAATAATTTTTATAGAATATCAAAACTAGTTAGAAAAAATTCTGCAGCTGAACCAAATAAAAAACTGGTTGTTGTATTTGATTATTTCGAACACAGTAATACACAAAATGATTTTTACTCCAAAGAATCATATGGATCAGTAAGTTATGAGGATATTCCTCAAGCTTTCAATTTTGTATCTATGGCGGATATGATTGATTTTAGGTATACAGTTTCTGCGTCTTCGGGATCTGCAATTGGAACTATATCATCTCCATTTTCAGAAACTGCTACTAATTCACCATTTAATATATACGAAGCATCATTTGGTAGTAGTCAAAAGATTCCTTCAGCTGAAAATATATTCATATCTGACTATAATTTTTATACAGGAAGAGTTGATAAAGTATATCTTACTATAGCTGGTGAAAAATATGGATATAATTCAGGAGCACTTAGAGTAATTCAAGGTTCAGATTCTCTAGAACCTGGTTTATCTGATGATGAAAGTGCAGGATTACTTATAGCGACTATCCATCTTCCTCCATACTTGAAGGATGTTACTCAAGCTGAAGTTAAGATGGAGAAGACTAGAAATTATACTATGAAAGATATAGGAAAACTTGAAGATAGAATTATTAATCTTGAGGAGTATACTTCTTTATCTTTATTAGAAGTTAATACAAATAATTTAAATATACTAGATGAAGAAGGTAAAAATAGATTTAAAAATGGATTTGTAGTTGATGGATTTGTCTCGACTGATGTTGCAGATTTAAATAATGAAGATTATTCTGCTTCTATTGATTTAAATAAAAACTTAGTCAGACCATATCCATCAGTAACTGGTATTGGTTTATACTTTGCTGACTCTGAAAGCACTGCCGTTTTAAGTAAAACATATGTTAGTATTCCATTTGAAGAAGTACCTTTAGTAGAACAAAATTACTCTAGTAGAGTTGAAAATCTTTTCCCATATGAAGTATTTTCTTGGATTGGAAATATGGATATCTTTCCTAAAAAAGATATCTGGTATGACACCCAAAGAGAAGTTATAGAATCTCAGAGTATAGATCTTACAACACCATTTACAGACTTATTTGATTTAGTAGTACCAAGTGGACAAATTTGGGATGGATGGACAACTGACACTACTAGGGTAAGTGGAGGAACTTTAATAACATCAACTAATAATGGCACTGAGTTTGATGTTAATAGTTTAAATTTTGAAATAGAATCTGGAGATACTATTCAAAATATTAGAGATTTGAGATATGCTAGATCTAGAGTTATTACAACTGGATCAACATTACTAAAACCAAACACCAGATTTTATTTTTATATTGATGAAGTAGACTCTAGCGACATAATTTATCCAAATTTATTAAAAGATTTATCTATTACTGGAACATTTCTCATAGGTGAAAAAGTTGATTTTTATAGAAAACAGAATTCTTCTGATATTAGTATCCAGGTTATTCCTAATAGTAGATTATCTGCTACTGTAGTAAGTCCATATGATTTCCAAGATAGTAATAAAATTAAAACATCCGATTTTTCTAATGGATATATCTCCGGAGGAACTGTTTTAGCAGTAAATGATCTGAGATCTACTGATGATTCTGATATCAATCCTACATATCCAGGTACAGAGTTTATGATTATTGGTAGGACATCTGGTGCAGTTGCTAATTCGGGAAATTCTAGTCAACATTTATATAGTGATGAGTTTGGAAATTTATCAGCATTTGTAATACTTCCTGGTAGAGAATTTGAGACTGGAGATTTAACTTTCTCAATTTCTGATATTCCTGATAATTTACAAGTAAAAAATATTACTGGATCATATGCAATTGCTCAATATTATTCTCAGGGAACACAACTTGATGTTACATCTACAGTAACTACATTAGAAGCTCCTGAATTGACAGCTACTGCTGTTACTCAATCAACAACAAGATTTATTCCAGATCCCCCACCACGACCAGCTGGACATGATCCAATTGCACAGTCTTTCTTCATTGGTGAAGAAGGTGCATTTATAACTTCTATTCAAGTATATTTCTTGACCAAAGATGAAACTCTGCCGGTTACTATTGATATACGAACTGTAGAAAATGGGTTGCCAACTCAGTCAATTGTACCTGGTTCTGTATCCACAGTACAATCAAAAGATGTTAAAATTTCATCAGATGCATCCAAACCTACTACATTTGAATTCGACAATCCAGTATATCTAACAAGTAATAATAGTTATGTATTTGTTGTAAGAACAACTAATAAAAATTATAATATGTGGGTTTCTAGATTAGGTGAAGTTGATGTAACAACCGGACTCTTTATTGATAAACAGCCATCTGTTGGTGTTTTATATAAATCATCAAACCAAAGCATATGGACTCCCGATCAATTTGAAGATGTTAAGTTTGTAATAAATAGAGCAAAATTTGATACAGGCACAACATATACAGCAGTATTACCAAATTCTCCGTTACAGGATCAAAAATTATCTACTAATCCTATTAAGTTTGTAGATGGATCGTCAGTAGTTAAAGTTTTCCAGACAAATCATGGTATGAATAGTACTGGTAATAAGGTAACCTTATCTAATGTTGCTACAAATAAATCAAACTTAAAACTAGTATCTCAAATATCTGGAAACCAATTAAATATTCCTATCACGGATATACTTGATACAAGTAACTTTAATCCATCAAATGATGGATGGAATATTATTAATAACTCTCAAGTATCTACCACTAATAAAGGATTTTTAAAAATTGATAATGAAATTATTTCATACTCTGGTGTATCTGCTGGTAGTTTTACTAATTGCGTTAGGGGAGAATTTGGAACTACGGCAATTTCACATAGTTCTGGGTCTATTGTGAGTTGTTTTCAATTGAACGGAATAATATTAAATCAATTAAATACTACACATACTATATCTAAAGTCATCAGTATGGATGAGTATGAAATTACTGTACCATATCAAGCAAACGAAACAATACAAACTGGCGGAAATGAAATTCTTGCTACAAAAAATATTCAATACGAATCAATAACTCCATCTATTAATATTTTTACTCCACAAAATACTGTCAGTGAAACAAATTTACTTACAGTTAGTGGAACTAGTATAGGTAATACAAAACAATCATCCTTTATAATAAGACCTTTATTAGGCATTGATAATTTGATAGAGAATGAATTAACAGAACCAAAATTGATTATGAGTAAACCTAATATAGATAATTTCCAGTCGGGATTATCTGGGTCTTTAAAAACATATGTAAATATGTCAACATTGTCTGATAGAGTAAGTCCTATTATTGATATTACTGGATCATCTCATATAACAGTATCAAATAGAATTAATAAAGAACTTGATTCTAATGGTGATCTTGATCTCAGTTCGGAGATCACTCCGTCAGGTGGTAAACATTCTGCTTATATAATAAAAAAAGTTATTCTTGAAAATTCTTCTACTTCCGTAAAAGTTTTATTTGACGCAATAAGAACTCAAAATTGTGATATTAAGGTATTTGTTAAAGTGAAAGGTAATTCAAGTCCCGGTGAATTTGATGATATGAATTATGAATTGGTACCTGCATTATCATACCCAACATCAAGAAACCCTAAGGAATATAGGGCTTTTGATTTTGAAATTAAATCATTAAGAGAATTCCAAGAGTTTAGTGTAAAAATAATATTCATTGGTAATGATCAAAGTAATGTACCTAAAGTTAAAAACTTTAGATCATTAGCATTGGCACTTTGATATGAAAGAATATAAAGTTGATGGACAACCTGATCTTGTTAGAACATCTTCTAACAATGCTATAGTAAATAAAAATAAATCTGAATATGAAAAATATTTAAAAATTAGTGCTAGCAGAGAAATGGAAAAAACCAGAATTAATGACATTGAGACCAATCTGGGATCACTAAAAGAAGAAATTAATGACATTAAATGTTTATTAAAAGAATTAATTTCTAAGTAATTTTATAAATACTAAAGAAGATTATCTTTTGATATAAATACAAATAAGTGGTAAACTCCTATGGCGGCAGTACACAATCTTTATATTGATCAAGGCTCAGATTTTTCTGCTGAGGTCGGCGTCTATGACGATAATAATAGTGCCTGGGATTTAACTGGGTACACCGGTACAGCCAAGATAAAAAAATCATATTATAGCACATCTTCCGTTGATTTTACCGTCACTATCGCAAACAGTGGTACGATAACATTAGCTTTAACTTCTGCTTCTACGGCAGATATTACAGAAGGAAGATATTTGTATGATGTTGTTATTGTCTCACCTGCAAATAAAAAAACCAGAGTGATTGAAGGTATTGCAACAGTTAATCCAGGGGTAACAGTATGAACACCAATGTATCAGTTTCTTCTTCTTCCCCAAGGTCACAAGTAACTGTATCTAATGTACCACAAGTAATTACAGTATCAAAATCTGGTAGTGGTGCTACCAACAACCTATCCAATTTAAATGATGTGAATACTACAACAGCTACTGATGGTGCTGTTCTTCAGTATGACTCTGCAACAGGAACTTGGATTGCAGAAAATATTTTGGAAAAATCTGGATTACAGATTAATTGTGGTAACTTTTAATTCCCAAGGTAAATAAGAAATGGCAACTATTTTAAAGATCAAACGATCTAGTACAAATCCAACAGCAACACCATCTAGTCTTGGTCAAGGTGAACTTGCCTATGGTGAAGGTTCTAGTACCTATGTTGATGCACAAAGTGGGACAGTAACTTCCTATGGTAAACTATTTGTAGGTAGAGGTACTGAATCAGGTGGTGCCGCGGCAGGTATTGATATTATTGGTGGTAAATATTTTACCGATCTGTTAGATCATGGACATGGAACAATAACTGCAAACTCTGCAGCAATTGTTGATTCTGCCAGTAAGGTTGATATATGGAACGTTGATAACATTACTTTAAATGGAAATACTATTTCCACAACAAATAGTAATGGTGATCTTACGGTAGATACTAACGGTACTGGTGATGTAGTTATTGCTGGTGCTGCTACACTAGGAACTAACACATTTAAAATTACTGATGGTTCAACTGACAGATTTGTAGTTGACTCATTCTCTGGTGCTCTGGATATCACAACTCCATCACTAAGTACTGCAGATACAGCATTAAACATTGGAACTACATGGAACAATGCTGGTGCAACATTTTATGGTATTGACATTGATGTAACTAATAGTGCTTCTGCATCTACATCAAGACTTCTTAATTTATCTGTAGGTGGTGCTGATAAATTTAATATTGATTTGACTGGTAATGTTTACATGACCGGTGACATTGAATTTGCAAATGCTACTAATTTTGCTCTTCAGGATAATACTGCAGACGCATTTACAATTAAAGAAGGTAGTAATAAGTATGTTGATATTGATACGACAAATGGTTCTGAGTTAATTACATTTGGAACTGGTAATGTTGATATTGATAACGATCTAAACATCGATGGTGGGGATTTAACCACCAATCAAACTACATTTAACCTACTAGAAACAAACGCTACTACCGTTAATGCATTCGGTACTGCTACCGCGATTGACGTTGGTGCTACTTCTGGTACGTTTACTCTAAATAATCCAACTTTAGTTGGTACTCAGACAACACAGAACGTATTTAACTCTACCGCTACAACGGTAAACGCATTTGGTGCTGCTTCTACACTAAACATTGGTGCAGCTGCTGGAACAACCACACTACGTTCTGGTACTTTAGTTGGTACTCAAACAACGCAGAACGTATTTAATACAACTGCTACTACGGTAAATGCTTTTGGTGCTGCAAATACAATCAACATTGGTAATGAATCCACAGAGGTTGATTTTGGTGATCTAAGAATTGTTGGATCAACCATCTATAGTGATAACAATAGTGCTCAAACTATTACTATTGACCCATTCCCAGCAGGTGGTGATTCTGGTGGTAACGTCGTTGTTCGTGGTAACTTACAAGTTGCTGGTACTACTACAACGGTCAACTCTACCCAGATGACCATTAATGATCCTGTCTTCACTTTAGGAGATAGTATCAGTGAAAAGACTGTTACATCTGCAGCAAACAGTGGTCAAGCAAATGTGGTTCTTGACAGTATAGATGGTCTAAATGTAGGTGACGTTGTTTCTGGAAATGCAGCAGTTCCTAATGCAACTACTATTAGTTCTATTAATACTGGAACTAAAACTGTCACTCTTAGTGCAAACCTAACCAGTGGTCTTGCAGCAAGTACAAACGAAGCAGTCATTGCACTAACCTTTACCCAAGGTGCTGACGATAACCAAGATCGTGGTATTGAATTCAAGTATTATAACGGTGGTCTAAAGCAAGGTTTCTTTGGATATGATGAGTCTGGAACTTCAGAAGGTGGTTCAACAACTTACTACTTCACATATATTCCAGATGCAACAAATACTTCACAAGTATTCTCTGGTACAGTTGGTAAAGCATACTTTGATACTGTAAAACTTGAAATGGGTACTAACAAAGGTATTCCATTCTTTGATCAATATAAGAGACTAACTAGAACAGATGCAGCAGGTACTTCTGATGCTACTACTTCTTTTCAAATTCTAACTGTAAATTCAAGTGGTATTCCTCTTTGGACCACCACTTTGGATGGTGGAACATATTGATAAATAATTAAAATTATGAGGTAATTATGACACCTGAAGAAGCGAACAACTTAATGCAAGTAATGAATAATAGAATTAATCAATTAACACAACAAAACATGATTCTAGAATCTCGTGTTATGACATTAACTTCGGCTGTTGAAACATTGAATAAAGATAATGAAACTGATGGTGGACTTAATTATGAAGAAAAACCATCAATAGAATAAAATAATGGCTAAACCAAATAGTAGATCAGAATTAAAAGAATTTTGTTTACGTAAACTGGGAAAACCGGTAATTGAAATTAATGTCGATGATGATCAAGTAGAAGATCTGATTGATGATACCATTCAACTTTTTAATGAACGGGTATATGATGGAGTAGAAAGAGTTTTTTTAAAGTATAAACTTACTGCAAATGATATATTTAACGGTAAGTCTAGAAATGCTCAAACTACAACTACAGACACCAATTCTGGTGATGATCCATCTGTAACCGCTGGATCTTTTGTGGTGGGAGATAGTTATAAAATTACTAATGTGGGTACTACAAATTTTGTAAGTATTGGTGCTAGTGAAAGTAAGGTAGGAATAATATTTACAGCTACAGGAGTTGGTACTGGTACTGGTACTGCATCCAAGAGTAGATCAATAGAGTTTGAAGAAGGTAGGGGTTATTTAACTGTACCAGATCATATTATTGGAATTGATAGTGTCCTATCAATTTCTAATACCTATGTCAATAATATGTTTGGTTTTAGATATCAATTTTTCTTAAATGATTTTTATAATTTTAGCTCATATGACATCTTAACTTTAGAGATGACTATGCAGCATATCCAAACATTGGAATTTTTATTAGAAGGTAAAAAACCAATAAGATACAACAAAGTTCAGAATAGGTTATATCTAGATATAGATTGGGGTAGAGTTGCAGCAAATGATTTTATAGTAATTGAATGTTATAGAGCTTTAGATCCAGTAATATTCACTAAATTATATAATGAAAGATTTGTTAAAGAATATTTGACTAGTCAAATAAAAAAACAGTGGGGTCAAAATTTGATTAAATTTAGTGGTATAAAAATGCCAGGTGGAGTTGAATTTAATGGACGACAATTATATGATGATGCAGTATCAGAACTAGATAAATTAGATCAAAAAATGTCTACTACTTATGAATTACCACCACTCGATATGGTAGGATGATATGGCTAAAAACGTTTATTTTTCAGGTGGAACAACTTCCGAACAAAGACTATATGAAGATTTAATTATTGAATCTTTAAAGATATATGGTCATGATGTTTACTACCTTCCTAGAGAAATTGTTAGGAGAGATAATTTATTCACTGAAGATGTTTTATCTAAGTTTGATGAAAACTACTTAATAGAAATGTATATTTCTAATTACGAAGGGTTTGAGGGAGATGGATCACTTCTTACTAAATTTGGTGTAAGAATTGCTGATGAAGCTACATTTATTATTTCAAAAAGAAGATGGGAAGATTTAATTTCTTCTTCTAATAACTTAGTTTCTTCATTCAGACCAAATGAGGGAGATGCAATATATTTACCATTAACACAACAATTATTCCAAATAAAATTTGTAGAACATGAAAAACCATTTAGACAACTAGATGCCATTCAAACTTATGGGTTAGTTGCTGAATTAATGGAATATAGTGATGAAAGAATTGAAACTGGTGTTGGTGAAATTGATAAGATACGAAGAGATGCTGGATATAGTCAAGTACTTAAACTTGCTAATGGTGGTATTGCAGATATCATCGTTACTAATGGAGGAACTAATTATTCATCAGGAACAACTATATCATTTATAGGATCTGGATCTAACGCAACTGCTACTCCAGTAATTACTAACGGAATTATATCTGACATTTTAGTAACAGACCCAGGACAATTGTTTACAAGTTCTGATAGTGTTGTATTTAATAATGTTGGTAGTGGTACATCTGCGGCCGCTTCAATAGTAGTAGGTAATCAAAATGATTTTAAATTTAACGAAATAGTTACTGGCACAAAAAATACTGCAAAAGCCACATCAAATATATCTTCTGGAAATGTTTCTTCTATTGTGATGACAGATTTTGGAATTGGATATGCTGATGTACCTTTAGTAACATTAAGTGCTCCTCCAGCTGGAGGAACTCAAGCAACTGCAGTAGCTACATTGACTAATGGTAAAATAACTGGAATAACTGTAGATACCAATGGTAGTGGATATACTAGTAGTCCTACTGTAACTGTTGCAGCATCACCATTAGATGCTAGTGGTAAAGTTGTAAGATTGGATGTTACAAATAGTGAATTAGAATTGGTAGATGTTATTGGTAATTTTGCAGATAATGATATGATAAGAGGTAATGAAAGTGGAGCTATATGGACTATAAATACGTTTAGTTCAATTGAAAATACAAACGATCCAGAAGCAGGAAATAATTTCTTTGAAACTCAGGGAGATCTTATAATTGACTGGACCGAAGTAAATCCATTTGGAGAATATGGAGATAAAGGAGTATTCTAATGTTAGGAACACATTTTTACCACGAAATTATTCGTAAAACTATTATTGGATTTGGTACATTATTCAATAATATTGAATTAAGGAGAACAGATTCGTCTGGTAATATTGTACAGACAATCAAAGTACCTCTTGCATATGGGCCTAGAGAAAAGTTTCTCGCTAGAATAGATGCAGAACCACAATTAGATGGTAGGTCAGAAACACAGATTCAACTTCCCAGAATTTCTTTTGAAATGAAGGGTATAACCTACGATCCATCTAGAAAATTAAGTCCAGTAAACATTTGTACTACGCCAAAATCAGGAAATACTGAAGCTGTATACAGTCAATATTCACCAGTTCCATATAATGTTGATTTTGAACTTAATATACTTAGTAAAAATAATGATGATTCTGTTCAAATTTTAGAACAAATTCTTCCATATTTTCAACCAATATTTAATATTTCAATAAAATTAGTATCAACTACTCAGGAAGTTAAAGATATACCTATTATATTAAATAATGTTAGTATTCAAGATGATTATGAAGGTGACTTTACAAAAAGGAGATCCCTAATACATACTCTAACTTTTGTCGCAAAAACTTATCTATATGGTCCAGTATCTACATCAGATGTTATTAGAACTGTCAATGTAGATATTGGTGCGGCAATTAAATCTGGTAGTCGTTATGTTAGATACAGTGCTACTCCAAAAGCTTTAGAAGATTATAATTCTGATGGTACAGTACTTGATGCTGGTACTGTAAACGTTTCTAGCAACACTATAACTCTAATATCACATGGATTTATAACAGGAGATTTTGTAACTTATACTGTTGCAAACGGAACTGCACATACTGGGTTAAAGGCTGGTGACGAATATTATATTATTAAAATTGATAATGATAATTTTAGATTAGCTTCTACCAAATTTAATTCTCAACGTGGATACTCTGTCAATATAACTGCTGCAAATGCAGGAGAACATAAATTCTCTGTAATTAATAGTGTTGATGATGCATATGTAGACTCAGATGATAATTTTGGATTTAATGAAACTTGGACGGAATTCTAATGAGTGATACATTTGAAAATTTAGATAAGACATTCAACACTGATTCTGTGATAGAAAAAGCTGAGGAAACTACTAAGGAAATAAAAAAAGTAACCTCTAACCATGATTTAACTAGTGATTATGAATATACCAGAGGAAACTTATACAGTTTAATAGAGAAGGGTCAAGAAGCAATCAATGGTATTTTAGACGTAGCACAAAATTCCGATCATCCTAGAGCGTATGAGGTTGCTGGTAATCTCATTAAAAACGTTGCTGATATATCAGATAAATTAGTTGATTTACAAAAAAAGATGAAAGATATATCAGAAGAGAAATCAAAAGGACCAACTAATGTAACTAATGCGATGTTTGTTGGTAGTACTTCAGAACTACAAAAGATGTTAAAACAAATGAATTCAGATAAATAGAATGGTAAAACCTCGCCTATAATAATGAAAACTTTAAGAGAGTTTAAAATATTAGCAGAATCTAAACGTGGTCTCTACGCAAATATCCACGCAAAGCGAAAACGAGGAGAAGCACCAGCGAAGTCAGGTAGTAAGGACTACCCCGCTAAGGATGCTTTTCAAAAGGCGGCGAGGACTGCCAAAGAAAGTTTTGAACTCACCACAGAAGAATCAGAGAAACGATACTGCCCAAAGTGTAAAAAAATTGAAACAAAGTCCGTGTGTGTATACGGACCAACCTTTTGGGAAAACAACGCAACACCAGTGTCAACAAACGAAGCAGCTGCTTGGACAAAAAAATCAGGAAAAAACAAATCTGGAGGACTCAATGAAAAGGGAAGAAAATCATATGAAAAGGAAAATCCAGGATCTGACCTTAAGGCACCAAGCAAAAAGGTTGGAAATCCCCGTAGGTCATCCTTTTGTGCTAGAATGAAAGGCATGAAGAAAAAACTAACTTCAAAAAAGACTGCTAGAGATCCAGATAGCAGAATAAATAAATCACTAAGAGCTTGGAATTGCTGATATGGCTAACACAAACTACGTAAGAAATAACAAAGACAATACTGCTGATGATCCTCAACCTACATCAACAACTGTTACATACTTCAATGGTACTGAAGGGTGGACTCAACGACAGTGGAAAGATTTTAACGGGAATTATCAAGCAAGAAATTCTGATAATACAACTAGAACACCTGGTACATATCAGGCAAGAAATTCTGACAACACTACCAAAACCCCAGCAGCATATCAAAGGCGAGATAAAGACAATAACGTTGTGTCTGCATAATCTAACTTAAGTATTAAAAAATACTGACTATGTTAAATAGTTTGGTATAATACATTATACACCATTTACCATAGGAACTTTAATGGAAAACGATAAACAAGTATCCGACCTTAAATTAGAAAGGAAGGAATGTGAAAAATGTGGTGCTACCTGGATTAATGGTCAACATGTTTGGAGAGGAACTGGGAATATTAGTACTTCAAGTGAGATGGATCTTGCTGGTTTAGTTTGCAATAATCTTGGTGATGATCAATGTATCAATCCAATGAAAGGTAAAGACGGTGGTCAAACATGGGAATACCGTGCTGGTTTTATTGATGGTATATATTCAGAAAAGAAAAAGTCTATGGAGGACTTGCGTGATAAATTTGGTGATCTCTAAATAATACTAGTTGTAGTATGATGTGTGTCTGATAGCGTATATCTTGGTAACCCCAATTTAAAAAAAGCAAACACTCCAATTGAGTTTACTCCTGATCAAGTTAAGGAGTTTATTAAATGTAAGGACAATCCTGTATATTTTGCTAAAAATTATATTAAAATTGTTTCACTAGACGAAGGTCTAGTACCATTTAGTATGTACGATTTCCAAGAGGAAATGGTACGTTGTTTTCACAAGAATAGATTTAACATTGCAAAACTACCCAGGCAGACCGGTAAGTCTACTACTGTTGTTTCTTACTTGCTTCATTATATCATATTTAATGACAATGTAAACATTGGTATTCTTGCTAACAAAGCATCAACATCAAGAGAACTATTATCTCGTTTGCAGTTAGCATACGAGAACTTACCACGCTGGATGCAACATGGTATTCTTGCATGGAACAAAGGTAATGTAGAACTAGAGAACGGATCTAAGATTCTTGCAGCATCAACATCTAGTTCTGCTGTTCGAGGTATGTCATTTAATATTATTTTCTTGGACGAATTTGCGTTCGTTCCAAATCATATCGCAGAACAATTTTTCTCCTCAGTATATCCTACCATTTCATCTGGTAAATCTACTAAGGTTATTATCATCTCTACACCAAACGGGATGAACATGTTCTACAAGCTCTGGCATGACGCTGAGAGAGGGAAGAACGAATATACGACTACAGAAGTACATTGGTCCCAAGTACCCGGTAGAGACGCTGCCTGGAAGGAGCAGACGATTGCCAATACGTCACAACGTCAATTCACACAAGAGTTTGAATGTGAATTTCTAGGATCAGTTGATACATTAATTACTGCATCTAAATTAAGAATGATGGTATATGAAGATCCATTAGAGAGACGTAATGGACTTGATGTTTATCAGGCACCTATTCCTGATCATGAATATGTTATGACAGTCGATGTATCTAGAGGAGTCAGTAATGATTACTCTGCATTTGTTGTAGTTGATATTACCACTATTCCATATAGAGTTGTTGCAAAATATAAAAATAATATGATCAAACCATTATTATTTCCAAATATTATTGAACCAGTAGCAAAAAGTTTTAATAAAGCATATGTTCTATGTGAAGTAAATGACATCGGTGGTCAGGTTGCAGATATTATGCAATTTGATCTTGAGTATGAAAATCTTTTGATGTGTGCTATGAGAGGTCGTGCAGGTCAAATTGTTGGTCAAGGATTTTCTCATAAGTCCCAATTAGGAATTAAAATGACATCTACTGTTAAAAAAACTGGTTGTTCAAATCTAAAGGCTTTAATAGAAGATGATAAATTAATCATAAATGACTATGATGTTATTGCTGAACTGACAACTTTTATTCAAAAGAAACAATCATTTGAAGCTGAAGAAGGTTGTAATGATGATTTAGCAATGTGTTTAGTTATTTTTGCCTGGTTGTCTGTACAAGATTATTTTAGGGAGTTAACTTCCGATGATGTAAGAAAAAGAATTTTTGAAGATCAACGTGAATCAATTGAAGAAGATATGGCTCCATTTGGTTTTATTATGAATGGTGTTGATGATGAAGATGTTTATGTAGATGAATCTGGTGATGTATGGAATAAAGTAGATGAATATGGAGACATGACTTATATGTGGGATTACAAATAGTGGACATTGAAAAACATTTTTCACTAGAACATTTACTATTCTCTACTAGAAAATGTAGAACTTGTAATAAAGAGAAAGATTTATTAACTGACTTTTATCAAATAAGAAAGAATAGAAGTGCTTTTCCATCTTCATATTCGTATGAGTGTAAGGAGTGTACAAAGAAAAGAGTAACTGAATCTAGGAAAGAAAAGAAAAATATACTGTATAATCCAGTTCCAAGAATAAAAGATGTATATCCTGACTGGTAAAGTGTTCATGCATTGTTTCCCCCCTGAAAAACTAATAAACAATAAATAGTTTTGAGAAAAAAATCTCATAGAGGTATAAAAAATGTCATTAGCTTCTCCAGGAGTAAGAGTAAAAGAGGTTGATTTTACAGCAAGAATTAATGTAGCCGATCAAAACATTGGTGTAGTTTCAATTGCTGCAGAAAAAGGACCTACTGACTCTGTAACCTATATTTCAAGCGAAAGAGAATTAGTAGAAATATTTGGTAAACCAAATAAGTATAATTATGAATCATGGTTTGCTGCAAACACCCTATTGCAATATGGTGCTGTAGTTGCAGTAATTCGCCCCGGAACAGGTACAGGTCTGGGACTTTCGAATTCAAACGTTAAGAGTGATGATACAAGTAACGCCAATCTTTTAATTGGTAACATCGATCAGTTCGAAACAACTGAAGATTCTACAAAGACCTATCAGTGGGCTGCAAGAACGGCAGGATCAAATTTTAATGGTATTTCAGTTGCAGTAGTTGATCATGGTGCAGACCAGAAAATTAGAGTAGAACAAACAGCTGAACTTAAGACAGTAGATACTATTGGTGCAGCAGATGCATTGAGAACTGCTGGTACATATGCAATTGGTGCATCAGATTATACTACTGATGCTTCTGGTTCAGGTGCAACATTCACAATTGTTGTTGATAGTTCTGGTGCTGCAACAATTACTATTACTAGTGGTGGTACAGGGTTTGTAGTAGATGAAAGCTTTACTGTTGCTGATTCTAAATTAGGATCTGGTGGTGCTGCAGCATTAACATTTGATGCTGCTACTGTTGGTACTGCACCTTCTACTATCCCTTCTGCTGGAACATATGTGCAGTGGACAGTTGGTACATCGACGTATAAAGGTAATGTCTTTAAAGTTGCAAATACAGATGAACTGGATATTGTTCTTTGGGACACCACCAAGAGACTTTCTGGAACGGAAACACTATATGCAGTTGATGGTACTACAGTAGTTGCTAAGATAGAATCATTATTAAGTAATGATGTATACGGCACTTTAGAATATGCTACTGGTAAAAAATGGAGTTCACTCGCACCACAACCAGGAACTTCTAGTAGTGTAAGTGAAGCTGGTGGTAAGTATGACGAATTTCATATTGTTGTTATAGATACCGATGGTGTCTACGGTGGTCAAAAAGACGGGGTTATGGAAACTCTGTCATTTGTATCTAAATCATCTGATGCTAAATCAGCGGAAGGTGATATTAAGTATTGGAAAACGGTTGTTACCAATAGTTCTTCATTCATCTATCCAGGTAATGAACGTTTTGTTGCCAGTTCGGATGAGTTAGCACTTACTGGACAGTCGGGTACTGCATCTTCAATTAATAGTCCACAATTAAATGCAACTTTTAAGTTGTTTAGTTTTGCTACTGCTGGTGATTTTTCACGCAAACTTGCAAGCGGTTCTGATTATGATTGGGTAGGTCAAGAATCTAGTATTAATGATGCTACTGTAAATGGATATGATCTTGTAAAAGATCCAGAGGTATTTGGAGATATCGATTTCTTAGTACCAGGAAAAATTACTGCATCAGCAGTCACTAGACTAATCACTATTGCTGAATTAAGAAGGGATTGTATTGTAGTTGCATCACCAGAAAGAAACGATGTTATTAATTCAAATACATCAACAAAGAAAACTGATGATATAGTCTCATTCTTTAAGACTCTACCAAGTACTTCTTTCGCAATCTATGATTCTGGTTATAAGTACATTTATGATAAATATAACGATGTATATCGTTACGTACCATGCGCTGCTGATGTGGCGGGTATTTGTTTATCTACAACGATTAATTCAGAGACATGGTTCTCTCCAGCTGGTTATAATAGAGGACAAATTCGTAACGCCACTAAACTTGCTTATTCTCCAAGACAAGCTGAAAGAGATAGACTTTATACTAATAGAGTCAATCCTATTGTTGCTTTCCCTGGTCAAGGTATAGTACTATTTGGTGATAAAACTGCACTTGCAACTCCAAGTGCTTTCGATAGAATTAATGTTCGTCGTCTATTTACAGAAATAGAGAAAAATGTTGCTGAATTTTCCAAGTATCAATTATTCGAAATTAATGACGAATTAACTAGATCTGGATTTAGAGCTGCTATTGAACCTTATTTGAGAGGTATTCAAGGAAGAAGAGGTATTTACGATTTCTTGGTTGTATGCGATACGACTAACAACACTACAGATGTTATTGATAGAAATGAATTGGTTGCTGAAATTTTCATTAAACCAGCACGTTCAATTAACTTTATAACAATTTCTTTCGTTGCAACTAGAACGGGTGTTTCTTTCAATGAATTAATCAGATAATTTAAATTATAAAAAACACTACTAGGAGACAAACCAATGGCTAGAGGAATTTCAGAGTTTAAAACTAAATTAATTAATGGTGGCGCCAGGCCCAATCTGTTCCTGGCCCGACTAAATTTTCCAGCAACACTAGGTCAAGTTATTGACATTGACTCACTTGAGTCATCAAATATTCTTACCGAAAGAGCAGAATTTCTTGTAAAAACTGCTCAACTTCCTGCTTCTACTATCGGAACTATTGATGTTCCTTTCAGAGGTAGAATGTTAAAGGTTGCTGGCGACAGAACATTTGAACCATGGTCCGTTACCGTCATAAATGATGGTCAGTTCGGAATTCGTAAAGCGTTTGAAACATGGTCCAGAGGTATCAATGCTTTAACAGAAAACGTATCCCAATTGGGTTATGGTGATGATAATCCAGGTTACTGTGTAGATCTGGAAGTATTCCAGTTAAGTAGAGATTCAAAAGATCCAAGTAAAACACCACAAAACATTCGTGCAGCTGGTGTTGATGGGATGGATGTTGTTCGTGGATATAAATTCTATGATGCATGGCCTTCATCATTATCTGCAATTGATCTCTCTTATGAGTCAAATGATCAGATTGAAGAATTCACAGTTGAATTCCAGTATAACTACTACGAAGTATCAAATCCATCACTCGACACTGGTGTTTGATAAATAGTAGGAAGAATACACGCACATTTATACTATGTCCCAATTATTTGGATTTTCCATTGAGGAGCGTAAGAAAAAAGAAAAACTTATTTCTCCCGCTCCTCCCAATAACGATGATGGCACCTCCACAGTAGCGGCAGGTGCCTATTTTGGTCAGTATGTAGATATTGATGGCATTCCAAAAAATAATAACGATTTTGATTTAATTAAAAAATATCGTGAAATTGCTTTACATCCAGAATGTGATAGTGCTATTGATGATGTAATTAATGAATCTATTAGTAGTGATTTAGATTTTGCGCCGGTACAGATTGAATTATCTAACTTAGAAGTTAGTGAAAAAATTAAAAAACAAATTAGAGAAGAATTTAAACATATATTACGTCTATTGAATTTTGATAAAAGGTGTCATGATATTTTCCGTCGTTGGTATATCGATGGTAGAATGCACTATCATAAAATGATTGATTTTGATAAACCTAATGAGGGGATTAAAGAACTAAGATATATTGATGCTCTTAAAATAAAAAAAGTAAGAGAAGTAATTAAAAATAAGGACGGATTTGCAAACATAGAGAAAGGTCCTGTAGGTGAAAAATTTGATTACGGGGAAGTACTTGAATACTATATGTATTTTCCTTCAGGATATAAAGCAACACAGGCAAAAGGATTAAAAATTGCTGCTGATGCTATAACTTATGTTAGTTCTGGATTGATGGATCATAATAGAAATATGGTTTTATCATTTCTTCATAAAGCGATTAAATCAGTTAATCAACTTAGAATGATTGAAGATTCATTAGTAATCTATAGATTATCTCGTGCTCCTGAACGTAGAATTTTCTATATTGATGTTGGTAACCTACCAAAAATGAAAGCGGAACAATATCTCCGTGAAGTTATGGGACGCTATCGTAACAAGATGGTTTACGATGCAAGCACAGGTGAAGTTAGAGACGATCGCAAGCACATGAGTATGCTTGAGGATTTCTGGTTGCCTCGTAGAGAGGGTGGCCGTGGTACTGAAATTACTACGTTACCTGGAGGACAGAACCTCGGAGAACTAGAAGATGTTAAGTATTTTCAGAAAAAACTTTATAAGTCATTAAATATTCCACTATCAAGATTGGAACAAGAATCTTCATTTACTATCGGTAGAACAAATGAAATAACTAGAGACGAACTTAAATTTGCAAAATTTGTTGGTCGCCTCCGCAAAAAGTTTTCAGAACTTTTTCATGATCTTCTCAGAACTCAATTACTTCTGAAAGGAATTATGACGACTGAAGATTGGGATAAATTGAAAGAAAATATTCAATATGATTATATTTTTGATAATCATTTTACTGAGCTAAAAGATAATGAATTGCTTACAGAAAGATTAAATACTGTTGGTTTAATGGAATCATACATAGGAAAGTATTTTTCTGTTGACTATATTCGTAAGCAAATTCTTCACTTTACTGATGAAGAAATTGAAGAAATGGATTTACAAATTGAAAAAGAAAAACAACTTGGAGTTATTCAAGATCCTTCTGAGATGATGGGTATGGATCAAGGTGGAGAACCTCAACCCATTGAATCTTCTCCATCTGCTAATGTTGATAGTGATTTAGATAGTGCATTTTCAGATGCAATTTCCGCAACAGATTATAACAAAGGAAATATTTGATAAATAATAAAAACATAAATTATTATGACCACTACATCAAAAGAAATTATTGACGCTATTTTGAATAAAGATAACATCAATGCAAATGAAAAAATTTATGATGCACTCTACGGAAAAAGTTCCGAGGAACTTCAAACACGTAAAATGCAAATTGCAAAACATTTTTTTGATCCTGATCAATCAACCGACCAGGAACCAGAAGAAAATATACATGATGAAAATCCAGAGGAACAAGGAGAAACATCAGAACAATGAAACTTATTTCAGAAGAGATCACAGAAGTTCAGTTTGTAACTGAAGCTTCAGATAGCGGTAAAAAATCACATTTTATTGAAGGTGTGTTTTTACAGTCAGACATCAGAAATCGTAATGGCAGAATGTATCCATATGATACGTTAAGTCGTGAAGTAGGTAAGTATTCTGAAAATTATATTCAGAAGGGTAGAGCATTGGGTGAACTAGGTCATCCAGATGGACCTACTATTAATTTAGATCGTGTTTCACATAAGATTGTTTCTCTTACAGCTGAAGGTAAAAACTTTATTGGTAGGGCAAAAATCCTTGAAACACCAATGGGGAGAATTGCAAAAAATCTATTAGATGAAGGTGTAAAACTCGGAGTTTCTTCAAGAGGACTTGGTTCTATTGAAAAAAGAGGAGATACAAATATAGTCAAAGATGATTTTATGCTTTCCACTGCTGCCGATATTGTAGCAGATCCTTCAGCACCAGATGCTTTTGTTGAAGGAATTATGGAGGGTGTAGATTGGGTTTGGTCTGCTGGAGTTTGGCAAGAGTCACAACTAGAACAGGCTAAGTCTTATATGAATAATTCTCCGCATCATGAGCTCGTAGAAAGACAATTAAAAGTATTTGAAAGTCTATTACGTAACATTCAACTTTAATAAATATTATTAGAAAATACCATTTTCTTTAGAGGGAAAACCATGTCCGACAAAAATATTGAATTAGAAGAACAACAGGTAACTGCAAATGCAAAACCTGGTGATCCTATGACTAAGATTGACAACACTGTTCCAGGTCAGACTGGTTCTGCTGAAGATCTTGGTGGTCCATTAACAAAACCTGCACCTGGTACGGAAGAAACTCCTGGTAAGTCTGTTTCAGCAAAAGCTAAGAAAGTTTCTAACGTAGTTAATAAGACAGGTGGCACTCCTGATCCAATGCCTACTCTCCAAGGTTCCGCACCTGGTCAGTCTGGCGTCAAAGAGAGTGAAGAAGTAAATTCAGAAATGTCTATTGACGTAAAAGATGATGTAGAAGCACTTTTACGTGGTGAAGAATTTTCTGAAGAATTCAAATTTAAAGCATCAACAATCTTCGAAGCTGCTGTTAAGTCAAAGATTGTTGAAGAAATCGAAAAACTTGAAAAAGTTTACGAAGAAAAAATGCAGGGTGAGTTAGAAGAGATTAAAGAATCTCTAGAAACAAAAGTTGAAGCTCACATTCAGTACGTATCCGATCAATGGCTTGTTGAAAATCAACTTGCCGTTGATACTGGATTACGTAATGAATTGAGTGAAGAGTTTATCCTTGGTCTCAAGGGACTCTTCGAACAACATTATGTAGAAATCCCTGAAGATAAGTATGATGTTCTTGGAGAAATGTCCGAGACATTAGATAAAATGGAAGAGAAACTCAATGAGCAAATCGACGTAAATGTTGAGCTCAATCAGACAGTCGGAAACTATATTAAGAATGGAATCATTGCAGAAATTTCCGAAGGCCTCGCTCAAACACAAAAAGAAAAGCTTACCTCTCTCGCAGAAGGTGTTGAGTTCGTTAGTGAAGAATCTTATCGTGAAAAGATCGTAACGATCAAAGAAAATTATTTCCCTAAATCACAAATATCTTCTACGGAAGATCTTGTAGAGAAGACTCAAGTCATCTCTGAAGGGGGTCCAATGGCTGCATACGCAGCTGCTTTAGAAAGATGGTCTAACTGACATCTTCTATAAATATTAACAGATTCTAAAATAACAAACACTAGGAGAATCAATCCAATGTATAATTCAGAACACCTTCAAGAGAAGTGGTCACCAATTCTTGAGTCCACTGCTCTCGACTCAATTAAAGATCCACATAGACGCGCAGTTACCGCTGTTCTTCTAGAAAACCAAGAACGTTTCATGCGCGAAGAGCGTGGAATGCTTAATGAAACCCCAACCAACTCTGCTGGTACTGGTGGTTTCTCAGGTTCGGGCGCTAACCCACCTGTTGCTGGTTTCGATCCTGTTCTAATCAGCTTGATCCGCCGTTCAATGCCTAAGTTGATGGCATATGACATCTGCGGTGTCCAACCAATGTCTGGTCCAACTGGACTCATCTTCGCAATGCGTTCACAACGTGGTTCTGACCGCGATGGTAACGGTGCAACCCCTAACGTATTCACCAACGAAGCATTCTACAACGAGACTCCAACTGGATTCTCTGCTGATGACGGTGCATATTCTGCCGCAACTGGCGAAGCTGCAACCAATCCTTCAGTACTAAATGCAACTGGAGATTATGCCGCTGTCGGTGGTATGAACACCGCGACTCAGGAAGCACTTGGATCTTCTGCAGGAACCGCTTTCCGCGAGATGTCATTCTCGATCGAGAAAGTTGCTGTTGAAGCAAAAGGTCGCGCTCTGAAAGCTGAGTATTCATTAGAACTCGCTCAAGACCTTAAGGCGATCCATGGTCTTGACGCTGAAGCAGAACTTGCTAACATTCTTTCTGCTGAAGTTCTTGCTGAAATCAACCGTGAAGTTGTACGTACAATCTACGTAACTGCAAAACCAGGTGCTCAGAACAACGTTGCTAACGCAGGTACTTTCGACCTAGACGTTGACTCCAACGGTCGTTGGATGGCAGAGAAGTTCAAAGGACTTATCTACCAGATTGAAAGAGATGCTAACGCGATTGGTCATGAGACTCGTCGCGGGAAGGGTAACTTCATCGTCTGTTCTGCAGACGTTGCAAGTGCTCTAGGTATGGCAGGCGTTCTTGATTACGCACCTGCTCTAGGTGGTAACAACGGTTTGGCAGGTGTTGATGACACCGAGTCAACTCTAGTTGGTACACTTAACGGTCGTATTAAGGTCTATGTTGATCCTTACTCTGCTAACATTGCAGACGATCACTTCTACGTCATGGGTTATAAGGGTACTTCTGCATATGATGCAGGTCTCTTCTACTGTCCATATGTTCCTCTCCAGATGGTCCGCTCCATTGGTCAGGACAGCTTCCAACCAAAAATTGGTTTCAAGACCCGCTACGGCATGGTCGCAAACCCATTCTCCCGTGGAACTACTCAGTCAAGCAATGCATTGACTGCAAACGCGAATAACTACTACAGAAGAACTCGCGTTCTCAACCTTATGTGATTCATTCTTCACATATTTCTGGAGGGTCTTTCGAGACCCTCTTTTTTTATACATATATAAGTTGCAACTTACAAATGAAAACTGCAAGACAAATTGTTAATGATAGACTTTCCTGGTCCAGTAATGATGCAATAAAAAATCATTGTGTTCATGTATTAGAACAATATTTACAAGAAGAACCACATCTCTCGGAAGAAAAACTTAAAGATGCTCTTGGAATTTATTTGATGGGTTTAGAATAAATAGTTAGAAAACGTTATGGCTTATTTTGCTGACAATCCAAATTGTCCGTCCAATTTTTTATCTGGAATTGGATTTCAGTTTAGTCTAAAAAAATTACCAGGGGTATCATTTTATTGTCAATCTGCAAATGTACCATCCCAAAATTTATCTGTTGCTACTCAAGCAACTAGATGGAACACACTACCAGAACCGGGTGATGAAGTAAATTATGATGATCTAACTGTTAGATTTCTAGTAGATGAAAATCTAAAAAATTATAGATCTATACATGATTGGATTAGATACTTAGGACATCCAGAGTCCGCAAATGACTGGAGTACTTATTCTGATGGTAGTACTTACACAGAAAAACAATATAGCGATGGTGTTATTTTTATATTAGATTCTAACTTTAACAAAAAATATAGAATTTATTTTAAAGATCTTTTTCCAGTATCACTCAGTGGTTTAAATTTTGATTCCACATATACGGACACAGAATATTTTGCAGTTGATGCAACATTTAAGTTTACAATATTCGAAATTGAGGAGGTAGGAGCGACTGGTTTTTTTACTCAGTCTGATTATGTAACTCCCACAGTTACATTATCTCATGAGTTAAGAGATAATGATTTTGGTTTAACTTGGACTTCTGAAAATGCTGAATATCTAGTTATAGATAATGGTATTGGTGAAGTTGAACTAAACGGAACTGACTATATACAGTACTCTAGTTTTGCAACTTTATTAAATTACAGTCCACAGTCATTTACAATTACAGCATATGGTAGGGGTGGAACTAAAGCTACAGCATCTACAGTTATAGTTAGAACTTAACCAACTGCATAGGGATAATTGTGTATCAGAAAATGATTCAGATTGGTATCATTTTTGTGACCTAGATAGTATACCAGATGGATCTAAAATCTCATTATTTATTGATACCGAGAATTGGATTACACCTTTGACACTAAATTAGTTTAACGTATGATTACACTTGACGATATTAAATCACAATGGGTTGAAGATTCAAAAATTGATGCCGATTTGTTAGATGAAGAATCACTAAAAATTCCCCAATTATATGGAAAATATTTAAATTATCTTTCTGATGTAAGATTATTGAAAATAAAAAAAGAATATGATTATAAAATATTATTAAAAGATAAGTTTGAGTATTACACAGGTAAAGCAGAACCAAGTATATACCAAGAAAATCCATTTGACATTAAAGTTTTAAAAACTGATCTCTCATTGTATATGGATGCCGACTCAGAGTTACAGATATTACAATCTCGTATAAATTATTATGAAGAAATAATATTTTTTCTTGATAAAATTCTTCGTTGTTTAAATGATAGAGGTTATCAAATTAAAAATAGTATTGATTGGCAAAAATTTATGCAAGGAAGTATTTAATTATGATTGATGTAACCATCCAAAAAAGAAATGAAGTATACTTAACTATTGATTGTGAACCACATATTAAATATGAATTATCGGAGTATTTTACATTTGAGGTTCCTGGTGCAAAATTTATGCCAGCATACAAAAAAAGGTTGTGGGATGGTACTATAAAACTTTTTAGTCCAGGAGATGGAAAAATATATTGTGGACTTTACAAATACTTAACTGATTGGTTAGAAGAAAGAGATTATACATATGAAGATTTAGATAACAAATACTATGGGATGCCCAGAGAATCTAATGATTTTATTAGTCCCCAAGGAATTGTTGATTATGTAGGTCATTTAAATATTCCGTTTAAAGTTAGAGATTATCAATATAATGCAATATTTCAAGCATTAAAATATAATAGACGACTTTTATTGTCTCCTACTGCTTCTGGTAAATCGCTGATGATTTACGTAATTACAAGATATTTTGTAGCCAAAGGGTCAAACATCTTAATTGTAGTTCCTACAACGTCTCTGGTAGAACAGCTGTGTGGTGATTTTGATAGTTATGGATGGTCGTCTGAACACAACTGTCATAAAATATATGCAGGAAAAGATAAAAATACAAATAAACAAGTTACGATAACAACTTGGCAATCAATTTATAAGATGCCAAAAAATTATTTTGAAAAATATGACTGTGTTATTGGAGATGAAGCGCATCAGTTTAAAGCAAAATCATTAACCAATATTATGACTAAGTTGCATAATTGCAAACACCGTATTGGATTTACTGGAACTCTAGATGGATCAAATACAAATCAACTTGTATTGGAAGGATTATTTGGTCCAGTAAATAAAGTTGTTAAAACTAAACAATTAATTGATAAAGGATATCTTGCTGAATTAAACATTAGTGTTTTATTACTGCAACATGAACCAGGTATATTTGATTCATATCAGGAGGAAATGGATTATATTTGTACTTTACCTAAGAGAAATAATTTTATTAAAAAACTTGCACTAAATCAAACTGGTAACACATTGATTTTATTTGCTTATGTGGAAAAGCATGGTCAAGTACTTTACGACATGATAAATAGCAGTGTTGATGCTAATAGAAAAATATTCTTTGTCCATGGAGGGGTGGACACAGAAGATAGAGAAGAAGTTCGACGTATAACTGAGACACAAAACGATGCTATTATTATTGCTTCTTATGGTACGTTTTCTACAGGAATTAACATTAAGAGATTACATAATATAATATTTGCAAGTCCTAGTAAATCTAGAGTAAGAAATTTACAATCAATCGGAAGAGCCTTACGTAAGGGAGAACAAAAAGATTCAGCAAAACTATTTGATATTGCTGATGATTTTTCTAAGAATGAAAGAAAAAATTATACTTTAAATCATATGATAGAACGAGTAAAAATTTACTCTCAAGAAAAATTTAATTACGAAATTATTCCAATCAATTTTAGGAGAACGGAAATATGATCAATCAAGAATTTCTAGGAGTGATAAAATTAATAACCACAGAAGAAATTATTGGCAATATTCTTGTATGTGAAACTGAAGGTGGATTTATAATTGAGAATGCATTTTCTGTGGAAGAAGAAATTATTGAAACACCTGTTGGTGAAATGGTAAAAGTAGAATTACGTCCCTGGGCTAAATTTGCCCAACAAGAAATCTTTTTTGTAGATAAGAAAAATACAATTACTGTATATGAAGCAGACGAAAGAATTTTAAAAATATATCATAAAACTATTAACAAATATATGTTTGGAACTAGTAGTAATAAAGTAAATCTAAATGAAGAAATGGGATTTAAAAAGAAATTAACTGATGCCAGATCAACATTAGAGAAGTTATATAAAGATAGCTAAGTGTTCCCTTCAACCCTGACAGAGTTATTATACTGACATTTTGGATACTTGTCAAGTCAAGTATTTTATGTTATAATAAAAACAATTAAAAAGATAACTATGCGTTATGAAGAAAAAAGAACACTATGTTAATAATAAAGAATTTTTAGCTGCAATTATTGACTATCGTCATGATGTTGCTATTGCAAAAACTAAAGGTGAATCTAAACCAAGAGTTCCTGAATACATCGGTAGTTGTTTTTTAAAAATTGCTACACATCTATCATATCGTCCTAACTTTGTAAATTATATGTTTAAGGACGATATGATATGTGATGGTATTGAAAATTGTCTTCAGTATATAGATAATTTTAATCCAGAAAAATCACAAAATCCATTTGCTTATTTTACTCAAATTATTTACTTTGCTTTTTTAAGAAGAATACAAAGAGAAAAGAAACAACTTGATATTAAAAATCGTATATTAGAAAAATCAGGATTTGATGAAGTATTTACTGCAGATGGATCTGTTATTGGATATGATTCATCTGCAATGAATAGTATTAAAGAATCTCTTGAAATGAAAAATCGATGACAATTGCATTAATTACTGATCAACATTTAGATGGACGTAAAAATTCTCTTGTATTTTGGGATTATTTTTTAAAGTTCTATGAAAATGTTTTCTTTCCTTCATTGGAAAAATATAAAATTAAAACTGTTATAGATCTTGGCGATACCTTTGATAATAGAAAAGGAATTGATTTAGGAGCTTGGTATAGAATTAAAAAAAATTATTATGATATACTTGAATCAATGGGGATTGAAGTACATATGATTGTTGGTAATCATACTGCTTATTATAAAAATACAAACGAAATTAATACACCTGAACTCTTGCTAGATAGGTATAGTAATATTACTGTATATAAGGAAGTTACGGATATTGTTGTTGATGGATTAAAAATAACAATGTTACCTTGGATTAATTCAGAAAATCAAGAAACTTTTTTTAATCATTTAAATAAAACTGATTCTAAAATTGTTATGGGACATTTAGAAATTTCTGGTTTTCAAGCAATACCCGGTCACTTTTTTGAGGGTGGATTGAGTCCAGATATATTTAATAAATTTCATACTGTTTTTTCTGGACATTTTCACCATAAATCTGAACGAGGTAATATTAAATATCTCGGCAATCCTTATGAGTTATTCTGGAATGATTATAGAGCAGAACGTGGATTTCATCTTTTAGATCCAAAAACAAAAAAACTTGGATTTATCAAAAATCCATATCGTATATTTAGAAAAATTTTTTATAATGATGTAGATGTAGATTATACTAATTTTGATGCTTCTGAATTTAAAGATTCTTATGTAAAACTTTTTGTAGAGGAAAGAACCGATAATTATTTGTTTGAGAAAATTATAGAAAAATTATATGAAGTGGGTATTCATGATCTTAAAATTATTGAAGATCAAAATATGAATTTTGAAGAAGATTCTTCTAGTTTGGAAGGTGAAGATACTCTTACTATTCTTAATAAATATATAGAAGAAACTGATATAAATCTTGATAAAACTAATTTAAAAAATTTAGTCAAGTCTATCTATGTTGAAGCATGTGAGGTTCAATAATGTATATTTTAACTTTATCCGACACTGAAGAAGAGGGCGCATACGCTGTAGAAACTAAAGATGGTGATAAAGTTCTTCAAATTTTTGAACAGTCTGATGATGCAGAAAGATATATTGGTCTGTTAGAGGCTGATAATTTTCCTTCTATGTCAGTAACCGAGATAGAGTCAGATCAGGCCATTGCGGCATGTGATCGTTTCGGGTATAATTACGTTATAATTACACCAGAAGATTTTGTAATCCCTCCTGAATTTCAATCATATGATTTTATTTAAGTCCATTTCCTATAAGAACTTTCTTGCATCCGGCAACACTCCAATTACAATTAATCTTAATAGTAATGGATCTACATTAATTATTGGTCAAAATGGTGCTGGTAAAAGTACTATTATTGAAGCACTTGTATTTGTGTTATTTAATAAGTCCTTTCGTAAGGTAAATAAAAATCAACTAATTAACAGTATTAATGAGAAAGATTGCATTGCTGAGGTTGAGTTTTCAATTGGATCTATTGAATGGAAAGTTCGTAGAGGTATTAAACCAAATATTTTTGAAATTTATAAAAATGGAATAATTCTTGATCAATCATCTTCTGCTGTAGATCAACAAAAATGGTTTGAACAATCTGTACTTAAACTTAATTATAAGTCATTTACACAAATTGTTGTTCTTGGATCTTCTACATTTGTGCCATTCATGCAGTTACCTGCTGCAGCCAGAAGAGAAATTATTGAAGATATTTTAGACATTCGTATTTTTTCCACAATGAATGTCATACTTAAAGATAGATCTAAAACGACTACAGAAGAATTACGACAGTTTGAAACGGAGATTGATTTTCTAAGAGACAAAGCTGATATGCAAAAATCTCATATTAAAACATTAGAAAAAACAGCAAAGAAAACAATTACTCAGAAACAAGATAAAATTGTAGAACTAGAAGACGATATTAAAATAATTAATATTAAAATTGATAATTTATATGAACAAGTATCTATAAAGCAAGAACAACTTAAAGAATATGTTGGTATTGAACGTCAGATAAAAAACCTCGAAAAAGAAGTTAATACAAATACAAATCTTATTTCTAGAACTAAGAAAGAACAAGATTTCTTTAATGCACATGATACATGTCCAACTTGTACGCAAACACTCACAGATAAACTAAAAACTACAAAGATAAATGAATCAATTAAAATTATTAATGATACAAATTTAATTGTAGAAAAGTATAAAACTCAACTCAACCAAACTAATACTGTACTTGCAAAACAAGCTAAAATAAATGGTGATGTTGCAGATTTAAATTGGTCTGTTAAATCACATCTAAACTCAGTAAAAACAACTAATAAAATTATTACTGATATCAAAAAAGAAATTAATGATCTAGAAAATGATAATGTTGATATTGTAGGTGAGAAAGAAAAACTTTCTGATATTGCTTCTAAAGGAATGGTGATACAACAAAGTATTATTGATCTTAAGAAAGAACGTAGAAACTATGATTTAATTTCTACATTGCTTAAGGATGGTGGTATAAAGTCAATGATTATCAGAAAGTATCTTCCTGTTATGAATCAATTGATTAATAAGTATTTGCAATCATTAGATTTTTATGTAAATTTTACATTAGATGAAGAGTTTAATGAAAGTATTAAATCTAGATATCGTGATGATTTTACTTATGCATCCTTTAGTGAAGGTGAAAAAATGCGAATTGATCTTGCGTTGATGTTTACATGGAGATCAGTTGCTAAACTTAAAAATTCTGCAAATACAAATTTGTTAATTTTAGATGAAGTATTTGATTCTTCATTAGATGTTTCTGGTACAGAAGAATTCTTGAGAATTATTCAGGGTATATACAAAGATACAAATATTTTTGTTATTTCCCATAAGGGAGAAATTTTATTAGATAAATTTGATAGAGTGCTTAAATTTGAAAAAATAAAAAACTTTAGTCGAGTAAATGTGTCGTGATTAATAATTTTTATAGTTGGATTGATAGTAAGTATGACAATATTGAACAATCTCAAATGTATCCAACTTTTTATAGTAATATAACAATAACAAATTGTGTTTTAGATACAGGATTTATATATGGCGAACAAACTAACAAGAGTAAGAATATAGTTTATAGACAGTATTTAACTAAACCTATTCAGCAAAACGATCAAATTATTTTACAAAGCTATAATTTTGAGAGAGAATTACATTTAGGTTTTAAACAGTTATCTAATATAATTTGTGGTTCTCATAAACGTGGGTGCGATATTAATTTTAATTATAAAAACAGTAAATTTTATGGTAGCATATGTGGTGAAGAATGTATTTTAAATGTAAAGGGTGTAGATACTTATATTAAAACACTTGTTAGGTTAAGTGAGAATGAATATCATATCTATGATAAAGGGTTCTGTGTAAAAACTGATAAACAAATTTGGGGATCTAATCATAAACATTATAGGTTTAAAAAAATAGATAAGGGATACTTATGGAACGGGGGTTGACTGACCCCCTTTTGTGTTGTATTATAGCCAAATACATGAGAAGGTCCTATGTCCACCACGGAAGTCAAGAGTAATCTCGCTAAGTTGCTTGCTACTGAAAACTTGACGGTGGAACATACAAACGTTCCTACTGCATCTTTTAATGTAGAAACTCGTATTCTTTATCTTCCTACTTGGGATAATATTACTAATGAAATTTATGACCTTCTTGTAGGACATGAAGTTGGGCATGCTTTATATACTCCATGTGATTATTCATTAGATATTAATTTTCCTCGTTCTTTTTTGAACGTTGTAGAAGATGCTCGTATTGAGCGCAAAATGAAACAAAAATATCCTGGTCTTGTTAAGTCTTTTTATAGTGGTTATACTGAATTAAATAATCGTGACTTCTTTGAAATTGCAGATATTGATCTTTCGGAAATGCTTCTCATTGATCGTATTAATTTACACTTTAAGATAGGTATTCATAATGTTTCTACAATTATTCCTTTTATGGAAGATGAACAACAGTTTGTTGAAATGACTGCAGCTGCAGAAACTTTTGATGATGTCATTGATGTTTGTATAAAAATTTCTGAATTTATTCGTAGTAAAAATAATCCTGATAATACTACTGAAGTAGATTTAAAAAAATCCGAAGAGTCTGGAGTTGGTGGTGGTGACACTGTTGAAGTTGATAATCAATTACAAGACCAACTTGAATCTGAAGATCAGTTTGATGATTACGAAGATTACGAAGATTACGAAGATGAGGACTCTGATGATTTTGATATAGATTCAGAACTTGAGGGTTCTTCCACAGATGAAGCATGGTCTAGGAATCAACGTAAACTTATTGATAAAGAAGTTCTTCCACGTTTATATCTAACTCCTCCTGAAGTTAATTGGGACAATTTTATTACTGGAATTGATGAGTTTTCTTCTGATATGGATGATGCTTTCTCAGAAATGTCCATCAAACATAGTTTGTTTCATATTTCTTTACAATTATGGCGTGAAGAATATTTAAAATTTAAAAAAGAAAGTAATAAATCTGTTGCTTATCTCATAAAAGAGTTTGAAATGAAGAAAACTGCAGATGACTATGCACGTTCTTCCACATCAAAAACTGGTGTTGTTGATACGAATAAATTGTTTTCTTATCGTTGGTCTGATGATATCTTTAAGAAGTCTTCTATTATTCCTAATGGAAAAAATCATGGATTAATCATGTACGTTGATTGGTCTGGTTCTATGTCAAATTCGTTAGATGGTACTATAAAACAATTAATTAACTTAATTTGTTTTTGTAAAAAAGTAAATATTCCGTTTCAAGTTTTTGCTTTTACTGATCGTGGTAGCAACTATGATAAGTATGATACATTTACAAATCAAACTCATAATGAGATTGCAATCTATAAACAGTTTTGTTTATTTGAAATGTTTAACTCTGATGTAAAGGGGTCTGATTTTGAAAAACAAATTATGCGAGTTTGGAACCTCACTAAAATGATTATGTATCGTGGTTTTGATGGTGTTTATAGAAAGTATGAATTGGGTAGTACTCCATTGAATGATACTATCTTTGCTGCTATTGAAATTTTTAAACAATTTAAAAGAAAATATTGTGTTGATAAAGTCAATACTGTATTCCTAACAGACGGTGAATCTAATAATCTACAGTTTAACCATGTCGTTTCGGCTACTAATGAAAATGAAAAATATATTCGTCGGCGGTCTGTTGGACACTATTCAGAATGTCATAACATCTGTATCAAAGATCCAAAAACTGGATATGTAAGTGTTAATATTACTAATGGATATGTGTGGAGTTCTTCTGGATATAGTGTTACTAGTAGTTTGATTGATTATTATAAGTGGATAACTGGTTCTAAAGTTATTGGTTTTAGACTAGCTGCAAATTTAGGTGAACTTCGTTATTTTATGCGTTCTATTCGTGATGGCGATACATACAAAGAAAATAATTACCGTAAAGATTGGAATAATAATAAATTTTTTACTGTAACTAATTACGGATATGATGAACTTTATGTTCTTGAAAATGGATCTGGTTTCAACGGTGAAGAAAATACTATCAATGCAAATCATAATGATACTAAAAACAAAATTCGTAATCAGTTTAGAAAGTACATGAAGACTAAAATGCTTAATAAAGTTGTACTTTCCAAATTTGTAGACCAGATTGCATAGTGTCCATTGGGGAACCCCAACTCCCCATATTTTTTGTATAATAGCCAAGTATTCAACAGATCGTTATGACTTCCACCGTTGACCAAATGATTGCTGAACTAACATCTCAGTATGGAAATAATATTAGTAGAAAAGAATTGATTGAATATGCTGAAACTGCAGATGTTTCTCTTGCTACTGTGTGTAAACGTATGGAACCATTTAAGTGTGGACGAGGTGTTTATAATCTTACTATCACAGAAGTTCGTGAACAACTTACCAATAATCTTATTCTTCACGAAGAAATGAATTTAGTTCCTAGAAAAGATCCTAATTATGTTCCATTTGGTAATTTTAATGATGTTAAAAAAATTGTAAAGTCTGGTATCTTTTACCCAACTTTTATTACTGGTTTATCTGGTAATGGTAAGACTGTATCTATTGAACAAGTTTGTGCTCAACTGGGACGTGAACTTATTCGTGTAAACATTACTATTGAAACCGATGAGGATGATCTTATTGGTGGTTTCCGTCTTGTTGATGGGTCAACGGTATGGCATAATGGACCTGTCGTTGAAGCACTAGAAAAAGGAGCAATCTTGTTACTCGATGAAGTTGATCTTGCTAGTAACAAGATTCTATGTCTTCAGTCTATCCTTGAAGGTAAGGGTGTATTCCTTAAAAAAATTGGTCGTTATGTACAACCTACTAAAGGATTTAATGTTATTGCAACTGCAAATACTAAAGGTAAAGGTAGTGATGATGGTCGATTTATTGGGACTAATGTTCTTAATGAAGCATTCCTTGAACGTTTCGCATTGACTTTTGAACAAGAATATCCAACTCCTGCAACTGAAACTAAAATTCTAAACAATTATTGTTCGGAACTTGAATGTTGTAATGATAAGTTTATCAATGCTCTTGTTGTATGGTCTGAAATTATTCGTAAAACCTTTAATGAAGGTGGAGTAGATGAAGTTATTTCTACTCGTCGTTTAGTTCATATTATTCGTGCATATAGTATTTTTGGTAATGAATTAAAATCAATCAATGTTTGCTTAAATCGATTTGACGATGATACCAAGCAATCATTCCTTGATCTATATGATAAAATTGTTATTCCCGATGAAGTTGAAACCGAATCTTGACAAGGGGTTAAATACCCTGTATAATCAACATGGAGAAATCCCCTCTATTAATTATGAAATAACTATGGCTTGGAAATACAATGAAGAAGAACTTCTACAGGAGTTACGTGATTACATTTCTGGAACTTATGGACAACACTATTCTGCTGGAAACGACAGTATTCAAACGTTAGATCTAATTGAAGCATGTGGAGACGCTGAGGCATTCTGTCGCAGTAATATTCTAAAGTATGCTTCGAGATATGATCGTAAAGGAACTGCTCGTCGTGATATCATTAAGATCTTACACTACGGTCTTCTCCTTCTACACTTCTCTGACAAAACTTCTGTACGCGAAACCTACCCACAATAATTATGAACATTTCTCCAGAAACTCTTACCATTCTCAAAAACTTTTCCAACATCAATTCTTCATTGGTGGTAAAACAGGGAAATATTTTACGGACTATCTCTCCTGCTAAAAACATTCTTGCTAAATTTGAATGTCCTGAGTCTTTTCAAAATGACTTTGCTGTGTATGATTTGAATGAATTTCTTGGTGGTCTTTCTTTATTTAAAGATCCCGATTTTGATTTTTCTCAGTCATCATATCTACAGATTAAGAATGGTAAGTCTAAAGTAAAATACTTTTTTTCTGATCCAAGTGTAATTACTGCACCACCAGAAAAAGATATTGAACTTCCTTCCATTGATGTAGAATTTACTTTGACTGAAGAAGTATTGTCTTCACTTCTTCGTGCAGCAAGTGTATATCAACTACCTGATCTTTCACTAGTTGGTGAAAACGGTGATATAAATCTTGTAGTTCGTACAAAGAATAATGATACTTCCAATAACTTTCTAGTAAAAGTTGGTGAGACTAGTAATGAGTTTTGTTTCAACTTCAAAGTAGAAAACCTTAAAATTCTTCCTGGAGTGTATACTGTACAGGTTTCTACTGCAAATATTTCCAGATTTACTCACGATAAATGGAACTTGTCTTACCTTATTGCTCTTGAACCTGATTCTACTTTTAATTAATAATGAGTGATTTTATCTGGGTTGAAAAATACCGTCCTACTAAAATTGAAGACTGTATTCTCCCTGAGGGTATCAAAACTACCTTACAAAGTTTTGTTAATCAGGGGGAAGTTCCAAACCTCCTCCTTGCCGGTCCTCCTGGTATCGGTAAAACTACAGTTGCAAAAGCTCTTTGCAACGAACTTGGTGTTGACTTTTACGTAATTAATGGATCTGACGAAGGACGATTTCTGGACACGGTACGGAACCAAGCAAAGAATTTTGCGACGACCGTATCACTTCAAGCAAATGGAAAACCAAAAGTTATCATCATTGACGAAGCAGATAACACAACCAATGATGTACAACTCCTCTTACGGGCAAACATTGAGGCGTATCATAACAACTGCAGATTCATCTTCACCTGCAACTACAAAAACAAAATCATCGAACCCCTCCACAGTCGATGTGCCGTTGTTGACTTCTCAGTCAACGGAAAAGAAAAGACAGCTATTGCAGGGCAATTTTTCAACCGTATCAGGTCTATACTTGAGAAAGAAACTGTTGATTATGATCCTAAAGTTGTCGCAGAAGTAATCAAAAAGTATTTTCCAGATTGGAGACGTGTCTTAAATGAACTGCAAAGATATGCTTCTATTGGTAGTATTGACACAGGAATTCTAACTGCAGTTTCTGAAGTCAATCTGAAAGATCTTGTTGGTAATATGAAAAACAAAGACTTCAGTAAAGTTAGAAAGTGGGTTGTGGAAAACCTTGATAACGATCAAAGTGCAGTTCATCGTAAAGTATATGATACCATGTATACATCTTTGGAACCTGCATCTATTCCACAAGCTGTTTTAATTTTTGCTAAATATCAATATCAGTCTGCATTCGCTGTTGATCCAGAGATCAATACGCTTGCATGTATGACTGAACTAATGTGTGACTGTAAATTCAAATGAATGTAAAACTTATTCGTATGTCTTCTGGTGAAGACGTTGTTGCTACTATCGTCAATGAAACTGATAGTGTACTTGAAGTAGAGAATGCTATTGTAGCAATACCTACTGGTGAGGGTCAAATTGGATTTGCTCCATGGTCTCCTCTTGTATCAAAATCGGACAAAACTTTACCCGTAAATAAAAAATTTGTGGTCTATGTTGCAGAGGTTGCAGAAGACATCGTAAACCAGTATAATCAGATGTTCAGTAAAATTGTAACTCCCACTAGTAAACTGGTGTATAAGTGATCCCTAAATTGAAATGACACAACATCACAAAAATCTTTTGGTTCTCAGCGGTGAAGAACAACCAGTTAGTTCTGGTAGAATTCTTTCGGGTTCTACTTATCCATATATTAAGTTTGAAAAAGACACATGGAGAAAGAAAAAGTTTTTTGAACAAGCAAAAAAATATTTTGATGAAAATAATGATGTTGGTATTTGGCAGACAGTAAAGGAAGTTTGGATTGATTTTGCTATCTCAACTGATCCAGAACGTATTAGAATGAGAAAACAAGGTCGATTAAACACAGATTATCTTTTGAGTCTTGCTGAAGATAATTGTCCTTGTTGTGGTCGCGCTATGTGGTATGGACGTGTTCATAATTTTGTAGAAGGTTATGGAAAACCATCTATAGATAGAATTGATCCTAAGGGTGGATACGTTAATGAAAATACTTGGATTATATGTAATAAGTGCAATACCAAGAAAAATGATGCTTCTAATCCTATGGAACTTATCAATATTGGTTTAGCGTGGTATAATAAAGATAAGGAAAAACTCTCTAAGTATGCTGAGTTTGCCCGTGAAATTCCATCTCTTGAAAAATTTTTGCTATGATTCTTAGTCCAGAAGATACTCTATACGCATACGGTAAAATCAACGAAGCTTACGGTTCTATTAATCGTATCGATGATTTCTTTCGTATGAAAAAAATTGAACGTATCAAAGAGATTCCACCAACTCTCTTTGGACTGTCTCATGAGGATGATTTGTTTCAGGATTTCTCCATGCATCCTGAGGACATGAACTTTCGTATTGTCCAACCAGACCATAGTACGTTCAATACTCTTCTGGAAATGACTGCATCATTTACCTATGAGGAAGCACCAGGTAAAGAGATGAAACTGATGATCCAGGAGACCACCACAGGCACCGCTGTGGGGTTCATCAAACTGGGTTCTCCCATCATCAACTCAAAACCCCGTAACGAGTGGTTAGGAGGGGTTCCAGACCTTACCATCTTTAATAAACGTGCGATCATGGGATTCATCATTGTTCCCACTCAACCCTTTGGGTTCAACTATCTTGGTGGTAAACTTCTATCATTGATTTGTTGTAGTCATGAAGTTCGTGAGATGTTAAACAAAAAATATAATACAGAAATGTGTTTGTTTGAAACAACATCGTTGTATGGTAATATCAAAGGTACTAGTCAATATGATGGTCTAAAGCCATATCTTCGTTATCGTGGAGATACAGAATCTAAATTTCTATTGACTCTTCCAGACTTTATCTATCACGATCTGAGTAAGTGGTTTATTGAAAGGAATGGTGGTCCTTTGATTCACAAAGGTGCTTCTAGTCGCAAACTCAAGATTCAAACTAAGATGATTTCTATCATCAAAAATTCTCTGAAAGAATACTATCCAGATTTGTATATAGAGTTTGTTGCATTCATTAAATCTAAACAGGATGTGACAACTCAGAAACGTTTTTATATGTCTGACTATGGATATGAAAACGCTAAAGATGTTTTACTTGGTAAAACTGAAACACTAATTCCAAACAAACAAAACTTCGATAAATTTTATCTAGAAAATATGGTACAATGGTGGAAACGAAAAGCTTCTAATCGTTACCAAAAACTTGTTAGTGAAAATTATCTGAGAACAGATATTGAAGTTTGGAATTCTAATACTATGAACACTATTGACATTATCAGATGACGCTTACCAAATTCTTAACAGACCAAAAATTTGAAAAGACTATACGAATTTTAGTCTATCCAAACATTACGTTCTCTAAGGATTTGACAAAGGATAGTTATATTCAAGTGATTACAAATATGATCACTGAGCTTAATAAGATTCGTACTGATTTATTTTTCTATTTAATTCTACCATCTTTCTTGGAGATGTTGGACTTTCCTAATACGAGTCAACTTATTATGAAAGTTCCTACGTATCCTCCTACGATGCGATCTCATTTTGATGTAGATCATTTCAGAAAACTTATCAATCATGATCTTGATATTGATTTAGTATTCTCTCATCTCCCTGAACATACACATGCTGTTAAAAATACTATCAGTAATGTAACTCACCACAGTCCTTCTTACTTTGGATATTGTCATTGGTTTGATCTCAAAGAAGTTGTTGCATGGAGTCAACCAAGTTTTAATCAAAATATTCTTGGACTACTTGAGATGGAACGTTGCTATCTCAATACACAGAGTCAAAAAAATCTTGTGTTAAAGCAATCAGCCGAAACCTTTAATAAAGGAACCGTTATTAAACTTAAGGACATTCTTACACCACATCATCTAGGAGTTAAAGAATCTGATATTGTAGAACCAAATACAAATACCGATAAATTAATTGTTTTTAATCACAGACCCGATACATATAAGGACTTCAATAACTTCATGAAGGTTCTAGAGTCTCTCAGAGAGGTTAGAGAAGACTTTACTGTATGGATACCATTGTTAGAAAAATCAGATAAGGATTGGATTACTACTGAGAAGTTTAATAAGCAACGTTATTACAAAAAACTTCAACAATGTAGAGTAGGATTTTCTCCAAAACAAGTTTATGGTGGATGGAGTGTTTCAACTACAGATGGTATTATGAATGGTTGTCCATATATTATGCACGACGCTGATTACTATCAAGAACTAAATCCAACTGCAGATTTCTTTACTGAAAATTCTACCGCTGTAAATCTTTTGAATAAGTATCTAGATGATCCTGAATATCGTAATGAGATGTCTATCAAGTCTCAATCTCATTTACGTAAAAATCTTATCTATACTGCTGAAATTAAAAACATAAGTGATTATATAGATAATCTTATTGACAAACAAAAATGCATTCAGTCTGATGTGACAACTAGATTAATTGATGTAATTAAACTAAAGGGACAAGTTACTAAAAAAGAATTATTTAATTCCTATCTTGGTTGGGGTAGAGGAATTAAGTTTGGTCCCTACCGAAGAGCTTTGCTCAATCATGAAAACATCTATGATACAATAGATTCCACTCCTTATTATTGCTGGATTGATACTTAAATTATGGAACTTAAAGACTGGTTGAATTCTATTAATCAATCAAAAATTAATTTGATTGATGAAGAATATGGTATAGAAAAAGAATATCCTCCATTCATTATCAATAAATGTATGTCTGGTTTTATGGACACCGTATTGATTGCTAATGAAATGAATATTCATTCTGGACTCTCAAAAAAAATGCAATATGATTTTTTTATAAATATTGTGAGACCTAGGAAAAGATTTTCTCCTTGGATGAGAAAAGAAAAACATGACACTTTAGATCTTATCAAAAAATACTATAAGTATAGTGATGAGAAAGCTAGAAGTGCTATTAAAATTCTAACCAAAGATCAAATTGAATTTATTAAACAAAGGATGAATACTGGAGGTAAACAATGAGCGATGATCTGGAGTACAAATGGTCGCCAGACCAAATGATTGAAGTTACACTAAAAGAACCAGATGACTTTCTGAAAGTTCGTGAGACTTTGACTCGTATCGGAGTTGCGTCTAGAAAGGAAAAGAAAATCTATCAATCTTGTCATATTCTTCACAAACAAGGTAAGTATTATATTGTTCACTTTAAGGAACTATTTGCTCTTGATGGAAAAAGATCAAATCTATTTGTCAATGATGTACAACGTAGAAATCGTATAGCTCAATTATTGAGTGATTGGGGATTAACTACTGTCGTTGATGCATCAAAGATTACAGATGTTGCTCCATTAAGTCAAATTAAAGTTCTTTCTTATAAAGATAAAGGAGAATGGACGTTAGAAAGTAAATATAATATTGGTAAGAAAAAGTCAGAATCTTAATTTGTATGATCATTATCAACACATTAAAAAATCCCCAGAGATTTAGTTTCTCTCTGGGGATTTTTTATTAATTTTTATAATAAATCTTTGCAAATCTTTTTACAAATTGTTTGTTTTTCGTCGCACTCTATAATACAATCAAAATAATCATTAACTAAATCTATATCATCTCTAAATTGATCTAAAGTTTCACTAATATGATCCCATTCAGCTAATTGGTTGCTGGAAATTTTGTTGCCCATAAAAACCTCATATCTATATTATCTAGGCTAGTTTATGTATTGTTATGTACATATATGTATTTTTTACATATCTACAAAAAAAGAGAGGTTACTTAACCTCTCTAGAAAAATTATTACTTATTGTAGATACTACCACGATAACAGAATGTACCGTGCGTTTCTTTTGATTCTACACAACGAGTATCATACTCAACACCACGATATGAGGTGTGAAGAATTTGTGCGTCGTGTAATGCAGATGCCTTATTGATCTGCTTCTTGACCATTTGAAGTGTGTTCATGAGTTTACTCCTGAAAGTAGAGGGTTTTTAATCCCCGTTCCTTCAGTCGTTTGCGTCCCATGGGTAGCAATCAGGATTTGACTCCTTCATTGTCTCAACCAACTCAATCCTAAAGGCATTACTAATGTTCTCATTTTTCTGCATACGCAGGATGAGAGCATCAGTTTGCTGACAGGTGAGTGATGAATATAAAAGAAATTCAATCATGGGATCAACGGTTCCGTTGCGCGACTTACTTGCGTCTCACAAAGTGAGATGAACGTGTGGTCATTATAGACCACTATAGCTATATAGTCAACTAAATACTAATGTGTCTTTCGTGCGGCACACTCTACATTCGGAAAATACCAAATAATGGTACGGGTTTCGCACCGTACCATTTTTTTATGTTTTTAATAAATAAATTTGGTTGCCTTCGGGGACCACACAATACAATCTCGCTTTATAAGGAGAAGTTACATGGACCTTACTAGATGGACATCGAAAGATGTCGATAAAATTTTTGATGCTGCAAACAGATATAGCGTCGGACTAGATGATATCTTCTATCGATTGCATTCATATGGATCGAATCATCCTGGTGGACAATATCCTCCATACAATATCATCAAAGAATCAAATGTTAAATGGCGTATTGAAGTAGCACTTGCTGGATGGGATCCAAAAGATGTTGAGGTAACTACTGAGTCAAATGTACTCTTAGTAAAATCTGTCTCATCTAAGAATGATATTGAAGATGATGAGTATGTGCATCGTGGATTGTCTTCACGCACATTCACTAGGGGATTCAATCTGAGTGATGATGTCGAAGTCGGCACAGTCAGTTTCACTAATGGATTACTCGTGGTAGAATTACAAAGAATTATTCCAGACCATCAGAAACGAAAGGTGTATAATATTGAATAAATAGAATTGAATATCGTCGCCGCAGAGGGGCAACTGGCAAAATCCAGTTGACGCCCCTCTTTTTTTGTGGTATAATAGATGAAACTCAGGATCTATTATGAACTTAAATGTAATTGAACTAATCAATGGTAAAATTATTGTTGCAGATGTAGAAGAACTAGATGAAGAACCTTCATGTTATATGAAAAATTGTAGAGAAGTTGTAAATGATACAGAGTTAATTAAGTGGCCCAAATATACAGATGAAGTATCAGTATTGATTTATTCTAACCGTATAATTACAATGTCGGAACCAACAGACACAATCACAGAACTTTATAATAAGACTATTAATTCATGAATTTTTACACCAACGTTCAATTAGTTGCGGATACAATTTTATATCGTGGATATGAGAACGGTGAACGTGTGTTATATCGAGATAGTTTTTCTCCTATATTATTTGTTCCTTCTCAAAAACAAACAAATTTTAAAACCTTAGATGAAAAATATGTAAAACCTATTAAGTTTGGTGGGTCAAGAGAAGCAAGAGATTTTATAAAAAAATATTCTGATGTACAGAATTTTGGTGTATATGGTTACGAGAGATTCTTATATCAGTATATTGCTGATAAGTATCCTCAAGATGAAATCAAGTTTGATATATCTAAAATGAATATCCTTACATTGGATATTGAGGTAGAGTGTGAAAATGGATTCCCTGATGTTGAATCTGCATCCGAATCACTTTTGTGTCTTACTATTAAGAATCTTAATACCAAAAAATTAATTGTATGGGGTACTCGTGAATTTGAAAATAATCGTGAAGATGTTGAGTTTGTTTATTGTCATGGGGAGAAAGATCTATTAGAAAAATTTCTTGACTACTGGATTCAAAACACTCCAGATATTATTACAGGCTGGAATGTGTACCTGTATGATATTCCATATATCTGCCGTCGAATTGAACGTGTTTTAACTGAGAAACATATGCGTTCATTGTCTCCATGGAATCTAATTAATTATCGTGAGTTTGTGGTACAAGGACGTAAGCAGATTGCTTATGACCTTGGTGGTGTTTCTTGTCTAGATTATCTAGATCTTTATAAAAAATTTACTTATTCTAATCAAGAGTCTTATCGTCTAGACCATATTGCGTTTGTAGAATTGGGTCAAAAGAAACTTGACCATAGTGAATATGAAAACTTTAAAGCTTTCTATACAGGAAATTGGCAAAAGTTTGTAGAATACAACATTATTGACGTTGAACTTGTTGACCGTATGGAAGACAAGATGAAATTGATTGAGTTATGTTTGACGATGGCCTACGATGCAAAACAAAATTATGAGGATGTATATTCTCAAGTAAAAACTTGGGACAATATTATTTTTAATTATCTTAAGAAACAAAATATTGTTGTACCACCAAAAATTATTCATAGGAAGGATGCGGCTTATGCTGGTGCTTATGTTAAACAACCTAAACCAGGTGTCTATGATTGGGTAGTGTCTTTTGACCTTAACTCTCTATATCCTCATCTTATTATGCAATATAATATTTCACCAGAAACTTTGGTTGAGGAGAAACATCCAAGTATTACTGTGGATAAAATTCTTTCACAACCAGTTTTATATGATGAGAAGTATGCTCTTTGTGCAAATGGTGCTCAGTATCGTAAAGACGTTCAGGGTTTTCTCCCTAAACTTATGCAGAAGATGTACAACGATCGTGTAATCTTCAAAAAGAAAATGATTACTGCAAAAAAACAGTATGAAAAAACTCCAACTATTGAATTGACCAAAGAAATTTCTCGATGTAATAACATTCAGATGGCAAAGAAGATCTCTTTGAACTCTGCTTATGGTGCTATCGGTAATGAATACTTCAGATATTTTCGAATTGCAAATGCAGAAGCTATTACTTTATCTGGTCAAGTTTCAATTCGATGGATTGAAAGTAAGATGAATTATTATCTAAATAATTTATTAAAAACCGAGGAAGTTGATTATGTTATTGCTTCTGATACCGATTCTATATATCTTAATATGGGTCCTCTTGTCGATCACATATACAAAGGCAGAAAGGCTTCTGATGAAAAGATTGTTACGTTCCTTGATAAGATCTGTGAAATGGAACTTGAAAAGTATATTGAAAGTTCTTACCAAGAACTGGCCAACAAAGTAAATGCATATGATCAAAAGATGCAGATGAAACGAGAGAATATTGCTGATCGTGGAATCTGGACTGCTAAGAAACGATATATTCTTAATGTATGGGATAGTGAAGGTGTTCGATATGAAAAACCTAAACTAAAAATCATGGGTCTTGAGACTGCTAGATCTTCAACACCATCTTTCTTTCGGGATAAATTGAAGAAAGCGTTTACAATTATCATTAATGATACTAATGATGATCTAATTAACTTTATTGAACAAGTTAGATGTGAAACTACTAAACAAGATATTGCAAATATTTCGTTTCCTAGATCACTGAATAATTTGGATAAGTATAAAAGTTCTGCAGATCTTTATAAGAAGGGTACTCCAATCCAGGTTCGTGGTGCTATCCTATATAATCATCACATCAAAAAAATGAAATTGCAAAATAAGTATCCAATGATTCAGGAGGGTGAAAAAATTAAGTTTATTTATTTGAAGTCACCAAATCCTATTGGGGAAAATATTATTGCTTATTTTCAAACTTTGCCCAAAGAACTTAATCTAGATAAGTACATTGATTATGATCGACAATTTGAGAAAAGTTTTCTAGAACCACTAAAAAATGTTCTAGATGCAATTGGATGGTACATCGAGAAAAGAGGTTCACTTGAATCTTTTTTCGTTTAATGTTAAAATGTTTTTTTATTAGGAGTAATTTATGAGTTTTTTAAAATCTGTAATTCCAGAATTGGATAACGAATATGCATCTGTTGTTGAAGACGGTGTTGTTTCTGGAGACTGTGATAACTTTATTGATACTGGGTCTTATATTTTTAATGCATTACTGAGTGGTAGTATTTACGGTGGACTACCGGCAAATAAAATTACAGCTCTTGCCGGAGAATCTAGTACAGGAAAGACTTTCTTTGCATTGTCTATAGTTAGATATTTCTTGGAACAAAATCCTAATGGTGAAGTCATATATTTTGAATCTGAATCTGCAATTACAAAATCTATGATGAAAGATAGAAACATTGATACTTCTCGTATTGGACTTGTTCCTGTGACTACTGTACAAGAGTTTCGTACACAATCAATTAAGATTGTAGATGAATATATGAAGATAAAAAAAGCTAACCGACCTCCATTATTATTTGTTCTGGATAGTCTTGGAATGCTCTCAACTACAAAAGAAGTTCAAGATGCTACGGATGGCAAGGAGACTCGTGATATGACTCGTGCTCAAATTGTGAAGTCTATCTTCAGAATTCTCTCTCTTAAATTAGGGACCGCTGGCATCCCTCTGGTGGTCACTAACCATACGTATGATGTGGTGGGATCATATATGCCCATGAAAGAGATGGGAGGGGGTTCTGGACTCAAGTACGCTGCTTCTACTATCATCTTCCTGTCTAAGTCCAAAGAGAAGGACGGTACTGAAGTTGTGGGTAATATCATTAAATGTAAAGCATACAAGTCACGTTTTACAAAAGAAAATTCTTTAGTTGAAACTCGTTTGTTTTATGATAAACGTGGTCTTGACAAATACTATGGACTTCTAGAACTTGGTGAAAAGTATGGTATCTTTACTAAGTCTGGTGGACGTTATGAAATTAATGGAACCAAAATCTATGGTAAAACAATAATGTCTGAACCAGAGAAGTATTTTACTCCAGATATTATGCAAGCTTTAGATGAATGTGCTAATAAGGAATATAGTTATGGTTCATTTGAGTAATTTTTTACAAGTGCATGAGAATGTACTTAGTAAAAATGAATGTGACTTATTAATTAAAACATTTGAGTCCTCTTCTGAAATAGAATCTATTGATAATAATGGTACTCCAAAATTTTCTCAATTTAATCTGACTCAGAATATAAAATCAACGTCACCACAGGTACAAAATTTACATAATAAATTAATAAAAATTGTAGTTACTTATAGAGATAAGTATTATAAATTTGTTGATAAGAGATGTTTTCCATCAAAACATGCTTTTGAACAATTTAGGGTAAAAAAATATCTTACTGATAATGATGATAGATTTGATACTCATGTTGATGTGACTGACTATGAATCTGCTAGAAGATTTTTATCTTTCTTTTGGTATTTAAATGATGTTGTTGAGGGTGGTCAGACTGAATTTGATGATTTGACAATTCAACCAAAGACTGGTACGATGGTTTTGTTTCCTCCCCTATGGATGTTTCCTCATCGGGGACATAGACCTATCAGTAATCAAAAGTATTTGTTAAGCACTTATCTACACTACGTATGAAATTTGAACATAAAATTCTTTCCAATCTCATCTTTGATGTAGATTATATGAGGAAAGTAATTCCTTTTATTAAGGGTACATATTTTGATGTATTTGCTGAAAAAATTATTTTTACAGAGATTAACGACTTTGTAGTAAAGTATAATGATCTCCCCTCACAATCTGTCTTGGAGATTCAAGTTCAAAATCGTAGTGATATTTCTGAAGAAACATTTAATGATTGCGTCAAATGTATTAAAGAACTTAATGAAGAGAAGACTGATGAGAACTGGTTGCTAGATACTACAGAGAAGTGGTGTAAAGAACGTGCTGTATATCTTGCTCTGATGGAATCTATTAAGATTTCAGATGGTAATGATAAAACTAAAAATCGTGATGCAATTCCTAGTATTCTTTCTGAAGCTCTAAGTGTATCTTTTGATGATCATGTAGGTCATGATTACTTTGATGATGCAGATGCTAGATATGAGTTTTATCACCGCAAGGAGGATAGGATTGAATTTGATCTAGATATGTTTAATAAGATCACCAAGGGTGGTCTCCCACGTAAAACTTTAAATATTGCTCTTGCGGGAACTGGTGTTGGTAAGTCACTTTTCATGTGTCATCATGCAGCCGCATGTTTGTTGCAAGGACAAAATGTTTTATATATTACACTAGAGATGGCGGAAGAAAGAATTGCAGAACGTATTGATGCAAATCTATTCAACTTAGATATTAAAACTTTGGTTGATCTTCCTAAACCAATGTATGATACCAAGGTTAATAAGTTGTTGAAGAAAACTCAAGGACGACTTATCATTAAAGAGTATCCTACTGCTAGTGCTCATGAAGGACATTTCAAGAGTCTTCTTAATGAACTATCATTGAAGAAAAGTTTTTCTCCTGATATTATTTTTATTGATTATTTAAATATTTGTTCTTCAAGTCGATTCAAAGGTAGTATCGTTAATTCATATACGTTCGTAAAAGCAATTGCTGAAGAACTTAGGGGTCTTGCGGTTGAATATAATGTACCAATTGTATCTGCAACTCAGACTACTCGTTCTGGTTATGGTAGTTCTGATGTAGATATCACTGATACCAGTGAATCTTTTGGTCTACCTGCAACTGCTGATCTTATGTTTGCTCTTATTTCCACAGAAGAACTTGAGGAGATGAATCAAATTATGGTGAAACAACTTAAGAACAGATATAATGATGGTGCAATCAATAAAAGATTTGTGATTGGTATTGACAGATCCAAGATGAAGTTGTATAATTTAGAGGACAGTGCTCAAATGAACATTGTTGATTCTGGTCAGGAAGAAAATTACACTGATCGGTTAGATAAAAAATTCCGTAGTTTTGAAGGCTTTAAAGTATGACACAAACAATTAATCTTTTTGATCCAGACACTGGCGCCACACTAGAAAACGTTCCTGTGAATCAACCCACTAAAAAAGTAAACACTGATGCATACCTTGAGTTTGTGAATGCTGTTACATCAGAACCAAGTAAAAATGCTGATGCATTTGAGTATCGTATTCAAGAACTTCGTGGAGAAGGATTTGAAACACATCGTCTCCTCACTGCTGCTGTAGGAATGTCTGCTGAGTCAGGTGAGTTTACTGAAGTTGTAAAGAAGATTATCTTCCAAGGTAAACCAGTAAACGAAGAGAACATGTTCCATCTCAAACGTGAACTTGGTGACATCATGTGGTATGTTGCACAGGCATGTATGGGTCTCAATATTTCTCTCGATGAAGTCATTGAGATGAACGTAGATAAACTTAGATCACGATATCCTGGTGGTGAGTTTGACGTTCATCAGTCAGAGAACCGTAGACAAGGAGATTTGTAATAAATAGAGAGGATAGTACTCCCCTCTACTTTAATGAATTATGGAGAACAGATAGTAGCATTTGTTACTTCCTTTAAAGAATATGATCATACTTCAGTAAAGGTTGGAAATAAAAAACAAGTTACTATAGTTGTTAAAAGTAAAAATAGAAGTGATACTCAAAGTTCTGTAGAATCTTCTTTAAAGAAAAATGGATTTTCTTCTAGGGAAATTGGAAGAGAAGTTGTAGGGTCTTCCACTTTCCCTGCTACAGTGGTACAATTAAAGCAGTCGCGAGGAATCATCATTTTTAAACCACTGTCTGGTGGAGGATCTGGTGCCGGTGCCGCTCAAACTAAACTTGCTGAGTGTTCGCAGTGTTTATATGCATCTCTTGCTTTTAATGTAAAAAAAGGTAAAATAGATTCTACTGATATATCTTTAGATAATTTTAAAAAAGCTTCTAAAGATATAGATGTTGATGAAATTTTTGAAAGTATGACTAATAATTTAGGTGATGATTGGATTAAATCATCCATAGAAGGAGCAAATATGCTTTATGATAAGTATGGAAGTTCTGGTTGGTCTTTTCATAGAGGTAGTAAATTTGTAAATATTATAGAATCTCAATTTAAAAAATTAAACAGAATTGAAAATGCTTTTAGTAATTTAAATAAATGGAGTCCAGCTGACATTTATATGTGTAAGGGTATGACAACCCAAGATTGGAATAAAATATCATCTACTAAAACTATTAAAAGTTTGAATACAATACTAATTGAATTTATTAATGATGAAAAATTAATAGGAGTATCTCTTAAAAAGATAGTTAATAAATCAAAACCATTTAAATTTTATAATATAACTAATGATAGGAATGTTGAAGGAATTGGATTCTATGGTACAGTTATTTCAAAAGTAGGTAATCCATTTAAAAGCATTGATGTTTATATAAATTGGAAATCTGGTAGTGGTAACGAGATACAATTTAGAACAACAACTGGACAAGCAAAAGGTTGGCAAGGAGAGATAAAAGGATCTAATGCAAACCAAGGTAAAATTTCTTATGGACCTGTCAATACTGTTCTAAAACAATTTGATATAAATCCAATACCAAACTACACAGGATCTTCTAAATTAAGTTCTGAGTCTCTTGCTAAGGAAATATATAAAGATATTAAAGTCATCGATCGTAGCTATGCGATGGACGAAAAAACTTTTGTCACATCAGCGCTTGCAATGCCAGACAAATGGCAGTATAGTAAGTATACCGGAATCAAGTTAGGGAGGATCATTGCTGATCTAGACAAAAAAACCCAAGATAAACTGGTACAATCTTTGTACTTATACGCAAATTCACAATCACCCCTTTCGGGTCCTTACGGAAAAATAGAGTAATGGCAAAGAACACTCACTTAGAACATCTTGAAGATGACATTCTTAATTTTGGGAGCGAGGGTGGTAAATCTGCCATATCATTCTTAAAATCTCTTGGTAACATGTTGACGCAAGGTGATAAAAATAAATCTACATCTATTACAACTAAATGGGATGGAGCTCCTGCAATTATATGTGGAGTAGACCCTATGTGGGATTCTTTTTTTGTTGGAAATAAATCTGTTTTTGCAAAAACATTACCAAAAATTTGTTATTCACATGACTCTGTGAATGAGTATTATCCTTCAGGTGGATTGAATCAAATCTTAAAAGATTGTTTTGATTATCTTTCTAAGTTAAATATAAAAGGTGTTATCCAAGGTGATCTTCTCTTCACTGAAAACACCAAAACAGTTACTAATGTTGGTGGAAAACGTTGTGTAACATTTACTCCTAATACTATTACATATGCAATACCGTTGGATACAG
>ERZ891134.70-NODE-70-length-86259-cov-11.000754_pt1 | contig 86259 bp, 83 predicted proteins | sample MGYA00520888_ERZ891134 | MGnify/ENA primary metagenome ERZ891134 (study PRJEB32303, sample SAMEA104408692) | aquatic metagenome | biome: Brackish water; feature: Coastal; material: water | place: Baltic Sea | collected 2014-10-23 | depth 10 m ... | reverse complement strand
ATACTCAATTTATATTCTGTAATTTATGATATTAATAAAACTTAACAATTAATAGCAATCAATACTTTTTTCATTAACTTTAGAGTCAATAAAATTTACAAAAATTAAAAATTAAATAATGAAAAGCTTTTTCAGATTAACCTTAGTTTTCTTAGTTTCTATGCAGCTTGCATATTCACAGAAAACTTTAACTGGTACTGTTTCTGATAATGATGGTCTGCCTCTTCCGGGAGCTACTGTTCTAGTCTCAGGAACACTAACTGGTGTTACTACTGATTTCGATGGAAACTTTTCTATTAATGCATCTGAGGGTCAACTGCTAGAATTTAGCTTTGTTGGTTATGAAACTGCTACTATTACAGTAGGATCTTCAAACACAATTAATATAACTCTTTCCCCTGGAAATCAACTTGATGAGGTAATCGTTACTAGTTTAGGTATTACAAGAGAGAAGCGAGCACTTGGTTATGCTGTATCTGAAGTTGACAATAGTCAAATTGAGAGCAGGTCTACCGGTGATGTTGCACGTATTCTTTCTGGTAAAGCCTCTGGTGTTCAGGTTACTGACCAAGGTGGTCTATCTGGATCTGGAACAAATGTTATAATTAGAGGTCTAAGTACCTTTAGTTCAAGTAATCAACCTCTATTTGTTGTAGATGGTGTCCCTTTTGCAAGTGATACTAACGCAATGGGTGGTTTTACCTCTGGTAACAACGGTTCCTCAAGATTCTTAGATTTAGACCCTAATAATATAGAAAGTGTGAATGTACTTAAAGGACTTGCAGCCGCAACTCTTTATGGTTCACAAGGAAGAAATGGTGTAATTTTAATTACTACCAAATCTGGTACTACAGCTGCTGGTTTAAATGCTCAAAAAAATGAGGTTACAGTTAATACATCTTATTTTAGTAGCGAACTAGCAATGAAACCAGATTATCAAAATCAATATGGTGGAGGATTTGACCAAAGTTTTGGTTGGTTCTTTTCAAACTGGGGTCCAAGCTTTGATAAAGAAGGCCCAGGTGGTTGGGGAAGACAACCGGCACTTAATGGTGAACTTTCAGGTCAACCAGGATATGTTATTCATCCATATGTTGATAACCTTAGTGCTAATGCACTTCCAAAAAACTTACTTTCACTAATTGGTCTTTCTATGGACTCACTATACGAATGGGCTCCAAGAGATTCAGTTGATGAAATGTTTAGAACAGGGAGTATCTTGAATACTAATGTTAACTTTAGAGGACAAAGTGACGATGGTAAGATCTCATATAATGTTAATTATGGTAATCTAGATGATGAAGGATTTACTCCTAACAACAACTTAAGAAGAAATACTCTAAGTTTTGGTGGTAGGATGGCTCTTTCTAACAGACTAACAATAAACGGTACATTAAATTATTCTAACACTAGATTTAAATCACCTCCTATTGCTTCTGCATATGGTGGAACTGCTGGCGCTAACTCACTTTATGATGTAGTTTTCTTTACACCACGTCAACTAAGTATTAAAGAGTTACCATATGAAAATCCTATTACTAAATCTTCTATTTACTATTATGGTAGTAATGCTATTCAGCATCCACTATGGACATTGAACAATGCAGAAGATAGACAAAATACACAAAGAACATATGGTGGTACAAGTATTCAATATGATTTGAATGATAATTTAAACATTCAATATAGATATGGATATGATGTATATTCTGAAGACAACGTAAGTCAATCGAACAAAGGTGGACAAACAGGTTCTAACGAAGATAAAAGTGGAGTTTATGAAAAATGGAATAATACAAATACTATTTATAACCACCAGATATCAATAAATGGTGATTATGAACTTGATGATTTATGGGGTGCTACATTTAATGTTGGTGCTACATCTAATTCTGTAGAATATGACAGAAATGGTGTAAGAAGTACAGGTCAAAATGTATATGGAATATTTAGACATTTTAATTTCAACTCTCAAGAAGAAATAGAATACTACTCAAAAAGAAATATTCTTGGTGTATTTGGACAAGCTTCATTTGATTATGACAATTACCTTTTCATAACTCTTGCTACAAGAACTGATTGGGTATCAAATCTTTCAGAAGAATTTAGATCTATTACATATCCATCTGCTAGTATTGCTTTTGTACCTACTGAATTATTTGACTTAGGTGAACTTCCTATAGATTTCCTTAAATTAAGAGCAAGTTATGGTACATCTGCAACATTCCCTTCTGGATATCCTATTGCTTCCACTTTAAGTCTTGATGTACAAGATTTTAGAATCGGTGGAACAAATGTTATTACTAATAGTTCTGGATCACAATTAGGTAATACAGGTTTAAAACCTGAATTACTAGCTGAGTTAGAATTTGGTATAGAAGCGAATCTATTTGATAACAGATTATCTGCTGAAGTTTCTTATTATGATAGAAATACAACAGACCTTATTATATCAAGACCTCTAGATCCTGCTACTGGATATGCAGGGACTAGTACTAATATTGGTGAAATAAGTTCAAAAGGATGGGAGATTGATCTTTCTGCTGATTGGTTAAGAGGTGAAAAACTTAATTGGAATACTACTTTTAACTATATGTCTTCAGAATCAATAGTTGAAGATCTTGGAGAGGATACAGATCAAATTATTTATTCAGGATTTTCTAACTTAGGAAATGCCGCTATTGCTGGTCTTCCTCTTACATCCATGATCGGAACTAGTGTTGCTAGAGATAGTCAAGGGGCTCCTATAATTGAAGGAAATGGTACTTATGCAACAAACAATGATACTGAGTATAAGAATAATCCTTATGCTTTAATTGGAGATTCAAATCCAGACTTCATAGCAAACATAAGCAATACTATATCTTATGGTAACTTTTCTTTAAATTTCTTATTTAACGCAACAATTGGGGGTGATATGTATTCATCATTTAACTCTACAATGTTATCAAGAGGTTTAACAACTGATACAGCTGGTCAAAACTTTAATAGAGAACTAGCATTTTTATTACCTGGAGTTTTATCTGATTCTTCTCCAAATAATAAAATGATTAATAACTCTACTTTTACTTTTAGTACAATATTCTATGCTTCAGAACTTGAAACTTGGGATGCAAGTGTTCTAAGATTAAGTGAGTTAACATTAACATATGATATACCTAAAAAATGGTTAGAAAGAACACCATTTGGAATGGCATCAATCTCAGCACAAGGTTTTAACTTGTGGTATGATGCATACAATATGCCTGAAGCAAGTAATTTTGATCCTAACATTGCCGGACTTGGTGTCGGAAATGGATCTGGATTTGAATACTTTAATGGAGTTAGTGCAAGGAGATATGGTGTAAGTTTAAAATTTACGTTTTAATAATAAAATTTAGAAATTATGAAAAATTTTACAAAACTTTCAATTTTATCTCTATTTAGTGTTTTAGTTTTCATATCATGTGAAACCACTGAATTAGACTTAACAGCAAATCCTAATGCTTTAGGACCTGACCAGGCTAGTGCCGATTTATTTATAAATGCAATCCAAGAGGATTTTGCATATTTTGTAAATAATCTGGGTAGTCCTGGATTAAGATTAACAAGACAACTTCATGACTTTTTCCGTGACTATGATAATGCCTACACACCCATTGCATGGGATGGTGTATGGTCTACTGCATATCAAGGAATTATGGAAGATATAAGACTTATGACAATACTTGCTGAAGATGCAAACCTATCATATTACGTTGGTATGGGAGAAGTTTTCCAAGCATATATTTACATATCTCTTGTTGACTACTTTGGAGATGTACCTTATTCTGAAGCCTTACAAGGTTCAGCAAACTTAAACCCTTCATCAGATGGAGGTCAATCAGTTTATCAAGCTGCCTTAGGCTTATTAGACTCTGCAATTGCAAACTTTAGTGCTGGTAGTACTGGACCTCAATACGATATGTATTATGGAGGTGATGCTGAAAAGTGGATTACTGCTGCTAACAGTATTAAGAAAAAAGCCTATTTAAATATGGGTGATTATTCATCTTATAATTCAATAACTGATTATATAACTTCAAGTGCAGAAGACTTCCAGTTCCAATGGGGAACTAATGTTTCTAATCCTGATACTAGATCTCCAATTTATAGATCAAACTATACTGATAATGGAGCTTCTGATTTCCAATCAAATTGGCTTATGAATAGGCTAATGGTCGGTAGAGGTGGTGTTAGGGATCCAAGAATAAACTATCTTATTTATAGACAACAAGGTGATACACCAGGTATAGACGGTCCAGTAGACGAAACTTTACTTCAATGTGCTGTTCCAGGTTTTTTCATAGAGCCGCACAGGGTTGCATACGGAATCTATTGTGGTTTACCTGAAGGATACTGGGGAAGAGACCATGGAGATGATAGTGGTATTAACCCTGATCAATCACGAAGAGCAATAAATGGTATTTATCCATCTGGAGGTACTTATGATAGTGGAGAATTTGTTCCACAATATCTTGGAGATGGTGCTGGTGGTGAAGGGATTACACCTATAATTTTATCATCTTGGATGAATTTCTTTGATGCTGAAGTAGCTGTAATGACCGGTGGTGATCCTACTGCAGGAACTCTTGCAGGAATTGAATCGTTCTTCAATAAAGTGGATGATATAACAGGAGCACCTGCTATGTCTCAAGGAGATATCGATGAATACATAGCTAACTTTGCTGCGGAATGGACAGCTGCCTCACTTGATGGTAAGCTCGAAATGTGGGCAGAAGAGTTTATGATAACTCAAGTTGGAAATGGAATAGATGCATATAACTTGTATAGAAGAACAGGGTATCCTAAGAATCTTCAGCCAACAATTGAGCTGAATCCTGGACAATTTCCTTTATCTATGTTCTATCCAAGTAATCATGCAGGTAGAAACTCAAATGTTAATCAGAAATCTGATTTGACACAAAGAGTATTTTGGAACACTAATGGACCTTCGGTCGACTAAAAATAAATACTATGAAAAAAATATATATATATCTTAGTTTAATTATTTTGGTTACTTCATGTGCTAAAAATGACTATCGTGATGAATACATGGGAGAAGAAATGATGATTGATTACATGTTTAATAATTTTGAATATGGTGCCGGGTTGAGAATGATTACTCAAGTTGGAGAATATCAAGCAGCAACTCCTAATACATCAATATGGACAGCAACTCTAGAACCCCATGCAGAGACTATCGACTTAGTTTCTAAAGTAGATCTTTTGTTATCTATGAATGGAGGAACTGAATCACTTCATCAAACTTGGGCTCTGTCCGACATGTATGACGGTGATTTTGGACTTAAGAGGTTTGATGTGTCTGTTAGTCTAAATCAGGCTTTATCAACTATGAACATCTCTAGTTTTTCTGGAAATGATGTTGTAACCTTTAGATTTGTTATGACTTTAACTGATGGTAGAACATTTTCAAGTAATAATGTTACTGGTTCTATGACCGGTTTCTATTGGAGTTCTCCTTATAGATATGCTGTTGTAATTGGTTGTAAAGTACCTGCAGGTGGAATCCCTCCAGCTGGAACTTACACACTAAATGGACAGGATAGTTGGGGTGATGGTTGGAATGGTGCAACAGTTACCTATACAATCGATGGTGTTGATAATGTATTTGGTATCGCGGATGGAACATCCGGAAGTACATCATTTACACTTGATGGAACTCAGACACTAAACATTTCCTTCCAAGGAGGAGATTGGGATAGTGAGGTAACATATCAACTAGAATTCGTTGATTCAAATGGAGACAATGCTCAAACAGCTCTTTCAGATGGAACTAGTCCAGCTGAAACAAGTAAAGATTTGAATGTTTGTTTCTAATATTATCAAATAATTATTAACTTAAAAGGAGGTTTTTTAACCTCCTTTTTTTATGCTTATGGATAATCAAATTGAAATTTATGGAATTAGAAGTATTATTGAGGCTATAGAATCATCAAAAGAAATTTCTAGAGTTTACCTTTTAAAGTCTGATTCCCCTCAAAGTAGTTTGTTTAGGTCGCTAATTATTCTTCTCGAGAGGAAAAATATAAAGTCTTCATTCGTACCTAAAGAAAAATTTAAAAAATACAGTGAAAAAAATCATCAAGGTGCAGTGGCTATTTTATCACCAGTTAGACTATTATCATTAGAAGATTTAATTTCATCAACTTTTGATGAAAAATCTCCAAAAACTTACTTGTTACTTGATGGAGTCACAGACACAAGGAATTTTGGAGCAATAATAAGAACTAGTGCTGCTGCTGATATAGATGGAATAATTATTTCTCAAAATAACTCTGCCCCTATTAATGCTGATGTTGTAAAAACATCCTCAGGAGGAGTTTTTAAAATACCAATTGCAAGGGTAAGCAATATAAAGGATGCTATACTCTATTTAAGCTCAATAAATGTAGACATAGTTAGCTTATCTGAAAAAGCAGATAAAACTATATATGAAGTGGATTTCAAGAAGTCTGTAGGCCTTATACTTGGATCAGAGGATAGAGGAATTTCAAAGAGTATATTAAGTTTATCAAATGAAACCGTGAGTATACCCATTAGTTCAAAAATAGACTCACTAAATGTATCTGTTGCTTTTTCAGCTGTTATATTTGAATTAGTTAGACAAAGAAGATTTTAAGCTAAAAGATGTAATTTAGTAAAAAACAAAAATTGTCATCAGGTAAGTATCTTTATATTATTTATTTATTTATAATTACATTATTTGTAAGTAGTTGTAATTTAGATGTTTATAAAGGTTTTGAAGAGCCGATTCTCACTGAAAATATTTTTGAGATTAATGATAGTATCATTAAAAAAGATCCCGTTAAATTACTTATTCAACCAAGCTCCCCTATTAATAAATTTTTTGGATATCCGCTTGGATTATCAATATATAAACTAGCAAGTGTTAATCCTGATGAAAAATTTGAATCATGGCTTTATAGAAAGCCCAATAGATATGAAAGACTTAGTAAAGTCCTATCTGAAAAACAAATATCTCAACTTAATAGATATAACAACTCTTTTAATGAATTTTTAAAAAACCTTGGACAAGAGCCAATAATGCTAAGAGATTTAAATGTTAATCAAAACATATTAAGATTAAAGCAATATTACAAAAATGAGGGATATTTTGATTCAAATGTAAATGTTGATACAATAATTAACGAAAATCAAGCTAAAATAAAATATAATGTTTCTACAAACACTAGATATCTGATTGACTCCATTTCAATTGATGTTAAATCTAGTGATATAGACTCACTAATTAAAAACAGTCAAAAACTGAGTCTATTAAAGGAAAATGAATATTTTTCAATAACAAAACTGATATTAGAGAGAGATAGACTTGAAAATTTATTTAAAAACAATGGTATTTATGATTTTCAACAAAGAAGTATTAACTATAATGTTTTAATAGACAGTTCTGGGGTTAACAAAAAGATTCCAATAATCATTAGTATTAAAAATCCTAAAGAAGAGAGCTTATATCAAATTAAAAAAATTAACGATATAAATATTTATGTTGAAACTTTAGATGAGTTATCAAATATTAGTTCTTACACAGATTCAATAATTTACAATGGGATTAAGATATTATATAAAGGAACTTTAAATTACAGTCCAAAATCACTAACTGAACCTATATTTTATAAAAAAGGTGAAAATTATAATGATGAAAAGAAAATATTAACTTCAAGATACTTCTCTAATTTAGGAGCATTTAAGTATCCTAGAATTATTACGGATGAGATTAATGATTCATTATCTTCATCCATATATCTTCTTCCAAGAAATAGATTTAGTCTCGGATTTGATTTAGATTTCACTCATTCAAATATTGAAGATTTTGGAATTTCTTTTGGAACAAATTTTAATATCAGGAATATATTTAGAGGCACTGAAAACCTTTCATTGAATCTTAATAATTCTATTGGTGCTTCAAAGGATATAGGTGATCAAAGTGATTCGTTTTTTAATTTATTTGAATTAGGAGGAAATCTAAATTTAAGAATTCCAAGAGCAATTCTTCCTTTTAAATCAGAGAGAATAATAAAAAAAGAGATGAATCCAGTTACAAATATAATAGTGGGATCTACTGTTCAACAAAACATTGGACTTGACAAGCAATATTATAGTGGTATTTATGAAGTGAACTGGAATCCTTCAAAATACTCTAAAATAAATTTTAGATTGCTTGACTTTGAATATGTAAATAATAAAAACATTTCAAATTACTTTAATGTATATAAAAACTCATATGATAAATTAAATTATATATCATCTCTATACAATATAGATCAATCAATAATAAATCAAAATGGTGACTTAATTATTCCTGACGGAGCTGATATGTTTATAAATCAAGTTCTTAACAATGAAACTTCACTTAATTCAGGGACTGATTTTTATAAAAGTATTAATTCAATACTGGAAAGAAAAGAAAGGTTGACTGAAAATAATCTTATCATTGGTTCCTCAATAACGCTAAACAAAAATACACAAGAAAATTTTTTAGATGAAAACTTTTCTCAATTACGTTTTAAATTTGTAATGGTTGGTAATCTTTTTAATGCATTACTGAGAGGTGGAAACTTAAATTCAAATAATAAAGTGGAAATTTCAAATATTTTGCCATCACAATACACTAAAGCTGAGATAAATTATATAAAGCATATTCTTTTAAACAATGGTGATGTATTTGCATTCAGAGCTTTTACAGGGATAGCAATACCATATGGCAATTCAAATTATATTCCATTTACAAGGTCTTATTATGCTGGAGGATCAAATGATAATAGAGCCTGGAAGGCATATAAACTTGGACCAGGAAGCAGCAATAACATTAATGAATTTAATGAAGCCAATTTAAAAATTGCATTTAACTTAGAATACCGAAATAAAATCTCTGGTAATCTAAATGGTGCCTTTTTTGTAGATTTTGGTAATATCTGGAATGTAAATGATAATGTAGAGGATGACTCAATGACATTTAATAATTTATCTGATTTAAGTGAGATAGCAATAGGTACTGGATTTGGTTTAAGATATGATTTCAATTTTTTTGTTCTTAGACTTGATACTGCATTTAAGACATATAATCCGGCTAAAGAAAAAAGTAACAGATGGTTCAAAGACTTTAGTTTAAATAAGGCAGTATTTAATATCGGTATTAATTACCCTTTTTAAAATAAGTTTAATATTTTTGACAAAATTTAACACACATTCATTTTGAAAAACAATTTCATTTACGGTAAAAACAATCAAGAATTATACAAACTAGCTAAACAGAAAAAATTTGCTCTTCCTGCAATTAATGTTTCAGGGACTAATACCATAAACTCTGTTCTTGAAACAGCATCTGAGTTAAATAGCCCTGTAATAATTCAATTCTCTAATGGAGGTTCTCAGTTTATAGCCGGCAAAGGAATGCCAAATAAAGGCCTTAACTCATCTATTTCAGGATCAATAGCTGGTGCATATCATATTCATAAGACTATAGATGATTATAATTCAAAAGTAGTAATTCATACAGATCACTGTTCAAGAAAATTACTTCCTTGGATAGATGGTTTACTTGAATATGGTAAAGGATTTTTTGATAAAAATGGATATCCATTATTTTCTTCACATATGATTGATTTATCTGAAGAACCTATTGAAGAAAATATTGCTATATGTAAGGAATATCTTAAAAGAATGACAGATTTAGATATGACTTTGGAAATTGAGCTTGGTGTAACAGGAGGAGAAGAAGATGGAGTAGATAACTCAGATATTGATTCTTCAAAATTATATACACAACCCGAAGAGGTAGCATATGCATACTCTGAACTTAAATCTATAAGCGACAAGTTTATGATTGCTGCTGCATTTGGGAATGTTCACGGAGTTTATAAACCAGGAAATGTAAAGCTTACACCAAAAATTCTTAAAAATTCACAAGAACATGTTTCAAGAAAATTTAACCTACCCCATAATTCTCTTGACTTTGTATTTCATGGTGGCTCAGGATCTTCGGTTGAAGAGATAAGAGAAGCTATTGATTATGGTGTAATCAAGATGAATATTGATACTGACCTTCAATTTGCATTTACAGAAGGTATAAGAGATTATATGCTAGACAAAAAAGATTATCTAATGACTCAGATAGGTAATCCTGAAGGAAGTGAAAATCCAAACAAAAAATACTATGACCCAAGAGCATGGTTAAGAAAGGGCGAAGAGACATTTAAAGCTAGATTGACTAAAGCTTTTGAAGATTTAAATAATATCAATACCTTAGACTAAACTCTAGAAAATATGAGTTGGTTCAAAAGAACAAATAAAAACATTAATACTAAGACTGAGGAAAAGAAAGATATTCCTGCGGGCTTATGGTATAAAACTCCTACTGGTAAAATAATTGAATCAAAAGAACTAGCTGAAAATAAATACGTTAGTCCTGAAGATGACTATCATGTTCACATCGGTAGTAAAGAATACTTTGAAATACTTTTTGATGATAAATTTAAAGAGCTAAACTCAGGTATAACTTCCGTTGATTTTCTAAAGTTTCAAGATCAAAAAAAATATTCTGACAGATTAAAAGATGCACAAGTAAAGACAAACCTTAAAGATGCTATTAGAATTGGATATGGTAAATCTTTAGGCAAGGATATTGTTATAGCTTGTATGGATTTTAAATTCATAGGTGGATCAATGGGATCTGTTGTCGGTGAAAAAATTTCTCTATCTATAGATTATGCAATAAAAAAAAGTTGCCCCTTAGTTGTTATATCAAAGTCTGGAGGTGCTAGGATGATGGAATCCGCTACCTCATTAATGCAAATGGCTAAAACCTCTGCTAAATTAAATGATTTATCTGAAGCTAAATTACCATATATTTCATTATGTACAGATCCAACAACAGGTGGAACTACTGCTTCATTTGCAATGCTAGGAGATATTAATATTGCTGAACCAAAAGCTCTTATAGCTTTTGCTGGACCAAGAGTTGTAAAAGACACTACTGGTCAAGATTTACCAGAAGGATTTCAAAAAAGCGAATTTCTTCTTGAAAAAGGCTTCCTAGATTTTATAAGCCACAGAAAAGAATTAAAAAAGAAAATAAACCTTTACATAGATTTAATACAGAATAATCCTCTTCGTAAATAAGGATAAATAATTTAATTTTCTAAATATATTCTACTATATTTGCGGCTCAAAATTAATTGAATGACAGTACTTAAGAAAGAAGAAATTTTTAAAGAATTCGGAAAGAACAAGAAAGACTCTGGTTCTTCTGAAAGTCAAATTGCACTTTTTACTAAAAGAATAGAAGATTTATCTAACCATTTAAAAGATAATGCAAAAGATTTTAATACAGAGAAATCTCTTGTTAAAATGGTTGGTAAAAGAAGAAATTTACTTGAGTACCTTAAGAAAACAGACATTGAAAGATACCGTGAAATAATTAAAAAATTAGGTATCAGAAAATAGGATTTTTAGTTTGGTTGTCTTCATACACACAACAATAAATAATAACCAAAACTAAATTATGATTCCAAAACCATTATCACAAACAATATTATTATCAGACGGTAGAGAGATTACTATCGAAACTGGTAAACTTGCAAAACAAGCTCACGGATCCGTTGTTATTAGAATGGGTGATTGTATGCTTTTATCAACTGTAGTTTCAAGCTATGGTTCATCATCCCTGGATTTTCTTCCACTAACAGTAGACTACAGAGAAAAATTTGCATCTGCAGGTAGATTTCCTGGAGGATTCTTCAAAAGAGAGGCAAGACCAAGCAGTGAAGAAATCCTCACAATGAGAATAGTTGACAGAGTTTTACGTCCTCTATTTCCAAAGGATTACCATTCAGAAACCCAAGTGATGATTCAGCTTATGTCTAGTGATGAAAATGTTATGCCAGATGCTCTTGTGGGATTGGCAGCTTCAGCAGCTTTATCATTATCTGATATCCCATTTGATGGGCCAATTTCAGAGGTAAGAGTGGGTAGAATTGAAGGTGAATTTGTGATAAATCCTTCTAGGAGTAAATTAGCAGAATCCGATATTGATATAATGGTTGGTGCTTCTGAAGACTCAGTTGTTATGGTTGAAGGAGAGTTTAATGAAATTTCAGAGGAAGAAATGGCAGATGCTATCAAATTTGCTCATGAAGAAATAAAGAAACATATAGAGGCACAAAAAAAACTAATCAAAATGGTTGGTATAGGTTCTGAGAAAAGAGAATATGAAGGAGCAGAGGAAGATTCTGAGCTAGAAGCCGAAATTTCAAAGAAAGTTTATCAAAAATCTTACGATATTGCAAAGAAAGGCCTTTCAAAAAATGAAAGAAGTGAACACTTTGGATTATTAAAAGATGAAGTGATTGAATCTTATGATGAAGAAACACTAGAAGAAAAGAAAGATTTAATTACTAACTACTTTTACAAAGCACAAAAGAAAGCAATAAGAGACTTAGTTTTAAATGATGGTATTAGACTTGACGGAAGAAAGACAGAGGATATTAGAGATATCTGGACTGAAGTAGGTTACCTTCCTTCCACTCATGGTTCTGCGGTTTTTACTAGAGGTGAAACACAATCACTTGCATCTGTAACTCTTGGAACAAGTAGAGAGGTTAATATGATTGATATGCCAACAAATCAATCTGAAGAAAAATTTTATTTACATTATAATTTTCCACCATTCTCAACAGGTGAAGCTAGACCTTTAAGAGGAACTTCAAGAAGAGAAATTGGACATGGAATGTTAGCTCAAAGGGCTCTTGAAAAGGTTATGCCTGAAGATTGTCCCTATACTGTTAGAATCGTATCTGAGATACTAGAATCTAATGGCTCATCTTCTATGGCCTCTGTATGTGCTGGTTCACTAGCATTAATGGATGCTGGTATAAAAATTAAAAGTAATGTTTCTGGTATAGCAATGGGACTTATAAGTGACGGTGATAAATATGCTGTCCTGTCAGATATTTTAGGAGATGAAGATCACCTAGGGGATATGGACTTTAAGGTTACAGGAACAAAAGAAGGTATAACAGCTTGTCAGATGGATATTAAAATTAAAGGTTTAAAATATGAAATCCTGGTTGAAGCATTACATCAAGCTAAAAAAGGAAGACTTGAAATACTTGATAAATTAGATAGTTCTATTAATAAAGCTAACGAAACTGTTAAGGCACATGCTCCAAAAATGGTTAATATGGAGATTCCAAAAGATTTCATAGGTGCAGTTATAGGACCTGGTGGAAAAATGATTCAAGAACTTCAAAAAGAAAGTGATACAACTATTGTAATTAATGAAAAAGATGAAGTTGGAGTTGTAGAAATCTTAGGTATTGATCAAGAAAAAATTGATAATGCAATTGAAAGAATTAAAAATATAATTTTTCAACCTGTTATTGATGAAGTTTATAAAGTAACTGTTGTCAAAATACTAGATTTTGGAGCTGTAGTAGAATTTGTTCCTGGAAAGGAAGTTCTTCTTCATGTTTCAGAAATTGCATGGGAAAGAGTTGAAAAGGTTACTGAGTATCTTAATCTAGGTGATCAAATTGAAGTAAAATATATGGGAATTGATAAAAGAACTAGAAAACAAAAAGTTTCTAGAAAAGTTCTTCTTGAAAGAAAATAATTTTTTTTTTCATTTTGGAACAATTTTTGTGGCATTATATAGTCTATGAGACAACTAAAAATTACAAAACAAGTAACTAATAGAGAGACTGCCTCTTTAGATAAATACCTACAGGAAATTGGTAAGGTAGACTTAATTACTGCAGAGGAAGAGGTTGAATTAGCTCAAAGAATAAAAAAAGGTGACCAATTTGCACTTGAAAAACTTACAAAAGCTAATTTAAGATTCGTTGTTTCTGTGGCTAAACAATATCAAAATCAAGGTCTAACCCTGCCAGATTTAATAAATGAAGGTAATCTTGGGCTAATTAAAGCTGCTCAAAGATTTGATGAAACAAGAGGTTTTAAATTTATCTCATATGCTGTTTGGTGGATAAGACAATCTATACTTCAAGCTTTGGCAGAACAATCTAGAATTGTAAGACTTCCACTTAACAAAATTGGATCAATTAATAAAATTAATAAAACTTATGCATTTCTTGAGCAAGCTCATGAAAGAGCTCCATCAGCAGAAGAAATAGCAAAAGAACTTGACATGACTGTTAATGACGTAAAAGAGTCTCTGAAAAATTCTGGAAGACATGTTTCAATGGATGCCCCTTTGGTTGAAGGTGAAGATTCTAATCTTTACGATGTTCTTAACAGTGGCGAGTCACCCAATCCTGACAGACAACTTTTACATGAATCTCTTAGAACAGAGATTGAAAGAGCATTAGATACCCTTACACCTCGTGAGGCTGACGTTGTACGATTATATTTTGGTCTCGCAGACCAACATGCTATGACCCTTGAAGAAATTGGTGAAACTTTTGATTTAACAAGAGAAAGAGTCAGACAAATCAAGGAGAAAGCTATAAGAAGATTAAAACACACCTCTAGAAGTAAAATTCTCAAAACTTATCTTGGCTAAAATTTTAGCTTTAATGTTTATATCTTTTCAATCTTACTGTAAATAAATAATTATTTTAATTTTACCTTAATTAAAAATTATTGTGTCTACAAAAATAGCTCCTTCTATTTTAGCTGCTGACTTTGGTAATCTTTCTAGGGACTGTGAGATAATTGATAAAAGTAATGCAGATTGGCTTCATCTTGATGTAATGGATGGTTTATTTGTTCCTAATATTTCATTTGGTATGCCAATAGTAAGCTCAATAAGGAAAATGACTAAAAAACCCTTAGATGTTCATTTAATGATCATTAAACCTGAAAGATACATTGATAAGTTTATTGAGATTGGCTCTGACATCTTAACTGTTCATATTGAAGCTACAATGCAGATGGATAATATATTAGATAAAATCAAAAAGTCTTCAATTAAGTCAGGAATTGCAATTAATCCAGACACTCCAATTAATAAATTAGAGAATTACATTAATAAGGTTGATTTAGTATGTATGATGGGAGTTCATGCAGGTTTTGGAGGACAGAAATTTATTGAAAAAACATTTGATAGACTAATTGAACTTAAAGGTCTAATTAATTTAAAAGACTCTTCTACTTTAATTGAGATAGATGGGGGTGTAGATAATTTTAACAGTAAAAAACTTAAATCTTTAGGAGCTGATGTCTTAGTAGCTGGAAGTTATATTTTTAAATCTTCTGATATAAATAATGCAATTGACACATTGAAGTAAATAGTAATTTAGTATTTCTAATTTTGTAAAGCTTTAATAATGAATTTATTTAAAAAATTAAAATTAACTTATTTCTTTATTTTTTTTATTGCATGTAGCTCTCCAGGTTCTATTGATTATGAAGATACTATATCAAATGATGACTATTGTGAATGGTGTGAAAATGGTCGTCAAGTTGGATCAAGACCAGATCAGGATACTAGTAATTCAATAGCTCCGCCAAGTTTTTTAGCATTAGGTGATAGTTATACAATTGGAGAGGGAGTAAATGGGGATCAAAGATGGCCTAATCAATTTGTTGATATTGCTTATTTTAATGGTGTTGAAATTGATCAACCAATTATTATTGCTGAGACAGGATGGAAAACATATGATTTACTTAATGAAATAAAACAAACAAACTTTACTAAAAAATATGATTATATCTCACTTTTAATTGGGGTTAATAACCAATTTAACTCAAGACCTATTGATGAATTTGAGGAGGACTTGGAGAAACTGATGGATGAGATGAAAAGACTTAAAAAAAATGGTGGAAGTATAACAATAATTTCTATACCTGATTGGGGGTCATCTCCATATGGGATTGGTTATGATAGGAATCAAATCTCAAATGAAATAAATCTATTTAATAACAGTTTGAAAAACTTTGCAAATATTTATGGTTTAAAGTATGTAGACGTAACAGAAATATCTAGAAGAGCAATAAATGAGCCTAATTTAATTGCTGGTGACAATCTTCATCCTAGTGGTGTAATGTACCTAGAATGGGCTAAAAAAATTTTTAATGTTTGGATTAAATGAATAAAATAGCAATTAATCTTGATTCTAACGACGAATTATCTTCATATAGAAAGGAATTTATATTACCAACTAATACTATTTATCTTGATGGAAATTCACTGGGTGTTCTATCAAAAAATATTATCAATGATATAAATAACACAATCCAAGAGGACTGGGGAAATAATCTTATTTCTAGTTGGAATGATAAATGGATTGATCTTCCAAATAAAGTATCAAAAAAAATAGCTTCTATACTTAATTGTAATGGTAATGAAGTTTATGTTGGTAGCTCTACATCAAATAATCTTTATAAGCTAATTAAGAGCATATTAGAGGCTCATAAAGACATAAAAAACATATCAACTGATAATCTTAACTTTCCATCTGATAAATATATATGTGAAGGCATTTGTGAGGATTTTAATTTAAAATTTAATTTTTTAGATTATAAGAATGATTTATTTCCTGATATAAAAGTTCTCAAAAGATATATAATTGATAATCCAGGGATAATAGTTCTTTCTCATGTAACTTATAAATCATCTTATAGATATTCGATAAAAGAGATTAATAAAATTTGTAGAGAAAATAAATCAATAGCTATTTGGGATTTAAGTCATTCTATTGGTGCAGTTCATATTGACATGGAGTCCAATGAATCAGATTTTGCTGTTGGTTGTACCTATAAATATCTAAACGGTGGGCCTGGATCACCTGCATTCATTTATGTTAGAGAAAATCAATTAAAAAAATTAAAATCTCCAATCAAAGGATGGTTTAGTCATAAAAAACCTTTTGATTTTTCTGAAGAGTATCAAGAATCAAACTCAATGGAAAAATTTTCAAATGGAACTCCTCATATTTTATCATTATCAACACTAAAATCATCATTAGATATAACAATAAGTGCTTCTACAAAAAAACTTGAAAATAAATCTCACAAATTGTTTAGTTTTTTTGAATCAATTTATAAAGAGAAGTTAAGTGATAAAAAATTCAAATTAATAACTACCAATAATAAAGATGAAAGAGGTTCTCATATTTCATTATACCATAATGAAGCCTGGAGAATATCTCAGTGTTTAATTTCTCCTGTCAGAAATACTTCAATTAAAATTATAGTTGATTATAGACCTAATAATATTATAAGGATTGCTTTAACGCCTTTATACACATCTTTTAAAGACATAAATATTTTATGCGAAAGAATAGTTGAAATAATTGATAATAAAGAATTTAAACAAAAGGATAATACAAAAGAAGGGGTTACTTAACACTTTAAATTAATTCATCAATTTATTTTTAACCATTTGTGCAATCACTCTCCCTTCAGCTTTTCCTGACACTTTTAGATTAACATTAGCTATTACTTTCCCCATATCTTTCATTGATTCTGCATTTAAATCTGTTATTACTGAATCAATAATTTCAGATAACTCAGATTCACTTAGTTGTTCTGGGAGAAATTCTGAGATAATCTTTGCCTGAGAAATTTCGACCTCTGCTAATTCACCTCTTTCTTGCTCAATATATATTTTAGCACTATCATTTCTTTGTTTTACCATTTTTTGAAGAATTTTAAGAATAATTTCTTCGTCAATTTGATCTTTAGATCCAGTTTTAGTTTTTTCTAATAAAATTGCAGACTTTATAGCTCTAAGAGATTCTAACCTTATAGTATCCTTACTTTTCATTGAGTCCTTAATTGACTCATTAATTTTACTTTCTATATTCATATTTAATCAACGTTATCATGAAGGTATGTATTTACATCTGGAAATTCTAACTTATTTTCCTCATTTAAAATAGTCTTTGAAAATATATCTTCATTTTGAGATTTGGTATTAGTAATTTCAATACCCATCCTTTTATAAGCAGGTATTTTTTCTAAATCTTCTATAGTAGAATTTTTATTCTTAAACACATAATTAAATTGTTTTAGATTCTCTTTTCTAATTAGATTCTCATTGTCTAAATCCGTATCTAATGGTTTATCAAATAAGTTTTCAAATATTTCGACTTCATTATCTAACTTATCTTCATTTTCATGAATTTGATCCTGAATTTCAATAACTTCAGACACTTCTTCATCAAGGTCTAATTTAATAAACTGAATCTCATCGTCCTCAATATTAATAAGTTCTGAGTCTTGAATATCATTGAAATCAATCTCATTTTCTTTATTAACATTATTAAATTCTGGTTTTACTTCATCATTTGGCTTAGTTATATTTTTTTCATCAATATGATTATCATATAAATCAAATTCTTCTTTTTCTAGATTAATAATTGAATCATTATCACTTGAAAAAAGACCAAATGAAATGTCATTAGCAGATTCCTTAGAAGTATTACTTTCTGACTTAACATATTCAATTTCATGCAGCTCAATATCATTAATCGAAAAGTCTTTTGTTTTTGGTTCAACAACCTGATAACTTATGTCAATATTTCTTAGTATTTCATTTATTTCACTTTCTATCTTCTTTTGTTGAGACTCGTTATTTAATTTATCTTCAACAATTTCATCAGACTCATGAGTTAGATGATCTAATTCCTCTTCATCTTTATTAATTAATGATTTTTCAAAGGGGTGATCTTGATCTAGTTTATAAACTACTTTTTTAGTTTCAGAACTTACAAGACTTTTTTGCTTTTCATCACCAAACCCAGTTGCTATTACAGTAACAGAAATATTATTTCCTAACTCAAGATCTTCACCTACTCCCATTATAATATTTGCACTATTTCCTGTCTCATTTTGAATATGTTCATTTATTTCCCCTATCTCATCAATTGTAATTTCTTCAGTACCAGATACAATTAGCAATAAAACATTTTTACTTCCTTCAATTTTATTGTCATTAAGCAATGGAGAATCTAAAGCTTTAATTACAGCTTCATTTGCTCTATTTGAGCCACTTGTAATAGATGATCCCATTATAGCAGTTCCACTATCAGATAATACAGTTTTTGCATCTTTTAGATCTATATTTTGAGTATAGTGATGAGTAATTACTTGTGCAACTCCTCTCGCAGCAGTAGCTAAAACTTCATCAGCTTTTGAAAATCCTTCTTTAAAACCTAGATTACCATAAACATCTCTTAATTTATTGTTATTAATTATAATTAAGGAGTCTACTGATCTTTTTAGTTTTTCTAAACCTTTAACTGCTTGTAACTCTCTATTTTTTCCTTCGAAGTTAAATGGAATAGTAACAATCCCTACTGTTAAAATATCAAATTCCTTAGCCATTTCTGCAATAATAGGTGCAGCACCAGTTCCAGTTCCACCTCCCATTCCTGCAGTTATAAATAACATCTTAGTTTGAGTTTCCAATAGATTCTTTAATTCTTCATAACTCTCCAATGCTGCTAGCTTTCCTATTTCAGGATTAGCTCCAGCTCCAAGACCTTCTGTTAAATTTACCCCAAGTTGAATTTTGTTAGGAACTGGACTTTCTTCTAAGGCTTGAGAATCTGTATTACAAACAACAAAATCTACACCTTTGATTCCTTGTTTATACATATGATTTACCGCGTTACTTCCTCCCCCGCCTACTCCCATAACTTTCATTACATTGCTTTTATTTTTTGGTAAATCAAAACTAAAGTTTGTGTCAATTTCTGTTTTCATTTTTTAAAATTTAATTAATTATCAATTGTATTATCTAGGTTTTCTACTTTATCTATAAAACTTTTAAAACCTTCTGCCCATTTGGTCAAAGTTGTTTTTCTTTCTTGGTTTACTAAGTCACTTGATGTTGAGTTTGGAATTAATTTATCTTCTAAAGCATTATTCTCGATAGCTTTCATCAACAAGCCAACAGCGGTTGAGTAAATTGGATTATACTTATTTGAGTCTCCAGCTAAATGTTCACCTGGAAATCCTATTCTAGTATCCATTCCAGTTACATATTCAGTTAATTGTTTTAAATGTCTTAATTGACTTCCACCTCCTGTTAAAACAATGCCAGCTATTAATTTTTTCTTCGAATCTTCATGGCCATAATTTTTGATCTCTAGGTAGGCTTGCTCTAGAATTTCTACAACTCTAGCATTAATAATCTTAGATAGTGTTTTTAATGAAATTTCCTTTGGATCTCTTCCTCTAAGTCCAGGAATAGAAACAATTTCTGAGTCTTTATTTTCGCCAGGCCATGCTGAACCAAATTTAATTTTTAATTGTTCAGCTTGGTTACCAATTATTGAGCACCCCTCTTTAATGTCTTCTGTAATTACATTTCCACCAAAAGGAATTACTGCAGTGTGTTTAATAATTCCATCTTTAAATATAGCAACATCTGTAGTTCCTCCTCCTATATCAATTAGAGCTACTCCAGCTTCTTTTTCCTCCTCTGATAATACAGCATCTGAAGAGGCTAAAGGTTCAAGAGTTATGTCTCCCATCTCTAAACCTGAACTTTTAATGCATTTTCCAATATTTCTAATTGATGATACCTGACCTACAACAATATGAAAATTTGCTTCTAGCCTACTACCATACATGCCAATTGGTTCTTTAATTTCAGATTGACCATCAACTTTAAAATCCTGAGGAAGAACATGAATTATTTCTTCACCTGGAAGCATAACTAATTTATAGACTTGATCAATTAATTTGTCAATGTCATTTTCATTAATTACCTCGTCTGGATTTTCTCTTGTAATGTAGTCACTATGCTGAAGACTTCTTATATGTTGACCCGCTATACCTACTGCAACCTCCTTAACATCTACACCTGATTTTGATTTTGCTTCATCAACAGCAATTTTAATTGATTGTATTGTTTGTGTAATATTATTTACAACACCCCTATGAACTCCTAAACTTTGTGATTTTCCAACACCTAGAATTTTAACTTTATTAAATTGATTTTTTTCTCCAACCATTGCTACAATTTTTGTAGTTCCTATGTCTAATCCTACAGAATAATTTTTATTCATAATTTAATTTTTAATTGCTATTAATCTATTACTATAAACCAAATCAACTTGTTTATATTTTTTATTTGATGAATTATTAAATTGATATAAATAAAATCCTTTCAACATGTTTAGTTTATTTTTTAATTGAAACTCATTGCCAAATCTTATATCAAAATCAAAACCTTTGATATTTAAGTATATATCATCTCCCTTAAGGCTTATAGATTTTAATTTACTTTCGAAAAAATCATCATTCTCTAGAGCAGCAATTACTTTTAAAAATTTAAATTCCTCACCATCAGGTAAAATTCCTTTAATCTCGGGGATGTTATCAATTGATGAATTGTGTTTTTTAATAATAACTCCTGAAGAATCCATATAACTATTTAATTCTCTTATAAATGCAATAGGTTCTCTATCTTTTATATCAATTTCTAATTGCAAATAGTTATTACGATAAACATCAATACTTTTTATTGATTTAATTTTTTCAAGTTCTTTTTCAACTTTTTGAAAGTCATTTAGATTTATTAAATCTGATATCTCTTTGTTTCTAATTAAGTCATCAACAATTTTTTTATTATCAAAGTATCCAGTGCTTAAATAATTAATTTTAATATCTAGATAATTATTATGGTCAGTTAATAAGCTGATTAAAGCTGAACTTGACAATAGAATTATTAAGACAAACATTTTAATTAAGCTAGTCATTAGTAAATATTTTTTTATTTAGATTTTCAGTTATATTTCCAGCTCCTAATATTGATATGACTTCTGCTTTTGAGTTTATTATTATATCATTAATTAGTTCTTTATTAATAATTTCTTTCTTTGCTGAACTTATCTTTTCTAGTAATACTTTTGAGTTAACTCCTTCAATTGGCTTTTCTCTTGCAGGATAAATATCTAGCAGATATACCTCATCAAACTTTGATAAAACTGTTGCAAAACCTTCCATAAAATCTCTTGTCCTTGAAAATAGATGAGGCTGAAAAATAACAGATGTAGATTTATTTTTATAATTACTATTTATTGTATTAAAAACTGATTCAATTTCAGTTGGATGATGCGCATAATCATCTATAATAATTTTATCATCTATTTTATATATATCCATTCTTCTTTCTATTCCTTTTAAATCAGAAAGAAATGGTAATAATTCTGAAATCTCAATTTCTTTAATCTGATCAATTATAGAAAGAGCAGATATAACATTTTTTAGATTATGCAGTCCTATAATGTTCACATATATTTTAGTGAAAAAATTATCTGGTGTTTTAAAGTCAAAAATAATTCCGTCATTTTTTATTACTATACTTGAAGCTTTATAATCGGCATCATTTTTAATTGAAAAAGTAAAATCACCTTTAATATTAATTTCCTCTTCAACAACTAAGCTGTTTTTAACACTTTTTGAAAAAAGCCTAAAACTCTTACTTAAAGATTCAAAGTCTCCATATATATCAAGATGGTCACTATCAAGTGAAGTAATAACTGCATAGTCTGGAGATAAGTTAAGAAAAGATCTATCATATTCATCTGCTTCAACTATCACATAATCATCTCCAGTAAATAAATAGTTTGAATTATGCCCCTTCATGATTCCTCCAACAAAAGCTTTAAATTTTAATCCATAAGAATAAAAAAGATCACTAATTATTGCAGTAGTTGTTGTTTTTCCATGTGTTCCTGCTACTGCAATACATTTAGAAGTTTGAGATATCTGTCCAAGAATTTCTGATCTCTTATAAATTTTATTTTTTCCATTTGAAATAAAATAATTTAGAAAAATATTATCTTTTTTGATAGCAGGAGTATATATAATCTCCAAATCTTCTCCCATTATATCTTCAGGAATCTCTTCAAGATTTAATTTATTAGTAATAGCTATTCCTTTTTTTAATAATATTTCTATTGATCTATTATTTGATTGATCATACCCAAAAACAATGTTTCCTTTATCATGAAGAAATTGAGCAATCGAAGACATTCCAATACCTCCAATACCAATAAAAAAATATTTTTTATTCACCATTATTTAAATGTTTTTTTATTAATTCTACAATATCATATGAAGCATTTGGTAATGCCATTTTAGATATATTATATGATAGTTCTTCTTGTAATTTTTTGTCTCTTATTACTAAATCAAGCTTATTCCTAAATATTAAATCTAGATCCTTTTCTTCAATACAAATACATGCATGTTTTTCTTCAATTGATCTTGCATTTTTTAATTGATGATTCTCTGCCACATTAGGAGAGGGAATTAAAATTGCTGGCTTTGAGACAATTGCTAATTCAGAAAGAGTTAGTGCACCACTTCTAGCTATTATTAAATCAGATGAATAATATACAGAATCAATATCATCTATGAAGTCTGTAACAAAGACAGAGTCTGAATTATATTTTTTATAGTCTTTTAAGTAGTTCTTTCCACATTGCCAAATTATAAATATGTTTTGCGAGATTATAAAGTCAAAATTCTCTTCAATTGTTCTATTTATTTTATCGGACCCTAAACTTCCACCAAGAATTAAAATCACAATTTTACTTTTATCAATTTTTAATTTTTTCTTAAAATCTATTAGATTATTTAAATTAGAAATTGACTTTCTTACAGGGTTTCCTGTCAAGAACAATTTATTTGACGGAAAATATTTTTCCATCTTATCATAGGCTACAGATATATAATTAGCATGGTTAGAAAGAAGTCTATTAGAAATTCCAGGGAATGAATTTTGTTCTTGTATTAAAGTAGGAATTCTTAAAATTGAGGAAATAAATACTATTGGAAAACTTGCAAAACCTCCTGTTCCTATAACAAATTTTGGTTTATATTTTATTAAAATAAATATTGATTGTATTAAACTTATAATCAGCTTAAAAGGCAAAACTATATTTTTAAGTGAAAAAGATCTTTGGAGACCACTTATCCATAAACCTTGAATATTATAGCCATATTTAGGAACAATATTCATTTCCATTTTTCCTATTGCTCCAACAAATTTTATTTCAGCATTATTGAAAGACTCATTAATTTTATCAGCAATAGATAATGCAGGGTAAATATGCCCACCTGTTCCACCTCCAGAAATTATAAATCTATTCTTTTTCACTATTCATGTTTTTAATTGAAGAGCTCACACTAAGTATCATTCCTAAGGATATGCAAGTCATCCATGCAGATGATCCTCCACTACTAATTAATGGTAAGTTTTGGCCAGTTACAGGAATTATTTGAGTAGCAACTGAAATATTTGTAAATGCCTGCATAATTATAAAAATTCCAAGTCCTGAGACTAATATTTTTCCGAACCTATCATCCGTTCGATGGGTTATAACTAGAATTCTAAAGAACATTAATATATATAGAACTATTATCAACGAACCACCTATAATACCATACTCCTCAACAATTATGGCAAAAATAAAATCTGAATTACTTTGTGGTAAATGATTCTTCATTATACTTTTTCCTGCACCTATACCAATTAAGCCTCCATTATTTATTGCAATTTTAGCTCTTTCTATTTGATAACTTGCATCTGAGTTTTTATTAGATCCAAAATTTTCAACTCTACTAATCCAAGTATCTATTCTATTTGGGAGTTTTTCAGGAAACGCTTTAGCTGTTAGAAAAAAGATTATCAACAGTAAGGTCAATATTAAAAACATCTTAAATAAATGACGTAGCGGAAATCCAGAAATTATAAAAACAACAAACAATGCACTAAAAATTAGAAAAGCTGATGAAAAATTAGCTGGTAGAATTAAAAATATATATGCAAATATTGGAAGCCAAAGAGGAAGTAAAGTTTGAGAAAATTTAGTTTCTGACAACTTTACTTTTGAAAGATATCTAGCGGTATATGTTATTATAATTATAGCTGCAAATGAAGAAGTCTGAAAACCAATTCCAATAATTGGAATATCTATCCACCTACTTGCAGCTGAACCCCCTATCATAGTCCCCTGAGATAATGTATATGCTAATAATGCTAATCCTATTGGAAGAAGAATTATTGACATACCCTTGAACAGTTTAAATGGAATTAATTTCACAGACAACATTAATATAATCCCAAAAAGAAGTACAATTAGATGTTTAACCAAATAGTAAATTGGTGATGAACCATCAACTACATAGGAAAGATATGAGCTAGATGAAAAAACTGTAAAAAAAGAAAACAGAGATAATAGTAATATAATTACTAATAAAACTTTATCACCGAATATTAAACTTTTAGTACTCATCTATAAATTTCTAACAGCATTTTTAAATTGATTTCCTCTATCTTCATAATTATCAAATAAATCGAAACTAGAACATGCTGGAGATAAAAGAACATTTTCTTTTTTCTCTGCAATCTTATTAGCCACTTTAACAGCTTCAGTAATTGACTCTGTTTCAACAATAATTTCTATTACTGGTTTAAATGTTTCAATAATTTTAGCATTATCTATTCCAAGACATATAATAGCTTTTACTTTCTCTCTAACAATTGGAAGTAATTCAGTATAATCGTTTCCTTTGTCTACTCCGCCTGCAATCCATACGGTTGGTGATTTCATTGAATCAAGTGCATAATAAGCAGCATTTACATTTGTAGCTTTTGAATCATTAATATAATTTACTCCTTGGATTTTTAAGAAATTTTCAAGTCGATGTGGAAGACTAGAAAAAGTTAATAGGCTTTCTCTAATAATTTCTTTATCAATTTTAAGCAAATCTGAGACAGTAATTGCTGCCATTGCATTAAGTAAATTATGCCTTCCTTTAAGCGCAAACTCTTCTGTATTGATCATAATAGTTTTTTTTTTGTTAGAAAGAATGTTATTGTCAACTAATACTTGATTTTGATCACTATTTTTAATTCCAAATGAAATTTTATTTACTGGTAATTTTTTATTTTTTAGTATATTAATTAAGGCCTTATCATCTGAATTATAAATTAAATAATCAGACTCATCTTGATTCATTATAATCTTCATCTTAGCATCTACATATTTGATAAAATCATTATCGTATCTATCAAGGTGATCTTCAATAATATTAGTTATAACAGAAATATTTGGTTTAAATTTTTTAATATCATCAAGTTGAAAACTGCTAATTTCTAAGACATAGACTTCTTTATCTCCAGATAGAAGTGTTTTTGAAAAGCTATCACCAATATTTCCGGCTAGACCAACATCTATTCCAGATTTATGAAGTATATGATGAATTAACTTGGTTGTAGTAGTTTTTCCGTTTGTACCAGTAATACATATTTTAAATGAATTTGAATAACTACTTGCAAATTCAATTTCAGAAATTATTGGAATATTAATAGATTTGATTTTTGAAATAATTTCAGAATTATTAGGTATTCCTGGACTTTTAATAATTAAATCTGAAAATTCAATTTCATTAAAAGTGTGTTTGTTCTCTTCAAATCTGATTGAATTTTTAAGAAATATTGATTTTATATCTTTTTTAATTTTAGAATTGTCAGAAACAAATACATTATGACCTTTTTGGTTTGCTAACATAGCTGCCCCAAATCCACTCTCCCCAGCTCCAAGAATAGTTATATTTTTTATCATCTAATTTTTAATGTTAAGATTGTGATAAGAGCTAAGAATATTCCAATAATCCATAACCTTGAAACTATTTTACTTTCATGATATCCAACTTTCTGAAAATGATGATGAATTGGAGACATTAAAAAAATTCGTTTACCTGTACCTGTTCTTCTTTTAGTTATTTTGAAATAGCTGACTTGAAGAATAACTGATAATGCTTCTAATAGAAAAACTCCACATAAGATTGGTATTAGTAATTCTTTCCTTATTAAAATTGAAATAACTGCAATTAGACCTCCAACTGTCAAGCTTCCAGTGTCTCCCATAAAGACAGTAGCTGGGTATGTATTGTACCAAAGAAAACCTACTAATGAACCTAATAATGCAGCAATAAAGATTGTAATTTCTCCAACTCTAGGTATATACATTATATTGAGATAATCTGAGAAAATTATATTTCCTGAAGTCCATGCAAAAACTCCAAGAGTAAATACAATAATTGCAGACAGACCAGCAGATAAGCCATCTAATCCATCTGTTAAATTATTGGAATTTGAGACTGCAGAGATAATAAATATTATTACTGGAATTAATATTATCCATAATAATCTATCACCATATTTGAATATAGAGTTTGATATTTGACTGTAGTCTAACTCATTATCTTTAAAAAATGGAATAGTTGTCTTAAATGATTTAATTTCTTCAACTTCAGAGTATTCAATTTTATCATTATTTAAATCTTTATCAAATTCAACTATTGTAATATCATTATTTGTTAAAAGAATTAATGCAACAAAAACTCCTAATAATGACTGACCTGCTATTTTAAACTTACCCTTTAATCCTTTTTTATCTTTCTTGAAAACTTTAATATAATCATCAATAAAACCAATAGTTCCAAGCATTAGTGTTGAAAATATTAATATTTGAATATAAATGTTTTCAAGATTAGACATTAGAATTACTGGAATAAGTGTTCCTATTATAATTATTAACCCACCCATAGTAGGAGTTCCTACTTTTCTATCTTCACCATCTAAACCAAGCTCTCTAATATTCTCGCTTATTTGTTTTCTTTTTAAATGATTAATTATTTTTTTTCCAAAAATTATAGATATAATAAGTGATAATAATACTGATACAGCAGCTCTAAAAGATAAATAACTAAATAGACTAGCACCTGGAAAGTTAAATTGACTTTCTAATATTTCGAACAGATAGTATAACATAATTATTTATTAAAAATTTCTTTTGCAATTTTAAAATCATCAAACTTTACTCTCTTATTATTTTTTAGTTCTTGATAATCTTCATGACCTTTTCCTGCTATTAGTACTATATCTCCTTGCATACTTTGCTCTTTTGCTTCTATAATTGCTTTTGATCTCTCTATTTCCACTGTAACTTTATCCGTATTAAATTCTGAAACTCCCTTAATCATATCTTCAATAATTGAATTTGGATCTTCAGATCTTGGATTATCTGAAGTAAATATTACTCTTGAACTTAAATCAGAACAAATTTTACCCATTATTGAACGCTTATCTTTATCTCTATCTCCTCCACATCCAATTACAGTTATAAGATTTTGACTTGATGATTTTATTTTATTTATGGTCGATATCACATTTTCTATAGCATCTGGAGTATGAGCGTAGTCAACGATAACCGTAACTTTATTAGTCGACAAAAAAGATTGTAACCTACCAACTACACTTTCAAGCATACTTATAGCGGTTAATAATTTAATTTTATCAATATTATATAGTTTTCCTACAGAGTATATAGCTAGTAAATTCAAAGCATTAAACTTACCTATTAGCTTTGTCCAAATTTCACTACTTTCTATACTTAGAAGCATTCCATTTAATTGTTGTTCAATTATTCTTGATGAAAAATTTGACTTTGACTTTAATGAATATGAGTATACTCTAGCTGAAGTGTTTTGAACCATATATTTAGCATTTTTATCATCTATATTAATAAGTGCAAAAGCTTTTTTACCTAATCTATCAAACACAATTTTTTTAGTATCTCTATATTCTTTAAATGATTTATGATAATCAAGATGATCATGAGTAAGGTTGGTAAAAATCATTCCCTTAAAATCAAGTCCATAAACTCTTTTTTGAAAAATCCCATGAGACGATACCTCAATAAAACAAACTTGAACACCCTTTTCAATCATTTTTGATAAATGATGATTTAAAGTTATTGGATCAGGAGTTGTGTTTTTTGAAGTTTCAATAAAATCATCATATTCAATATTTATAGTTGAAACTAATCCAGATTTAATATCTAAATCATTATATAATTTATATAAAAGTGATGCAATTGTTGTCTTACCATTTGTTCCTGTAACACCTATCAAATCTATTTTTGAAGATGGAATATCATAAAAATTTGAAGCAATTATTGAAAGTGCTGATTTTGAACAATCAACACATATATAGACTGAATTATTATTTTTAAAATTTTTAGGTAATTTTTCACAGACAATAACAGATGCTCCTTTTTTAAGTGATTGATCAATGTAATCATGGCCATCAATCTTATATCCTTCAATAGCTATAAATAGTGTATTTTTTTCAACATTTCTTGAATCAAAAGTTATTTTTGAAATATCTATATCAGTGTCTCCATAAACTGAATTAATATTTACTTTAAATAATATCTCTTTTAACTTTTTCAAAATAGTATATCCTTTTTACTTATTTCAATTTCAATTGGAATTCTAGTGATAATTTTTTGTGCTACTTTTTTAAATACTGGAGCAGCTACTGAATTACCATAATATCCTTTAGATTTATTTGGTTTATTAATAACTACAATTGCAGAATATTTTGGGTTATCTGCAGGAAAATAACCTACAAAACTTGAAACATAATCTGTCATATCAGAAGCATATCCTGTCTGACTTGTTCCAGTTTTTCCTGCAATTTTAATATTTTCATCATATATATTATTTGCTGTTCCCCATGGTTTTTCAACCACATTCTTTAACATTAATTGAACTGATTTTAGTGTTTCCTCTGAGCAGATAGAAGGCATAATCACCTCTCTATCTATCTTATAAACTGGCTCTTGACCAAATGCACCAATACTTTTAATAAAGCTAGGTTTAACCATCTCTCCATTGTTTGCAACCGCATTATAAAACGTGAGTGTTTGTAGCGGTGTCATACTAACTCCATAACCAAAAGCCATCCAAGGAAGGGAAAGTCCACTCCAATCTTTATCTGAAGGGTGTGGAATTTTAGGTTTACCTTCTCCCTCTATATCTACATTAATCTTTTGATTAATTTTCATATTAATTAATCTGTCTACAAATCTTTCTGGATTATCTTTGTAATTATCATAAATCATCTTGACTATTCCAGTATTCGAGGAAACCTCAAAAGCTCTAGAAATTGGAATTATTCCATAACCCCTCCTATTAGAATCTTTAACTTCCTCATTATAGAATTTAAGCACTCCATTACCAGTGTCAACAGAGTCTGTTGGACTTACCACACCATCTTCCAAAGCAGCTATTAGACTCATTAATTTAAATGTTGAACCTGGTTCTTGACTCTCCCATATACCATAATTGATTTTTTCATAATACTTACCCTCAGAGGTTCTTCCCAAATTTGAAATAGCCTTGACCTTTCCAGATTTAGTCTCCATTAAAATCATTGTTCCATGATCAGCTTCATATTTTTCTAATTGATATAACAATTCATGATGAACCATATCCTGTATTTGCGTATCGATGGTAGTATGTACATCATAACCTGGAACAGGTTTTCTTTTATAATTAACTGTCATAGGCTTCCATTGGCCATCAGCAATTTTTTGCATTAATCTTAGACCACTTTTTCCAGAAAGATATTTTGAGTAAGCACCTTCAAGTCCAATTCTCTTATATTTTCCATCAAGTAACTTTTCGTAACCTATTGTTCTTTCTGCAACTTTCCCTAAATGACTTTGTCTAGTATGCTGCTCTTTAACTATCAATCCTCCTTTATATATTCCTTGATTAAAAATTGGGAATGACTTAATTTTATTTACATCTATAATTGATAAATTCTTACCTATTAATAAATATCTATTATTATCTATTCTTGCATTTTTAAGTTGGTTAAGAAAATATTCTTGAGTAGTATTAAAATATGCTGACAACTCTTTAGATAAGTCTAAAATATTATCAGAATAAATCCTTGATGAAGGTGTTTTTGAATCCCATCTTAATTCATATTTAACTACAGTTGACACTATTAAGTCACCATTATCTGAATAAATATTCCCCCTTGGTGATTCAACTTCAATATTCTTTACCGTTTCGATTGTAGATTTAGTAATTGATTCAACTTCAATATTTTGTAAATAGAAAATCTTACCGATTAAAAAAAATGAAAATAATAGAGACAAAAAGAATATTATATTCATTCTATTAGCTATACTATTATTTGATTTACTCATTTTAATCTTTAATTATTAGTTTAATAGGTTGATATTTTGATATTGACAGACCGACATCTTTTAATCTAGATGTAACTTTAGATTCCATCTTAACATTCATTAAATCTAATTTTGTAGAAACTGAAACACTATTAAGAGTATTAACTTCTTTATTAAGCTTTGTTATTAAAAATATTTTTTGATCCGCACTATGACTACTATATATTGTTAACATGAGTAAAACCGAAACAAACAATAGCACCCTCCAATTCTTCAAAGAATCTTTTCCAGCTAAAAAATCAATATTGACAAATGATAAAAAATTTTTCATATTCTTTCTGCTATTCTAAGTTTTGCGCTTCTTGATCTATTGTTAATTAAAATTTCATTTTCTGAAGGTGTTATCATCTTACCTACTTTAACTAAATTCAATCTTTTATTTCCATACAGATCAGAAGATGCCTCTTTCCTAGATCCTCCATTTTGTATGAATTTTTTTACTAACCTATCCTCAAGAGAGTGATAAGAAATGCACACTAATCTTCCACCTTTTTTTAAATACTGAGATGATTTATCCAATAAGGCCTTTATTACTTCTAGCTCATCATTAACTTCAATTCTAATTGCTTGAAATATTTTAGCAAAAAATTTATTTTCTTCTTTTTTATTAGTGAGAGGTGATAGGATTTTTTTTAGATCATTAGTGGATTTAATCTCTTTAATTATTCTTTGAGAAGTTATAATATGACTTATTTTTCTATAATTTTTGAGTTCTCCAAAATTTTTAAAAATATACTCTAACTGATCTGTTTTAAAATTATTCACTACTTCTTTAGCATCAGTTTTTTGAGAATTATTCATTCTCATATCAAGTTCTGAATTAAATCTTGTTGAAAAACCCCTACTTTCATTATCAATTTGATGTGATGATATTCCAAAATCTGCAAGCAATCCATCAATTTTATTAATTTGAAAATAGTTTAAGTAGTTGTTTAAATATTTAAAATTTGATTTAACAAGATTTAATCTCTTGTCTAATATTCTGTTTTCAATTGCATCTTGATCTTGATCAAATGCAATTAACCTTCCTTTTGAATTTAGATTATTTAAAATCTCTTTAGAATGACCTCCTCCTCCAAAAGTTGCATCTACATATATTCCACTTGGGTTGATTTTTAATCCAATGATAGACTCTTCAAGAAGAACTGGTTTATGATACATTTTCATCTTTTTTATCACCCATTACTTCCTCTGCTAGATTTCCAAAATCTATTTTTGCATCATCTATTGCGTTTTCATAAGAATGTTTATCCCATATTTCAAGAATATTTACTGCAGATGAAACAACTATTTCTTTAGAGATTTTAGCGTGAGATATTAAATCTTTTGGAATTAAAATTCTTCCTGACATGTCAATTTCAATCTTTCTAACACCAGCTGTAAATCTTCTTATAAAGTCTATATTTTTTTTATTAAATCTATTTAGCTTATTAATCCTAAGCATTAAATCATCCCACTCCTTTGATGGATACAACTCTAAACAAGAATTGAATACTGCTCTTTTTATTACAAAACCATTTTTTAATTTATCGGACAATTGTTTCTTTAGCGAAACTGGAAGCATGATTCTTCCCTTTTCATCAGCTTTACATTCGTATGTCCCTATGAAGTGTTGCATTAATTGGTTGCTTTACTCAAATATAAAATTTATTTACCACTTTTTACCACTTTTTACCACTTTGTTAATAAGTTATTCGAATACAATCTATAATATTGATTATCAACAAAATAGATTGTAAAAAAAAAAGGTTATTCTTTATGCATATATTTGCAAACAAGTCAATAACTATGGAAAAAGAGTTGATCAAAGAAGAAGGGTTTAGTTACATCGAAAAAGGAGAAGGAAGGCCTATAATTATTTTACATGGATTGATGGGAGGATTAAGCAACTTTCAAGGGGTTTTTGAATACTTTCAACTTAATAATTATAAGGTAATTATCCCTGAACTACCAGTTGACAGCACACCTATTTTAAAAACAAATGTTGCTACTTTTTCAAAATTTGTGAAAGAATTTATTGAATTTAAAAACCTAAAAGATGTAATTTTATTAGGGAATTCATTAGGCGGTCATGTAGGATTACTTTTTACAAGAGATTATCCTGAGTTAGTAAGTGGCTTAATAATAACCGGTAGCTCAGGTCTTTATGAGAAGTCACTGATTGGAGATGGATATCCAAAAAGAGGTAATTATGAATATATCCAGACTAAAGCTGAAGAGGTATTCTATGATCCTAAAGTAGCTACTAAAGAAATAGTTGATGAAGTTTTTGCAAGTGTTAATGATCGTGAAAAACTAATCAGAACATTATCTTTAGCAAAAAGTGCAATCAGGCACAATATGGCCGATGACCTTCCTAAAATGGAAACAAAAACTTTAATTATATGGGGAAGACAAGATGTTGTTACTCCACCAAATGTTGCAGAGGATTTTAATTCTTTACTTCCAAATTCAGATCTAATATGGATTGATAAATGTGGACATGCTCCTATGATGGAACATCCAAAAGATTTTAACGAAATAATGGAAAATTGGCTTTTAAAGAATAAATTATAATCAATTCGATTATGAAAATTATTAATTCAGTTTTTGAAAAAAGCAGTAAAACCATTGGTCAATGTCCAAATAAAAACCTACCTGAATTTGCTTTTGTAGGCAGATCAAATGTAGGGAAATCATCACTCATAAATTCGTTGTTAAACAATAAATCAATTGCTAAAATTTCCTCCAAACCAGGAAAAACATTGCTAATAAATCATTTTAGAATAAATGATAAACTTTTTATTGTTGACCTTCCAGGATATGGGTATGCTACTGTTTCAAAAAAAATAAAAGAAGATATTAAAAAAATACATGAAAATTATTTCAAGTTAAGAAAGGAACTATTATACACTCTACTTCTTATTGACATAAGACATGATATTCAAAAAAAAGATGTTGAATTTATGGAGTTCTTAATCAGCAACTATTGTCCTTTTGTAATAATTTTTACAAAATCTGATAAATTAAAAAACAATCAATTAGAGAAACAGGTTGAAAATTTAAAAAAACAACTTTCTAAGTATTGGGAAGATTTCCCTAAAATGTTTATTACTTCTTCTAAGACTAAAATGGGGATTAGTGAAATTCACAGCTTTATCGAATCCTCCTTAAAAGAATACGCTATTTAGATTGATCTGAAATTCTCTTTTCAAATTCAACACAAAAATCTTCAATCAAGTTTACTAAGTTTTCTTCACCTGTGGCCTTAAATATAGATTGTTTCATTGATAAAAAAGTTTGAAGAGTAAAAGTTTTCATTTCATCAACAGGCATTTCTTTTGTCCAAAGATCCATTTTTAAAGTCTCTTTTTTTTTACTATCCCAAAAAGAGAGAAGCATAGCTTTTGAAGACTCTTCTAACATACCACCATCTGGAGCTGACCATGAAATTTGTTCAGGTATATTATTGTCATCCAATTTCACCTTAATTGTTATTTCTGTTTCTTTCATTTAACTTTTTTAAACACTAGATTTGTACAAATATAAAATTTAATATTAGTTGATGAAATATCCTGAAAAAGTTTCAAAACATATAGTTGGTTGGATAGATAATTATCTTAATAAAAGTAAAATGAAAGGCTTTGTAGTTGGTGTTTCTGGAGGAATAGACTCAGCATTGACATCAACTCTATGCGCTGAAACTGGAAGGAATGTTCTTTGTATTGAAATGCCTATCAATCAAGGAAAAGATCAAGTTTCAAGATCTAAAAAACATATTGAATGGCTTAAAAAAAAATACTCAAATGTAGGTTCGATGACGATTAGCTTAGATAAAACTTTTGATTCATTTGTAGATTCTATTCCTAAAGTTAAATCTCCAGAAAATGAACTAAGTTTAGCTAATACGAGATCTAGATTGCGAATGGTTACATTATATTATTTTTCGGCATTAAAAAAATATATTGTTGTAGGCACAGGAAACAAGGTTGAAGATTTCGGTATTGGATTCTACACTAAGTATGGAGATGGAGGTGTAGACATAAGCCCAATTGCAGATTTGTTAAAATCTGATGTTTATTCTTTGGCTAAATTTTATAATATCAATGATGAAATTATAGAAGCAATACCAACTGACGGACTTTGGAATGATAATAGAAACGATGAAGATCAAATTGGAGCTTCATATGAAGAACTTGAAAAATCAATGGAATTAGCTAACAAATTAGATTATGAACTATCAAAGAGAGAAAATGAAGTTTTAAAAATTTATAAAACATTAAACTCTTTAAACAGACATAAAATGCTGCCAATACCAGTTTGTAAGATTCCAAAGGATTATCTTAGATAAATTGAAAAAGTTAAAAATCTTAATTATTGACTCAAATCCAATTATTAATATTGGGTTTAAATCTATATTTAAAAACTCAGTAATGTTTGAGGTATCTGCATATTCCAATAACAAAAATGAAATTAATGAGATAATGAATCAACAAGAAATTGATCTAGTTATATCTGAAATTAATTATAAAGATGGAAATGTAAAAGATGTTTTAAAATTACTCAAGAAAAAAGAGATTAACGTCCCTTTAGTAATATTTACTTCTGAATCAAATAAAAATAAATCTGTTGACCTATTGAAATTTGGAGCTTCAGGATTTATTACAAAAAATTTAAGAAAAAAAACAATAAAAGATGTTATTCAAGATGTTGCTTTGACAAAATATGAATCAAAAAATTTAGATAAGTTCACAAGACTTAAGAACAGATTTAGCTATGATTATAATACAGAAAAATTAAATAGTCTTTCAAAACGTGAACTAGAAGTTTTAAATTTATTCTTAAGAGGAAAAAGAAATATTGAAATTTCTGAAAAATTAAATATTAATCAAAAAACAGTAAATACTTATATAACAAGAATTATGAAAAAGCTGGAGGTTAATTCGAAAACTGATTTGTACTTACTGGCAAGGAAACACATTAAACAACCCTATTAAGTTTGGCTGAAAGTACTTTTTTAAGCTTATAATAGCTCATTACTTGTTCTAAAATATCTTTTTTATTGTCTTCTTTTTGAAACCCCTGCAGCTCAATAATTTTTTTATCGATTAAAAATCTTCTCATATTTAATATTGTTTCATTTACAAGTTGACTTAATTCACTGCCAATTTTTTTAACATAAATATTTTTTCTTTCCCAATCGTGTAATTGATACTTCTCATCATTGATTAAAATGTCAGATACAATTTTACTAGAACTAGAGTCTAAATCATTTATAAAGTTCTCAATTGATAGAGTTGTTCCATTATTAAATCCATTTATTAGTTTATTGAAAATATCCTTAAATGGAGAGTGAGTAAATTCTATTTCATCTTGCTGAAGATCTAGGTATATTTTTTCAAATACTTTAGATCTAATTTCTTTTTTAGTCTCGAGCACCTTTCCATTTTCATCCTTACTAAGTCGCGTATCTTCAAATAAAATTTCTTCAGCACCATATTTTAGTAGTATACTAATAATCTGTCTTTCAAGTTGATAGATATAACTTGATGTATTCTCGTTTTTAGAGCTTTGAACTTTAACAATTTTTTTTCCGTATAATTTTCTAGATGATTTTTTTAATGATTTACTATTCTCAATACTAGCAAAAGATCTGAAAAGTGAAGCTTCATCAATTTTTAAAATAGATGATAATTTTTTTATATAAATTTCCTGCTTTAATGAGTCTGGAATCAGTGAAATTGATTTAAGAATGTTTTTTATTAAAGCTACTTTTTTATCTTCATCATTATGAAAGTCAGAATTAATGTCGAGTTTAAAATCAATAAAATCTTTTGATTCTTTTTCAACGTAATCTAACATAAAATCCTTTTTATTTTTTTTTACAAAACTATCAGGATCTTCTCCATCTGGGAAAGAACAAATTTTAACATTTAAACCTTCTTCTAAGATCATATCAATACTCCTTAATGAGGCTGAAAGACCAGCCTGATCTCCATCAAATAATATTATAATATTTGAAGTAAGTCTTTTAATTAAAATAATTTGATCTTTAGTAAGAGATGTTCCAGATGAAGCTAATACATTTTTAATTCCATGTTCGTGAAGTTGGATTACATCCATATATCCTTCAACTAACAAACAGACATCATCTCTTACTATAAATTGTTTTGATTCATATATCCCATATAATGTCTTACTCTTATTATAAATTTTACTTTCAGGAGAATTAATATACTTCGCTATCTTTTTAGTTGAATCAACTATTCTTCCACCAAAACCTACAATTCTTCCTGCTATACTTTTAATTGGGAAAATTATCCTTCCTCTAAACCTGTCAATCTTTTTATCAGCAGTGGATAGTATCAGCCCAGTTTCTTCAAGAAAATTATCAGAATACCCCTTATTTGAAGCACTCTTATAAAATTCATTCTGCGAATCATGACTATAACCTAAACTAAAATTTTGAATAGTGGACTTGGATAGCCCTCTATTTATAAGATATTTTTTTATTATATCATTTTTCGAATATATTTCCTCAAAATAAGACAATGCATAGGAGTTTATTATAAATAAAGATTCTCTTTCATTTCTTTCTTCAATATTTTCAGCACTTTCTGCAGTTTCAATTATTTCAATATTATATTTATTAGCAAGGTACCTTATAGACTCAGGATAATTAAACTGTTCATGTTCCATTAAAAATGCAATTACATTTCCTCCTTTACCTGAACTAAAATCTTTCCAAATTTGCTTTGAAGGAGAAACAATGAAACTTGGAGTTTTTTCATTTGTAAAGGGACTAAGACCTTTAAAATTAGCACCAGTTTTTTTTAGAGCAATGAAGTCAGAAATCACTTCTTCAACTCTAGAAAACTCAAAAACCTTATCTATTGTATCCTTACTTATCAATTCAATGTATTTAATGTTAATATAATAAATTAATACTTTCGATCAATTATATAATCCAACAGAATTTTAATTGATTCTTTTGACTCATTATCTGGAAATTTTTTGAGTAAATTAATAGCACTATTCTTATACTCAAGCATTTTATTATGGGAATATTCGAAACCTTTGTATTTAATTATAAATTCATTAACCAATTTCTTGTCGGCCATAGTGTACTTTTTCTTTTTTAGAATAGCTTTTATTGTTTTTTTATCTTGATAATTTGACTGTTGAATTGAAAAAATTAATGGCAAAGTGATTTTTTGAGATTTTAAATCTGTCTTTGTGGGTTTGCCAATTCTCTTAGTTGTAAAATCAAAAAGGTCGTCTTTAATTTGAAATATTATTCCTAAACAATTACCAAAATTTTCAATGTCATTTAAATCTTTATTTCCTGAAGAAATTGAACCTAATTTACAACAACACGAAAAAAGTGATGCAGTTTTTTTTGATATCAAAAGAATGTAATCTTCTTCACATAAATTAAAATTTTTAGATTTCTGAATCTGAAATAACTCACCTTCAGAAATTTCTTTAACTGCTGTTGAAACTTCATTTAATAAGTCATAATCTTTATTTTCAGTTGATAGAAGTAGGGCTTTTGATAAAAAAAAATCTCCAACGAGAACTGAGATTTTATTCTTCCATAAAGCATTTATTGTAAAAAAACTACGTCTTATGTTACTGTCATCTATTATATCATCATGAATCAATGAAGCAGTATGAATTAGTTCTACAAGATTAGCAGCTCTGTAGGATTTTTCATTTAAAGATCCTTTTGAAAACATTTTAGCAAAAAGCAAAACAAGAATAGGTCTAATTTGCTTACCTTTTCTATTAAGAATATAAATTAGGATAAGATCTAAAAGTTTAACTTTTGAAGAAACTGAATTATAGAATTGTTTTTCAAAAATTTTTAATTCTTGAGTAATTGGTTTTTTTATTTTTTCCGTGATCTTCAAACCTTATTTAGATAATCATCATTGCATCGCCATATGAAGAAAATTTATATTTCTTTTTCATAGCTTCCTTGTATGCCTTCATGATAAAATCCTTATCACCAAAAGCCGCAACCATCATTAGTAGTGTTGATTTCGGTGTATGAAAATTAGAAATCATTGAATTAGCAATCGAGAAATCAAATGGTGGATATATAAATTTATGAGTCCAACCATTGTAAGGATTTAAAGTACCAAATGATGAAACAGAACTCTCAAGCCCCCTCATTACTGTTGTACCAACTGCACATATTTTTTTATTATTTTTTAATGCATTATTAATTATGTCAGCTGATTCTTGTTTAATAATTAGTTCTTCTGAGTCCATCTTATGCTTAGAAAGATCCTCAACATCAACAGTGCTGAATGTTCCAAGACCAATATGTAATGTGATTTCTGGAAGAAGCACTCCTTTAATCTCTAATTTTTTTAGTAAATGTTTTGAAAAATGAAGACCAGCTGTTGGAGCTGCAACAGCTCCTTCATTTTTTGCATAAATTGTTTGAAACCTTTCTTTATCTTGAGGCTCAACAGGTCTATCTATATACTTTGGCAAAGGAGTTTCACCAAGTTCCTGTAGTTTAGCCCTAAATTCATCATATGGACCGTCAAAAAGAAACCTTAATGTTCTTCCTCTTGAAGTAGTATTATCAATAACCTCGGCAACTAAACTTTCATCTTCTCCAAAATACAATTTATTACCAATTCTAATCTTTCTTGCAGGGTCAACTAGAACATCCCAAAGTCTTTGATCTTGATTAAGTTCTCTTAGGAGAAAAACCTCAATTCTTGCACCAGTTTTTTCTTTATTACCAAATAATCTAGCAGGAAAAACTTTGGTATTATTTAGAACAACAACATCTCCATCATCAAAAAAATCAATAATATCTTTAAAAACTAAATGCTCTATTGTTTGTTCTTTTCTATTTAAGAGCATTAGCTTACATTCGTCCCTTTCGTCCGAAGGATATTGAGCAATATATTTATCAGGTAATTTATATTCAAAGCTAGATAATTTCATCATAAAATATTTGGTGAGCAAATATAACCTTCTGAAACCCCGAAAGTCAAGTAATTAGGTAATTATTTTTCAGAAATATTAAACCCCACTGATTTAAGATCATTCCAAAAATTTGAATAAGACTTAGATACAACCTCTGGATTATTGATCATTAGTGGATTAATTAAAGATAATGGAGCAAAAGACATAGCCATCCTATGGTCATTATATGTGTCTATAGTAATGCCTGATTTTAATTTAGAATTATTTTTTAAAGTAATTGATTGATCTGACACTTTAACTCTATCTACATCAAATTTTTGTATCTCTTTTTTAAGTGCCATTAATCTATCTGTTTCCTTTATTTTTAAGGTATGTAAACCCTTTAAATTACAATCTACACCGAGACCTAGACAAGTAACTATAATAGTTTGAGCTAAGTCCGGGTTATCCTCAAGATTAATTGAAATGATATCAGGAAGTTTAATATTATTTTTTTTTAAGTGAATTTTATTATCTCTGAAACTTGTTTCAACACCAAATTTTCTATATATATTTTCAACTCTAGAGTCACCCTGAATACTTTTTTTAAAAAATGTTGAAATAGTTATTTCTGAATGATCAGACAAAGCGACTAAACTATAAAAATAAGACGCTGAACTCCAATCAGATTCTACAGTTTGATCTAAAATACTATTAGCTACAAAAGGTTTTACAATAATTTTATTTGACTGAATAATTACCTCACCTCCTAATCTTTCAATCAATATTTTTGTCATTTTAATATAAGGTAGAGAAGTAATTTTTGTAGATAAATTAATTTTCAATCCATCCCTTAAAGAAACACCTAACATCATTAAAGAAGATATGTATTGAGAGCTTACGTTTGCAGGCAAACTGACTAGATTATTGGTTATCAGCTTACCTTTAAGCTTAATAGGTGGATACCCCTCACTTTCAAGATATTCAATCTCAGCGCCTATATTATTTAAAGCATCAACTAAAATTGAAATAGGTCTTTGTTTCATTCTTTCAGAACCAGTTAAAATTTTTGAAGAATTGATAAGTGATGAATAATACGAAGTTAAAAATCTCATAGCAGTTCCTGCGTGACCAATATCAATTTTCTCATCTTCTGATTTTAAAGCAGAAATCATTGTATTAGTATCATCTGAATCTGATAGGTTAAAAATTTTAAAAAAAGAAGTATATGCCCTTAAAATAAGTAACCTATTAGATTCACTTTTAGATCCACTAATTTTTATTTCACCTTTAATGCTTCTTTCTCGTTTTGATATTAAATACACTATTGAAGTTTAGTATTTGACTTATGTCTATTCGAGTCTCGCTCTGTTTTTTTATCTAAATTTAACTGAAATGATCTTTCAAGATCTATTCCAGTTTGATTAGCAAGACAAATTAAAACAAAAAGTACATCAGATAATTCGTCAGCTAAATTTTCAGTATTATCATCTTTTTTTGAACTTTGCTCACCATATTTTCTTGCTATAATTTTAGCTACCTCACCTACTTCTTCTGATAAAATTGCCATATTTGTTAATTCATTAAAATATCTCACTCCATGAAGATTTATCCAATCATCAACCTTTTTTTGAGCTTTTTTTAAATCCATAATTAGTTATTTTTATTTAGCATTTTCCACAATCCTTCTTTTAGTTCAGAAACTCCGAAAGTATTAATAGATGATATAATAAAAAAAGGAATCGACTTAAATTCTTTTTTTAAAATTACTTCAAATTCTTTAATCAATTCATCATCCATTAAATCACACTTACTAAAAGCTATCATGAAATCCTTATCAGCCAGTTCAGAATTATATTTAATAAGTTCCTTTCTTAAAATATTAAAATCCTTTTTAACATCCTTAGAGTCAACAGGAATCATAAAAAGAAGAATAGAATTTCTTTCAATATGTCTTAAAAAATAGTGACCAAGACCTCGCCCCTCACTAGCACCCTCAATTATTCCAGGAATATCTGCCATTATAAATGATCTGTAGTCTGACATAGCTACTATGCCTAAATTTGGCTTAAGAGTTGTAAACTCATAATCTGCAATTTTTGGTTTTGCATCTGATAAAACAGATAGTAGAGTTGACTTTCCAGCATTAGGGTATCCAACAAGACCAACATCAGCTAGGACCTTTAATTCTAGCGTTATTTGAAGTTCCTCTCCTGGAAGACCTGCTTGTGAATATCTTGGAGTTTGATTTGTTGGAGATTTAAAGTGGAAATTTCCACGACCTCCTTTTCCTCCTTTTAAAAGAATTATTTCTGTTTTTTCTTCATTTACTTCAAAGAAAACATCATCAGTGTTTGTGTCTTTTATTATAGTTCCTAGAGGAACATCTACAATTACGTCTTCACCACTAATTCCAGATTTTCTTGAACCACCCCCATCTCCTCCATTACCTGCTTTAAAATGTTTTTTAAATCTAAAACTTTGAAGTGTCCAGAGATTAGCATTTCCTCTTACAATAATATTTCCTCCATGGCCGCCATCACCCCCATCAGGGCCTCCCTTGGGTACATATTTTTCTCTTCTCAAGTGAGTAGAGCCTCTGCCACCCTTTCCTGAGCGTATAGTAAGTTTTACATAATCTACAAAGTTGTCAACAATCATAAAACCTTAGATTAAACTATCGATAAGATTAAACAATCTTGAAGTAATATCATCAACAGAACCCTTACCGTCAACTGAATAAAATTTGTCTTGATTTTTATAAAAATTAATAAGTATTGAAGTCTTATTATTGTACTCATTAAATCTATTCTTAATTTTATCTACATCTTGATCATCAGATCTATTTGTAATTTTTCCTCTTTCGAGTAATCTTGATATTAACTCATCTTCACTAACATCAAGTGCAATTGTAGCATTTATATTAAGATTTATTGATTCTAAAAAAAAATCAAGTGACTCAGCTTGATTTAACGTTCTGGGAAAGCCATCAAAAACATATCCTTTAACATCTTTATTTAACAAAACTTCATTTTCAAGCATTTTAATTGTAACAGTATCAGGAACTAAATCTCCATTGTCTAAATAAGATTTAGCTTCTAAACCAAGCTTAGTTTTAGTAGTAATATTTTTTCTAAATAAATCTCCAGTAGAAATATGATATAAATCATATTTATTCTTTAAGAAATCTGCTTGAGTTCCTTTGCCTGAACCTGGTTTTCCAAAAATTATAATGTTAAACATAGGCACAAATATATTTAAAATGTTTCTTATTCTTTACTGTCTTTAAAGTAATGCTTATTTTTGATCAATGTTAAGAGAAAATAGAATAATTGGAATATTAGGTGGAGGACAACTTGGTAAGATGATTCTGGATGTCTCTAACAGATGGGATCTTAAAGTATATGTGCTAGACCCAGACATTAACTGCTCATCTAGTAAATTATGTTCTAAGTTTTTTAAGGGTGATTTAATGGACTATGATACTGTAGTTGAATTTGGTAAAAATGTTGATTTAATTACTATTGAAATAGAGAATGTTAATGTTGAAGCATTAAAACTCCTTGAGTCACAAGGAAAAAAAGTTTATCCTCAACCTAATGTAATTGAAATAATTCAAGATAAATCAAAACAAAAGGAGTTCTATAGAAATAATGAAATACCTACTTCATTTTTCAAAAGTTGTAATGGAATTGAAGAGGTGAAAAATTTATTAAAGATTGGAAAGATATCTTTTCCTTTTATCTGGAAAGCATCCAAAATGGGTTATGACGGTTATGGAGTTAATAAAATATCTAATCATAAAGATCTAGAAAAATTAAATGATTGTCATTGTATTATTGAAGATTTGATCTCAATAAAAAAAGAACTCTCCGTTATGGTTGCCTCTAGGGAATCAGGAGAGATAGCCAATTACCCTGCAGTTGAAATGGAGTTTAATAAAATATCTAATCAGGTAGAATATATTTTATCTCCTGCTCAAATTTCAAATGAATTAAAGATAAAAGCTGAAAAACTTGCTACAATTGTTGCGGAAAAATTTAAAATATTTGGAATAATTGCTGTTGAAATGTTTTTAACCTCTGACAATGAACTTCTGGTAAATGAAGTTGCCCCAAGACCTCATAATAGTTATCATTTTTCAATTGAAGGTTCTCATACAAGTCAGTTTGAACAATTTTTAAGAGCAATTTTAGATGTACCGCTAGGAAGTACTGATATTTTAATGAATTCCGTAATGGTTAATTTAGTTGGCGAAAAAGATTCTAGGGGGATAGTAGCTTACAAAAATTTTGAGCAAATTATTGGTATAGAAGGAGTTAATCCTCATATTTACGGTAAAATTGAAACTAAGCCTAATAGGAAAATGGGGCATGTAACTATAATTAACGAAGATATTAGTAAAGCTAAAACATTAGCTAAAAAAATTAAAGAAACTGTAATAATAACAACCAAATGAATAAAGTAGCAATTATAATGGGTAGTAAATCTGACTTAGATGTAATGAGTGAGGCAATTGAAATTTTAAAATCTTTTGGCATTAAAACAGAACATGATATTGTTTCAGCTCATAGAACTCCAAATAAAATGATTGAATATGCTACAAATGCCGAATTAAATGGAATAAAAGTTATTATTGCAGGTGCTGGAGGTGCGGCTCATCTGCCTGGAATGGTAGCCTCAATTACAAGCCTTCCAGTTATTGGTGTTCCTATAAAATCCAGAAATTCAATTGATGGATGGGATTCCATCCTCTCAATTCTACAAATGCCAGGTGGTGTTCCAGTTGCAACAGTTGCATTAAATGGATCCAAAAATGCGGGAATTCTTGCAGCACAAATCATTGGATCTTTTGACTCTGATATTTCAAAAAAGGTAAAAGAATTTAAGAAAGATCTTGAAAATAAAGTTTTAGAGAGTAGTAATGATTTAAAGAAAAAATCCTAGTCTTTAATCCAGTCTTTATAACCTTTTTTATAATTATATATAACTTTAAACCCTAAAGATTTCATAATATGACTAGCCTTTCTGCTTTTATTACCAGAAGCACAATAAATCAAATACTCTCTTTTTTTATCAAGTTTTTCTAGACTATCAATAAACTCTCTTTTTTGAAAGTCTAAATTAAAAGAAGTTTTAATATTTCCTTTTTTAAATTCTTTGTCTGTTCTAACATCAATTACAGTTACTTCATTATTTAATAAATTCTTAACCTGCTGTTTGTCTATGTCTTGAATAACATAAGATTGAAAAAAAACTAATAGCGTATAAAAAAAAAGTTTTAACATTTAATGAACATTATTATTATTATTTTCAATATTACATATTTTTGCTAAAACTTTTAAATGTTCAAGGAAAACTTTTCGAATAGACATATTGGACCAAACAGTTCTGAGTTAGAAGTTTTACTTAAAGCTATTGGTGTAGAATCTGTTGAAGAACTATTAAATCAAACGATTCCTGACAACATTCGTCTTAAGAAAGATTTAGACATCCCAGAGGGTATAAGTGAAATGGAGTTTTTAAAAGAAATTAAAAAACTTTCATATTTAAATAAAAATTTCAAAACATATATTGGACTGGGGTATCACGATACCTTTACTCCTTCTGTAATTCAAAGAAATATTCTTGAAAATCCGGGATGGTATACCGCATACACTCCCTACCAGCCAGAAATTGCTCAGGGAAGACTTGAAGCATTGTTGAACTTTCAAACAATGATTTGCGATTTAACAAAGATGGAAATTGCAAATGCATCACTATTAGATGAGGGAACTGCTGCTGCTGAAGCTATGATTATGATGTTTAACAATAGATCAAAAAATCAAAAATCAATTGATGAAAGAAAGTTTTTTGTTGATTCTAATATTCTACCTCAAACACTATCTGTTCTTGAAACTAGGGCTAATCCTCTTAATATTGAATTAATTCTTGGAGACATAATGAATATTTCTGAAAATGAGTTTTTTGGATGTATTATCCAATACCCTGGAAGAGAAGGAAATTTAATTGATATTGATAAACTATTATCTAATATTCAAAATGATGAATTAAAAATTATTCTTGCAGTTGACTTGATGTTAATGGTAACTGTAGAACCCCCACCGCCAGATAAAATTGATGTAGTAGTTGGCACTACTCAAAGATTTGGAATACCATTAGGATATGGTGGCCCTCATGCAGCATTTTTTGCAACTAAAGAAAAATATAAAAGAAATATTCCAGGAAGAATTATTGGTGTTACTAAAGATATTGATGGAGATCATTCTTTAAGAATGGCTTTACAAACAAGGGAGCAACATATCAAAAGAGATAGAGCTACTTCTAATATTTGTACAGCTCAAGTTTTGCTTGCAGTTATGGCTGGAATGTATGCTGTATATCATGGTCCTAAGGGATTAAAAAATATCTCAAATTCGATACATTTAAAGGCAGTTTATTTATACAATAAAATTTCTAGCATTGGGATTCCTGTTAAATATTCTAAATTCTTTGACACTATTACACTTGAATGTAGTACTCAAGAAATAAGTAAAATTGCATTATCAAAAAATATAAACTTTTGTGAATTAATTGAGAATCAAATCTCTATTTCAGTAAATGAAAAAACAGACATTGAAGATTTAAATAAAATTATATCAGTCTTTGAAGATTATTTAGGTCAAAAATCAAATAAAATTGATTTTCCAAATAACCCAATGATAGATAATATTAGAAAATCTGAAATTTTAATTCACCCTGTTTTTAACTCCTACCATTCGGAAACATCTTTAATGAGATATATCAAATCTCTTGAAAATAAAGACTTATCTCTTACTCAATCAATGATTTCCCTTGGATCATGTACAATGAAATTAAATGCTGCATCAGAAATGATTCCATTAAGTTGGTCAGAATGGAATTCGATACACCCATTTGTACCTAAAGATCAAGCTGCAGGATATCATAAAGTTATTAGTAAACTTGAAGCATTTTTATCAGAGATAACAGGCTTTTCGGCTACATCATTACAACCCAACTCTGGTGCACAAGGAGAATATAGTGGTCTGATGGTAATAAAATCATATCTGAATAAAATAGGAGAAAGTCATCGAAATATTTGTTTAATTCCTTCTTCAGCTCACGGAACTAATCCTGCATCAGCAATTATGGCTGGTTTAAAAGTTGTCGTTATTGGAACAGATGAAAAAGGAAATATAGATATTGAAAATCTTAAAATAAAAGTTGCTGAGCATAAAGATAATTTAGCAGCTTTAATGATTACTTATCCTTCTACGCATGGAGTATTTGAATCAGAGATTCAATTTATTAATCAGCTTATTCATGATAATGGAGGGCAGGTTTACATGGATGGAGCAAATATGAATGCTCAAGTTGGACTTACTAGTCCAAAAATAATTGGCGCAGATGTTTGTCACTTAAATCTTCATAAAACATTTTCAATACCACATGGAGGAGGTGGGCCAGGTGTTGGACCAATTTGTGTTGCTGAGCATCTCAAAGACTTTCTACCTTCAAATCCTGTGATTCCAACAGGAGGAAAAGATCATATAAAGGCAATATCCTCTGCACCGTGGGGCTCATCATTGGTTTGTTTAATTTCTTATGGATATATCAGGATGCTAGGAAGATCAGGTATAAAACAATCTACAGAGCTTGCCATTGTTAATGCAAATTATATGAAGACTAGACTTGAAAAAAACTTCACAATTCTTTATAGTGGTGAAAATGGAAGATCTGCTCATGAATTTATAATTGATTGCAGAGAGTTTAAGAAATATGACATAGAGGTTATTGATATTGCTAAAAGATTAATTGATTATGGATTTCATGCACCAACAGTATCATTTCCAGTGCCAGGAACAATGATGATAGAGCCAACTGAAAGTGAAAATTTAACTGAACTCGATAGATTTTGTGATGCACTTAATTCAATCTATTTAGAGATTACATCTAATGATGAATCAGATAGAGAAATGTTGAAAAATTCTCCACATACTCTCAAGATGATAACGTCTAGTAATTGGGACTACAATTACTCTCGAGAAGATGCATCATTTCCAAAGAGTTATTTAAAAAATAATAAATTTTGGCCCTCTGTTAGAAGAGTGGATGAAGCATTTGGAGATAGAAATTTAATATGTAGCTGTCCACCTATCGACAGTTATGAATAATTTAATTAATTTTACGAAATGAGCTATAAAATTACTGGAACAGGTAGTTGTATTCCAGATATAACAAAAAAAAATACCGAGTTTCTTAATAATAGTTTTTTTGATAATGATGGAAATCAAATTCAAAGTTCAAATCCTGATATTATTGAAAAATTTCAATCAATTACTGGTATTGATGAAAGAAAGTATGTTTCAGGCAATGTTAAATCTTCTGACCTAGCTGCTATAGCTGCAAAAAAAGCAATTGAAGATTCAAATATTAATCAAGAAACATTAGATTATATTATTGTTGCTCATAACTTTGGTGATATTTCATGCAATAGTAGCCAAATTGATACATTACCCTCGCTTTCATCTAAAGTTAAAACCATTCTTAAAATTAAAAATCCAAAGTGTGTTGCTTACGATATTATTTGTGGATGTCCAGGTTGGGTCGAGGGAGTAATTCAAGCAAAATCATTTATTAAGTCTGGAATGGCAAAGAAATGTTTAGTTATTGGTAGCGATACTCTATCTAGAGTAACAGATGATAATGATAGAGATTCAATGATTTATGCAGATGGATCTGGAGCAATCATACTTGAATATGATAATTCAGATGATTCTGGAATATTATCTCATAATTCTGCAACCTATACATTCGAAGGGGAAAATGATTTTATTTACTATGGATCTTCTTATAATCCTGAATTAAGTAAAAATTCAAATCAAAAATATATTAAAATGCAAGGAAGAAAAGTTTATGAATTTGCATTAACTAATGTACCTGCAGCAATGAAAGATTGCTTTGATCAGTCAAATTGTAAAATTGAAAATCTCAAAAAAATATTTATTCATCAAGCTAATAAAAAAATGGATGAGGCAATTATTAAAAGATTCTTCAGACTATATAAAATGTCTCCACCTAAGCATGTTCTTCCTATGAATATTGAAGAATATGGAAATAGTTCTGTTGCTACCATTCCTACCCTTTTTGACTTAGTAAAAAAGAGTGATTATAAAGGTCATAAACTTGTTAAAGGAGATCTTATTATGTTTGCAAGTGTTGGTGCAGGAATGAACATCAATGCTATAACTTACCAGATATAATTCTTATGAAATTTTTTTTTCATATTGGAAGATATTTTTTGATGATAAAGTATACGTTCACAAAGTTTACAAAGTGGAGTGTGCTTAAAAAGTTAATTTTTCAGGAGATCGATGACTTAATAATAGGTTCAATTGGTATAGTGGCTTTTATGTCTTTTCTTATTGGTGGCGTTGTAGCTATTCAAACTGCTCTAGCAATAGAAAACCCTTTTCTTCCAGGTAATCTAATTGGTTTTGCAACTAGACAATCTGTAGTATTAGAGTTTGCACCTACACTTATATCAATTATTATGGCTGGTAAAGTAGGTTCATTTATAACATCAAGTATTGGAACTATGAGAGTCACAGAACAAATTGATGCACTTGAAGTCATGGGAATAAATTCTTTTAATTATTTAATATTTCCAAAAATCATATCATTGTTACTTTACCCATTTTTAATAACTCTAGCAATGTTTCTTGGAATTCTGGGAGGGTATGTAGCTACTGTTTATGCAGGATTCTCATCCAGCTTTGACTTTATTCAAGGAATTCAACTTGACTTTAAAGTATTTCATATAATTTACACCTATATAAAAACAATTTTATTTGCATTTGTTTTGGCTACCATTCCTTCATATCATGGTTTCTTCATGAAGGGCGGTGCATTAGAGGTTGGTAAGGCAAGTAATATTTCTTTTGTTTGGACTAGTAGTGTAATTATCATAATTAATTTTATTGTAACACAACTTTTATTAGCTTAATGATAACTGTAAATAAAATATCAAAATCATTTGATGGTGTCAAAATAATTGATGATATATCAGCAGTTTTTGATAAAGGCAAAACCAACTTAATTATTGGCCAGAGTGGGTCGGGTAAAACTGTATTAATGAAATGTCTATTAGGCCTTTTGGATCTTGATAATGGTGAAATTTTATATGCTGGGAAAAAATTTCAAAAGGATAATATTTCAACTATCTCAAATTTAAGAAAACAGATAGGAATGGTTTTTCAAGGAAGTGCTCTTTTTGATTCTATGAGCGTTTTGGATAACATCATTTTTCCACTAAGAATGTTTTCAGATAAAACTGACTCTGAAATGATTAGTAGAGCAAAAGAGGTAATCAAACGTGTTGATCTTAAAGATGTAGACAGTAAATTTCCATCTGAGATTTCTGGAGGTATGAAAAAAAGAGTTGCAATTGCTCGGGCTATTGTATTAAATCCTAAATATTTATTTTGTGATGAACCTAATTCAGGTCTAGATCCTAAAACCGCTATTATTATTGATAAGTTAATTCAAGAAATTACCGTTGAATATGATATTACTACAGTAATTAATACACATGACATGAATTCAGTAATGGAAATTGGTGATAAAATCATTTTTTTAATAGGAGGAAAAAAAATATGGGAGGGTTCAAAACATGAAATTTTAAATACTGATGACAAAATGATTAATGACTTTGTTTATTCTTCAGAATTATTCAAAAAAGTTAAACTTACACAACAAAAAAGCTAGGGATTTGAGTTAGATACTGAAATAAGCTTTCCATTAAACAGATTACTGCCATTTAGTGCAAAATCAATAATATATTTTGCCATTTCTTCAGGCTTAGTATCTGCATTATAATCTGGAAAGGCTTCCTTTAACATTTTTGTTTGAACTGCTCCAAGAGCTAACACATTAAATGAAGGACCATCAGAATATTCTTCAGCTAGAACTTCTGTTAAAGCAATAACAGCAGCTTTACTACTAGAGTAGACGGCTAAGCCTGGAAATTTCTTTGAACCGTTCACCCCTCCTATACTACTAATATTAATTACATGACCAATTTTAGTAATAAAGGGAATAAGCGACCTAGTAATTTCTGCTAACCCAAATACATTTACATCGAATGTATCTTTAAATGATTTATATGAAGTTTCACTAAATAATTCATTACTCAAGTATCCAGCATTATTTATAAGAATATCTATTTTAATTTTTCTTTTTCTTAAATCTTCAACAAAAGCATTTATACTTTTTTTATCAGTTATATCAACTGAGTAAGATAATATTCCATCAATTTTTGATAAAGGTTTAATGTTTCTTGAAACGGAGATTACATTATATCTAAGCTTTGCAGCTTGAGCACAAATTTCGTAGCCAATTCCTGAGCTAGTTCCAGTTACAACTAAAGTCTTCATTAAATTAGTATTGAAACAGGGTTTTCGATATATTCTTTTAAAGTCTTTAAGAATAAAGATCCTGTTGCACCATCAACTGTTCTGTGATCACATGCTAATGTTAGCTTCATAGTATTTCCGGCAACAACCTCATTATTCTTTATTATAGGTTTTTGAACTATTGCACCTATAGAAAGAATTGCAGAATTTGGTTGATTAATAATAGAAGTGAAACTTTCAATTCCAAACATACCAAGATTTGAAATTGTAAATGTGCTTCCTTCTATTTCCGCAGGAGTTAATTTTTTATTTTTTGCACGTTCAGCAAAATCTTTTATCTCAGAATTAATTTGTGGTAAATCTTTTGAGTTGGCAAACTTAACAATTGGAACTATTAATCCATCATCAACAGCAACTGCAACTCCAAGATGAACATGTTCATTAAAAATAATTTTATCATCATACCATCTTGAATTAACCTTAGGATGTTTCGCCAACGATAATGATACAGCCTTTGCGATTATATCATTGAAAGAAATTTTAATGTTTTGAGTTTGAATAAATTGCTTTCTAAATGAAATCATATTATCCATTTCTAGTTCAATATTTAGATAATAATGAGGTGCTGAGAATTTAGAATCTGAAAGTCTTTTAGCAATTGCCTTTCTCATTGTTGAGTTTTGAATCTCATAAAATGACTCTTTTAACTGAGGGCTAGGTTGAGAGAATTGAGAATAATTTGATGGTTTGAATGAATCAATATCTCTTTTTATTACTCTTCCATTATCACCAGTACCCTTAACTGAAGAAATATCTATTCCTTTTTCTTTAGCTAACCTTTTAGCTAATGGTGAGACAAGTATTCTATCACTTGGTTTATTATTTGAAACTGGCTTTGACTCCTCCTTAACTTCTGGCTTTGGATCCTCCTTGACTTCTGGCTTTGGATCCTCCTTGACTTCTGGCTTTGGATCCTCCTTGACTTTTAAATCAGCATTTTTAAGAAATGAAGAAATATCTTCACCTTTTGAACCAATAATAGCAATTATACTATCTACAGGAGCAGTTGACCCTTCGTCAATCCCAATATGAAGTAGAGTACCATCATGAAATGATTCAAATTCCATAGTAGCTTTGTCAGTTTCAATTTCAGCTAAAATCTCTCCTTCTTTAACTGTATCGCCTACTTTCTTAAACCATTTAGCAAGAGTTCCCTCTTCCATAGTATCACTCAATCTTGGCATATTTATTACTTCAGCCATATTAATCTATTTTATGTTTTATAAAAGGGTAGTCCTTTTGTTCATATACTACATCATACATAACAGACTTATCAGGAAAAGGAGAAGATTCAGCAAATTCTTCACATTCTGTTATGGTTGACTTAACCTTTTTTTCAATTTTTTCTAAATCAGATTTTTTTGCATACTTTTTTGAAATAATGATTTTTTCAACTTGAGAAATTGGATCAATTTTTCTATATTCTTCTACTTCTTCTTTAGTTCTATATTGTTGAGCATCAGACATTGAGTGTCCTCTGTATCTATATGTTTTAATATCTAATAGTGATGGACCTTTTCCAGCTCTTGCATGTTTAACACACTCATCAATAGCTTCAGCTACTTTTACAGGATCCATTCCATCAACAGGCATTGATGGCATTTCGTATGGCTCTCCTAATTTCCAAAGGTCTGCTTGACTAGTTGTTCTAGCAACTGAAGTACCCATTGCATATCCATTATTTTCGACTACGTAAATTACTGGAAGTTTCCATAAAGCTGCAAGGTTTATAGATTCATGAAAAGCACCTTGTCTTATTGCTCCATCCCCCAAAAAACATAATGTAACACTATCTCTTTTAAAATACTTATCTCCAAATGCAATTCCAGTACCTAGAGGGATTTGTCCTCCAACAATACCATGACCACCAAAAAAGTTATATTTTTTTGAAAAAATATGCATTGAACCTCCAAGGCCTCCAGATGTTCCAGTTGCTTTTCCAAATAATTCAGCCATTACAAACTTGGGATCTTCTCCAAGGCCTATTGCGTGTACATGACTTCTGTAGGAACTTATCATTCTATCTTTCTTTGGATCTGTAGAATGAAGACATCCTGCTAGAACAGCCTCTTGGCCATTATATAAATGAAGGAAACCTCTAATTTTTTGTTGGATGTACTTTGCCGCAAGCTTATCTTCAAACTTTCTCCACAGTAGCATATTCTCGTACCAATCCATATAAGTTTTTCCAGTAATTTTTTTCATATAAATGAGTTAAAATCAGTTATTATAACACGAAACAAAAATACTCTTTTCTTTAGTATATTGCAATAAAATTAGATTGGACACTAAAAAACTACATTCTTTATTCGCTTCATCTGCTGGAGTGTCCATAGATACTAGAAGAATTAGTAAAGATGAAATATATTTTTCATTGAAAGGTGATAATTTTGATGGAAATAAATTTGCATTAGAAGCAATAAAACAAGGAGCTAAATTCTCTGTAGTTGATGATATAAAATTGAAAAATGAGAATGATAAGATAATATATGTTGAAGATACTTTAAAGTCTCTTCAGGAACTAAGTAATTATCATAGATCTCTTTTTGACACTAAAGTAATTGGAATCACAGGAAGTAATGGTAAAACCACAACTAAAAATTTAATTTATTCAATTCTTTCACAAAGCTATAATGTTATTAAAACAAAAGGTAATTTAAATAACCATATCGGAGTTCCTCTTTCACTTTTAGATATTAATGATGATGTTGATATTGCAGTTATAGAAATGGGTGCTAATAATGTTGGAGAAATTAAAACATTATGTGAAATTGCAATGCCTGACTTTGGACTAATTACTAATTATGGATATGCTCATCTTGAAGGTTTTGGTGGTTTTGAAGGAGTTATTGAAGGAAAAAGTGAAATGTTTGAGTACCTAACTCAAAATTATGGTCATATCATTTTAAACAATGATGATATTATTCAAATTGAAAATTGCAAAGGGGATCTAGCTATAACTTTTGGAGAAAAAGAAGATTCTGAATTTATTTATAAATATAAAAAAGAAGAAAATATTCTAATAATACAGAATGATGATGACAAATATAAATGTGAAATTTATGGTGACTATAATTTCTCAAATATTGCTGCAAGTATAACGATTGGTAAGTTTCTTGACTTATCAAGTTCCGAAATAAAGAAAGGTTTAATCTCTTTTAAAAATGATTCAAATAGATCTGAAGTAATAAATTATGGAAATAATAAATTGTATTTAGATGCATACAATGCCAATCCAACAAGCATGAAAGCTGCTATATCAAATTTTGAAAATAATATTCTAAATAATAAAATTCTAATACTGGGAGACATGTTTGAGCTTGGTGATTATTCAAGTAGAGAACATCAAAAAATTATTGATTTTATAGATAACAAAGATTATTTAAAAGTTTATTTGATAGGAGAAAATTTCTACGATTGTAAAACTCAAAGTAAATATTTTGAGAGATTTAAATCTACTGAAGAAATGTTGAAGTCAGTTAAACTAATTGATTTTAATATGACAAATATTTTGATTAAAGGCTCTAGAGGTATAGGATTAGAAAAACTAATTAAAGACTAACTCCATTAATAATTTCTTCAACTACATCTGGATTAAGAAGAGTTGATGTATCACCTAAATTTTCAAAATCATTACTTGCTACCTTCCTTAGAATTCTTCTCATAATTTTTCCAGATCTTGTTTTTGGAAGACCACTTACAATTTGAATTTTATCCGGCTTAGCAATAGGGCCAATAACTCTTCTTACAACATTTACAATTTCAGCTTTTATTGTATCATCTGAAGATTTAGAATTTATGATTACGTATGCATAAATTCCTTCACCCTTAATATCATGAGGATATCCTACTACAGCTGACTCAATAACCTCTTCATGTTCATTAATAGCATTTTCGACTTCTGCTGTTCCCATTCTATGTCCAGAGACATTAATAACATCGTCAACTCTTCCAAGAATTCTTAAATAACCATCATGATCTCTTTTAACACCATCTCCAGTAAAATACATTCCTTTATAATTTGAAAAGTACGTGTTTATACACCTTTGGTGATCTCCATATGTAGTCCTTAGAATTGATGGCCATGGAAATTTAATACAAAGATTACCTTGAACATTATTTCCAAGCAACTCATTTCCTTCAGAATCAACTATAACAGGGTGAATTCCAGGTAAAGGAAGTGACGCATGTGCAGGTTTATTTGGAGTTATTCCTGCTAATGCTGATATCATTATTCCTCCTGTTTCAGTTTGCCACCAGGTATCAACCAATGGACATTTACCTTTTCCAATATTATCATGATACCAATGCCATGCTTCTTCATTTATTGGCTCCCCAACAGATCCTATTACTTTTAAAGAATCTAAGGAATTGTTTTTTAATGGCTCTAATCCGTGTGCCTGTAGAGCTCTTATAGCAGTAGGAGCAGTATAAAATTGATTAATTTTAAATTTATCTACTATATCCCAAAATCTACTCACATTTGGAAATGTTGGAACACCTTCAAACATAACAGTGGTTGCACCACAAAGCAAAGGGCCATAAACTATATATGAGTGACCTGTAATCCAACCAACATCTGCAGTACACCAATATATATCATTCTCATCATATTGAAATACATTTTGAAAGGTATATGCTGAATATACCATGTAACCTGCAGATGAATGAACTACACCTTTTGGTTTTCCAGTTGATCCAGAAGTATAAAGTATAAATAACATATCCTCTGAGTCTAATACTTCAGCATCACAAACTTTAGGTTCTTCATTAATACAATCATGCCACCAGAAATCCCTTCCATCTAACATTTCTACATTTTGTTTTGTTCTTTCAAAGACTATAACGCTCTGTATTGTTGAACATTTTTCAAGTGCTTCATCTACTAGTGGTTTAACAGGAATTGTTTTACTTCCTCTAAAATTTCCGTCTGAAGTCAAAACCATTTTTGCTTGACAGTCATTAATTCTATCAGCTAATGAAGTTGACGAAAATCCTGCGAAAACGACTGAATGAACAGCGCCAACTCGTGCACATGCTAGCATTGCAATAGCAGCTTCAGGAACCATAGGCATATATATAATAACTCTATCTCCTTTCTTTATTCCTTTTGCTCTTAATGCATTTGAAAATCTACAAGTCTCTTCATAAAGCTCTTTATAAGTAATGTGAATTGGAGCCTCTGAAGGATCATTTGGTTCCCAAATAATTGCTGTTTTATCACCTCTTTCTTTGAGATTTCTCTCAAAAATATTTTCAGTGATATTTAGTTTAGCATTTTGAAACCAATTAATATTTACTTTTTCAAAATCCCAGTCAAGTACCTTATCCCATTTTTTTTTCCAAGTAAAAGATTCAGCAATTTCTGACCAGAATGATTCTGGATCTTTCTCACTTAATTCATATTTTTTAAAATAGTCTGAGAGGGACTTAATTCTTTGCATATCTATTTTGGATATCTTATACTTTCAACTAAAGCTTTAATTTTTTCTGGTGTTGGTTTTGTTAATCTTGATACAATTAAAGATACAATAAAGTTAATAATCATTCCAATTGTTCCAATACCTTCAGGAGATATTCCAAATAAATAATCCTCAGGTAGACCAATCCCACCAAGCTGTGGTTTAAAATATAAAATATATAAAGCTGTAAATATAATACCTGTTAGCATTCCAGCAATTGCTCCTTCTTTATTCATTTTTTTATCAAAAATTCCAAGAATAATTGCAGGAAAAAAAGATGAAGCAGCTAAACCAAAAGCTAATGCAACTACTTCTGCAACAAAGCCTGGTGGATTCAATCCAGCCAAACCAGCAGCTACTACAGCTACTGCAATTGAAATTCTTGCAGCCCAGAGCTCCCCTTTCTCTGATATATTTGGATTAATATTCTTTTTCAAAAGATCATGAGATATTGAAGTTGATATAACTAATAAAAGTCCTGCTGCGGTTGATAAAGCAGCAGCTAATCCACCCGCTACAATTAATCCAATAACCCATGGAGGTAAATTAGCAATCTCAGGGTTAGCTAATACCATAATATCATTATCAATTGTTAATTCATTAACCTGAGTATCTGCAACATATTGAATCACACCATCTCCATTCTTATCATCAAACTCAAGTAATCCAGTATTCTCCCAATTAGTAAACCAAGTTGGCATATCAGCATATTTAGCATTTGAAACAGTATTAATTAAATTAACTTTTGCAAATGCTGCAACAGCAGGAGCAGTTGTATATAAAATAGATATAAATAAAAGAGCCCATCCAGCAGAAATTCTTGCATCTCGTACTTTTGGAACTGTAAAGAATCTAACAATAACATGAGGAAGTCCTGCTGTACCAAACATCAGTGCTCCTGTTATAAAAAAAACATTAATTAAGGTGGTTCGATTTATATCAGTATATCTATTAAAACCTAAATCAACTGATAGTAGATTTAATTTTTCCAAAAGATATACTCCATCCATAGTCTTACTCCCAAATCCTATTTGAGGGATTGGATTTCCTGTTGCCTGAAGTGATAGATAAATAGCAGGAACTGTAAATGCAAAAATTAAAACACAATATTGTGCTACCTGAGTATAAGTGATACCTTTCATACCACCAAGAACAGCATAGAAAAAGACTATAGCAATTCCAATAATAACTCCACTATCATAAGGTATTTCAAGAAATCTTGAGAAAGCAACACCCACCCCTTTCATTTGACCAACTACGTATGTAAATGATACAAAAATTGCACAAATTAAAGCAATAGTTCTTGCATTTTGTGAATAATATCTTTCACCTATAAAATCAGGAACTGTAAATTTTCCAAATTTTCTAAGATATGGTGCTAGACATAATGCTAGAAGAACATATCCACCGGTCCACCCCATCAAATATTGAGAACCACCGTATCCTAAAAATGAAATTATTCCTGCCATAGAAATAAAAGATGCTGCTGACATCCAATCTGCAGCAGTAGCCATTCCATTTAATACAGGGTGTATTCCTCCTCCAGCAACATAAAACTCTTTTGTACTTTTAGCTCTTGACCATATGGCAATTCCAATGTATAAAGTAAATGTAATTCCAACTAAAAAATATGTCCAAAATTGTGCATCCATCTTATTCTTCTAAATTATGTTTTTTGTCAAGTTTGTTCATTAAATAAACATATATAAAAATCAATATAACAAATATGTAAATTGATCCTTGTTGAGCAAACCAAAAACCTAAAGGAAAGCCTCCTAAATAGAAATTATTTAAACTCTCTGCAAATAGAATTCCAAAACCAAAAGAAGAAATGAACCATACACTTAGTAGTATTCTTAAATACATAATATTTTTTTTCCAATATTTTTCTTTCATGTTTACTTTTTTATGTTTAGTCCAATTTAAGCAATTATTAAAAAAAAGATTCTACTGCATTAATACCGCTACACTATAATATTTTCAGGAAACTTTCCATGCCGTCTTAAGTCTTCCTTTTTTAAAATCTTAAATGATTTTGATTTTGGACCATTTTTAAGAATCTTGAATGAATTCTCAGGCATTGATGTCAATTTTCTTGTTTTTGTATCCATAACTGCAAATGCAAGATCTAAATGAGCTAGATGATTACCATCATTATCATAAAAGTTTTGAAATAAAGAGAAAAATCTTCCATCTTCACTATAACCATCTATTTCAACATTAATTTTAAACTGAACTCCCATTAAAATTTCTTTAAAGTAATGCATATGCTCATAAAATAATACAGGACCAATATTTAAATTCTCAAATACATCTTTATCTAGGCTGATAGCTGAAAAAAAAGATACTCTTGTATCAGCAGCATATTTTATATATGCATGATTTGCTACATGCCAATTAGGATCAAGATCAGTCCATGATGCAAAAAAAGTCTTCTCAAATTTTTTCAATGTTATAGCTATTAGGTTTTTTCAATTTAGGAAATTTTTTAAAAGAAACTTTCCCGATATCCCCAAAAAATATCAAAGTAGAAAAATAAAAAACTTAGACTAATTAAAAATTTAATTACGCTTCCAGCTATGACTCCAATAAATGACCCAAATGCTGGTTTCAATGAATCTTTAATAGATTTATTTGTTGACATCTCCCCAAGTAAAGCTCCCATGAATGGTCCAATTATTATTCCTATTGGACCAAGAATAATTAACGCAACAATTAAACCAACTGTTGTGCCAATTTGACCTGATCTAGAACCACCAAGTTTTTTAACTCCAAGAATTGGTATTATGTAATCTAGTATACCGACAGATACAGCAACTGTGAATGTTATTAAAACAAAATTTAGATTAAACTCAACAGCTGAGGTTAAATATAAAAGCAAAATACCCAGCCAGGATGTAAGCGGACCAGGTATTATTGGTAAAAAACTTCCTACAATTCCTATTAAACATAATAATAGACTAACTATAAGAAGTAATAAATCCATATTAATAATTATCTAAGCTAGTTAGTTTTGATTAATTGGAGTTTTTTTTTCGTAAATAATAGCCCATTTAATTAATCCATTTTCAATCTGAGCATCAATCATTTGAATAACTGTTACTTCTTCACCTTCTATATTTTGAGTTAAAGAATGTCCCGCAACTATCCATGTTTGACCGCTAGGTGAACCAACATATGGCATAACCCAAAAAGGACTCCATTGAGGATTTTGATCAGATTCAAACCATGCTGCTAGTGCTTCTCCATGAGCTTCAGCTCCATTAATTGAAGTTCCATCAGGAAGATCTATTCTTATATCCTCAGTTTCAAGAGCCTTGATAGCTTCGATATCTCTATCATTGTGTGCCTGAATAAAGTTTGCAAACATTTCAGTCATTTCATCTGAACCAACAACAAAAGTTTCTTCAGGGTCTCCTGCCCATGCTCCAGAACCTTTTGGCTCCTCAACAGGAGCAGTACAAGATGCTATTAGAATAGCAAATAATAAAATATTTTTTTTCATTTAAATAATTTTTGATTAGTTAATAAATATAAAGAAAGTTAAGCAGAGTTTCTACTAGCATTAATATTACCGTATAAAGATCTTGTAATTATTTTTTCAAAAACAGATTTATTAGTTTCTTTTAGATCTCCAGACTCAATTTCTTTAACAATTTGAAGTGCATATTGCTGAATTGTAATTAATGGCAGTACAATATTTTCTCTTGTCTCAATTGAAAGTTTATTAGCAGGTTCATTTTCCATTAACTCTTTAAAGTTGGAAATTTTAAGCAACATTTTTTTTGTAAGTACATACTCATCATGAATTATTTTCCAAAACTCTCCAAACTCTTCATCATCACTCATGTAAGAGGTTAGCTCAAAAAATGACTTTGTCAAGCTCATCATGCTATTTGAAACAAGAACTCTAAAAAACGGGACTTCTTGATAAAGAAGTTTAACATCTTTAATTCTATTTTTCTTGTAGAAATAATTAATAGATGTTCCTAATCCAAAAAATCCTGGAACATTTTGCTTAAGTTGATTCCAACTACCAACAAAAGGTATAGCTCTTAATTTATCAAAATTGAATTCTTCTTCTTTTGCTCCTCTTTTAGAAGGTCTACTTCCAATATTAGTTTTTGAATAATATTTGATTGTGCTCATCTTCTCTAGGTATGGAATAAAAGAAGGATGGCTTTTGAAATCTCTATAGGATTGATAACTAATTGATGAGAGCTTTTCAATAGTTTTTCTATTTTTCTTATTAAATATCTCTGAGTTAGATAATATTCTGTTTTTAATTCCTGAACTTATCAACTGCTCCATATTATATTGAGAAGATCTAATAGTACCAAAATTTGAACTAATAGTTTGACCTTGAACAGTTAATTGTATTTCATCAGATTCAATAAAATCTCCTAATGAACTATAAAATTGGTGAGTATTACCTCCACCTCTTGCAGGAGGACCACCTCTTCCATCAAAGAAAATGACTTTAATTCCAAATTTCCTAGAAACTTTAGTCAACGATTCTTTAGCCTTTAAAATACTCCAATTAGCAGTTAAATAACCACCATCTTTTGTTCCATCTGAGAAGCCAAGCATTATAGTTTGCACATTTCCTCTTTTAATAATATGCTCTCTATAAAGTTTATTAGAGTATACCTTATCCATTATATTGCTAGCATTTTCAAGATCTAAAACTGATTCAAAAAGAGGGACTACATCAACCCTAAAATCATTACCTAATGTTAATCTAATCATTGTATATACTTCATAAATATTTTTTGAAGAATTATTATTACTTATAATATATCTATGACACCCTTTTTCACCATTAGAGGCTTGAATTTTATGAATCAACTCAATTGATTCAATTGTTGATTTTGTTAGATCATTTGTAAATTTAACTGAATCTATTGAACCTTTTAACAATGATAGACTTTGTATTTTTTCATCTTCAGACTGCACCTTATATTTAACACCAAGCTCTCTTTTAAAATAGTAATTTATAACATCATCAAATACTTTAGAGTGAATGGTTGAGTCTTGTCTAATATCAAGTGTAGCAAAGTGATAACCAAAAATATTTACCTTATCAATTAGCTCTTGCAGCTCATCAAGAAATAGAGATTTATGTTCATTGACTAAAGTTTCTTTTATAAAGTTTAGTTTTTCTTTTAAAGTATCTAACTTTATTTTAGGCTCTTTATTTGTCTCAAAAATACTTATCCACAAAGAATCTTCTATTTCAATAATTACATCCTCAATTTTCTTAAAAGTTAATTTTCTTCGTAAAACCCTAATATCTCTATAGTAATTCTTAATAATATCACTTCTTAATTTTTTTGCTGTTTTTGAAGTAATTTCTGAGGTTACGAATGGGTTTCCATCTCTATCACCTCCTGGCCAAAATCCAACTGAAATAAGATCATAATAATCATATTTATTATCAAAAATATTAGATTTTACATATTTAAAAATATTACTAATCGAGTGATAGAATACATTTTCTAAATACCATGATAAACTAACTGCCTCATCATAAGGAGTTGGTTTTTTTTGTTTGAAAAAAGGTGTTTTTCCAAGTTGAGATAATAAATTTTTGATCTCAGTAAGATCATTTTTTTCAATTGAACTAGCTAGGTCTGTTATAATTCCTAAAACTGATCCTGGATAAAATTGAGTAGGATGAGCAGTTAGAACAGGTTTAATTTTAAATGATCTAAGATATTTTTTTAACTCTTTCTGTTTGTTTGATGACTCTCCCAGCTCTTTAAGATTTCTTAAAGTACCAACTCCATCCATATTATTTATTTGTGTAAATGAGGCATCTTCAATTGCATCAAAAAGGACTACTTGTCTCTCTATATATTGTATAAACCTAAAAATTAAAGATATCTTATCTTCTTTAGAGTATGTTTCGCAATACTTTAAAAAGAAGTCTTCAACTATTGTCTTTGGGTCTAACTTTTTACTGTATGCTAACTTACAGAATTCTGTAAAAACTGGTAAAAGATTTCCAGTATTTGAAATGCTATCATAAGGAAGAGTTGCAAAAATACTATTATAGACATGAAATCTTGACAGAACACTTTCTTGAAATCTTTCTTTTTTTGTTAGCTTTTTCATTAATTGGTTTGGTTAATTACAAAGTTAACACTTGTAATTTAATATTAGCCTATACTGATTAAATCAGAAAAACTTTTTTTTATATTTGAAAAAAATTATGGCAAGAACTCCTTCAAATATGATATCACTTGGAAGTGATGCTCCAAATTTTAGCTTGATAGATGTAACTTCCAATTCTATTTTATCTCTTTCCGAAAATAAAGGAGAAATTGGAACAGTAATTATGTTTATATGTAACCATTGCCCATATGTTAAACATGTAAATCCAACAATAAGTAGACTTTCTAAAAAATATCATGATAATGATATAAAGTTTTTTGCTATATCTAGCAATGATATAATTAATTATCCTGATGATAGCCCAGAGAAAATGAAAATTAATGCTTTAGAAAATGATTTTAATTTTCCTTATTTGTATGATGAGACTCAAGAAGTAGCAAAAGCATATGATGCTGCGTGCACTCCTGACTTCTATCTTTATGATTCTAATCTAAAATTAGTTTATAGAGGACAACTTGATAATTCCAGACCAGGAAATGATATGGAATCGGATGGAAGTGATATGGAAAATGCAATTCAATGTCTTAAAGATGGGGTTGAAAACAATGAGCTGCAAAAACCAAGTATTGGTTGTAATATAAAATGGAAATAACAAAACAACACCTTACTGATTGTCATAATCGAATTAAGCCATTTATTCATAATACACCTGTCTTAACATCAAATCAGATTAATGGAATAGCAGGGTGTGAAATATTTTTTAAGTGTGATAATTTCCAAAAAATGGGAGCATTTAAAATGCGAGGTGCAACAAATGCAATTCTTCAACTTTCAGATGAAAATAAAAAAAATGGGGTAGTAACACATTCATCAGGAAATTTTGCTCAAGCCCTTTCACTTGCTGCTAAAAGTATTGGAGTAAAAGCATACATTGTAATGCCATCAACAGCAACAGAAATTAAAAAAACTGCAGTTAAGGGTTACGGAGGAGAACTTATTGAATGTGAGCCAAACCTTGATGCAAGAAAAAAAGCTGCAAATGACATTGCAAAATCAACGGGTGCGACATTTCTCCATCCATCTAATGATATTGAAGTAATTCTAGGACAAGGTACTGCTTGTAAAGAATTACTAGAATATAACGATTCTATCGAGCATATCTTAGTTCCTATTGGAGGGGGGGGATTAATTGCTGGAAGTGCTTTGGCAGCAAAATATTTTGGAAAAAACTGTACGGTTATTGGATCTGAACCTTTTGAAGTTGATGATGCTTATAGATCACTTAAAAGTGGGAGAATAGAGACTAATGATTCAACAAATACAATAGCTGACGGATTAAAAACTCAACTAGGTGATAAGAATTTTCCAATTATTAGAAATGAGATTAAGTCAATTATACGAATTACTGAAGAAGAAATTATTGAGTCAATGAAAATTATCTGGGAACGTTTAAAAATTATTTGCGAGCCATCATGTTCACTTCCTCTTGCTGCAGTCTTAAAAAATAAAGAAACTTTTAAAAATAAGAAAGTAGGTATTATAATCTCTGGTGGTAATGTAGATTTAAATAATCTTCCTTTTTAAGAAAGCTTTCTGTAATTCAAGAAAGAAATTAAGTATAAAATGATACTTCCCCATCCAAGATAAACAAATGGTGAACTAGGAATATAAACGTATGCTAGCACCTGAGCTGAAAAAATCATTGTACCAATACATATAAGTAAATTTTTTGCAAAAGTTTTATTTTCAATAAATTTTTCTTTTGAAAAAGAAATAATAAAAAGACCTATTATAGAAACCCAGAGTCCAAAGAATCGATAAATTTGTTGTAAATATCCTGGTAGAGTATCATTTATTTCTTCGCTAAATAGCTTTTCAAATGTCATTTTAAGTCTTTCTTCATTTGCAACTTTATCAAGCATCCAAGGTTCATCAACTAGCATCCATCTTAATCCAAGCACAATGAAGATTAATCCTAGTATTTTAATTGGTGTTAGAAATATTTTTTTTGTCATATATATAAATTTATCAAATTATTTAGTCTTTTTTATCATAGTGGGTGATACTGGATTCGAACCAGTGACCCCTACCCTGTCAAGGTAGTGCTCTAAACCAACTGAGCTAATCACCCCAATTATTACAAATCTAAAGATTTCTTGTTACTTTTAGATTATGAAACATATATCAAAAGAAGAATTTGATGATCTACAAAAATTTTACAGAATTAATCTCATTAATTCATGTACTGGTTATAAATCAGCAAATCTATTAGGAAGTATTTCTAAAGAAGGTGTTGAGAATGTTTCTGTTTTTAGCTCAATTACTCATTTAGGGAGTAATCCTGCTATGCTTGGATATATTTTAAGACCTACAACTGTTCCAAGAGATACATTTAAAAATATTAAGGAAACTGGATTTTTTACAGTTAATCATATTTTTAAAGATATAATTAGTGAGGCTCATCATACAAGTGCAAAATATCCTGAAGAAATATCTGAATTTGATAAAACAAATTTAAAAAAAGAATATAAAGATGGTTGTAAAGCTCCGTTTGTTAAAGGGAGTCCTGTTCAACTGATTTGTAAATATGAAAATGAATACAACATTAAAGAAAACGGAACCATACTTGTTGTAGCTTCAATTGAAGATATCTATTTTAATGAAGAGCTTGTAAGTGAATCTGGATTCCTTCAACTTGATAAAGGAGGTGTTGTTACTGTTAATGGATGTGATGGATATGCTTTACCAAGTCTTTTAGATAGATTTGAATATCAAAGACCAAAAAAATAAATGGAATTTATATCTGAAAAATTAACTGAATATATTTCTAAGAATTCTAATACAGAGCCTGAAATTCTTGCAAGGTTAAATCAAGAAACTCATCAAAAAATTCTTAAACCTAGAATGTTGAGTGGTCATATTCAAGGAAGATTTTTAAGTATGCTTTCTAAAATGAAGTCTCCATCTACTATATTAGAAATTGGAACATATACTGGATATGGAACACTTTGTTTATCAGAAGGTCTAAAAGAGGGTGGAAAGATATTTACAATAGATCGAAATGAAGAACTGCTTAAAATTCAAAATAAGTACTTTGAAGAAAGTGGAAAAAGAGATAAAATTATTCAACTCACAGGAAATGCTAAAGAAATTTTAAATGATTTAAATGAAACTTATGATCTAGTATTTATTGATGCTGATAAAGAAAATTATATTGAATATTTTAATCAAGTTTCAGAAAGGCTAAACAAGAATGGAATAATTATATCAGATAATGTTCTTTGGTCTGGAAAAGTTTTAGATTCATCTTTAGAAAAAGATGAAGAAACTAATGCATTATTGAATTTCAATAAAATATTAAATGAAGATAAAAGATTTGAAACTGTAATTTTACCTCTCAGAGATGGTCTTTCAATATCAAGATTAATTTAGATCTCTTTTAATTGAATCCTTAAGATCATCAAAATCTTTTTTGATATCACTAACACTATCTTTAAGGTCTTTTGTTAATGATTCCGTTGGCTTTTTAACATCTGTATTTTTGGAGATTTCAGTTTTTATTTCGTTTGTAGCATGTTTAATTTGAGTCATTCCCTTTGCTAGTCCTTTAGCAATTGAAGGGATTTTATCAGCTCCAAAAACAAGAAGTACAATAAAGAAGACAAAAACTAATTCAGCTCCACTAATAAAGAATATCATAATATCAAAACTAATCAATAATTCAACCTGTTAAAATTTTTTTTCAAATATTCTATTACCAATGAGTATTTGCCTGATTTAAAGTTTTCCTCTAATGGATAATTCTGATATGCTGAAGTAACAAATTCATGAATATTATCTTCAATTAATCCAAACTCATCAATAAAGAATTTTAGACCGTAGAAATTAATAATTCTATCAATAAGGTTGTAATCATTTTTATACTCACTCTCTTTTCTTTTTTTTTTATAGTAACCTGAAATCCAGTTATACATTCTTTCAACATCAAGTGCTCCAGTTAAAGGAGCTAGTAAAAGTTCTTTTGTTAATTGGGAGTTTGAAGGAAGATCTTCTTTCCTTATACCTGTAAAACCAGGAATTCCTAAATCATCAAAATTCACGTTATCAACTATACCTGAATTTTTAAGATCATTCATAAGACTTCCTGAAAGCCCACTTGAATTTAGAATAACTTCATCTAGTTCATTAACAAATTCTTCTAAATATACATTTATCGATAATGAGTCAAAAACACCTTTATCCATAATAATTTTTTTTCTTTTAAATTGAATTGCAGAAAATATTAATTCATCATTTAAATTGACAAAAATTTTAAAATTTCCATCAGAATCTGTAATTGTAGCTTCATTAGAAGTTATATTCAAGACATGTACTCCTTCAATTGAATATGAATTATCATTATATACTGTTCCTTCAATAAAGTTTTGATTATTTACTTGTGAAAAAGAAAAGAAAGAAAAGAAAAGAAAAATTATATTTCTCATTCCGCCCTTGAGCTTTTGTATTCATCTGATTTATTTAGAAGATAATCTATTACTAAGAATTGATTCTTATCTAGAATTAAATTTTTCATCTTTCTATCAGAATCAAGCTTTAATAGAAAATCATTTATTTCGAAGGATTTAAGCTCAAGAACCTCATTAAAAAAATTTTCATCCAAAATATATGGTAGTACCTCACTTGGAATTATATTTAACTTTTCTTCATCTGATTTTGAATCAACTATAGTTGAAAAAAGCTTAAAAATATTAATGAAATTCAAACCATCAACAAATTGTCTATTATCTGTAAGAACATTCTGAATTTTTGTTGATTTATCTGCTACATAATCAAATCCTTTAAATTGCTCTTCCTTCAAATCAAGAAATTTTTGAGTATCATCAGGTGTTACTACAATCTCATCTAACTCTCTTACTCTTTGATTAATTTGGACAATAATTCTTTTGTTTTCTAAAATTTCTTTATTAACTCTGACTGTTCTTATAATATATTGGACAGATGAAAAAATTATTTCATCTCCCTCTTTCGCATAAATTTCAAACTCTCCTTGATCATTAGTAATTGTTGAGCTCTGAGCAGTGTTATTAATAACATTTGCAGCAGGCACATCTATATTTCTATAAATAACTTTTCCTTGAATTAGCTCTCTATTTTGTGAGTAGCTGAATTGGATAATAAGAATGAAGAATAAAATTTTTTTAAACATGTAAAATACCTTGATCTAAATTTACGAATAAATCATTCAGATGATAGTTTAGAATTGTATAAAATATTTTAAAATAAAATTACCTTACAAATACAGGCTCTAGTGGATTGACTGTCTCATCTTTACTAAACATATAACCAGAAGAATTAAAATTCTCAATGTCAGATGATGATTTTATATCATTATCTATTAAGAATCTGGTCATTAGACCTCTAGCCTTTTTAGCATAAAATGAAATAATTTTAAGTTTTCCATTTTTAAAGTCTTTAAATTGAGGACTAATAATTTTGTTCTCAATTAAAGATGAATCAATCACTGAAAAATATTCATTACTAGCTAGATTTACGATAATATCGTCCTCTTCTATCTCTTTTAAAATTGAATTTGTAACATCTTTTTTCCAAAAGTCATATAAATTTTTTGTCCCTTTAATGGATATCTTAGTTCCCATTTCAAGTCTATATGGTTTAATATTATCAAAAGGCTTAAGAATACCGTAAAGACCGGATAAAATTCTTAATGTATTTTGAAGTTTATCATGATTTGAACTAGAAATACTAGTTGCATCTATTCCTTCATAAACATCTCCATTAAATGCGAATATTGCTTGTCTTTGTTTAGAATTGTTTTTTTGAAAATCTTGATTTCTTAACCAGTTAAGATCACTTAGTTTCGGAGATATGCTCATTAGATTTCCAAGATCTGGAGCAGATAATTCTTTTAAAGTATTATTAATCTGCAGAGCCTTATTAGCAAATAAGGGTGAAGAACTATAACTTGTTTCAATATTATTTTCAAAATCTAAAGACTTAGCTGGTGAAATAAGTATTTTCATTTTTTATTTCAAATTTATAAATTTTTATGCTTAGAATAAAGTCTCCATTTATCAATAACAGAGGTTATATCTTCTGGAATTTCAGAATTAAAAGATAGCTTTTCTTTTGTTTTGGGGTGAATAAAACCAAGAGTTTTTGCATGTAGAGCTTGTCTTGGAAGAAGTCTAAGGCAATTATCTACAAATTGTTTGTACTTAGTGTAAACTGTTCCTTTTAGTATTTTATCACCCCCATATCTTTCATCATTAAACAATGTGTGACCAATATATTTCATATGAACTCTAATTTGATGAGTTCTTCCAGTTTGAAGTTTACAACTGACTAGAGTTACATATCCGAACCTCTCTATAACCTTATAATTTGTTATAGCTTCTTTTCCTCCATCTATATCCTCATATACAATCATCTGAAGTCTGTTTTTAGGATTTCTTCCTATTGGAGCATTTATAACTCCCTCATCGTCTTTTACATCTCCCCATACCAATGCATAATATTCTCTTTCAACAGACTTTTTAAAAAATTGCTTAGCCAATAAAGTCATTGATTTTTCAGTTTTAGCAACTACCAATAAGCCTGAAGTATCTTTGTCTATTCTATGAACAAGACCTGGTCTATTTGAAGAATTATTAGGTAAATTCTCAAAATGGTAGAGTAGAGCGTTTATTAAAGTACCAGAATAATTTCCATGACCTGGGTGAACTACCATTCCGCTTTTTTTATTTACTATTATTATTGAATCATCTTCATATTCAATATCTAAATCAATTTTTTCTGGAGTAAGAAGATTCTCATATGGAGGATGAGTGAATAAGATTCTTATTTTATCATCTTTTTTTACTTTATAGCTTGACTTTACAATTTTATCATTTACACGAATAGATCCTTCTTTTGCAGCTTTCTGAATTTTATTTCTAGTAGCATTTTCAATTCTACTCATTAGAAACTTATCTATTCTTAGTGGTTCTTGACCAGAATCAATATCAAAAGCAAAATGTTCATGAAGCTCTTGCTCTAAATCAAGTTTTGGACTATCTTTTTCCATTACCCAAAATTAAATCTAACTTTGAATTCAGAGGAATTTTTTGTCCAGGAAGTATTTTTTCACCATTAAATAAAACATCTAAGACCATATCTTTACCAATATTATCTTCATAACTATAATCATTTACTTGAAAACCAAGAGCATTTAAAATTGACTCTGCATTTCTCTTTGTTATTTGAATAACATTTGGTAACGAAATTTTTTGAAAATTTTTAGGATTTACATTTAAATATATTTTTCTATTCTTCTTTACTAGTTCACGTTCTTCGGGAATTTGAGATATTATAGAGTAATTAGGAAGTTCTATAAAAAATTTAGAAGAATCTAATACCTCATGTCTTAGTTTACTTTCATCTAAAATAATTAATGCTTCATCTAATTTCATTCCAGATAAATCAGGAACTTTTATATAAGAATTATGTCTTGTATAAATCTTAAGAGAATTGTAAACCAATGTGAATACAATAAAAATCATGATCAGCATTAAAATAATATGCTTTATTACTGATTTGCTTTTAAAGTGATCTAAAATTTTCATCTAAATAATTTAATGTAAATATACTAAGACATAATTGTCTTTTATTATAATGAGTTACATTTGAAAATAAAATGAAAAATATTGCAGTTGTTTTTGGTGGTTATTCTTCTGAATATGAGGTCTCTGTTAAGAGTGGAAAATTTATTTATGATAACCTAAAAGATAATTCCGACTGGAATATTTATGAAGTTTGTATTTCAAAAAATAAGAAAACTGTTAAGTTTAAAGAAAGAATTTTCGATTTAGACTTTGAAAATTTTTCATTTAGTATTGATAATGAAATTATTAAACCTGATGCAGTTTTTAATATTATACATGGAGATCCTGGAGAAAATGGAGTTTTAGCAAAAATTCTTGAAAGAAATAATATTCCACAAACTGGTTGCAATAATTATGTTTCTCAATTAACTTTTAATAAAAAAAAATATATTGAATTTGTAGAAAAATTAAATATTCCTTGTTCAAAACAAGTTCTATTAAAAAAGAAAGACAAAATTAACATTTCAAAAATATTAGAAACAATAATAATTCCTTGTATTGTTAAGCCAAACAATGGTGGAAGTAGCATAGGAGTCTCTAAAGTAAATTTTGAAGATGAATTAGAAAATAAAATTAAAATTGCATTTAAAGAAGGGAATGAAGTATTGATTGAAAATTTTCTAGATGGACAGGAAGTCTCAGTTGGAGTAATAAGTCGAGATGATAAAAGAATAATTCTTCCAATTACAGAAATAATTAGTGAAAATGAGGTTTTTGATTATAGCGCAAAGTATCTAGGTGAATCCCAAGAAATTACTCCAGGTAATATTTCAGATGAGTCTAGAGAACTAATTCATCAATATATTAATACTATTTATGATAATATCGAATTAGATGGAATTACTAGATCAGAATTTATAATTGTAAATCATATACCTCACATTCTTGAAACAAATACAATACCTGGATTTACAAAGCAGAGTATTATTCCTCAACAAATCGAAGTGCAAGGCTTGTCAATTAAAGAAATTATAATTAATCAAATCAATTCAATTATCTAAATTATATTTAAATTTAATATATGAAAAGAGCTGTATTTCCTGGATCTTTTGATCCAATCACTTTAGGTCATCAAGATATAATAAATAAAGGCCTTAAAATTTTTGATGAGATTATTATAGGAATAGGTGAAAACTCGGACAAGAAGTATATGTTTTCAACCGAAAAAAGATTTGAATTTGTATCATCTACTTTTGATAACATTAAAAAGATAGATGTTAAATGTTACAGTGGACTAACAGTAGATTTTTGTAAAGAAAATAATGCTCAATTTATTATAAGAGGTTTAAGAAACCCTGCAGATTTTGAATTTGAAAAAAGCATTGCTCTTACTAATAGGGAAATGACAGGAATTGAAACTATTTTTTTTCTAACTGATTCAAAAAATTCATTTATAAGTAGTAGTATAGTAAGAGATCTAATAAAAAACAAAGGTGATTATAAGTTATTCATCCCCAAGGGAATTTCTATTTAGAACCTCAAAAACAATTGTTCTAATATTTTCAAAAGCATCATTTAAAAAGTTATCAATTCCAACTTTTGAAATCCATTCCGTTTTTGAAATTCCTTCTTCAATTTGAGGCTGAAGTTGTCCCATATAATTAGTTGACATCTTAAACCAATAGGTTTTCTTGAGCCTATATCTTTTGCCTTTTTTAAAGATATGATAAGTCTCAGAAAGTTGATTTTGAACAATTAAATCTCCTACCCCAGTTTCTTCCGTAACTTCTCTTTTGGCTGCTTCAATTATTAATTCATTTTTTTCAACACCCCCTTTTGGTAGATCCCATTGATTATTCCGAAAAATAAATAAAAACTTATTATCTACTCTTTCAACTAAACCACCTGCAGCTTCGATGACTGGAAACTGTTTTAAAAATGTTTTCCAGAGTGTATCAATATTTTTATGATATAAATAAACTTTACTGCTTTTTGTTGACTTTAAGGCTTTTAAAATTTTACTTGCACTTGAATATTTAATAAAAATAAAAGGTTCAGTATCTGAAAATTCTTGAATTTTGTTTGTAAGAATTAAAGGCTTTTGGTTGAAAAAAACTTTATACATTTGTGACTATGGTATTAGACAAAAAAGTTGCTGAGCAAACAGTTAATTATCTCATACAAATTAATGCAATTAAATTAAATACCAAAAAACCTTTTACTTGGACTAGTGGAATTAAATCTCCAATTTACTGTGATAACAGATTAATTCTCTCATTTCCAGATGTAAGAAAATTTGTAGCAGATAAAATGACTGAGATTGTTGAAAATAAATATGGTAAAGATATATCTATTGCAGGAGTTGCAACTGGAGCTATTGCTATTGGTGCTATGATTGCAGAAAGAATAAATGTACCATATGCATATGTTAGACCTGAACCAAAGGGACACGGTCTAAAAAACCAGATTGAAGGAAATATTAAAAAAGAATCCAATGTAGTAGTTATCGAAGATCTTATAAGTACAGGTAAAAGTAGTTTAAATGCTATAAATGCATTAAAATCCGAAGGCTATAATGTTTTGGGAATGTTATCTATTTTTTCTTATAATTTTCATTTTGCAAATAAGAAATTTGAAGACGAAAATATTTTGATTAATTCATTATCAGATTACAACTCATTAGTAAACTTAATTCAATCTGAAGGAACACTTAACATTAATGAGATCAGTAGATTAAAAAAATGGAGAGAAGATCCAAAAACTTGGAGCTAGTTTATATAATAATTTTAATTTCTCCTGAATTATATTCACCAATTCCTAATGAATCGATTTTAACTTGAATTTTACCGTTTTCTTGCACCTTAATTATCTTACCTATTAGAGTTTTTCCATAAATAAAAAAAGTACATCTTTCAAGTCCATATAAATTTTTATGGTACTCCTTTGAGAGTTCTTTTACATTATAAATTTGTGGTAAATAAAATATATAATTCTTTACTAATTCTTTTAAAACAACGTCTACTGAAATATCTTTCTTAGCTGAATACTTAATAGAAGTTGCATTTGGTAAATTTCTAAAAATCATTTGATTGATATTTATTCCAGTTCCAATTATTGTTGAATAAATTTCATTTGATTTAATTGAATTTTCAATTAATATTCCAGAGATTTTTTTATCTCCTGACAAAATGTCGTTGGGCCATTTAATTAACACATTATTGGATGTAAATTTTCTAACTGTTTTTAGAACTGCTAATGAAACAGCGTAATTAATAGTAAAAGGTGAATTAGATGGAATCTTTGGGAAGTTATAGTATAGTGAACAAATGAGATTTTTACCATAGCTAGAATTCCATCTATTAGATAGTTGTCCTCTCCCTCCGTACTGATATTTTGCAGAGATTAAACATCCACTATTTATTTTTTTTGATTTAATTAACATCTTTACTTTGTCATTTGTTGACCTAGTGGCATTAACTTTGATTATCTTAATAGTAGACATGTTATTAAAAGTAATAAATTTGAAAAAAGAAAAACTTAATGGTTAAATCCAAATTGAAAGAAACTAAGTTAATCGATGAGATTTTATTCAGTATTGAAGATGTTAAGGGTGTTGATGTAAATATAATGGACCTATCAAAAATAAGCAATACAGTATGTGGTTTTTTTATTGTTTGCACAGGAACATCAAATACTCATGTTGCAGCTATATCAAATTCTGTAAAAAGACATGTAAGCAAGAAACTAAAAGAGAAACCATTTAGCATTGAGGGAGTTGAAAACCAAGAATGGGTTTTAATTGATTATGTTGATGTGGTTGTGCATATTTTTCAAAGAGAAATTAGAGAATATTATGATCTAGAAAACCTTTGGGGGGATGCAAAAATTACAAATGTTGAATCAAAAGCTTAATTAATGGAGAATAAGAAAAAAAATAATAAATCAAAAATCAATATCTATTGGTTCTATGCTTCAATAGTTTTTTTCATTCTAAGTATTGGATTACTGGGTGGAGATTCTGGACTTCAAAATACTCAACCTACAGATATTTCATCTTTTGAAAGCTATCTTAAAAATGGCGATATAAGTAAGGTGGCTATAATAAATCAAAGATATGCAAGGGTTACTTTGAATGAAAACGCTTTGGATAAAGATATTCACAAAAGTGCAAAAGCAAAAAACTTTCTAGGACAGGATAATCTAGCAGGTCCTCATTATCAATTTGAAATTGGAACACCTGAATTATTTGAAAGAAAACTTCAAGAAATTAAAGATTCTGAAAATTTAAATTTCTCTATCGAATTTACAACTATGGAAAATCGATGGTTGGATGTTTTACTTGGGTTTCTTCCCATAATTATAATAATTGGTATCTGGATATTTTTGATGAGAAGAATGTCTGGTGGTAGTGGGGGTGCTGGTGGTCAAATTTTCAATATAGGTAAATCTAAAGCTAAGCTATTTGACCAAAATACAGATGTAAAAATTACATTTAAAGATGTTGCTGGTTTAGAAGGTGCCAAAGAAGAAGTGCAAGAGATTGTGGATTTCCTCAAATACCCTAAAAAATACACCATTCTTGGAGGTAAAATTCCAAAAGGAGCACTACTAGTTGGTGCACCCGGAACTGGAAAAACATTATTAGCAAAAGCAGTTGCAGGAGAAGCTAAAGTCCCTTTCTTTTCTCTTTCCGGTTCTGATTTCGTTGAAATGTTTGTTGGTGTTGGAGCTTCAAGAGTTAGAGATTTATTCAAACAAGCTAAAGATAAATCTCCGGCAATAATTTTTATTGATGAAATTGATGCTATTGGTCGGGCTAGAGGTAGAGGTAACATGACTGGCTCAAATGATGAAAGAGAGAACACTTTAAACCAACTTCTTACTGAAATGGATGGGTTTGGAACAAATACCAATGTTATTGTAGTTGCTGCAACTAACAGGGCAGATGTTTTAGATAAAGCATTGATGAGAGCAGGTAGATTTGACAGACAAATATTTGTTGACTTACCAGATTTGAATGAAAGAAGAGAAATTTTTAAAGTTCATTTAAAACCATTAAAAAAGACTAGAGGTCTTGATTTAGAGTTTTTAGCAAAACAAACTCCAGGCTTTTCTGGGGCTGATATTGCAAATGTTTGTAATGAAGCAGCTCTAATAGCAGCAAGAAATAATAAAAAATCTGTTGGCAAACAAGACTTTCTTGATGCCGTAGATAGAATTGTAGGTGGGCTTGAGAAAAAAAATAAAATAATTACTAAGGAAGAAAAAAATACAATTGCATTTCATGAAGCTGGTCATGCATTAGTTAGTTGGCTTCTTGAACATGCAGCTCCTCTTGTTAAAGTTACTATTGTTCCAAGAGGACAATCTCTTGGTGCAGCTTGGTATCTTCCTGAAGAAAGAATGATAGTAAGAACAGAACAGATGCTTGATGAAATGTGTGCAACGTTAGGTGGACGTGCTGCAGAAAAAATTATGTTCAATAAAATATCTACAGGTGCATTAAGTGATCTAGAAAAAGTTACAAAACAGGCCAGAGCAATAGTCTCTGTTTATGGTCTAAATGATAAAATTGGAAATATTACTTATTATGACTCAAGCGGACAAGGTGACTATAATTTTACAAAACCCTATTCAGAAGAAACAGCAAGAAAAATTGATGAAGAAATTTCTTTAATTATTGAAAAACAATATAAAAGAGCATGTTCAATTCTTAAAAAGAATAAAAATAAACTATCGTCATTAGCATCTAGATTGCTTGAGAAGGAAGTCATTTTCAAAGAAGACCTAGTAAATATTCTTGGAGAAAGACCATTTATCAAAGATGATGAATTAGCCAAAGAAGTTAAAGACAATAATAAAGACTAAATATTTTGGGGTTTTGGAACTTTTTTAGAAAAAAAAAAAATGAAGATCTAGATGAAATTGAGTATCCTATTTCTAAAGATGATACAAATGATTTAATTTTTGCAAAGAACTTTACCAGTTTTGGGGGAAGATTCATATTTATTGATGAAAAAAACTCTACAAATGAAATTTTTCAAAAGATTATAGAGGAAAATGAGTGGAATGATTATAATGTATGTTCTTTAGATTCAAACATTTCAAAAAATTTAAATATTAGACTTATTAGGAAGATTGATAAGGATAATGTAAAAGCACTTGTTACTGAATGTGAATTTTTACTATCTAATACAGGCAGAATATTAATCTGTAATAAGCAGATTAAAAGTAATAAAATTGAAGATCTTCCTCCTGTAGTTATTGTTCTAGCTAAATCTAATCAATTCGTGACTGATATTAGTGAAGGGATGACAGAATTAAAAAAGAAATACAAAACAAATTTTCCGTCAAACATTACAACGATTAATGTTATGAACAAGCTTAATGAGGATAATTTTTTAACTTATGGTAATAGTGCCAAAGATATTTATCTAATATTAAGTGATGTTTAATTTTCTTCCTAGATTAATCACTGGTATTTTTTATATTTTAATTGTTACTGGCTCAATAATTTACAGTTCGGAAAGCTTTATCGTAGTCTTCATTATTCTAACATCTTTTGCTATTTATGAATCTCATCAATTATGGAAAAAAATCAAATCAAATAATTTTAATTATAATATTCCGTTTCCACAACTATTTGTAATTCAATCAATGACTTTATTAATTTTAATTCCTTTTTGTTTTGATGAATTTTATAATCCATTTCCAATTTTATTAATATTTATTTTAATATGGATAAGTGATACTATGTCTTATTTTTTTGGATCTTATTTTGGTAAAAGAAAAATGAAAATTAAAGCTTCTCCCAATAAAACATGGGAAGGGTTTATAGGGGGGTTATTATGCTCATTAATTTTTAGTTTCATTTCATATAATTACATTCAAGAAGTCTATCCATTTTGGAAAACAATTTTTCTTGGATTATTTGTTCCTGTTTTTGGATTATTTGGAGATATTTATCAATCTAAAATTAAAAGAAAAGCTGGGGTTAAAGATAGTGGTGCTATATTGCCAGGTCATGGTGGGATTTTTGACAGACTCGATAGCGCGATGGGTGTTTCATATATAGCTATTATAATAACTTTGATATAATGTTTCATAAAGAAGGATTTAAAATAATTATTTTGAGCTTTTTAATTAGCACTTCACTAGTAATTTCAATAGAAATTCTTGCTAAGATTGAAATGGTAAAAAATATTCTTCAAATTTTAGTTCTATCTCAATTTTTAATTATCCTATATTTTTTCAGAAACCCTAAAAGAAATATAAAAATAGATTATGAAAGAGTATTAAGTCCTGCAGATGGAAAGATAGTTGCAATTAATAATATTTTTGAGAATGAATTCCTAAAAAGTGAAAGAATACAAATTTCTATTTTCTTATCACCATTAGATATTCATGTTAACAGATATCCAGTTTCTGGAGATATTATTTACAGTAAATATCATCATGGTGATTATTTAGTAGCATGGCATCCAAAATCATCAGAAAAAAATGAAAGAACATCTGTAGTAATAAAAAATAAAAAATTTGGTGAAATATTATATAGACAGATAGCTGGCGCTATTGCTAGAAGAATTGTGAACTATGCTAAAGAAAATAGTTATGCAGAACAAGGTGAAGATTCAGGATTCATTAAGTTTGGGTCTAGAGTAGATGTTTTTCTTCCACTAGAAACAGACGTAAAAGTGAAAGTTGGAGATAGAGTTATAGGGGGAATTACAATAATAGCTTAACTAACTTAAATCATTTATTGACTTCATTAAAGATTTAATTTTTAAATCTGTATCAATAATCTTTTGTTTTTCTGTATCGACAATATTATCAGGAGCATTATTAACAAAATCTTTATTCTTCAATTTATTCTGTACAGATTTCAAAAAACGCTCGTTATAATCAAGTTCCTTTTTTAACTTTTCAATTTCTGCATCTTTATCAAATCCTTCTTCAAGAGGTATGAAGAATTCAAAATTCTTAATTAAAAAAGAATTAACCATTGCAAAATTATTTTTCATGGATTCTTCAAGATTATTAATTGTAGCAATTTTTTGAATTATTTCTATATTTTTTAGAGAGCTTTTATTAGGCAGGTAATATAGATCTAATGATGTTTTAAAAGAGATATTTTTTTCCTTTCTGTAATTTCTAATTTGAGAAATTATCTCTTTTGTTATTTCAAAATTATCTACAGTATTTTGATTATAGTTTTCTAATTTAGGCCAACTACTGGTGGTCAAAGGACTTGTGACATTAACATCTGGTAGATTATGAAAAATTTCTTCTGTTAAAAAAGGCATAAACGGGTGGAGAACTTTTAAATTTTTTTCAAATAATATAATTAGTTCGTTTTTGGATTTTAAATCAATTTTTTCACCATAATCTGGTTTTATTATCTCTAACAACCAAGAACAAAAATCATCCCAAATTAATTTGTAAGAAGACATTAGAACATCTGAAATTCTGTAGTTATCAAAATTTTTATTAATTAATTCAAGTGTATAATTAAACTTATCATTATACCATTCTAATCCTAATTGATTTACTTTAGGTTGTGATTTATTTACATCAATTTCCCAGCCATTTACAAGTCTTGAAGCATTCCATAATTTATTAGTAAAATTTTTACCTTGCTGGCATAAAGATTCATCAAATAATAAATCATTTCCAGCAGCTGAACTTAACATTAATCCTACTCTTACAGAGTCAGCTCCATATTCTTCTATAAGCTTAATGGCATCAGGAGAATTACCAAGCTGTTTTGACATTTTTCTTCTAAGCTTATCCCTAACTATTCCTGTAAAATAAACATTTGAAAAAGGCTTTTCGTCTCTAAATTCATAACCAGATATTATCATTCTTGCTACCCAAAAAAATATTATATCAGGACCTGTAACTAAATCTTGTGTAGGATAATAATAATTGATTTCTTTATTATCAGGATTTCTAATTCCATCAAACACTGAAATTGGCCATAACCAAGAAGAAAACCAAGTATCAAGAACATCATTATCTTGATTTAAGTCATCCTCCGTATAAAGAATTTTCGATTTTGCATTTAGTTTCGTTAATGCTTCAGTTTTGTTCTTTGCAACTATATAGTCACCATCATGGCCATAATAAAATACCGGGATTTGGTGACCCCATGATAACTGTCGTGAAATATTCCAATCTTTAATATTTTCAAGCCAGTATTTGTAAGTAGATTTGAATTTACTTGGAAAGAATTTAACATTTTCATTTTCAAGAACATTTTCAATAGCAGGTTTTGTAATATCATCCATTTTAAGAAACCACTGCTTAGATAGTCTAGGTTCAACAACAGAATTTGTTCTTTCTGATCTTCCAACATTATGAATATAATTTTCTTTTCTAACTAAAAGATTATTAGATTTTAATTCAACTTCAATTTCTTTTCTAACAACAAATCTGTCTTTACCTTCATAATGAAGACCATTAATATTTAGGGTAGCATTTTCATTAAAAATATCAATTGAATCTAGATTATGTTTGATACCTAAATTATAATCATTAATGTCATGGGCGGGTGTAACCTTTAAACAGCCAGTACCAAACTCTAAATCTACATATGAATCGGCTATAATTGGAATTTTTCTACCACATATTGGAACAATTGCATATTTACCTATAAACTGTTTATATCTTTCATCTTTGGGATTTACACACAAAGCAGTATCTCCAAAAATAGTTTCTGGTCTAGTTGTAGCAATTTCTAGCTCATTATTAGAGTTTTCAATCAAATATTTTAAATAAAATAAACTTGAATCTTCTTCAATATAATTTACTTCTTCATCTGATACTGTAGTCTTAGCCTCAGGATCCCAATTTATCATTCTAAACCCTCTATATATCAAATCTTTATCATGAAGTTTTTCAAAAGCCTCTATTACAGACTCATACATATCATCATCAAGGGTAAATTTAGTTCTATCCCAGTCACAAGAACATCCTAATTTCTTTAATTGTTCTAGAATACCTCCTCCATATTTCTCTGTCCAATCCCATGCATGCTTTAAAAATTCATCTCTTGAAATGTCAGACTTATTTATTCCTTTCTGTTTAAGATTTTCAACCACTTTTGCTTCAGTAGCAATTGATGCATGATCAGTTCCAGGAACCCAACAAGCATTTTTTCCTAACATTCTAGCTCTCCTAACTAATATATCTTGTAGAGTGTTGTTTAGCATATGTCCCATATGTAGAAGTCCAGTAACATTAGGAGGAGGAATAACAATTGTAAATGGTTCCTTTTCATTTGGCAATGATTTGAAAAGATTATTTTCCATCCAAAATGAGTACCATTTTTTTTCTGTGTCTATATGGTTATATTTTGGGGGTACCTGCATCACTTCATAAATATTTTAATCTAAAACAAAAATAACATACCTTGAAGTATATTTGCAATATTAAGATAAATAAATGCCAACAATTTCAAAAAAGGGAAATAATATCCCCCCTTCTCCAATTAGAAAGCTAGTGCCATTTGCAGATCAAGCCAAAAAAAAGGGTATTGATATACTTCATTTAAATATTGGTCAACCAGATATTAAATCTCCTGTTGAATCTCTTGATGCAATTCGAAATATTGACTTAGATTTATTAAAATATGAACATTCCCAAGGTTCTTATGAGTTTAGAAATAATCTCTGCAGTTATTACTCTAATCATAACATTTATGTCAAACCAGATGATATAATAACAACAGTTGGAGCAAGTGAAGCTTTATCATTTACAATGAATTCTATATGTGATCCTGGAGATGAGGTTATAATTCCTGAACCTTTCTATGCTAACTATAATGGATTTGCTCAAGCTTCAGATGTAAAAGTTATACCAATTACTTCTAAAATTGAAGATAATTTTTCTCTGCCTTCAATTGAATCATTTGAAGATAAAATAAACAAAAAAACTAAAGCAATAATTATTTGTAACCCATGTAATCCTACTGGGTATGTTTATTTAAAAGAGGAAATAATTAACATTGCAAAGCTTGCAAAAAAATATGACTTATTTATTGTTGTTGATGAAGTGTATCGTGAATTCATTTATACTAATTTAAAACACTACTCAATTCTTGAAGATGAAAGATTTTATGATCATGCAATATTAATTGACTCAACCTCAAAAAGATATAGTCTATGTGGAGCAAGAATAGGTTTTATTGTATCTAAAAATTCTGAATTTATTGAAACATGTCTAAAGTTTGCTCTAACCAGGCTTTCCCCTCCAACATTAGCTCTTATTGCAGCAAATGAAGCATTAAAATCAGATAAAAATTATATTAAAAATGTAATTACAGAATATTCTAAAAGAAGAAAAGTTTTAATTACTGAACTATCCAAATTGCAGGACATTCAATATTCAGATCCAATGGGGGCATTTTACTCAATTATTAAATTACCTGTTAGAGATGCTGAAGAGTTTGCTAAATTTTTACTTACTGATTTTTCAGTAAATAATGAAAGTGTAATGGTCTCTCCAGCCTCAGGCTTTTATAGTTCTGAAAATAATGGTCATGATGAAATCAGAATAGCATTTGTTCTTAATTCTGATAAGCTTAAACGTGCAATTAATATAATTAACTTGGGTCTTAAGGAATATACTAGCTAATTCATGGAAGTATTCAGAAATGGTTCATTAAAAAAATTCAATACATTTAATGTAGATGAAAAGGCTAAGGTTTTGGTTGAAATTGATAGAGTAAGTGATCTTTTCACTTTTTTAACAAAAGAAAATCAAAAAGATAAAATGCTTGTTTTAGGTGGTGGAAGTAATATACTTTTTACAAAATCATATGAAGGAATAATAATTAGTTTAAAGAATAAAGGAATAAAATTAATTGATGAAGATGAAAACAATATTTTGGTTGAAATTTCTTCTGGTGAAAGCTGGAATGATTTTGTAGTATGGGCAGTAGAAAATAATTTTGGGGGAGTAGAAAACTTATCATTAATTCCTGGGAATGTTGGTGCAGCTCCAATTCAGAATATTGGAGCTTATGGTGTCGAATTAAAGGATGTTTTTTATAGTTGTAAAGGAATTATGTTAGACACGTTAAATGAATTCGAGTTTACAAAATCAGATTGTGAATTTAATTACAGAAGTTCAATTTTTAAATCCACGCTTAAAAATAAAACAATAATTACTTCAGTTAAACTTAATTTAACAAAGTCAAAACATAATTTTAATGTAGACTATAAAGAGCTAAAAGAAAATCTTTTAGATACAGAACTAACAATAAAAAATATTTCAGATCAAGTAATACAAATCAGAAAATCGAAGCTTCCTGATCCAAAAATTTTTGGTAATTGTGGAAGTTTTTTTAAAAACCCTATTATAAATATTTCAAGACATGAATCTCTTATAAATAAGTTTCCAGATATTCCTTTCTTTAAAATTGATAATAACAATTATAAGATTTCTGCTGCATGGCTTATAGATCAATCTGACTTTAAAAATAAAAAAGTTAAAAATGTAGGTGTATACTCAAATCAACCTCTAGTGATAATTAATCATGGAAATGCAAAAGGTAAAGATATACTTGATTTTGCTAAAGAAATTAAAGAAACAGTTATTGGTAACTTTGATATAGAACTTGAGGAAGAAGTTTTAATTCTTTAGTTTATTCTCTATTTTTTGTATCCATTAAAATTGTGACTGGACCATCGTTTACTAATTTAACTTCCATATCAGCAGCAAAAACTCCTGTTTTAACTTTATCATAAATCTTCACTTTAAACATCTCAACAAAATATTCATACAATGGTATTGCAATTTTATGAGGAGCTGATCTGATATAAGATGGCCTATTCCCTTTTTTTGTTAATGCCATTAATGTGAATTGAGATATAATTAAAATTTCACCATTAACATCAATTAAAGATTCATTCATAACTCCTTGTTTATCATTAAATATTCTAAGATTAAGTATTTTATTTACTAACCACTCAGCATCACTTTTTGTGTCATCATGACAAATACCAATAAAAACTAAAAGTCCCCTCTCAATTTCACTTTTAATTTTTTGATTAATTTGAACACTAGAACTTTTAACTCTCTGTATTACTACTTTCATCTGGTTTTCTATAAATATTTTGATCTTTCAACATGTCTAAATAAGTAAGATATCTGCTTTCAAATATATCACCATCTCCAATTTTCTTTTTAACATTACAGCCTGGTTCATCAAGATGAAGGCAATTATTAAACTTACATTTTTGTTTGGCAATTAGAAATTCTGGGAAAAAATCACCTAACTCATACTTTGAAATATCTACTAATCCAAAGCCTCTAATTCCAGGTGTATCAATTACTCTAATATTTGAATCTAAGTCAAACATTTCAGCATAAGTTGTTGTATGTTTTCCTTGATTATGTGATGAGGATATCTCTTTTGTTTTAAGTCTTAATTTTGGAGAAATAGAGTTTATTAGTGTAGATTTTCCAACTCCACTATGTCCAGAAATAATACACGTCTTGCTTTTCATTAAGCCTATAAGTTTATCTACTCCATTTCCATATTTAGCAGAAATTAATTGACAATCATATCCAATTTTCTTATAAGTTTTAATCATTTTCTCTAATTGAACACTATCAGCATCTGAATATGAATCAATTTTGTTAAAAGCAATTATTACTGGAATATCATAAGCTTTACAACTTACAAGAAATCTATCAATGAAGTTAAAAGAAGTGCTAGGATTATTAAGTGTAACAACTAAAACTGATATATCAATATTAGAAGCTATAATATGGCGTTGTTTAGATAAATTAACTGATTTTCTAATAATATAATTTATTCTTGGTAGAATGTCAGAAATAATCCCTTTTCCATCATTTTCTAGATCAAAAATTACAAAATCACCAACAGCTATTGGATTTGTTGTAGAAATATCTTTAAGTCTAATCTTCCCTTTTATCCTACACTCAAAAAAATTATCTTGACTTTTTACCAGATACCAGCTTCCAGTAGATTTATATACAGTTCCTTGAATCATAATTAATTAACAATATATTTTTTCCTAATCATATTAACAAATCTACTTGATGATATTTGTATCTTTAAATTAAAAAATTGAAGAAGAAAGTTTTACTGTTAATTCTTGATGGATGGGGTATTGCCAAGAATAAAGATGTCTCTGCTCCTGATAAAGCCAAGACACCTAACTTTAATGATCTATTAAAAAACAATCCTAGTAACTATTTAATCACTCATGGAAAAAAAGTAGGACTACCAATAGGACAGATGGGTAATAGTGAAGTTGGTCATATGAATATAGGTTCTGGAAGAATAGTTTTACAAGATCTTTTAAAGATTAATGAATCTATTGAAGAAGGAAAGTTTCATACAAAAAAGGAATTTCAAGATATAATTTCATATTCAAAAAAAAATTCATCAAATATTCATTTAATTGGGCTTGTTTCAGATGGTGGAGTTCACTCGCATATAAATCACCTTAAAGAGATTATAGTTTCTCTTTCAGACGTAAAAGACAAAATATTCATTCATGCATTTACAGATGGAAGGGATGTTGATCCAAAATCTGGAATTAATTATATTGAAACATTAGAGAATTTTTGTAAAGACAATGGTGGAAAAATTTCAACTGTAATTGGTCGATATTTTTCAATGGACAGAGATAATAGATGGGAACGAATTTATAAAGCTTATGATTTAATCTGTAATGGAAATGGTAAAAAAACTTCAAGCTTAACAAATGAAATTAAGGAATCTTATAAAAAAAATATAACTGATGAGTTTATAGAACCCATAATTAAAACTGATAAAAATGGAAATCCAGTTCATCAATTCAAAGAAAATGATACCGTCATTTTTTTTAATTATAGATCAGATAGAGGAAGGCAATTAACTACTGTTTTGTGTGAGGAAGACAATTCTAAATTAGGAATGAAATCTTTGATTAATAATTTTTATACTCTAACAAACTATGGTGAGAATTTTAAAGTAGCATCACCCATTTTTAAAAACAAAAAACTAAAAAACACTCTTGGTGAAGTAATATCAAATAACAATATTTCTCAACTAAGAATTGCAGAAACAGAAAAATATCCTCACGTAACATTCTTTTTTAATGGCGGACATGAAGAACCTTTTAAAAAAGAAGAAAGAATCCTATGCCCTTCTCCCAAAGTTGCAACATACGACTTAAAGCCAGAAATGAGTGCTGGAGATGTATCCGAAAATGTAATTAATGAAATTAAAAGAGATAAATTTGGGTTCATATGCTTAAATTTTGCTAATCCTGATATGGTTGGACATACAGGAGATTTTAAAGCTACCATAAAAGCATGTGAATCAGTAGATAATTACCTTGGCAAAATAGTTAATACAGCCAATGAGTTTGATTATACTTCTATAATTATAGCAGATCATGGTAATTGTGAAAAAATGAAAAATGATGATGGTTCTAAAAATACTTCACATACAGTAAACCCAGTTCCAATAATAATTGTAAACTCAAATTCTAACCAAATAGAAAATGGGATTTTAGCTGATATAGCTCCAACTATTTTAGATATTTTAGATATTAAAAAGCCAAATGAAATGAAAGGT